>Ga0307510_10000472_pt1 | contig 39299 bp, 22 predicted proteins | sample 12_EM_MG_FD_207224 | JGI IMG/M metagenome (GOLD analysis project Ga0307510, IMG submission 207224) | Populus trichocarpa ectomycorrhiza microbial communities from riparian zone in the Pacific Northwest, United States - 12_EM | ecosystem: Host-associated > Plants > Roots > Unclassified | place...
TTTTTTTTTATATATATATATATATATATATATATATATATATATATATATATATATATATATATATATATATATATCTTGAAGTTCTTGCTAATAGAACAAAACTAAAAACCAATTGTACATTCCAACTCAAAGAAAAAAAAGAGTTTTATATTAGCCAAAGTTTGAGTTCATGGAGTCAACCTCCCATTTGAGAACAGTGAAAGATGATTGATTAGTCCAGTCCATTCCTTTATGTTGTAAGAGATTACTCTTTTGGAGCTGCCTCGTGAGCAAGTTCAGAGCTGTTTCTTGCACCTTTAGTCCTGCACATAAGCTACCCAATGGCATCTAGTGAGCCTCTGAAAATATTTAATTTCCATCAAATTCTCTGAACGGGGGCATTGCCAGGGGGCTGGCGTATAATTGTTTGATTTTTGTGAAACTATAAAGATTTTACTATCTAATGTTACATTGGGGCATCAAAAATAAAATAGTTAATATATATTTGAAGTATTTTTATGTATATTAAATTATATATATATATATATATGTGTGTGTGTGTGTTTTTTATGTATATTAAGATATGTCCGTATCATATTATATTAAAAAAATAAAATTCTACAAATATATTTATATAATATAAAAATATATTTCAAATTAAATTCAAGTAAATTTCAAGTTAGATTTAATAATATTTATATTTTATCTCTTATATATCAAACCCAAAAATTACTCATTTATTCACATCAGCTCAGGTCAATATTTACGTTAAATTTTCATCCTACGCAGCTCATGCAGAGAGTGTATGCCCTTAAGGGTATCGGGCGCTAGAGGTATCTGGTCCACGGTAGGGCTTCAGGTTAAACAAGCTCAGTTTAGGCTGTTTGCACTCGAATAAGCCTTAGGGCCTGTAACTATTTTGAGCCTATATCCAAACTAGATTCAACTCTGAATGAAGGATCGTGGGCCTTATCCAAAGAATGTAAACCCAGGCCCATCATCAGTGAACACAATTCAAGGCATCAAGCCATACGGAAAGCTACCTTGGTAGCTCAGTCATCAACTTATAGTCAAGGAATCCTTGCATTATACTAAACGTAGTTAGTTAAAATATTTAGAGATTGTTTGGAACGCAGGTGAACCTTGTATTTTAATAAAATTAAAAATTTAATTTTATTAAAAATTAATTTTGTTTTATGTTTTGAATTGTTTTGATATGTTGATCTCAAAAATAATTTTTAAAAAATAAAAAAATATCATTTTGATGCATTTCATAATAAAAAAAACTTTGAAAATTAATTCCAACCACACTTCCAAACAGATTTATGGTAAAAACATTTTACTATGACATCATATTTGCATCACCAAATCTTATGATAAATACACTGAAAAATATTTTTTAACATCATCGTATCAAAATCATAAAAAACACTAAAAAAACATTAATATAATATTTTTTTAAGATAAATACACCCAACAAAAGCATTTAATTTGTTGATTACATTTTTTTTTTCCTTGCAAAAACTGGCCCCGCGGGGAGTGGCAGCTTAGTCAAGTCAATGTTTACCGATTGCCAAGGTATAGAAGTCAGGAGCCAAGTTTTCCCAGCTGGTAGTTAAAGATTAATCAGAGAGGTAATGATGGAGATTTAGAACAACTTAATTACGCGTAAAAAAACAGTCGAGAATCCATTAAGTGTTAGGTTTCAAAGAAACAATAGTTAAAGCCATGAACCATCGAGAGACTAAGGCAAAAAGGAGGACTGGCTGCCGAGCAGACGTAGACCTTTCCACAATTTAATTCTCCAGGTTGAACCACCCTCTCAGTTTGGTACACTCCCACTTAGAAACTCAAGGTCGTGACCCCTTCAAAACTGCCATTGATTCAGAAAGAGAGACGAAGACTTTGAGGTCAAGTCAACTGGCCAGCCAAAACTTTGGCTTCTTGCTTTCTTCAAAATCTGATAGCTAGACCGAACTTGTGGTTTGATGACCATTTGAAATGGTTACCATGCTCGCCGCTGTTGAGAACAGAACTAACCTAACCCCTTGTGATGTCAATGTTACATAGGCTTGAATCACTATGTTCCCTTTTGCAGCCATTTATTCCCCAATGTATATGTTAAAATCAAATTGATTCATCATCACGGTTAATAATAATATAAATAATATTTTAATATCTCACCTAACAGTTAATCTTTTGAATTTAAGATGATTTTTCAAAATAATATCAAAGCGGTCACATATTCAAATTTTATTATCTCTATTTATTTGATAAAAATTAAACACATGATAATATAAATCTGTGTAAGTTTCAAGCTCAAAAGGCTTTCACTTAAGGGGGTGTTGTTAGAAAATAATATAAATAATATCTTAGAACCTTATCTAAAAACCTTAAACTTTTGGGTTCAGATGGTTCTTTGATAATCTTTTTTCTTGTTAAATAGCACAATTACTCTATTATTTATTTAAATAATATGTTTTAAAATAGTTTAAATTACTGTTGTGTGTATGAATTTATTACCTATTTTTAATAAAAAATATATATATTCATGAACACTACAAATTAGATTTAAAATGTTTAATGTGGTGACAAAATAAATAAATAAATATATTTTTAGTAGAATAACGTTCAAGGAGGGGCAAGTGAAAATCCAAGATTGGTTGGGAATGGGTCTGATTCAGGTGGCCCAACCATTCAAGTCATGTACCTCAAGTCCACGTGGTGGACACGTGATCATAGAAATGAAGGCGGCTACCTTCTGGTTCTTCAACACCTGTGAACCTACGACCTTGAAATCAGTTTTACATAGAAATTACTATTACAAATGTGATTACACAAGGTTACGTTTATCTGTGTGTGTGTGTGTGTGTGTGTGTGTGATGAATGACTGATATGACATAAATGTTTTTTATTTTTATTTTTATTTTTATAATTAATAATGATATTTTTTATCAAATTATTCAAATAATTTAAATGAAAAATTATCTTTTAAACTCTACAGACACGTATAAAAAGATATACCTCTAAATTTTATACACATTACTTTGAAGAGATATTTTTTTTACGTGACAAAATTAATTAGAAAATCTTTTTCTCTCTTTATTTTTTATATACAAACTCTTGTTACGTTTATTGAAAATAAAACATAATTTTTTAATAAATTTATAGAAATTATTATCTATAAATTTAAAATTTTACTATATTTTAAATATATATTACTTTAACCCCACAATAAATATAATAAAAATTAAAAATAATAAACTTCACATCTAAAAGCTTTTCGCTATACCACCTTCATTGAACCTCTTACCCTTTCCATTAACTTTTTTATGTCCTTTTGTATTCTAATGGATAAATTCATCCCATCCCTTCATTTACGGGATGGAATCGTACCTGCATGATTATAATATAATAGCAATTATGGGATCTCATGTAAGGTTAGATTAGTGGGTTTTTTAAAATTGTTTTTATTTTAAAAAATATTTAAAATATAATTTTTAGATTTTTTTTTATTGTTTTAATACGCTATTATTAAAAAAAATTAAAATAATATTTTAACATATATTTTTAATTAAAAAATACTTTTAAAAAGCTTAACAATACAAAGACACACTTAATCTTTGGCTCTTTCAAATAAATTAAAATCCCTTAAAATTAAGCAAGAATTTAATAAATATAACAAATCATGTTCCAATATATATTTATATAAAAGAGGATCTCATTTATTTTTTCTCTATCATTCTTATTTTTTGAAAAAAATACAAATTTATTTTTATCTCCTAAATCCAATTAAATATATTTTAACCAAATACAAGAAAGACTAGCTAGAACGATAGAAGCTGGTCATCATAAATATAAAAAAAATCCAAAGTATACAAGCAATGATTTCCGAGCTGAATCTACATTTTTAGAAAAACCAGTCAAGTCTGATCACAGAGTAAACAACTATTACAAGTCAAGTTTAATGTTCCACGATTTCGGCCAATACAGTGATCTTACAATGATGATCACGGCGACTCGAATAATTCCAAATGTGGAATCATAAAAATTGGAAGCTGACAAATGCAAAAATTCCAAAAATTAAACTTTACATTGCAGAGGGAAGATTATAGTTTGGAAAGTTTCTGCCTGACTTTGAAATTAGAGTGCTGTGAAAAACATTTACATGAATTTTGGAAGATTTCTTTTATATCTATTCTGGTCTTCCCTTTTAATTAGAAAATGGTAGGAAAAGTAACCATCTAGTAGGTGAATAGTAGTAAAAGTTTGGAATTAAAGAGTTTGTTTTTCTTGTAATTCCAGGTTCGAATTAATCCTGTTGTTGTTAATATTGATAGTCACTAGAGATTTATTTGATGGTTAATTTTAGGACCCGTGAGAATTAATTAAGACTTGACCTGGATACCTGTAAGGGGAAAACAAAAAAGAGGAGAGGAAAAGTTGTTTCAAAGCATATTTATCAAGGTAAAAACTAATAGTTTTTAAGGTTTTGTTACCATGTCCTAACATATACCTTGGATAATATCTAGTGTGCGGCCATTAAGACCTTGTAGGATGTCGGCTAGTCTACTACCTCCAAAAAGTGCACAAATTAACTTAACTCTTGGCCAATTCCATAATCAACTAAACTTTTTCTCTTTTTTTTTTTAATGGGATGGAAAGGGATATTTTTGGACTGATTTACATATTAATTGAAATAAAATCTCTCTTCCAAACTATTTTTCCATATTAATCCGATGTATTAAAAAACAATTCTTTTAAGGTTTAATTCAAAAAAAAAAGAAAAAAACCGGTCTCCTTAATTATTTTATCGATCTTTTAGGATTAAAATCGATCAATATACTTTTTTTCTGTGTTTGCTGGAAGTGTTAACATTCTAACCTTCTCTAATATGAGAAACAAAATGTACAACAAGTTTGTATAATGCATGGTTTGCTTCATGAACAAGAAAGATTGGCATAAAAATACTTACCTTTTCTTCTTTTTATATTCATGAATTTGGTAACCTTCAACAGACATCTTAAATGGGGTTACTTAAAATTCTCTTTAATTAAAGAGAAAAAAATCATCTCATGCTTCATCTTTATAACAACAATGTTACAATATGAAGTCTAGGACAAAAAGTTTAATATAAATAAGTCACATTCCTTAAAAGTTGTCTCCTAGAGACTACCTTGTATCTTCACGGGAGAGTGGTTTTACAACTTGCTTGTTGATAAGAGATATCTAGGTTAAGTAATTCCTGCCTAATTAAGCTCCTCTTAATTATTATATATACCTTTTATCTAAACATAGATTTGTTGGTGTAGTTTCTAATTAAATAAAGAAGGAAAAGATTTGTATTACACGTTGAAAAGAAACACCTCCTCCTAGGTGTTTACAAGTATAGGTTTTTATTGTATAGTAAATTAAGTGAAAGCTATGATAAATCAGCTCTCCTAGTGAGCTTCCTAATACTATTATATGGATATTTATAATATAAAAAAAAAATAGCACTTGACACTTATTATTGTTAGGACAAAATTGAATAGCAACTATTCAATTTAATTCAAAATATGATTGTTTCATTAACAATTATGATGTTTCAAGTCTATATAAATTTGTCACTACATAGAAAAAGATAAAAGACATACCTTATATTTTGGAGATGTTGTCTCTGTATGAGACAAATAAATACCTTAAAGATCATGTTTTCATGTCTCTAAGCCAACTCTTTATTTGTTTCCATACCCAAACAGTTTAACTAACAATTTTAAGGTGTTTATCTTATGGAATCTGAATTTAAGCGTTAGGGTTGCTAGTGATATCAAAATTCAATTGGATCATTTGATGGTACAAGTTACACAAGGTGGATGAACAAGATGATGTTCCTGTTATGAATACTTTGTCGAGGGCATATTATGAATACTTTGACTAGTCAATTTTATAACATATTCTTTAAATTAAAGTTGCCAAAGGAATTTGGGCAGCCTTGGAGACACACTACAAGCAAGAGAAATTAAGTTTTGATCATTTTCTTGCTTTAAAATTTTTTAAGTATGATATTCTTGACAACAAGTCAATCATAGATCAAGTCCATTAAATTCAAATCCTGATATCAAAACTTAGGGATCTGGATATCAAAGTTCCTGATTCATTTCAAGTGGGGGCTATTTTATCAAAACTCACTTTATCCTGGAATGAATATAAGAAAAAGATGTTACATTCAACAAACAATTATACCTTTGAACAATTTCAAATACACTTGCAAATTGAGGTTCAATCTTGTATGCATGAATTACAAGTGATAAATTTTAAAGAGAATTTGATTGCTGAAACTGGTTTGAAGATTACTCAAAACAGTTTAAAGAAGTAAAAGAAAGCAAACAAATTTAAGAAGAAATATAATATTAACAAGAAAAACATGATTTGTTTCCATTATGGAAATAAAAGGGCACCACATAAAAGAATGCAAATCAAGAGTTTCAACTAGAGAGATGGTGCTAACAAAGTGAATATTGTTGAAAATGATGAAGTTAAAGAGTTGGTTTCCATGGTTTCAAACATTTAAATTGGAATGATTACTTAATTAAATATGGCAACTACTACTGTGAAAACTTCATATTGGTGGCTGGATTCAAATGCAATAGTTCATGTCTGCAACAACAAAGCATGATTCAAGACTTATGAAGAATTGAAGAAACTTGAAGAGGTCATAATGGATGACCATAATTATGCCAAAGTTTTAGGAAAAGGAACTATTGAATTATACTTTACTTTTAGACATAAACTATCTTTAGTCAATGTGTTTTATACTCCTAAAATTAGAAAGAATCTTGTATCTGCTAATCTTTTAAGCAAGAAAGAGACAAAAAATTATTTTAGAGTCTGATAAGGTTATTATAACTAAAAGTAAGATGTTTATGGGAAATATTTATTCTTGTAATGACATGTTTAAGTTCAATATTAATAAAATCAATATTGTTTCTACTTATATGGTTGAATCTACTTCTTCTTTTTAGCATGCTAGATTAGGTCATCTAAATTATAGATATTTGAAATATATATGTATGCATGATTATATTTTGTATCAGCATAATGTTAATGATAAATATAAAGTATGTATTCAAGCTAAGATGACTAAAAAACCTTTTTCTAAGGTTAAAAGAATTTTTTTTTTATTAACGTGAGTGTCCGGGCCAGCTTACGCGTATCTCGACTAATCCCACGGGCCCTGAAGTTAACGACCATGTAAGCCTCTAGTGGCCCTGAGGTTTGTGGGACTCGAACTGGTGACATCTAGGGAGCAAACCTAGGACCTGACTAGTTGAGCTACATCCCTCAGGGTTGTTAGAAATTCTTAAGTGCTTGAGCTGGTGCATTCTGATATATATGAAATAAATAAGATGTTAACAAGTGGTGAGAAAAGATATTGCATAACTTTCATTGATGATTATTCTTGTTTTATGTATGTTTACTTGTTAAGTACTAAAGATTAATCCTTTGAGAAATTCAAAGAATTCAAGAAAATAATAGAAAATCAAAAGAAAAGAAAAATTAAAATTCTTAGAAGTGATAGGGGTGGTGAATACCTTTATAGGGAATTTTCTACATTTTGTGAGGAAAATAGAATAACTCATCAAATGACCATACTCTATACACCACAATATTATGGACTTGTTGAAAGAAAAAATAGAACTTTAGTGGATATGATTAATGTCATACTTTTGAATGCTAAGTTACCCAATAATTTACGGAGTGAAGTTTTTCTTACTACATGTCACATTCATAATATAGTATCATCTAAGAAATTAGATGTTTCTCCTTATGAAGTATAGAATGGTAGAAAATCAAATCCAAATTATTTTAAAGCATGTGGGTGTTGATTATTTCAACATTTATTCTCCAGTGACAAGAACTACATCTATTAGAGTTTTATTTTCTTTATCATCAATTTATAAGTTGTATGTTTATCAAATGAATGTTAAGATGACTTTCTTAAATAGAGATTTAAAGGAGAAAGTGTATATGGAGCAAACTGAGAGTTATACTTCCAAATGAGAAAAAAAAAGTCTGTATATTGGTAAAATCTTTATATGGTTTAAAGCAAGCTCTGAAACAATGGCATGAGAAGTTTGACAAAGCAATTTTGTTAAATGACTTTCATCATAATAATGTCAATAAGTGTATGTATTCCAAATTTACAAAAGATTTTAGTGTGATTATTTATCTCTACGTAAATGGCATGAGAAGTCTTATGTATGCTATGTATTGTACAAGACCGGATATAAATTTTTCTATATTCAAGTTATCAAGATATACAAGTAAACCGAATACGAATCATTGAAAGACTATTGCAAGAGCCTTTGGTTATCTAAAAAAAAACCAATCACTTTGGGCTTGTTTTATTCTAATTTTCTAGCTTGTTGTAAGAATATTGTGATGCAAGTTGGATAACTAGTTAGAGTGATAAAAAGTCCATATCATGATGGATGTTTTTTCACTTGGAGGAGGTGTAATATCTTGGGCATCTAAGAAAAAAACATGCATCTCTCATTCTACCATGGATTCAAATTTATTGTTATAGCTGCTGCAGGTAAAAAAGTAGAATGACTAAAAAATATGTTGTTAGATAGTTGTGGCCACAACCTATATCAGTTATTTCTTTATACTACGATAGTGAAGCAACTACGTCTCGAGCTTATAGTAATATTTACAATGGTAAGTTAAGAAATATAAGTATTTAAGATGGAAATGTTTAAGAGTTGATTATAAATGGGATAATCAATATTGTTTATATGAAATCTATGAATAATTTAGCGGAACCACTTACAAAAGAACTATCTAGAGACATGGTAAGGAAAACAACAAGTGGAATAAAGTTGAAACTTGTTATTAAAGATACCGGTAATAGGAACCCAACTTTGAATTAGCAAGAAGCTTATCTCTAAGTTTAATGGGTACTAACAAGTTACTGTTTAGTATATGTTCGATATTGATAATTAATTTTGGACCCTATTCTGATAGCATTCAGTGTATTCTATTACGTAAAGGAGGATGAGTGTAGGCTCTTGATGGAATTTAAAGTTAGTATTTAATGTAATTGAGACACTTATAATTCCACTTATATGAATATAGAAGTGGTGCCGCTTTTGACAAGAGTTAGGGTTTTCTCTTATAAATATTCATGAAAATGAGATTTTAGCACATGGCTATAAATAAGTGCTAAACAGTTGTAAACTTCTTTAAGAGTTTGGATAGTATTGTGTGTGTATAGTATCTTTGATTATACAATAAAAGTTTTGGTTTAATATGCAGACACCAATAACTTTAATAGGATTCAAGTTCTAATACTAATTGAAGGTTTAAATTATAAAATATCTTTTTGTAACCATAACTCTATTAAGTGAAAAGATATTCATTACAAACTAGTGAGGGATTGTTGGTGTAATTTGTAAGTGAATAAAGAAAGAAAATATTTTTATCCCATATCGGAAAGAACACTCCTTCCTAGGTGTTTATAAGTGAGTTTTTATTATGTAGTAAATTAAGTGAAAATCATGATAGATAAGCTCTCCTAGTGGACTTCCTATTGTTATTATATGTATATTTATAGTAACAAAGAGATGGGACTTGAAACTTAATATGTAGTGAGATTAATTCTTTTTTTGGTTTATTTTTTTTATTTTCATAATTAATTTTGATATTTGTCTTTTCATAATTAATTTTTTTTATTTTCATAATTAAAATATAAAAAAAAAACATATATTTTTTTCTCCTTTGTCTTTTCTTTTTATTCTTTCAGATGTTTAAAGGGTTTGGTTGTATCATGGAGGTGTTGTCTCTTTCTAGGACAAATAAACACTTTAAAGACGGTGTTTTCACGTTTCTAAAATAACTCTTTATTTATTTCCATACACTGTGTATAGTTTAACTAACAGGATTTGTCATGCAGTTGAGATATGGATTTTTGTGTGTGTTCAAAAAAACAAGTCCAGAAGCTATACCAAACATATATACTCAATAAAAAGACAGCTCGAGGGTTTGAAAGGTTGCATTAGACCTCCTCCTGTTGAATCAAAAGAATAAAGTTAATATGTATTCTAAATAATTCATGAAATTCTCTGATTGACATATGTGGGTATTTTTTTTTTTTTTTGACCTCTATGGACTCACATGAAAATGTTTTTTCCATGTATGGAAAGGGTGTAATCATAAGGCTACGTGCCTGTTTGAAAACAATGGATTGCCAAGGAGATGGTGCTCGAGAAAGAGAATCATAGACAGTGCACGTAATACACATAAAGAAAAGGCTAAAAAGAAAGCTAGGACATTGTTTTATCTCCTGAAAATCCGCTCATGATATCTTGCTTGTCGGCTACATTTCAACATTCAGGGCTAACCTCTTGTTATCCCAAAAAGAAAGGAAAAAAGAGAAAATGAACATTCAAGTTAATCTCAACTCTCTCAATGAAAGCAACATGCTGTTGTTTGCATAATTTGGGAGTGGGGTCTATGAAATTATGCAAGATTGTCTGGAGCACTCATGCATCTCGATGCTTTAGCTTGGTTGATGATAAATGAGTTTCCTTCTCGTTTATTATAATTTAGGGTTCAGGATCTTAAGAAAGATTGAAAATATGGTATAAAATCTAAGACCTAGAACCCAATCTGAAAGGAATTTTGTTTTGATACGAGAAAAATCGATTCGAAAATACCATCATGGCTCAAAAAAAGTGTACATAAAATATACAGTGAAGCAGCACTAACACATGCATGATTCAAAGAAAGAAATCTAAATGGTGCCTACAGCAAGTTTAGCCGAGATTTGTTCAATATTTTTGGCCCTCTCGTGCCCTCTTCAGTTTATCTTTCAACGCGGCTTCGAGGTCAAGAAAATCAAACAAATAAGGTGGGGATCACTGTTCTTAAGAGCACTTCCATTCACATTGAACCGATTGTTTCTTTGCTTCATATTTTGAGCTATACTACTCGATCCTAGCTCTACATCAATCTTACACGATATTCATCAATTTTCCTTCAGCTCATGATCAATGTTCAAATTGTTGTTAAAAGCTAATCATGACTAGGGTATGATATTGTTGATTTCATCTTATAATTTCTCAGCAAAATAAATTATTTGTATGTATGTATGCAGCCTGTATTGAAATTTAACCTGTGGACTAGCTCGTGCATCAATTATTACCCTTGGAATCTTAATTAAAAACTTCATTATGAAAATGTTGAATGTTTACATTCATTCCAATATGTCTTTGTAATTCACCAACATCCTTTTATATATATTTTCAGTATTGGTAAATTCCTAAAAGAAAAAAATAATAATATCGGCATCATGTATATATATATATATATATATATATATAGCTAGATTAATTATTATCTTGTATTTATATATAAATTGTCTTTATCCAATACTTACACAGTTACACTTTCCACTTCGATCTTTTGATAATCGCGTTGTACACCCTCAATTTTCAATTTGTTATAAATCCAACCACCTATATATTTACTGAATACTCTACTTTCTTCACTGAAAAAAAAAATAAAATCGAGTGTGTCATGGACTTCAGTTTAATTCAGTTTAATTCTTCTCTTAAAAGGGCTGGGTATATAAAATGGTTGTTTTGGTGACCATTAACACTAGCGTTGGCTAATTTTTATAAGATGGAGGAAATTAATAGAGTCTAATTAGGTTTTAAAAAAAGAAAAGAAATGCTAATTATTTATGTATGTAAACAAATAAAGAGTGAGATCAATTAGTTTAGAGAAATAAAATAATATTTTTAAAGTGTTTATTTATCCTATACAGAGATAATATATCTAGAATACAACTAATTTCTCTAAAACTCTAAAACAATAAAAAAGATAAAAAAATAATTTTATATCTATTTTTCTGTGTAGTAACAGATTGATTGTTAATAAGATTTTATTGACAAATTAAGTTTTAAGTGTTGTCTTTTAGTATTATAAATATTCATATAATAACATTAAAAAATCAATTAGAAAAGCTCATCCATTATAACTTTTATTTAATTTATTACACAATAAAAACACATATTTTATAAACATGTAGGAGGGATCGAGTATTCTTTTCAATATGCAATAAAAATATTTTATTTATTTATTTATAAACTACACCAACAATACATATGTGTGTGAATATATAATTTGCTATAGCTAGTTAAGCTATTTTCCAATCCAGTATTAATAATAATAGAAAAGAACTTATAGCTGTTAAACCAATATTAATAATTTCAAAACTTATTATTCCAAGTAATACCTTAATCTTCTCGCCAAGGCTAAAAAATGATGTAAATTCCCTATATCTGTTACATCATCAAATTTATAGCACCATAAGCTTTCAAATAAGGTCAAACCAACCCCTCTAATATACTTAATTTACTAATTTAAGCCGCTTGCTCCTACTCCATTGACAATCAAACGGTCAATTGAATCTCCTGTATGAGGTAATTACACATTTATGTTTTTCAATTGATTTTTTTTATAACGTTGTTTTAATTATATAGATATATAAAAAAATTAACTCTTCCGTCCCATGATCTGGGGGTTGATTCTCGAGTCGGATTTAATAATTATAAGTAAAATAACACCAAAGTAGTTAATAATAAATTGAGGATGAAATAGATGAGTTTTGAGTGGTAATTAATGTTACTATAAGGTGCAATATATAAAAATGTTATGTTATGATGGTAGTGGAAGAAAATAAAATTCGTTGATGGATCGACGGGTGCCTCTGCATTTTCTTCATATTATTTTCTTTTTCCCCTAAATTAAAAGATTAAAAAATTAGGATAACCATGCATCGGATATAAATAATGTAATTAATTTATGAAAGAATATGACGTTCCAATTTTTCGTCGAGCAATAATGAAAGATGACTTTTTAGCAGCTTAGATTGGAATTTAACCTCAACACCTCATTAAGAACGTTAATTTAGGACTACTCTTCGCATAAAATAGTATTATGATAAGGAAGTTAAACTGCACTAAGCATAGATTAAGGATTTATTAACATTCCTTCGGGCACCTGATTCAATTTATTATCGTTTTCCTTTTCTTTTAGGTATTGACCAAATATTCTCTGCCCCTTTTTCCTTGCACCCTATTGAGATCTTGCACTCCTTCGTCAATGTATTTTGTGAAGAAAAAAAAGAGTGTACGTGGGCATGGGTCAGATTCTATGATCCTAGCCTGGTAAAGAAATTCAAGAAGAAATGTAATGTATTTTTTTTTAGAATAATGTATATTGGATTTCTTTATTTTAGACAGGAGAAAATTCCATACATTAAAGGGATATATATATATATAGTTTAAAACTATTCTAGGATTCTCTTCATAAGTGTCTCAATTTTTGCATGTCATTTTCTCTAACCCCACCACTAATCTCTCTCCCTCCCTCCCTCTCTCTCTCTCTCTCAGATCAAACAAACTTGGGCCAAAGGTTGACAAGAAAGAAAGGGAAAATAAAGACTTCTTAAAAGACAAATGAAACAATCTTTTAAAACACCAGCCATTAAGTGCAAAGCTTTCCCACATAAAGTGTGGATATAAACCATCTCAGGAGAGAAATCAAGGAATTCCCACAAGATGGGTTTGTGTAACTACCATGTAGAGGACAAGAATCTTTGCTTTCAAGCCCCAAATTTCATTGAATGGCTTAAGCCATCTTCCTCACCTTCTCCTTCTTCATCTTCTTCTTCTCTTTCTAATTCTTCTGTGACTCAACAAGTTCAGCTCACAAACCCCATGAGCGTACTAAGACTTCCAAGCTTGTTCCCTCAACAGCAGCATCAACAAAGAGAGGCCATGAAAGAGACAATTCAATGCTTGCCTCTTCTAAGCAGGTTCACAGAGAAGAAGACATTAAAAGATGGAGACATGGAAGTGAAAGAGAGCACTGTTGGAGTTAAAGAAGAGAAGGAGGTTACGGTGGCTTTGCACATTGGATTGCCTAACAGTGGAGATTCCGAAGTTGAGACTGAGGTTCTTGACCTCAAGGAAGAAATATCCATGAAGAAAAACTTTCAAGGATATTCTTTCAACTCAGAGAGTAGGTTTTGGATCCCAACCCCTGCCCAGATCCTTGTTGGGCCCATGCAGTTTGCTTGCTCTATATGCAGCAAGACCTTCAATAGGTACAATAACATGCAGGTCAGTAATTTAATTCTCAGTAATCTCTCTTTCCAATCTTGTGTGCTAATTATTTACCAGCTAATCTTTTCTTTGGCACATGAATAATTCAAATATAGATTCAGTAACAAACAATTTATATTTGTAATTTCTTGAGGACTATATGCATCACGCGTGCATTCTTTCTTTCTTTATTTTTCTTTTTGCCATGGCTATGCACATAATTTGGGATCATAAGCTTAATAAATTTCATCTACTATTTTTTTTTAACAGGACAGATCAATGTTAGTCATTGGTGTTTTTCTCATACCTCCCCGGTTTCCCATTATCTGTAGAGGTTGATGCCTATTGCATGTATACCAAACTTGTATTGAATTCCTTTAAAAACTTGTGTTGAATTTAGTTGATGCGTCCACTCCAATTTCTTGTCAAGGGAGAAAATCTTGGGGGAAAATTGTCGAAATTATACTTTTGTAGGGATGACAGATAACTAACACAATTTATCTGTGGGGAAAAAAAAGAAGAGGGAAAAGTGAACACTTCAATCAACGATTATAAACCTAATCATGATAAAGAAAGGCGTGGTAGAATAAAAATAAATGTCTAAAAAAAAAAGCAGTAGTGCAATTAAGAATGCTCAGGATTTTTCTTCGGGGAGAATAAATGATATAAGCAAAGTTGATGATGCTAATGATCCAAGACCAAACAGGTGTTTGGTCTGCTGAAATAGAAGGACCGTAGATTTTCGGCCACATAGTCTAAATTTCAAAGGACAGAAGTTTCATATTTGCAGACAACCTCAAGGGTATGCTTTGTTATACCATGATATATACTCCTACCATATGTATGTTCTTTCCACCCATAATTTTGTTCGTTGAACTAGACCTGGTCACTCCAATATCCCCATATTCCATATATATTAACTGGGAGAAAATCTAATAATATGGAAGTTAAGGTAGCTATTTTCAGAGAAAAGAAAAAATAAAGCCAAAAGGATCCATTAAAGCACCAAGCAATTAGCTTAAAGATAAGGTACAACAGTTAAGGCAGCATAGGATGCCATCAAAACCAAGAGGAACGTAATAAAATTGATTATTTTTTTAAAAAATATATATATATATATATATAAAAGCTTCTATCTTATTATATCATCCTTGTATATGTATATATTTGAGTCCAATAACATGGCATTTGATCATCTTTGCTGTTTTCATAATTAGTGTTTGGTTGACAAGTACCCATAAGATAAATTATTATAAAGGAGAAAATGAAGTGTATATTTACGCCCCATTCACCTAAGGAAAGGTTTCTTCTATCATTTCCTCCTCTTTGGGTGGAAGGACAAAAGAAAGTTATTTGGGGTAAGTGGAAATCTGGTAGCCTTTATAAAAAGATGGGACAAGAAGTTGAAAAATGATTAGAGGGTAAGATAAACAATGCAAGCATGCAGTTGTAAAATTGTCTAAAGATATCTATAAAGAGAATTTGGAGATGAAGGTTACTACTTTGGATCCTCTTCCTTTAATTATGATTATCAACTTTTAATTAGTTAAAGATTAACGATTCGCAAGTTTTGGCTAGAAGATTAGGCAGTAAACTAACCATGGTTTCTAGCAAGATTGAGATCAAGTAGGTAACAGTCTTCCTTGTGTGCAGATGCATATGTGGGGGCATGGGTCCGAATTCAGAAAGGGACCAGACTCACTTAAAGGAACACAACCAGCAGCAATGCTTAGGCTTCCATGCTATTGTTGTGCACAAGGTTGCAAGAACAACATCAACCATCCACGAGCTAAGCCATTGAAAGACTTCAGGACCCTTCAAACCCATTACAAAAGGAAGCACGGTGCCAAGCCATTTATGTGTAGAAAATGCAGCAAAACATTTGCGGTTAAAGGAGATTGGAGAACCCATGAAAAGAATTGTGGAAAGCTATGGTATTGTACTTGTGGTTCTGATTTCAAACACAAAAGGTCACTCAAGGATCACATAAGGTCTTTTGGCAAAGGTCACTCTCCTCACCCATCTCTTGAAGGTTTTGAAGAAATTGACAAGGAATGCATCACTGGATCAGAAGACGAATTTGCACATTAGCGTGCAAGAAAAATACTCGGAAGGTTTTTATCAGTTTTCTGCTTGATTTGGTGTTTAAGAAATTAGCCCTAGCTAGTAGGCTTATCTAAGCTTGTGCTCAGTAACAAAAAACTCTCAGGAAACATGCATGAAGTGGTTTGCTACGGAGCACTTGCTGGTCGATGAGCAGTACTAATAACTTTAGACAGTTTGCAATGGAATAAACTGATTGCGTCATGAAGTGGGTGAAGTAGATGAATTTTCTTCTCTTAGAGATCACACAACTTAAGTTGCTTTTTTGAAGCTTTTGTTGGCATGATCACTCTAATGGAGAAAATTTGTCTACTTCATTGCCATTTGTAATCTTAATTAATACAAGGATTTTATATATTGTTCTTTATGTTGTTGTTACGTTATATATGGGTAATTCTCATGATCATGAGCATGTTATTGTATCATATATCTATTTTTAAGTAATGTTGATTTTTATAAAATTCATTTACCAAAAAAAACATCAATTAAATTTGTAAGATTCACTCATGAAAAATATTTATTTAATACATATCTAATTATTAATATTTTCTCTGTTAGTAAATTCTACAAGATTGTTCTGTAAGATTACCTTATGATGAATCCAAAATTAAATGGAACAAAAAAAATCCTAAAATAGACCTAAAGTATCTACAAAAGCCCAGAGAAAACATCCAATGAGCATGAGCTCAAGCAAGAAACTTGAGCCCAGCTGTTAAAAACATGGGCTTGGGCAAGATCCTAAGCCTATACTTAGTGCATGGGTGTGTTGTCACGCCTTGCCTTACGTACTGGGCATGCATCCCACCACCCCCTTGGACTCAAGTGCCCCCCCTGAGCCCAACATACTCGGGTGCGGGCGCGCACATCAAGCTCAAAATGCTTGGGTACAGTCAGCGTGTCTGAACTTATTTTTCATCTCTAATGAACTCGAGCACATTTCATGAGCCTAGCGCTCCCTAGAAAAATTTTCTGGGACCCCACGTGGATCCCTTGGTGTTTTTCACTAATCTTATACGTATTGTTTTAAATATAATACAACTCAAAATATCACAAGGGTGAAGTTATACTTTAGCCCCTCTCTTCACAAAAGGACAAGACTCATGAGTTATAAATACCCTATAAATCTTTTAAATTCAAGGTTCACAATCTCTTCATTCTTAATTTTTTTAGCATATATATTTTCAAAGTTTATCTCTCTAAAATATCATTGCTCTTTCTCTCTTTATAAAGTTACTGACTTTACAATTGGAGAGTCCTACATCAATCAAAGGGGATCTTTTGCAAGTACCAACTACCAACCATCTAAATTACCAAGCACCACCTACTACCAGTTACCAACCCTCTAAGCTTTTCATATCAAGTCACTGAATACGTTGACTAAGGAGAATAGATTAGATTGCTTGAATTAAGAAATCAACCAATTATCCAACACATCAGCTTTATTCCTAAGCATCTTGGATTTTAGGATTCATTAATTGACGTCGTACGTGGAAAAATGATCAAAAAACCATTAGTTTCTAAAACTTGTTTTTAGGTCATTCCATAGTACACAACCAAGACACTTTTAGGTCAAGACACATGACAAATCTACTTGTCACCACGAACATTTCTACCCAACCAGAGCTTCAACAACTCATCAGTCAAGTGCAACTCCTCGCTAAGACCATGTTAGCAACCTAAGGTCAAAATCAAACATTGCCACCCCGATAAGTCTTTACACCATCGGCAACACACCACGCCCCAACGCCAAGACCATTGGCTGCACTAGGCGCTCGTAGACAATTACACTACCCAAAAGAAACTAAACTTAATGACAATCCTATGAGTCCATCAAGGGGTCGCTCGTGTTATTGTGATACCCATATACAGAGCCAATACTCCAAACATCCTCCTCCTAGCTACCGTGAGATGGACACCAGTTACTGTAACCATCGTTCCACACCAAACTCTTTGGGCTCCCAAGAGCCTAATAGACAAATGACTAAGAGAAGGTTTATACATGAGCATATCTAAGAGAATGATTATAGCCCTTGTCAGTGAAGGGGTTCTTCCTTGTCCAAACAATTGAACACTCGACTCCCTAAGGAGTACACTTCCACAAACATTAGTCTGGATAATTATGATGGCCTAGCTAACTCGAGGGAGCATGTACTGAATGTGCACAGGTGCTTGGAGTTGGTCATCCAAGATAGTGACTCAATGTGCAAAATCTTCCCCACAACCTTTCGAGGGTTTACGTGTGCTTGGTACAATAATTTGGATTGAAACTCCATTGAAAGGTCTAGTGACCTCTGTGTCAAGCTAATGGCATGCTTCAGCACCAACATAACTACCAAGAAAAGCTCTACGAAGCTATTTAGCGTTACTAAAAAAGAAGACAAGTCTACACGAATATATTTGAAGAGGTTCAACAAGGAGTTGCTCAAGGGGTAAGAATTACTTGAGTCAGTAGCCTTAAAGGCCTTGAAAAGAGGGATAAGGGAACATGCCCTTTGGTTTCTTCGGATTTTTTTTCAAGCATAGTGCACACCCCTACACACAGACTCTCCGGTTTCTTACTCGAGTTTTCAACCCCTCTTCTCATATGAAGAAAATTCAATGAACTCGTTTTGGTAACCAGATATTTTTAAAAGTCTTTGCGGATTAATATTACAAAGACATAGGGGCTACTGATGGATCCAAAATTAAGTGGAGCAAAAACAAACCCTAAAGTGAACCCAAAAAACCTAGAAAAACAAAAAAAAAAACACCCAGGAAGCATGGGCTCGGGCAAGGAGCTCGAGCCCATACATTGGGAGTGATGCTCAGCACCCCTTTGGGCTCGAGCATGCCCCCAAGCCCAACACATCCAAGTGCAGGCGCGCACCCCAAGCCCAACATACTTAGGTCTAGACAACGCACTTGTATCTATTTTTCATCTCTAATGGGCTCGAGCACTTTGTCCGAGCCCAGTGCTCCGTTGAGAATTTTTCTAGGACCCCATGCGAGTCCCTCGTTATTTTTCATTGATCATATATATATTATTTTGAGATACAACTCAAAATATCACAAGGATGAAGTTACACTTTAACCCCTTCTTTCTATAAAAAAAACAAGACTCATGTGTTATAAATACCTCACACATATATATTTTCATAGTTTATCTTTCTAAAATATCATTGCACTTTCTCTTTCTATAAAGTCACTGACTTTATCATTGTAGAATCCTTACATCCATCAAAAGGGTTTTTTTTACAGGTATCAACTACCAATCACTTGATTTACCATACATCATTTGCTACTACCACAACTATCGATCACCTAACTTATCAAGCACAACCTACTACTAGTACTATCACAACTGCCGGTCACTTCACTTACCAGACACCACTTGTTACTACCACAGCTACAAGTTATCTTGACCTACCAGGCTCCAACTGTTACTACTACAGCTACCGGTTACCTAGTTTACCAGGCATTACTTACTACCAGTGACCAACTCTCTGAACTTTTCATATCAAGTCATCAGAAACCTTAACTAGAAAAAATAAATCATATTGCTTGAACTAATTAAAATCAGCTAATTATCCAACACATCAACTTTATTCCTAAACATCTTATATTTTGAAGCTCATCACTTTATATTATAAAATATAATTCTTGAAAAAAAGATACAATATTTAGACCAATTCTTTCTACAGGACAATAACATGACAGAGCAAGATTGACTATAATCTTTTAGATTATCAATTGCTAATTTGGCTACGTTGATTATATGGAGAAAATTAACTCACAGCTAGCTTGTTCAAAAAATTACGGTTTGGAGCTGAAGGTAGTCGTTGTCATTTAATATAATTATTATTTTTTTATGCATATATATGCATGCATGGTAGAACTTAAAGAAAACTTACCCTGTTCCTTTGCTTATTTTGGGCTGGCAAGGAAAACTTCACACAAAACTTCGGTTATTGAGATTTAATTATATATGGATCTTATGCAAAATGGAATTTAATTATTTCACGCAAAAAAATTTGTTTGTTATCTAGCTAGAAGACCAGCAAGACGAAGAGAAATATTTTTATTTATTTATTTATAATGAAGGAAACTTCAAAACCTTAATTAAATATATCTAATCCTTGCAGAGTGAATCCTATTAAGAGGTTTATAATATTTCCAATTGTGAAAGGAGTTCCAAGTGGTAATATTTCTTACGTATCCATGGATATTAAAACCTAGTTAAATCGTTGAATTAAAATATTATCATTTTAATATTATTTAAAAAATTAAAAAGATGTTTCAAAAAAATTAAAAATCAAACTATGTTTTAACTTAGTCGCTTTAATTTGTTAGGGTCAAATCTCATCTTTAAAAATAATTATTCAAATTTAATCATAAATTGATCTGTCAACTTAAATCGGGTTTAATAGTACAAATCCAATTATAACTAACAAATTAAATTATCCAGATACTTTTTTTTACATGACAAGAAAACTTATCTGGATTTTTTTATCTTCCTGCATTTTATTATGGGATAATTATAAAAACTCTAGGATAGTTTGATTTGAAATTTATTTTATCTTTGAACTATCATAAATTACATTTATCTTCGTGTAATTTACATGTTCAATAATAATTTATCAAATCATTTTATTTGAACCAAGATAAAAAAAAAATGTAATTTATATAAAAATATAGAAGGAAATTAAAGTTAAGATCAAACTATAAAATGGTTTTTATAATTATCCCTTTTATTAAATTCAAGGAACCCATTTTTCTGTGACATGATATTTCTTCTGAGGAAATCCCCATTCTAATCTTTGACACACAGTATATAGTGGTGGTCAATATCCACATAGCATACATCACAGTTTACACACTCACACTCTATTTTCAAAGCCAATAAATAAGCAAATTTGCTAGAGTCCAACTCGGAGGCCACACCAAACCATTCAACAACCGAGTATAACATCAACTAGCTAGAGAATGATTAGGCATTAATTAAGCTTGAAAGGTGAATTCTGTAGTCTTTACGAAGAGGACTGACTTTACTACACATACCTGATCCCTGAAACGAGAAAATAAAGAAAACCCACAAAAAGGGTTTGCTTGTAATTAATACGTGTGGCTGGCTATAAGACGTGCACCATGACTTTTTACAAAGGAGACACAAGAGCATGATGTACACAGGGAGTTGAGATAGAGTTCCTTTCGAGGCAGCTAGGCTTGACCAACTAAAAAAGTTGAAGGGGAAAGTGTGGGAGAGGGAGAGGGGCCGTGTTTTGATTAATTTTTTTATTTTTTTAAAAGATAATGACCTCCCACCACGCCTTGTCGAGAAAGAAAAAAAAGGTTCTCTTAGCTCATTGTTTGATCTTGAGAGCTCCTAATCCTCATGAACCCAACTGCACAAATAGAGCCATTGTAGACTATGATCACATAGCTGGTCATGACTACATCAAAGTCGTCGCTAGTTGAGTCGCTTTCATTGCTAGACAAGGTTGTGTTCGTTGAGGGAAAGGCTTTAGATATTAGGTAAAATGAAATTCGAACTTGAAGTCTCATCCTTTTTACTTGTATAAAATTTTATTAAAAGAACAAGGTTTACCAATTCAATTTGTTGCTTCATGCTTGAGCTTCAAGATTATATAAAAAAAAAATGCCTTTCCAATGCATGCATGTGTTGATCAAGGTATTGCTATTTCTATATACTATAAGTCGGTGTCGATGGCTTTTTGCCTCTTTCTTTTCATACTGAAAATTGTATGATGATAATTAATACTTATAAATAAACATGATAATAACTTGTAATTACAGCAGTGATTTACAATCTTGAAGGGTGTAACTCAACTAATTATGTCTTGTGTTTACCTTCCAGAGGTCATCAGTTCGAGTCCACAAACCTCAGGGCTATTAAAGGCTTACATGGTCGTTAACTTTAGGGCTCGTGGGATTAGTTGAGGTGCACGCAAGTTAACCCGGACACCTACGTTAATCTAAAAAAAAACATGAAAATAAAATACTCACTTGGGCAAAAAAATTAAATATTTTATTTAAAATATTGATTCTATTGATTTCTAATAATTCTAACCTAATTTTTTTAATAAAATAAAAGGACTAAAAAATATAAATTAAAATAATATAAAAATAAAAGGCATTGCTCCAAACCATGCATTTTTTTTTATGTTATATTACAATTTTTTTACGATGAAGTTTGAACTAATTCAACAAACTTTTTTAATTGTAGGCGATCTCCACTATTGAGTGGTGGTGGATCTCAAGTGGTTTTTTTTTTTTTTGCAAGTGTGATATTAATTATTTATTTTATTATTGTTGTTGTTGTAGGTGTTTTTCAATTTAAATTAAATTAATGAAGTTTTTATTTCTCCTTTCGTAACAATAATATCAACTCGTGGTATAGCACGGCTACAGACTGGTACCGCTTCTAAAAGGTAATATTGTCTTGTCAAATCAGAAGCATTTAATTCAACAAATTCACACCTGCTCGCATACAAGCAGAATTTTCCGAATTAGAACGATATTATAAAGAAAATAAAAAAAAAATAACAACAGCCGAAATAAACTAGAGATTATTATTTATTAATTAATTATTAGTAAAAAACAATATACAATCATAAGGCCCACTTCACAAAGCTGGAAAGGCCCAAATTGGAGCAACTAAAAGGTCTTCAAAAGAGTTGATGTCTGCTATTGCTAAGAAAAAAAACTCATGATGAGGACTGACTCGTATTTTATAGCTTCTGCGAAGCCAGGGAGGCCCAAATTGGAAAAGGCCCACAAAATGGCCTCTCTCTTCAACTTGGCAAAGAGGGATGCAGGTTCCGTTTCATTTCTGTATTTCATTTTTATTTTTATTTTTATTTTTATTTTTATTTTATTTGTGAGATTTCTAGCTTTGGATAAGAGTTTGTTTTGGAATTTGATTTGGAAAAATATTGGAATCAATCAATGTCAATCGTTATTATTTTTTATTAAAACAATATTTTATTTTAAAAAAAATATTTAATGTTGATTTGACTGAATTTACTCAAGTTAATCTAATTATAAATCAATCAAATTTAATCGAATGAATATTTTTTTCAACTCAAATTAAAATTCATTTACAAGTAGTGAATTCTTCGTATCAGCTTAGTGGGATCAAATTTAATAAAAGAGCATGGAGCAATTTCTCTACTTTTTTGGAGAAATTTCATGGGCAGTCGAATAATAAATAAAAATCACAAAACAAAATAGATCATACTAGATAATTGCTCACGTTATGCTACGAATCAGATCAAATTTTATGTTGAACATAAAAACAAATTAGGTGTTGTTAACATGTTTTCTAGGGGGGAAATTATGTGGAGGTTGACCCAATATGAAATTGTCAACTTATTGGGTCCAAAGACAACTCGAACGACTGGTAAAATTATAGTTTGACTAAAAATATCAAAACAATATTTTTCTTTCTAAATATCATGATCCGAAACATAGACACAACTAGGTTAAATAATTATTTTCTCTTAAATTTATACTATATATATTAAGAAAAAAAGAAGCCATGTGTGCGGGTCCATGGCCCAATGTGCCTGGGTCATTGCAAGGAAATGTCTGGGTGCATGGGTGTGCCTTCAAGCTCATGCACATGGGCTTGGGTTTATTTATTTTTATTTTTTAAAAGGGTGGACATCCTGTCATCTGCTTCTATTTTTTAAAAAAAAAAAATTCACAAGAGACATGCCAAGGCAGACGACATGTCGCTTGCAAACTCAGATTCTTTTTTATTAAAAAAATCAATTTTAAATCATTTCAACCCCAAAACACCTTAATAACACCTTTGAAACACTCAAAAACCAATTCATCAACTCAAAATACCCAAAAAGGGTCTAAAAATTGAAATCAAACCAGTTTAGATTCTCCTCGGTTTAAATCTATTTTTTCAGACAACATTGAGGCTCTAAAAAAATATCATCAAGCCTTTCTCATCTCATGAAACTCATGGATATAAAAAAATAGTCCATTTTATATGACAAAAAATAATACATATAAACTTTTGTACCAAATTTTTTTTTATAAAAAAAAAAAAGCAAAGGGATTTAAATTGAATAATCTGTGTTATTTTTTTAAATTTAAGGACCTAAGTGTATTTTTTTGAAATCTCCGGCGTGCCACCCATGTTTGACGCCTTTTCATTTCTGCCCATTTTCTTCCAATTCCACCATTTCCTAGGAAATCAAAAGCAATTAGCTTTAAATCATGATTAAATTGCCTAAAAGATATTTGACTCGTGCTTCACCGCTGGTTAGATATTTCTTTTTCAAAAAACAATTTTATACACAGGCTTTTTCGAAATGTTTGTGTAGTTAAAAAAATTCTAAGTAAAAATAAAAAAACTTTATGTGTACATGCAATCAAATAAATTAAGAACTATGTGTGTTAATAAATAAAAAACATAAACATAAACGATAACTAAAAATAAAACTTGAAAAATTAAGAGTCAGGTGTAGATCAAGATATTTAATCTTTCAAGACAGGATTTTTATCCGGTTGTATTTGATAAATTTATTTATTAAAATAATTTTTTATTCAATCAGACGATAATAGAAATAAACACACACTTTAAACTAATTGAATAAAATAAAAGGGAAAAAATAAAATGCAAGGGTGCACAAATTATAAATATTGTCTTAAGATCATTTTTTTAATTTTTAAAAATATAGTTCATCTATACAAAAGATAAAAAAAAAATTATAGATGAATCAGAAAAACATCTTCAAAAATTAAATGCACAACCAAAAAACTTTTTGTTATTTAAAAGAGGCTCTCTAAACAAAATAAAAGAAAGAAGAGATATTAATCTAAATATCAATAAAAAAAATTTGAAAAAAAATATAAAAAATCATTGATTAAAAAAACATGAAGAGGCGAGGCGCTAATGGTCCTAACCCATTTTGTTAAGGCCCACACGTGGGCCTGCCCTAGTAGGCCCGCATGACTTGGCCCTTATATTCTTTTTACTACCCTAAGGTGAACGACATGTCATCCACCCCAATTTATTTTGAAAAAAAAACACAGATAACGCATCTTCTGCTTTCACCCAGATTCTGACCGCTATGGTAGCCGAAAAATCAAGGCTTAAGTATTTTTTCATCCAAAAATCCTTTTTTTAACATATTTTGACCCACAACACCTATAAAACACCTTATAACCCGTGATAAATTTACCATGGCCTAAAAAACCAAAAATCAACCCAAGTTCAAATATAATTTTTCATGAACTTTAAAGGTAAAAAAAACACCTAATATGAACTCTCCTCATCAAATGGAACCATTTAACACAAATTTTATTCGTTTTGGTGGCTTAGATTGGTGTCAACGACATGTTTCTCTCTCTGCCACTATAATTTGACAACCCCTCTCTTTCTTTTCTCAACTAGATACTAAAAAATAACAAAAATAAACTTTTGTATCAAAATTGTATTTGAAAAATACTAAGGTACCAAAATTATATAATCTACATGATATTTTAAGTTCGAAAAGCAAAATGTATCTTTTGCGAAACTTGTGGCATGTCACTCATGTTTTGTGCCTTTTTCATTTTGGTTCCTTATATTTCAATCCCACCATCTCATAAGAAATCAAAATCAATTGGTCTTCAATTATAACTAAATCGCCAAGAAAACAAGTTTGATGACCAAATTAAAAAAATAAAAAATTTTGCACAGTCTATCCACAATAATGTGCGAGGGAATGAACAGTGAAATCTTGCACAAGAAAAAAACACGCCTTTTAGTTTTATACTTAATTAATGAGTTGTGATGTCCATGGACTAAATGTTGCTCCTAGGATATAAATTAGCTTTTAAAATGTTTTTTGGAATACTCTTAGATTAGATTAGATTTTTTTTATCTGCGCTACGTCGTGGGGCTGATTATTTTTTTTCTAACATGAAAAAGATATTCAAATGGTGATAACCTGAGTGAACAAGGGTTAATTTGACAAACTCGCGATTCGAGATAACCTCAGAGGAAGGAAAGGAAAAAAATAGAAAGCTTAAGGCTCAATAGTCTAATGTCAAAGGATGAAATAAAAAAAATCAAAGTTAAATTGAGCTAATCTTTAAAACCATCAACTCTAGTTATGAGACCGAGATGACCATACAAAAGATCAAAAAAAAATCTTGAACAAAATTCTTAACCATCAAAAAATTAAAAAGAAATAAATAGTAATCAAAACAATGAGGACCAAATCTGTTATAAGAACTAATGAAAGAAAATAATGAGGGACTTAATCAAAAAATAAAATAATAAAAGATAGAAAAAAAATAATTAAAAGAATGAGAACCAAAATTGGATAAGAAAAACAAATAAAATAAAATGCTAAGTGATAAAATTGGAAGAAAAAACAAATTAAGAAAAGGATAAAAAAATACAACTAAAAAATAAGAACTAAATTTGGAAAAAAAATGAAATAAAATATTGAGGGATAAAATTGTAAGACAAAACAAAACCAAGAAAATAATAATAAAAAAAAACAACAATCAAGAGAATGAGTACCATACATATATCAAATGGAAATGGACGAAGCTGGAAAAAAATATAAAAAAGAAAATTCAAAACAAAGAAAACCAATTGAAAGAGGATCATGACTGAATTTTTTCTCCATTATATTTTTAATAAAATAATATCATTTTTACTTTTTAGCCAAATAAAAAATAAAGCGATTAGTTAGGAGAAAATCATGTCAAAATCCATTGATTATTTTTTGCCATTAATTTTTTTTTTTTATCAAAATAATATCATATTTACTTCCTGCAAAATAAAAATTCCGATTGACCCCAGTAACCCCGATCATTCAACCCAGCCTGTGACCCGAGACATGATGGAGATCGACTCCTAGACCGAGTTTTAAAAACATGATAAAAAAAATAAGCGTCAAATATGATATGAAAATTCAATGAAATTAAATAATGAATGATGAAATTGTCAAAAAAAAATAATCAAGAAGAGAACTCAAGATAAAAGGATTTGCAATCATAAGAATGAGGATCAAATTTAACAAAAAAAAGAAATTAAAATCAAATGATTGGGGATTAAAATGAAAAATAAAATCCAATCAGAAAAAAGATTAAAATCAAAATAAATAGGAATAAAAAGAATGAGGATCGAATTTGATTAAAAAAAACATAAAAAATAAATGTTAATGGATGGAATTGAAAAAAAAAATCAAATTCAATACAATTAAAAGATAGAGGATCACCCTGCAATTTTGCAATGCCAAACACCTTTTGAGATGGAGGAGAAAGAAAAAATCAAAAAAGAAAAAAATTATCACCAAAACTCTGTCGTGTGATGGAGACAGACACGCGTCATCCCATCATGTAGAGGGTGGCACGATGCTTCAAAAGCCTCCTTGGAAGGTGATCAACAGCCATTTTTTATTTATAAAAAGACCTTAACATCTTTGACTCTGCAATAATTTAAAAAAAAATGAGGTTAAAAATTAAAAACCCCTTAATCTTTGACTGAAAAGGTTGACTCCAGAAGCTATAAGATAATTATATTATACAAAAAGAAAATCACAAAAAAAACCCCTCGACAAGAAGCTATGTTTTTTTTTTTTTTGGTACGAACATAATTATACTATGCAATAAAGTGTGAAAATAATATTGTATCCCTGAGTTTGTGTTCAATCTTTTATTTCTTGTAGTACAAAATTATCATTTTACTGTAGATTATACTATTCACAGTCCACCCACAGTAAAACAAACCGAGGGGTTTTAGCTTTATGTACAGTGTATAATTAATTTGTGTTTCAGAAACTTAACTCTCCCTCTCTCTCTCTCTCTAGCCTCTAATTACATTTAAGATTGACATCAATGTTACTGCTGCCTCACCTTAGATCCATGGACGCTGTCATCACTCTTGTAGATTACTCCTCTATTTTCATTCTTCCATAAAAAAAACTGAAATCTTAATTATTAAGAAATCACGAAGAGATGATTATAAACCACTAATCAACTTGAAACTATTTTCAGTTCTTGAATATTTCATTCGGCTAAAATCCGATTTATGAATCTTATTTTAACTTATTACAATCATGATGAACAAATCACGTGTATTTTCGAGATTCATCTGAACTTTACTGGAATATCTAAGCTCAAGACTCAATAAAAATTAAAAAATCATATGGACTTCAGAATTAAAAGAAAAAAAAACTGCTTAATTACTCAAAACAGCATCTCATCCTTCAATGGTTTTTCTGAAGCTCAAACACGTTCAAGTCATTGGCGTAAAGCCTATCATTTCCGCACGCATCGATATTACAATCTTGGCCCTGAATTATTGGTGGTTCGGCTAACAGTTGAAAGAGCGGTGAAAAGGCAGCAATGAATGGCCACCCACTCAAGCAAAAACCATGAACTAAAAGAGAAACCCATCAAAGACAAGCACAGTACGAAAGTAACGTGATGCCAGTCTCCCAGTGTCTCAGCACTTGGGAGTTGGGACACGTACGTGTGCATCCAAGGCCAAACCCATGGTTTTTGGACACTCAAACCAGTGGCTTTCTTTACCTGCTATGTTGAAAAGAAAGAACATCATGTGTTGTTCCTCTCTCTCTCTCTCTCTCTCTCTCCCCCGAGCTGGATAAGGCCAATCTTGTAACAGAAGACAAAGAAACGCAGATCCCATTACTCGAATATTTTATACGTCCTCTATATTCTTGGAAATGAACATATTTTATCCCATCCATCACACATTATACAGTTGATCCTTCGTTCAAATTTATGGGCAAAATAGGTCCTCTTTCTATGATTTTAAAAGGAAAAACTTTTAAGGTGGAGATTAATGGACTAATATCATTCAACAGATAAGGGGTCTAATTGAAAGATGTTTTTGTTTGAAGATTCAATTGAGGATTGGAAGACAAGTTTGGAGACAAATTTCTCCTCCACCCTTCTCTTTTCATAAATCAATGCACATTGGGATGAGCAGCAACCGACCATGAACAGAAACCAAAGTAAAAACAAGTGACTATGATGTTAGGATTCAAATGAAACCATCAAATCCCACCCCTGAACACCAGGGGCTCTCTCTCTCTATCCAACCACCCCAAGATCCGTATAAATATGCAACCAAATCCTGCTAATCTCTCCAAGCAAAACAAACCTCCCCATATTTCCTCTAGGAGCAATCAACTTCTTCCATTAATTAGCCAGCGTTGGTCTTATTCACTTGCCTCTTAAAATGTCTAAGAAAGTTGTTGCTGAGTCTCCTCTTCAGAGAAATAGCTTAGCTTCACTTGACCAAAAGCTGGCCATGGCAAAGCGCTGCTCTCATGGTACCTATAACCTGCCCCGTTTTTCCTTTAGTTTACTTGTTAATGGCTTCTAATTGTATATCAGCTCTCATTTTCGTTTCCAAATTTGCAAAACTAATTTGTTTATGATGGATCAACAGAAGGAGTGGTTGCAGGAGCAAAGGCAGCTGTACTTGCTACCATTGCCACTGCCATTCCAACTGTAAGCCTGTCTTCCTGTAACTATCATGCATGCATCCTTTATTCACCTCATTAATCACAAAAATATTTAAAGAAAAACAAGAGAATTCTTTGATTGATTCTGAACTGTATCATGTTTAACATGTAGATGGCTAGTGCAAGGATGCTGCCATGGGCAAGGGCCAATCTGAATCACACAGCTCAAGCTCTCATAATTTCAACTGGTAATTAATTACTTTCCTGATTAAACAAACATTATCCGCATTATAATTGTTGTTTTCTTCTTTAATTAATGAAATACATTTCCTTGCAGTTGCTGGAGCAGCATATTTTATAGTTGCAGACAAGACTGTTCTTGCTACAGCAAGAAAGAACTCCTTCAAGAGTCCCAGCTCTAACATTGAGGCGTGATGACCTAATTATCCAGACCTTGTTTGTAGTTCATCAAGTAAATTTGTAAACCATCAGCTATATGTATGCATGGATAAAGATGGAGTTTACATTTTTAGTCTATGAAAGCATTTATTTTCTTGTAAAATTATAACTACATTGATTGGAGCCTGTGATCCATCTTATTATCTCCAGCAATGCATGTATCAACCTTAAATCTGTCCAATTACACTATAAGAACAACAAAATTGTTCATTTTCTACCAAATATAGCAAAAAGAAAAGAAAAGAAAAGAAAGCTGAACAGCTGGAAAGGCCTTATTGATGGGCCTGGTTTCTTTTTTTGAATATAACCTTGCCGCTATATGCTTCGGGTGTTGGTACAGGGAGGTAAGAAGCTGCCAAATTGCTAAAGAGAATTGAACCATACCCCAATGGGCTCATGCATGAGAAACCTGATGAAACTCCATAGCATTAGCGTAACAGTTTTTTACAACCACCTGACAACGGCTCAAGCTGTAGAAGGAACCCAATTGGACAAGTGACCAGTTATTACTCCCCTTGATACACATGCATTCTTAGTAGGAATGATCATGAGTATCAATGAGGTTTGTATTAGAGGTATCAATGTCCGTGTCTAGTTTAGGAGGTAGTGTCATTATAAAAACATGAAGTATAACAATGGTATGTAATAAAGGTTTATATAATTTGTCTGCCGATGCATGGATATCGTGGTCTGGTGTTGAAACTTGGAAGCGGTTTTGAGTTGTGTATAGAAAGAATCCAAAAGAAAGATGAAGGTTAGTTTTAATTTGTTCTTAGTTTACCTCAAATTAATTGGAATCAATCCCTGGCTTGCATGCATGTTTTCTTTGGGTAAATTACTTTGCTAATATTTTCAATGTCTCAAGTTTAGTCTATTGTACGTATTGAAATATAAGCCTGAGTCATTTTTTCCGTGTAGCGGCAAAAGAATAGAAAAGATGAAAGACCACACCAGTTTTTTCCGATGGGAAAAATATTAGATAGAGCCTGTTACATGACTTTTCTATCTGCTTGTGTAAAGACAGGCATGAGGAGGAGGAGAGATTGTATGATTCCTCCCGAAAGACACACTTGTCCGTGGAAGTTCAAGAGAGAGAACGTGGTGGTTCCACTAAGCTTGCCGATACAATGTGAGTTCAGAAATTTGTTTAGGCTTACAAACTATATCCGCAGACAGATAAATAGGGGATATTCCTGCTCTCAAACAAATCCAGAACATTTGGTTTTCATCGGCTTTGACAAGTTAACACGAGTTGTTGCTTCTCCTGTCATTAAACTAACATATCTTGTCTGTTTGCTAGTTTTTGTCATAAGTTTTGCTGATATATCATTGCGCACTCGAAAACGTGATTTACACAAAAATATTTGGGATCATCTGCTTCTAAAACTGCCTTCTTTTTTTCCCTAATAGAGGCGGGCATGCCTGTAGTGAGGGAAGAATGGTTGCTTGACAGCATTGAGAAACAAGAACCACGTACAGCCAATGGAAGCAGATGATGTTTCTGATCTTTTTGTGGAGGGAAAAGGAATTCCATGGGACAAACAAGATCCCGAGGCTCCCAAGTCAATTTCAGCAGAAGTAAAGGGCTTTTTGTCTCGAACTTCTAACAATTACTCCTAGGAAATAAATCTTCTCCTAATCAGCGAATTATGTCTGTGCATTGCAGCTCAAACTATATATATGGCAAGAGAGGAGTCTACAAAGACACTAAATTGCAGGAACGTGGTGGGCGGATACTTGAGAAAGATGGGATAGTGTACAGCTGAGACTTCTCACTTTGTGATCTGGGTCGAGGACTGCATGAGTAATACGAAAGAAGTCTTGATCTTAATTTTCTACAACTATATGAGCTTATATTTCATGGTAACTTGGTGTAGATATTGTATCATGCAATTGATCACGGTACTGGAGAGCAACTTGCATTTGTACTACAAGAAAGGGAAAGTAGGCAATGATCCAAATGCAGAGGAGAGGCTTGAAGAAAGGGAAATGCTATTAAAGAGTTTGGCAGTCTCTTTGAGGAACTCACTGGAAATGAGTTCGAGCCATGGGAAAGAGAAAAGAAGTTTAAGAAAAAGCGACTCAGTTTCTACCCAATAGACATGGTACAAAATGCCTCTACTTTGCTATTTCTCAATATATATATATATATATATAGGTGATTTTATGCTTGATGGGGAATTTTGTTTCATATAGGATGATGGGGTCGATGCGAGACATGGAGGGCTCAGACTTAGGCAGCTAGGAGTTGCAGCCGTGCACCGCAGACTTGAACCCAAAATTGCTTATTTTATGAAAATCTTGTGCAGTCGGGAGATATACAGGCATGATCCTTATACAGATAATTCCCTTTCTACATGCTTTCTCCATAATTTTTTTTATCAGAGGAGCTTGTTACTGTTTGGCAGGTATGCCATGATGGAGAAGGGTTGTGACTCTCCTGATTTGCCAATGGGGATGCTTTCAAATTTTCACATGGAAAGATGTAAGGATTTTCCTTTTGCTTCGTCCTTTTACTTTTCCTTTACATGTGAATAACAAAATAATCTCATCAGGCGAGGACGTCCTGCTTTGGTTTGTAGAAGCGGGGAAATCAACTAAAGAAACAGGACAGAAGGCAGAGGCTGTGTGGTCAGATTAATTATAGCTAAAGATGGTTTACTCTTTTGCATTCGACTAGGCCTTTCATTTTCAGGGACTATCAGGATCTTGCAGATCATGTAAAGCCAACATAGGTTTCCTATCACTTCTAGAGTCCCTCTTACTGACACTAATGCATGATTCTGATTGAATATTCCAGGGTGCAGCTGCATTTGAGACTGTTCGAGACATAAATGTGGCCCCACGCCTTATAGGAGACATGTCCGGCTCAGCCCTCGATGATCCATTGTCGGATAGATACATGAATTGGGCTGCTCAGTGTCTGCACTAGAAAAAGATTCTGATGACTACAAGATTGTGAAGTAATTAGAAAAGACTTATGAACCAGTCAGAGTTGGAGACATTGTGAGATTACACATCTTACCATTGCTTGATGACATCAATTGTGATGAAAACTCTTAAACAATTTTGCCATGTTTTATTTGTTAATGCAGGACTATGGAGTATCAGTTGAGAATATTTTTCCTGTTGAACCAAGTGCCTGTCCTCCTTTGGTTGAGATAAAGAAGTTGCCAAACAAAGTAGTGCTATGGTGTGGTAAGATTTCAGTCCTAATTAACAGTTATATCTTGTTCTCGCTTAGATTATTACCGGGTTTGTTTACCCTTTTTCTTTTAGGCACTCGAAGCTCAAACATGTTAAGGCATTTGCAAAAAGGGTTTCTGCCGTCAGTCTGTTCTCTTCCAGTCCCCGGTTATATGGTAATATTGATAGTTTATAATTTCAGCGCGTCAATATTCTGATCTTGCGCCTGAGAGTCTTTTTCTGGCTCACAGGCGATTTTTGTTCTGATGCTGCTGCAGAAGCTGGTAGGTATGGTTTTACTGCAGTAGATAGGCCAGAAGGATTTTTAGCTCTAGCTGTTGCTTCTCTTGGGGATCAGGTCATTAAAGTTGAAAGTCCACTGGAGGTATGTTAAAGTTATCTCTGTGCTTGAATGGCAAACTTGTTTCGACTTTCCTGAAACCTAGAAAATCTATTTCTTTTTAACGAGACAGGATACAAAGTCATGTTAGAGAGAAAGACAACAGATGAATCTGAACATTTTCTATGGAAGGATGACATCAAAGTTCCTTGTGGTCGCTTGATTCCATCAGTGCATAAAGACAGCCCCCTTGAATACAATGAATACGCTATCTATGATCCGAAACAGGTAAATGATGCACCGAGATTAAAGTTTCTCAACCACAATTTTTTCATCTAGTATTTTTACTTTTATGGCTCGTTTGAGTTTCAGACGAGCATAAGGTTCTTGATGGACACTGCAGAGCCTTGAATGAAGGAAGAGGCAAGGGAGCGGCTAGGCGAGAGGAAAGAAGGGTCCTGTACAGATCTTTTTGTCTTTGTTGCCGCCTTTTGCCATCTTTTTGCACAGGCCCTTTACGCTAAAACCCAAAACTTACAATATGGGAGTCGATGGTGATGGATTTTGTGTTGGTATATAATCATCATAACTTGTGTTTGAACTTCTGTAGCTTTTCTTGTACTGGCATAAGGCACAATCACTTTATGGAGGTGAAATATATCTTGCTACAGGGAGCCATTCTCTTCTCTGAAAATAATTGGTTTCATCATGAAAAATCTATAAGGAGAGAGAGAGAGAGACCTTTTGCTGTGTTCACAAGAATGGGGTGCCTACTGAATCCAAGAAAACTACATAAACTGGCATGTTGCAGGAATTTCGATGCGGCAAATTATGCTCAAAAACTGAAGTGAGAAATGAGAACGCTAATGAACTTTTTGGTCTAGTTCATTTTTAAGGAGTCAAGCCAGGACCATTCATTTAGGCTTGGTCTATTTATTGCTATTTCAAAAACCTCCCATCCCAGGAGATGTATAAATTATAAAAGGCTATCTGGTCTAAGCTCATACTTCATTCATGAACAATGAAATACTGTCGTGCAGCGCATCACTCCATCACTAGTCGGTTGGGTTTTGAAGAGGACGAGAAGTTAAAAACAGCAAAAACATTCACAACAAGAAACCGAGCTAAAGAGGCATTGGTTTTGCACTGCCCAAACTGCTAAAATCCAAGTCACAGCCATGTACTGGACATATTATCCAAGTCACAGCCATGTACTGTCAAATTACATGATTAACATCTCCAAATGAGCATGCCTGCCAGAATATAATTCGTAGGAGTTAATGAACTTCATCAAGGTGTGCAATAACAGAGAACCTGAACCCTGTCCCTATCTTTATGAATAGGAGCACTTAAGCAGTGATATACCTAATTTGTCATCACTTCTGAAGGTTCCAATCAACTTTACGAGCTTAGCTTGACAAGGGATGTGCATAATTGACACAAAACCTTAAGATTCTTAACCTGCATGTGGCTTTTGAAAGTGACGAAACTATTCATATGGAAAACCTTCCTCCAGATTTCCCTCACGACGTTAGATGTTAGTAAAACACAAGGGGTGATATAAGCATATCAAATCAATGAAAAACAGGCACAGATATTACAACTAAGAAGAGAGCACTTTATGCAACGAAACTTGAAGAACACAACAGGAGCATTTTCAATATTGTAAAAGCAAATGAACAACTTAAGATTCTTGAAACCATTTTCTTGGATTCCAGCTTTAAATTAGTATTGCCCTAGACTATCTTGGATAGTACAGGGTCAGCATATGCAACAGAAATCTTCAACTGCTTTCCATAACCATCTTGTGGAACGAAAAACAATTACAACAATAAAGAAATTTGAGCCTGCAACCAATCAATTAATCCAACAAAACCAAAAGGATTCAACTGCTGAAAAATCATTGATAAATTACAGCAGCAGGAAACTTGAACTTGTCCGTAATGAAAGGTACTGCCTGTGGATTGTTCACCAAATCATGATAAAGATCATACTCCGCCTCATAATCATGTAACTTAAGCTCAGCCTTTTGATTAGTATGATAGTGATGCCTAGCCAAAGCTGATTTTCCAAACCCAAAAATACTAACTTTATCACAAATCCCCACTGCAAGCATCACAGCTTGCATACCAGAAGAATAATGAAACATAGAACCATCATGAGCAGAGCCCCATTCATCCAATGACTTCCCTGTCTCCTCCACAAACCGTTTCAAGGAATAATACTTCACAATCCTCGCACACAACAAGTCAAAGCGCGGATCAGTGACAATCAATGGCGCATCGTGAGATGAATTACAAACAGTATAGTCCAAGAAATGTGCTGGTTGACAGATATACATAACCATAGGGACGTTAGCCCCGTATGGGTGACAAAAGCAACCTTGCCTCCTTCCACAAAGATGCAAAATATTGCTATTTACAAAAGAAATATTAGTTTTCGCCCCCACATTTCTCTCATATCTCTCCGTCCTCGCATTGTTCAATCGGATTACAACCTCATGACGATCAATCAACTCTCCATACTCTTTCTGCATCAAAATCCCACTATTCCCAACTACAGCACAAGAACCATACCGCCTTTCCGAACCCACCAATCCATTATGCCTATCAATAGGACCCTTCAGAAGCCCTATCAATTCATCCATTATTTCAGGCTGATACCTCTTCTTTCGAGCCCAATCATGCAAAGCCCTCCTAAAATCTAACCAATACCTATAAAACTGAGGAGACCTAAGCATTAATGGGATACCCCTAGATGATCTTGCTCTAACATCATGATGATTAAACCTCCTCCAAGTAGCAAAAGACCTATACCTTCCTCGACTATCAAAGTTCCCTTCTAATAACTCTTCTATTTCATGCTTCGCTTGTTCTTCTCCTATATCAATAGCTGAATATTTCAGCAACGTGGAATTAAAAACTAGAACTTTTTTCTGTAGAATCAATTTGGGTTTCTCAAACTCAATGAAGCCAACCCCATCACCACGGGGGATTAGGATCCTGCAGCTGAGAGTCAGAGCAAATACAACGAGCAGTAGAATGCTAAAAAGCGGACGCACTGACCTTTTCATTGGCGCAATGAAAACAGCAGACCCGGTTTCTGGCTCCTCCTAAAAAAACCCACCAAGTATTTGCATCAGATCAATCTGGGAATCAACAAAATATAAAGATCAAGTAACATATATTAAATCTTGGATGAGTTTGTAGACAAAGACATTTTTTTTTCATGTTAGCTTAAACAAACATCTAGTATTTAAAAAATGAAGCTTGATGTTACAAGAAAGTGAAATAGGAATTGCAAATGAAGGAATGGTTTGGGAGAGGAGTGGTTTGGTTAAGAAATGGGAATTTCATGACTGGCTTGGTTGTGGAGAGAGTGAGTGAGAGGGAACTAGAAGAAGGGTGGACCTGAGATCCAGGACAAAAATGGATTTGTTGTGTGTTTTGTTGGGATGCTGAGATCAAGTGTTTTGTTGCTTTCATGATGTTCGATTATGGAGGGGGAATAATTTAGTGACTGATTTTTTTATTATATTATGAGTTAGTCCTTCCACTTTTAAAAATAATAAGTTTAAGTTAATATTAATAAAAAAAATTAAAAAAAATAAAGAAGGAGGAGTTTTTATCAGCATATCCATTCTCACATAATACTATTTATTGTAATAATATTTTTTCATGTCTTTAATTTTTTTTTCAGTTTTTTTTAACATTATATTTAGAGATTAAGTTTTATAATTTTTTAAATTTGTTTTTTTGTAAGATTATCCAATACTCTTGATCTAGACTACGGGTTTAACAAGTTAACTCGAGTTTTGTTTTTCATTTTTATAATTGATTTTTTTTAATTTTATTTTTTAATATTGGATTACTTGAAAATTAGACTTCATGATTTATTTCAGTCTGTATTTTATGAGGTTATCCTCATTTCATGACTCAGATCACGGGTTTAGCAAGTTAACCATGATTTACCCGAGTTTTTTTTTTATCCTTTTGTTCATAGATTTTTTTTTAATTTTATTTTTCAACACTGAGTTGATTAAAAATTGAGCTTCATAATTTGTTTTATTTTTTTTTATTAGGTTAACTTGGTCTCATGACTTAGGTCGCAAGTTTGATAGATTAATTCAGGTTAACACAAGTTATTTTTTTGGATCTTTTTTTAATTGATTTTTTTTAATTTCATCCTTCAACATTGAGTTTATTAAAAATTGAGTTTTGTAATTTGTTTTGATTTGTTTTTTTTTTTGAGGTTATCAAATTCTCATGACTTAGTATGCAGATTGATATGTTAACTCAAATTAATCAAATATATTGTCATCTCAAAATTTATTAAAAAAATCTCACCTTAAGTATTTATTTTGACTCAAACTATGTTTTTATTGGTCATTCAAGTTATTTCTGAACCCGTCAAAATCACCAAGTCATATCAAATCAATTCTCACACTGTTTAATTTTTTTCTACTAGAAAGAACATTAGCAACGTCTAAATATTTTTTTCACATTAAAAAAAATAATCTTACTCTCATCGTAGTGCGGGCCAGTAATCTGGTCTTGATCGAAGCTTGTTGTTAATTAATTTGCAAGTGTTCAAATTACAATTTAGTCCCTGATTTTTTATTTTTATTTTATGAGTTAATCCATCTAGTTTTAACAATATTAAGTTTAAGTTAATATCTTGATCAAACTTGATTGTTAATTCTTTTAAAGTTGTGCAAATTGTGATTTGTAGATGGATTTTGGTTTTTTTGTGGTATATGAGATTGGGAAATTTGACTAAAAATGGAGAATATTTGGGGAAAAAAATTAAATTGTTGTGGGAAATTAATAGGAGGATTATTTTAGAAAGAAATAAGAGTATAAGGATTCAATATTTGGTTTTAAACTAGAGGGATTAACTAATTATTTTGTAGAAGTATGCTCGTTGATGAAGTGATGAGTGTTATGCTGGGGGAGCTTAGATGATGTGGAGGTCGGATCTAAGTTTAGTTGGGATACTATAGATCTATCTAAATCCAGCTCTTATTTATACCTACAGTCCATTGATTATCCAACTTGATGTGATTTCACTCAACTACCAAAGAGAAGGTTCTATCTAATAATATATTATTTCATTAACCATAAATAATAAATTGATTATTAATTATTAATAAATATATTTTCTATGTTATCATTAAAGTAAAGTTAAAGACTCCGCTTGGAAATCAACCCGAAAAATTTTTTAAATCATTTAATAACACAATAAATATTATATATGGTTTGGCTAACTTAATCAGGTCAATTGAGTTCTATTAAATTAATATTTTTTCTTGTTTAATTTAAAATCTAGCTTGTATCAGCTTTAATTCATGAATTTGTTGGGTGAATCTATCAAACCAAATCAAGTTTAACAACTTCAAATATGAAAAAAAAAGTTTTAAGAAAGAATTGATTTTTAAATGCATATCAAAGATTGGAAGGTTATTAACTAAACAAAAATGGAAATGGAATCCATTAAGCTTCCACTTACTTCTAGATTTTGTGTTTTTTGATTTATCAAATACCCCATAGATTCCTTTTCCTCTGATTTTAAATTAAAAGCTTTGTTGTATTATTATTATTATTATTATTATTATTAATCCTT
>Ga0307510_10000473_pt1 | contig 39274 bp, 43 predicted proteins | sample 12_EM_MG_FD_207224 | JGI IMG/M metagenome (GOLD analysis project Ga0307510, IMG submission 207224) | Populus trichocarpa ectomycorrhiza microbial communities from riparian zone in the Pacific Northwest, United States - 12_EM | ecosystem: Host-associated > Plants > Roots > Unclassified | place...
AACAGGCGTCCCCAAGGCGATCATCTCTGATCGAGGACCACAATTTGCTGCACAAGTAACACAAGAACTCTGGAGAAAGCTCGGAATCAAGCAGAAATTGTCCACCGCGTTTCACCCTCAAACTGACAGAGAGTCAGAACGAGTTAACCAAGTAATCGAGCAATACCTTCGTATCTGTGGAAACTTCCAACAAGACAATTGGACCACACTCCTCCCCATTATCGAATTCACACACAATGCACGACCGCACTGCAGCACCCATAGATCACCCTTCGAAGTCTGGTATGGCTTTCAGCCAACCTTTAAACCACCCTTGCAACTACAGACCAGACTACAAAGCGTGGATGACTGCATCCAATACCTAGAGCAAATATGCAAAGAAGTCACTGCAGCACTTATGATCGCGGCTAAAGAAATGCGAAGCAGAGGACCTGAAGAACTATCCTACACGTTCCACAAAGATGACCTAGTACTCTTGGAAGCCACCAACCTACAAACGACACACCTGAAAGCGAAACTCGCTCCACGATGATATGGACCTTTCAAGGTCATATGGGCTTCACCTACGAATTGCAAATTGCAACTACCCGAGACCATGAGGGTTCACCCCGTATTCCACAACTCATTGCTGAAACCCTACCATGAAACACAAGCACATGGACCCAATTTCGAGCGACCCCCTCCAGAAATCGTTGGAGGAGAAGAAGGACATTACGAAATCGACAAAGTCTTAGCAGCACATCCCACAAGAAATCGCAAGAGCACACGGTACTTCGTCCACTGGAAAGGCTATACAGATGCCGACAACTTATGGATTCCAGCTGGAGAACTAACACACGCCAAAGAATTAGTCGCCGAATTCCATGCCCGTAATCGCCCTAAAGAGGGGATACGCATATGAGCCTTGCAGGCGCAAGGAGATCCTAAAGAGGGGATACTGTCGCGAGCGGTACTCGCGCCCCCCAGTCTCAGCTACAAACCCGTAACTTCAGCACCACATGACCGTGGGAACATATCACATGACCCTACACATGACTCATCACGTGACCCCTTCGCCACTCGTATGTCACGTGACTTATCAGCACGTGACCCTGGGAACCTACGACCCTGTGACCCTGGGAAGATAACACATGACCTATCAAGGAACTGGTCATCAACAATGTCACATGACAAGACGTGCTTTGGACACGCGTCTAACCCGTTGATCAACACGTGGCAGATCGTGGGAACGATCAACAAGATGCGTCCACTAAACAATCAACGAACACACAACGCGACCCAATCAACGAAGACGCGACTCATTAGGGCTAGACCCTAATTGAGATGTATAATGTAATCCGCAGTTACTGCGCATCGACTGCGCAGTCCCCCGTTACCTGTAATTGTACCTACCCTAAACTGCGCACAGACCACCCTGTATTAGTATATAAGACCTACGAATTTAGGTGAACAGTCCTTAGACTGTTCTCTTGTCAATCCCCACACTGGAGCCTTTCAAAGCTCCCTCATCGTCAGCAGCAACCTGCCCGTCGTCGTCCACAGTCTACTCTGTCCCTCCTCTCTTAGCCTTCTGCCTCTTCCTCCTCAACGTCTCCTTGCTGCTCCTTTGGATCAGTCACCTTCAACTCCGTGCCGTCGTCGAGTCTCGCTACCTATAAAGTAGTGAGTTCCCAACAATCGACTCTGAAGGAGTCGCTCTACTCTACCTGAACAACGTCATCCCTCACTACAGCATACCTCACAAGATAATCTCGGACCGTGACATCCGCTATGTATCCAAATTCTCAACGGAACTATGTCGCATCCTGAACATCCGCCAAAACATCAGCACAGCTTATCACCCTCAGACAGATGGAGCCAGCAAACAAACCAACCAAACCCTTGAACAATATCTTCAAGTATTCTGTGGTACTCAGCAAAACAACTGGCACGCTTGGTTACCTCTCGCTCAATATACTAAGAACTCCTGGCCCTCCGCTACAACCAAGAAAACACCATTCGACCTACTCATCGGCTACACCCCACAAATACACCAACCCACCAGGAAGACAGACATTCCATCCCTTGAACAACGACTCTCAGCTATTGACGAAGCCAGGAAAGCCGCCCAAGAGGCACAACGTAAAGCGCAAGAATCCTGGATCAAAGAACATCCACGCCATTCACCATTCCCCGTCAAATCCAAAGTCTGGTTAGAAGGAACAAACCTATGACTCCCAAGTAACATCACACCCAAGTTATCGCCAAGGAGATACAGACCTTTCAAGGTAGTCTCCCAAATATCCAAAGTCGCATATAAAATCAAATTACCCCCCACCTGGAAGATTCATGACATCTTCCATGCATCCCTGCTTACACCATACAAAGAAACCAATCAACACGGACCCAATTTCCTAGAACCGCCACCTGACATTCTAGAAGGCGAACCGGAATGGGAAGTCGAGCAGATACTCAAAGAACGACTATTCGGTCAATGGAAAAAGAAGCAATACCTTGTGCGCTGGAAAGGGTACTCGCCAGCTCATGATTCCTGGGTTAACTCTGAGGATCTCCACGCCTCAGATCTACTAGCGGACTTTGAAAGTCAACCAAGCAGTATAAGAACCCTCAGAATCTCAGATGACCTTCTCTATCCCCAACTCCCATGTCTTCCATCCACCACAAACTCCCCAACTCAGGATTCGCCACCTCTACCATCTTCACCTTGGGCACCGATGACGGAATCATCCTCATCCGCATGCATACCGACAACAATCAACTCCACTTCTTCAGAACCTTTGTTCGACGTGGACATTTCGACATCCAATATCACTGGACTACATGGTGAAGAGAAAACCCCGAAACCATTGACATCGACCATGAAGCAATCGTGGTCCCAGTTGATAACGAAGACCCTATCATCAGGATCCCAGTCAATTATGAAAGACTTCCATTTGCTCCCCATCCCCCTCAATATCAACCACAACCCGCAACCCCCTTCAACATCGTCATCCCCGCTAGTACTACTAGCGGAAGCAGCAGCAATGAAACAGCCATTACCCCTGAGGAAGCGGAAAACATTCCACTTCACGTCACCAACCCCAACCCCTTTACTCCCATCGAAGAAACAGAAAACGATAACCAGTCCGAACAATATACCGATACCGGACTCCTCCCTGCAGACCACCTCCTCCACATTGCTCAAGAAGAAGCGTGAGGAATGTATCAAAGACATGGTCCAACTTAGCGACAAGTGGACCCTTCTCAATAACCGATTCAAGAACATCTCAGTCACCAAAATGTTCAGAAAGAAGGACAGCAACCCCACCCTCTACCTTTACCACTTCCACCGACAACTCTATGACACAGTCACAAAAGAAATCCTCCTAGCTATCACAAAAGAGAAGGACCTTCAAAAGAGAACCACCCTCCCCTTCAGAACGTTATCTCCTTATTATCAACTCTTAAAGGATCAAACATTCCTCGAAGGACTACGAACCCTCCTCAAAGGACGTAAAAGAACTATGAGGAACAAGTCATCATCACCCATATTCATACCCAGTCCAGGTCCCTCAGGAGGAACAGGAGGACCATCCACTACTGTCAACATCCCAGAACCACCGTCATCAGCCCCAGTCACCGCACCACCACCCCATGTCGGACCAATACCAGTTATTTGACAATACATCCACCCGTCATCATCCCTACCCAAGGAGGTCATACCATTACCGCCAGTTGTACCAAGAGTACCATCGCCACCCCTTGTGGATCCGTCACCATTCGTCCAAGCACCCATCTACCCCAGTCCACCACTTATGGAACCATCCCGTGATGGATCACCACCACTCCCCTTAGTTCCCTGGGGATTACATCGACGACAATACTTGTCAATGGAACAATACGAGCCACCAGTACCAATGGTAGAAACGCCCAACCCAGCCAACGTACTCTTACCCCAGTCACTCACCCCATCACCACCAGTAAGAGAGGCAACACCCATTATTCCAGCACCATGGAATAGATCACCAACACCGGAAGAAATTCCATTACCACCAATCAGACCAACAATACAGAAACATGTAGGACCTTCGTCCATCGACCTCATTCCCCTTCCATGGGACATTCCCCCTTTCAAAGGAATCACTCCACGGTCATCACCCCCAGTTGCTTCGTCGTCATTCCTTCCAGAAGAGCCAATGCCATTCCCAGTTGAGCCATCGTCCAATAGACCAACACCCCCAGAATGGAAACAAGTCCAATCGCTACCAGTTACAGGAAAGCGAAAGGAACTCTCACCGGAAACAAAATCCTCACCACCAGTAGCCTCATTATCTCAGCTACCACGAATTCCACCCATTCGCACCACTCCATTACCCAAACACCCCCTCACGGATGACAAACCATTGGTCAATAGGGAAGGACCACCTAGTTGGTCAAGCAGACAACCCTCACTGATTACTGGGAAACAACAAGAATCACCACAACACATCACGATGCCACTCAAACGTGAACGGAGTGACCCAATAACAGAAAGGTCAATGAGTCCTGAAGAGCAACCTACCCCTTCCGATTCACCCAAGAGCACAGCCCTGTCGACACCCTCCAGTTTTGGACTTGCTGACCTCTATAGAATCCCAGTTCAAACAATTATCGAGGTCGAAGACAAATTCATGGAAGAAGGAGAAACAAGTGATTCGGACTTGTCAATGGAGGAAGGACAAATCGCAGACACAAGACAATCCACACCAGATAGCATGGATATTGGGATACCTCATGTACCCTCCGACTGGCTGGAACCATCTTCACCCTAGGTCGTGTGGTAACGACCACTCTAGGAAGGGTGTCATGTTACAATCCTGGGCCCTACCATCATTTTTCTGCTATTTTCCACCATTTATTCTGCGCTCTCGGTCACTCGTTCCCCACTCGCTCCCTTACGCGCCGCTCGGACCGCCATCGAATCACCTGACAAGTCACCTGATGGATCACCTGACCATTCCGCAGTCAGATATCACATGCCATCACTCCGCAGTCCGCAGCACTCCGCAGCATCACCATTTAACCCATTATGGATTGCCAGCTCATTGCCACATCATGATAGACCACCAGCTCATGATGGAGCTATACTTAGAACTGCCAGCTCATGATGAACCTTACTATACGTGACAGTATTATTCTGTGACTCCTGTGACCCGTTACTTCTCACTTGTATATAAGCGCTTGTACTTTTAGCAGTTAGGCCCTAAGCCTAACTTGGTTTTCAATCCAAGACTTGTAGCTTCCACCCAGGACTCTCAGAGTCAAACAGCCCGAACTCTTAGTCGCTTCAAATCCCCTTTGAAGCTCTACCCCCCTCTACTTCTATCAGAACACTCAGGAGTCGCCCTTATCATCAGGGACTTACTTGTTATACTGTGTAGCCAACTGATACCGCGCTACTCACGTGATCATTGCCTCAGGAGGACAACCCACTGAGCAATCCTAGTCGTCGCCAAACCAACCCACGCATGTCGCGTCTTTAAGGCCCTTGGACCTTAACACCCAAGCTTTCCCCAAGGAGATACGGACCTTTTAAGGTAGTCTCCCAGATATCAAAAGTCGCTTATAAACTCAAACTCCCTTCCACCTGGAAAATCTATGACGTCTTTCACACTTCTCTTCTCACACCCTACAAAGAAACTGACCAACATGGACCAAACTTTCTGGAACCTCCACTGGAAATACTAGACGGTGAACCGGAATGGGAAATTCAAAAGATTCTCAAAGAGAGGTCTTTTGGCCATTGGAAGAAGAAGCAATACCTTGTGTGCTGGAAGGACTATTTGCCAGCTCATGATCCATGGGTTAACGCCAAGGATCTCCACGCCCCGGAGTTATTATCGGACTTTCAAAGTACCTCGAGCAGTATAAGAACCCTTCCCCTTGACAAGTCACCCCTAGCATGTCCAACCAGGCATTCTATACCTTCACTATTGACCCCCCTTTCAATTCATTCTGTCACCTCTTCAGAGACCTCACCATCTGGCCCAGCTGTTAAGGCTTCAACGGGCCTTGATAGTACAACTTGTACTAAGAGTGAACTAGTGGTGAGTACTTGAAGAGGTAGAAGTCTCTAGTATTGCTAGAGACGACTCTGAGAGGCTTATGTAAGAGATGAGGAAAGGGGAGGCACTTGGGGAGCTTTCAAGAACATTGATATTGAGAATCAAGTCAAGCTTAGGGCTTGACTGTCGAAATACAGGGCGCTTATATACAGGCAGGCGGGTACACGTGCTACTATCACTAAGGTAGGTAGTTCTGGTCAAGAGGGGCCTGTCTGTGACGTATGAAGGTCCGCAGATAAGTGCTGCAGTCTGTATGAGTCGAACAATAGAGAATGAGCAAGAGCGAATGATAAAGTGACAAGTTGTCTAATCCATCCTTAAGGATCGAACAATGGTGGCGGGTCATTCCAAGAAGAGAAGCGTCGTCATGATGTGATGACGACCACGAGGTTTGAAGGTGATCCGAGGAGATCTGATCTCTGCATGCCCATTCTGGTCTAATGGGCGTCTAGTGTAAACAACTACCCTTTAAGGTAGTCTGTATTGATGGTGACCCAATTAAGGGCCATGTTGCTATCCGCGTCGTCTGTGGAGCTCTGTGTGGATGAGGGATTGTCTGCGGATCCTCCGGGAGAGGTCGACTGGTAGTCCTGACTTTGGGGCAAGGTGCCAGCTATGGGCGATGAGGCAGAAGGGGTGATTGACTGGTAACTGCCTTCTCTACTAGTGCGTTGGCATATAGGTGCTGAGGAGGGACTTGTGGGTGACAGGGAGTGTTTGTGGGACACAGGACTATCTGGGGCAAGGTACTCTTGCCATGGTATGACAGGGGACTCTTCTGGGGACAAGGCGTGCGTGTTGCCTCCAGGGACATCGGGTTCATATGGAATGGATGGTTCTGGCTCTAAGGGCGGTGCGTCCTCCATGGGACTGTCTGGGTCCTCCAGTGGGCTCTCTACTGGGGTTGGCTCTTGGTACATCTCCATTGAGGAGTACTCCCGATGATGAATGTTCCAGGGGACAGGGATGAGGGGCTCAACTGGGGGCTGATCAAGAGGTGACAATGATTTGGATGGTTCACTGGGTGGTAGGGGTGGCAGGTCTGGTAGGGATGGTGGGTTCAATGGTAATGGTCGCTTAGGCGTGGATAGGGTGATAAGGAGGGGGTCTGACAAGGATGAGAAAAATTGGGGTGGATCATAACATGAGGCCCCTCCTAAGGGAATCGTTTCCACACAATTACGTGCCTTGGCTAGCTGAGCCCTGAGTTCCTTGTGGTGGTTAAGCGAGAGGCGTGCCCACTTGGCCTGACTGGGGTTGGGTAGCGTGAGTCCTCTGCCTTTCAGTAGGTTGGTTGTTGTGAAGTAGAGCTGAGGGTGTATCCTGAGTAGGTAGAGAGCCGTGTCTTTGTTGAGCTTCCTGAAGTAGATGGCTAGTGTCTGTGTCTCGAAGCGTCCCGAGTTGCGCTTCCACTTGTTGTCCATAGCAACGAAATCCTTGACAACTAACTTGAGGATTTCTTTCTTGAGTTCTGCTCTAAGGTTCTGTGTTTTCTGCTTCCGTGATGGCAAGGAGGACGTCTCGGTGGAGTAGTCTGGCATCAGTGTATTGGCTGGTAGTGTCGCTGTTTTCATCTTCTTCTTCTGGTTCTGTTTCTGTCTCTGCATGTTGTTCGCTTCCAGGATAAAGTCTGGTAGTACTGGCAGCGGGGTTGAGAGGACTTGGTTCTTCTGATGGGGCGTCTGGGTTGGTCGTATATAGGGGTGGGTGTCCTGGTGACTCTGGTTCTGTATGTGTTTCTGTGGGTGGTTGGAAGTGAAATGGGGGTCCGGCGTGGTAGTAGTGCTGATGTCTGATCAAGGCGCTAATGATCGGTTCTTCGCTGTCAACTGGGACATCAATTCCATTGTGATTGATGACGGTTTCTCCTTGTCCTGGCTCCCAGTTGGTCCAGTGTAGTCTGACGGTGAAGTCGTCCCTTCTGACAAAGGCAGCGAATAGGTGTAGGTCGTCGGCTTCTGTGTGTACTCTGATGAGGATGATTCCATTATCTGTTCCAAGGGTGAAGATGGTTGACGTGGGGAATCCTTGGTTAGGTAGGTTCGGATGCTGTGCCATCTATTGGCGGTGGTAGGGGCAGTAGTGTTCCTTGCACAAGCTGGAGTGGAGGAGGGAGTGTTCGAAGGTGATATGGATGGCTCTCTGTAGCGATCCTGGCTTTCTGGCTCCTGGTATGAACTCTTTAAACTGGTATGGGTTGGGGAAGATAGTGGGGTTTCTGAAGAGCAAGCAGAAGAAGAAGAAAGATTGCTTGGAGGGATGGGAGTAATCTGGTTGGCGGGGCATGATGGGGGATATTCTTCTGCTGTTTCCATGGCTTTTAAGCAAGAGCAAATAGCTGTGGGGTGACTGTTGTAGAAGTCTGTAATGAGGTCTGCGGCATTCAGATCTGATTCATCGACCCATGAGTCATGAGAGGGCAAGTATCCTTTCCAGCGGACAAGGTATTGCTTCTTTTTGGTTCGCCCAAAGCGTCTTGATTGGAGGATTTGCTCTACCTCCCATTCTGGTTCTCCTTCTATGATGTCAGGTGGCGGTTCTATCCAGTTTGGGCCGTGTGCTTCTGTTTCTCGATATGGCGTTAGTAGTGATGCGTGGAAGACGTTGTGGATCTTCCAATGAGGTGGCAGTTCTATTTTGAATGCAGCATTTGATATGATGGCAACTACCCGAAAGGGTCCGTATCGCCTTGGTGATAACTTCGGGGTGACATTTGCTGGTAAGTTCAGATTGGTTCCTTCCAGCCAGACTCTGTCTCCAATTGCGAATGGTCTGTATCTTGGTTTCTGCTTTATCCAGCTGTCTTGCGCTTTATGTTGGGCCTCTTGGGCGGCTTCTCTGGCTTCTTTGACATTGGTAAGTCGTTTTTCTAGAGTGGGAATGTCGGTTGATCTGGTGGGCTGATGTACGCATGGAGTATATCCAACAAGGAGGTTGAATGGGGCTTTCTTTGTAGTGGCGGATGGCCATGAGTTCTTCGTATACTGGGCTATAGGTAGCCAGGTGTGCCAGTTGTTCTGTTGTGTTCCACAGAACATCCTGGGGTATTGCTTGAGAGATTGGTTTGCTCGTTCACTGGCACCATCTGTTTGAGGGTGATAGGCTGTGCTGATATTTTGGCGGATGTCTAGGAGGTGGCATAGCTCCTTTCCAAAGCGTGAGGTGAACTGGGGATCTTGGTCTGAGATAATCTTCTTGGGTAGGCCATAGTGAGGCAGGACATGTGTTAGGTATAGTTGCGCGACTCCTTCAGAGTCTATAGTCTCTTTGCAAGGCAAGAACATAGAGGCCTTGGTACAATCAGTGTCTGTGATCGTTAGGATAGTGTTGTAGCCTCCAGAGGGCGGTAGTTTTGTGATAAAATCCATGGCAATAGTCTCAAAAGGACGAGCATTTTCGACTGGAGTGATTGGTGACAAGGGGGGATGGCTAGGATGAGTGTTTACTTTTGTTCATTTGACAGGTTGCACATCCTTGGATGTACTCGGTTATGAAGGCTTTCATGTTGGGCCACCATGTTAAGGCTTCAACGGGCCTTGATAGTACGACTTGTACTAAGAGTGAACTGGTGGCGAGTACTTGAAGGAGTAGAGGAGTCTCTAGCTTTACTAGAGATGACTTAGAGTGAAGTGGGTAAAAGGGGAGGCACAAGGGGAGCTTTCAAGAATGTTGATATTGAGAATCAAGTCAAGCTTAGGGCTTGACTGTCGAAATACAGGGCGCTTATATACAGGCACGGCCGCGCACGGGCCATGGTCACTAAGGTAGGTACTTCTGGTCAAGAAGGGGCTGTCTGTATCGTATGGTACTCCGCGGACAAGTGCTGCGGTCTGTATGAGTCGAACAATAGAGAATGAGTGAGAGCGAATGGAGGATCAGGGAATTGCCTAATCTATCCTTAAGGGTCAAACAATGGCGGCGGGTCATTCCAAGAAGAGAAGCGTCGTCATGATGCGATGACGACCACGAGGTTTGAGGTTGATCCGAGGAGATCTGATCTCCGCGTGCCCATTCTGGTCTAATGGGCGTCTAGCATAAGCAACTACCCTTTAAGGTAGTCTGTATTGATGGTGACCCAATTAAGGGCCATGTCGCTATCCGCGTTGTCTGCGGAGCTCTGCATGGATGAGGGATTGTCTGCGGATCCTTGGGAAGAGGTCGACTGGTAGCCCTGACTCTGGGGCGAGGTGCCAGCTATGGGCGATGAGGCAGAAGGGGTGATTGGCTGGTAACTGCCTTCTCTACTGGTTCATTGGTGTACGGGTGCTGAGGAGGGACTTGTGGGTGACAAGGAGTGCTTGCGGGACACAGGACTATCTGGGGCAAGGTACTCTTGCCATGGTATGATGGGGGACTCTTCTGGGGACAAGGCGTGTGTGTTGCCTCCAGGGACATCAGGTTCATATGGAATGAATGGTTCTGGCTCTAAGGGCGGCGCGTCCTCCATGGGACTGTCTGGGTCTTCCAGTGGGTTCTCTACTGGGGGTGGCTCTTGGTACATCTCCATTGAGGAGTATTCCCGACGATGGATATTCCAGGGGACGGGGACAAGGGGCTCGACTGGGGGCTGATCAAGGGGTGACGATGGTTCACTGGGCGGTAACAGTGGCAGGTCTGGTAGGGATAATGGGTTCAATGGTAATGGTCGCTTAGGCGTGGATAGGGTGACAAGGAGGGGGTCCGACGAGGATGAGAAAAATTGGGGTGGATCATAACACACCAGTAGTATGGCGAAATTAATTGGAGTGTTTTTGAAATTCCAGGGTGGCCAGCAGTTAATTGGTTGTGAAAGAGGGATGTTACTCCCCTCCTAAGGGTATTGTCTGCCATGACAACTAGTGCGTTCCCATGGTAGTAGTGGGTTCCATCTGCTAGGGTGACTTGTTTGAATGCTGCTGTCCATTGCTTGAGTTTCTTCTGGTCTTGGTACTGTGCCAGCTTGATTTTACTGTCCAGATTGCTTTCTAGCGTGTCCCAATCCATAACTTGGATGTTTTCGTTCTCTCCACCAGGCCACCCGTTTCCGGGGTGACTCCCATCCATGGAGGTACTGCGAATACTTGTATGGTGGTCACAGAAATATTTGCTGGGCCATACAGTGATGTCTTCATTTTCTGGGTTGCTGCCATCATCATGGTCTTCACGTCTTGAGAGTCTGTCTGCTCGGTTTGAAGCTCCTGGTTTATATTCCAGGACCATGTTGTATTGTTCTCGTTCAGGGAGGTATCCGGTGACTCTTGGTCCAATTTTCCTGGGGTCGCGATAATAGCGAAGGTTTGCATGGTCGGTATAGACAAGTACTGGTTTCTCAGTACCTTTGAGGAGGTAGTCCCAATTCCTGAGGCCGCGCATAATGGCCAGGAATTCTCTGTCGTAAATGGGGTAATTTTGCTCTGTACTGGTGAATTTCTGGGAGTGGAAACCGCAGGGGTGCCGTGGTCCTGGCTTTTCTGTGCCATCGGGTTGTGTGATAGGTGGTCCTCTTTGATAGAGTATGGCTCCGGTCGCTATTTGTGAAGCGTCAACTTCCAGCTCAAATTGTTTGCTGGGATCTGGGCGAATGAGTACTGGAGCGCTAGTGATGTGCTTCTTGAGTTCTCTGACTGCAGCTATGCAGTCTGGTGTCCATTCAAATGGGATGTCCTTTCCGAAGAGGCGTGTGATGGGTGCTGTGATGGATGAAAATCTGGCGATGAACATGCGGTGGTATCCCAAGACTCCTATGAATGAGCGGGCTCCTTTGAGGGTCGTGATGTTTTCTGGCCAGTCTGCTATTCCAGCGATTTTGGCTGGGTCAACTGTTGCACCGTCCTTGGTGAGGCATACTCCTAGGAAGTCCATGGTAGGCTTCATAAAGATTGATTTACTGAGTTTGAGGTGTAGTCCATTTTTGGCTAATAGGTCGAAGGCGAAGTGGAGGATTTCGATGTGCAGCTTGATGTCTTTGAGCTTTGTTCCTAGTCCACAATCGTCCATATAGCTTCTGAATATTTTTCTGATGTTGTGGACTCCTTTCTTCTCGAAGTGTTCGTAAAGTTCTTCCAGCATGAGGTTCATAAACCTCTGGAATGTCAGCAGCAAGTTGCTCATTCCGAAGAACATGACTTTGGGCTCAAATAGCCTGCGGCGGGTTTTGAAGGTGGCTTTCCATTCATCCCCTTTGTGTATGCGAATATTGTTGTAGCCCCAGCATATGTCAAATTTGCTGAATAGCTCCATTCCTTGGAGGTCTTCAATACATTGGGTGAGGTTAGGAAGGGGGGTGACGTCTTTCTTGGTGACTGCATTGAGTGGGTGGTAGTTGATGATATAGTGTTTCTCTTTGCTGTCCTTCTTGGGGACCATAAAGGTGCTGAATCCGTAAGGTGATTCAGATGGGACAATGTATCCCTTCTCCAGGTTTTCGTTGAGGAACTGATTTTCTGCCTCTTGGTCTTTGAGGCTCATAGGATAGGTTTTGCAGTTGAATTTCGCTGGAGCTTCCACTGTGAGCTCAATTTTATGGTCACATGGATGTGATGGGGGGAATTTCTTGGCTTCTTCATCTGAGAAGAGGAGGGCGTGTCGTTTGAATTCCTCTGGCAGGGTGATTTCTTCTTTCTTGTGTTCTTCTGCGTACTTGTGAGCCATTTCTGTGGCGTTGTGGGTCCTGTTGACTTCCATAGTGGTTCTTACAATCCATATGTTCGGTTGGCTTTGGTCTTTGAGTTCTTCCATAATTGCTTCATGAGTTTCCATGATAAGATCATTGTCTTCTTGTTTTTGTTGCTTCTCCTTGAGGTAGCCTTGCGCTTTGTCCCAGGTAATTTTCCAGATGGTTTCGACTTTGACTTTTGGTCCTTTGAGTGTTCCTGCTTCCCAATCAATGTTGGGCTTGAATGCCTTGAACCAGGGATAGCCGAAAAGGAAGCGATCTCTTCCTAAGTTTGTGACGAAGAATCGTAGTTGTCATCATAAATTTCCTTGGCTAACCATGAGGTCGCAGTAGTGGCTGATTTTTCCTTGTCTGTTGGGTGTTCCGTCAACATTAAAGACAGGTCGTTGGTAAGGGAGTTCCTTCATTCCTAGGCAGAGTTTCTTGACTGTTTCTGAGTCGATGAAGTTCTCTGTGGCTCTGGTATCAAGGAGGCCAATTTCTTTTGTTTCCCATTTGTAGCTGATGACTGCAAACTCGATTTGTACTGAGTTACTTTTGTTGACAAAGACGCTGTCTAGTCCAAAGGTTTTGGCAAGGGCTTCAATTTTCTGGATGTTGAATCCAGCTTTGGGGATGAGCTCATTGAGCGTTCTGATCTTTGTGTCGTCATCCATGGTTTGGATCTGTTCTTTGAGTGTGTCTCCCATCTGCTGTGCAGAGGGCTTTGACTTTGGATAGGCATGTGCATCTTCCAACTGCTTTGCAGTGGACTTCGACTTTAGGTAGGCATGTGCGCATTCCAATCGCTGTGTGATGGACTTTGTCTTTGGTTTGCATAGCTTGATTAGCTTCTGGCAAGTGGCCTCATCAAATTTGTGGGCGTTCGCTGTGATACAATTTTGTATCGCCTTGATTTTCTGTGGTCCTAGCATATGTGCTGGTGGCTGTTTGTCAGCAATGAGTTTCTTGAGTTTCTTTGCATCCAATAACTGTGGGGGGTGATCCAGGGTTTCTTCTTTGAGAGTGTCGAAACTGTTCATGCTCTTGTTCTCTTGGATCCTTGTGGTAAGTTGGTTCATGGGTAGGATTCCCATATCTGGACAGCTTTAGATGGCGCTAATGACTGCGCCTTCTTGTCGATCATGATTGACTCGGCATCTAACTTGGCAGTGATGGGCGTAATGGCCCTTCTTGTGGCAATGGAAGCACTCCAGGCTTCTCATAAGTTTGTTTGACGGTGGTGCATACTTGTGGCCATTGTCTTGTGGCCGTGTCGAGTTCTTGTAGAACATGTGGTTGACTTGCGATGCTAGTCCATGGCGATGGTATTTCCCCGCAAAGCATAGTGCGTTGACCTTGATAGGGTCCTTGGTTTCTGTGACAATCAGTGCTTTGATGTTGAAGATCTCATATAGAGCCTTGTGAAGCATTGTTTTTGCGTCGCCTTGTGGTTGCGTCTTTTGCGCCTTTGTTTCTCCCATTGATGATCCAGTGGTTCCCTGGTACAACCGATCTGTTGTCGGTTTAATTGCTCCGACTCCAGTGGTCAAGTGTCCTGTAGCTGTGATGCCTTTTGGTCTACCAGTGGCCTTCTGGTCTTGGATATGGGGTGCGCTTTTCATAGCAGCAACCGCGGCATATGTCTTAGCATCTTTGGCTAGTGTCGTCATGACTTCTTTGGTGTATATGGAGGAGGTGGTGTGGTAGAGGTTCAGAGTGGTCGACTCACCAAGCTGGTATGTCAAGAGGTAAGCTTGACTTGTGTTAAGGCTTCAACAGGCCTTGATAGTACGACTTGTACTAAGAGTGAACTAGTGGTGAGTACTTGAAGAGGTAGAAGTCTCTAGTATTGCTAGAGACGACTCTGAGAGGCTTATGTAAGAGATGAGGAAAGGGGAGGCACTTGGGGAGCTTTCAAGAATGTTGATATTGAGAATCAAGTCAAGCTTAGGGCTTGACTGTCGAAATACAGGGCGCTTATATACAGGCAGGCGGGTGCACGTGCTACTATCACTAAGGTAGGTAGTTCTGGTCAAGAGGGGCCTGTCTGTGACGTATGAAGGTCCGCGGATAAGTGCTGCGGTCTGTATGAGTTGAACAATAGAGAATGAGTGAGAGTGAATGATAAAGTGACAAGTTGCCTAATCCATCCTTAAGGATCGAACAATGGCGGCGGGTCATTCCAAGAAGAGAAGCGTCGTCATGATGTGATGACGACCACGAGGTTTGAAGGTGATCCGAGGAGATCTGATCTCCGCGTGCCCATTCTGGTCTAATGGGCGTCTAGTGTAAACAACTACCCTTTAAGGTAGTCTGTATTGATGGTGACCCAATTAAGGGCCATGTCGCTATCCACGTCGTCTGCGGAGCTCTGCGTGGATGAGGGATTGTCTGCAGATCCTCTGGGAGAGGTTGACTGGTAGTCCTGACTTTGGGGCAAGGTGCCAGCTATGGGTGACGAGGCAGAAGGGGTGATTGACTGGTAACTGCCTTCTCTACTAGTGCGTTGGCATATAGGTGCTGAGGAGGGACTTGTGGGTAACAGGGAGTGTTTGCGGGACACAGGACTATCTGGGGCAAGGTACTCTTGCCATGGTATGACAGGGGACTCTTCTGGGGACAAGGCATGCGTGTTGCCTCCAGGGACATCGGGTTCATATGGAATGAATGGTTCTGGCTCTAAGGGCAGTGCGTCCTCCATGGGACTGTCTGGGTCCTCCAGTGGGCTCTCTACTGGGGTTGGCTCTTGGTACATCTCCATTGAGGAGTACTCCCGACGATGAATGTTCCAGGGGACAGGGATGAGGGGCTTGACTGGGGGCTGATCAAGAGGTGACGATGATTTGGATGGTTCACTGGGTGGTAGGGGTGGCAGGTCTGGTAGGGATGGTGGGTTCAATGGTAATGGTCGCTTAGGCGTGGATAGGGTGACGAGGAGGGGGTCCGACAAGGATGAGAAAAATTGGGGTGGATCATAACACCAGCCATAAGTTCCACGTCTTCATCCCAGTTGCCCAGAAGACTTCGTCGCTGTACAGAACGATCCACCCCACTCACGCTCACACCCTTGAACACTCCTCCTTTTGTAAGGAGCACTATTGCCCCTACCACCGCTGAATGCCCATCGACTTTACTCAGCCAGCACACCTCAGCTATGTCTACATCAGACCAGAAGGTACCACAGTCCATACACAGCAGTCCATCTACGGCAATGGAGATATTACCCTTTTCTCCACAATCGTCCCAGTCACCGGAGCCACCTACCATTGCTGGACTAGGGGTCGCTGCTATGGTGACCGATACTTACTCCAATCTGAGGATAGCTTTGAGCAGCTTCCCGGGCGCATCACAAGGTCAACCACCGTCCTTCCCCACCCCCATACTTGGCCGCACTTCACCATCCCCTATCCCGATCCCACCGCGTATCTCCCATCAGAGCGAGGACACTATGGCTCGAGTACCATCCCCCTCCCCACTGTTGACCCTACCCCCAACCCCATTACTCCAACGCCAGCACTGTTGCCCTCTATCACCCCAGCTGTCCAGCATCCACTCAAACGTCACCATGAACAAACTCCCCGACAACAAGGTACTCACACTAGCAGGGCAGATCCCCTCTTCAGCAATGGTTCGCCTTGTGAGAAAGCAATGCAGAGCCTTGTTGAAGTACATGGAGGCTCAGGAACGTATAACTGGGGCTCTTTCAGCTTGGACAGAGGATCTCCTCCCAGTAATTAATATCTTAGGGAACACTGAGCTCGACGACCAGATCTTCACCACCACCTTCTGTGACTACACCGCCATCGAACACCTCTTCCTTATTCCCCAAATCCTTGACAAAATCGAAGGCTACATGTCAGATGACGATGTTCAAAGTGACAAGCCAGTCAGGTTTGCCACGTATAACCCCACTATCTCTCTTTCCTCTACCCCTAGCCCCATTCCCAACGTTCCCCAGCTTACTGAACAACTTAACGACCCGAACCATCCAGGAGCTGGATGGAGTGAGTATGACCGCGGTGATATGCAGCAGTACCCCCTTGTCTTTCTCAACAAGTATGGTCAAGACAAGATAGCGCAGTACATCACCTTTAGACAGGTTGGAGTTGACACTTACATTGTAGGGGTTCGCAAGCGAGGGGACCCCGAGTACTCCATTCCCCTTCATGTACGTGCACATCCCTCCCCCAACTTCAATCACCCTGGGATCAAGGATTATGACCTCAATATCTTTCATCCTTCCTCCACTTCCCGACTTCTCATCGACAATGCCATCATAGATCTCAAAGACCCTGGTGTTGTCGCTGACGTATACAGATATCGAGCGCATCAGAGTGAACTCAAGGCAGTAAAGAGCCAACGAGTCGAGCTCGACAGAAGGGAAGAAAATGCTCAAAGCAAGCTTAGTATGGTGGAGCGCCACCTCACCTATGCCGCCGTCTGCACTTGGCTTGTCCCTCACCTTAATCATATTCGCCCTCCCTCCACTAACGCCATCCATATTCCCCACATTTTTGCCACTCAAGGGCCACCAGATGTTGAGGAGGGAGAAGACAGTCTTGAATGCTGTGCCGTCTTAGGCAAGCGGCGTCGGGGAGGCAAACCCAAGTTCCCTTATTGCCTCAAGTGCAATGAGTTGCGCCCCAACCACGTTGAGGAGGAGTGTCCCCTCTGGAAGACATGCCGCTGGTGTTTGAGCACCCAGCACACGCATGTCGACTGCCCCATTCCCCACAAGCAGTGCGACGCCGAGTTCTGTGCTGTCCCTGCTATTCACCCCAATTTTGGGGATAGGTGCGCTGCTATGTCATCCCCCACTCTGTGTCACAAGTTGGAGTTGGCTCGTGCCGACTACAATGACGACCTCTATCAGTGGGAGGCTTAGGGTCGTATGGTAACGACCACCATAGGAGGGGCATCATGTTATGTTCTGTGGACTTATTTTTCTTTTCTATGCTTACCAACCTTTTCCCATCACGTGACTGCTTACTTGATACATCACCTGACTCCTTTCTTGCTTACTTGACCACTTTCTTGTCATCTTAGGAGCGCCAGCTCATTTCTAGGATCGTTGTACTTGTTTCTGCTATCTTTAGTTTGCCAGTTCATAACTAGGACCTCTCTCCTAGTTATTCGTCATTCCTACTAACTACTGTACTTGTTTTCCATCATTACTAGTACAGGTACTAGTAGTATTATTCCTTAGTTATGGGAGCTGCCCTCATGTATATAAGCTGGTCTTATTTCTAGAGTTGGGCCTTAAGCCTGACTTGGTTTAATATCCAAATCTTGTTGCTTCCACTGTGAGACTTCTTAAAGTCTTTTCTTCATTTCTTGAGTCGTCTCAAAGCCCCCTTTGAGACTCTCCTTTCTTCTTGCTCATCTCCCAGACCCTGGATTAAGTTCCACTTCATCCTTTTACCCCCTACATTGTGCTAAGGGTTAGCAGCCCCTTGCGACTACGCTTTGCCGCCACTTGTATCTTTGCGCACATTGTGCCTTAAGGTTCTTTGGACCTTAACAGTCAGTGTGAGTCACGTGCATAGCCAAAGGAAATCACATGGTAAGAATGATAGGTAAGCGGTCAGGTGATAAGGTCATGTGATGGAAAGGGGGTGGGAACAGGTCACGTGATGGGAGAGTATTAGTAAGCAGAAGGAAAATGAAAATTGGAGCCCCAAGAACGTAACATGATGCCCTTCCTAGAAAGTCACTCCCATGTGACTTCATTCACATGGCTGGTCACATGAGTCAGCGTCCCACTCTGCACATTGTGACTCGTAAGAGTTGTCCCTGAGACACATAAGTCCATAGTTGGGGTGGGTTTTGGGTACCACACAGCTCATCCCAGTGCAATTGAAGTGGGGAACTGGGCATTCGTCATGAGCATGGAGAGGGGAGTAGCACCACCTACAGACGACCCATAATGGGCAGTCCTCCTTCACGTGATCTGGGCAATCATTGTGGCATTTGAGGCAATAGGGATAGAGGGGGCATTTGCGTTTGTTACCAGTTTCTTCCTGGTCGTCAGATGGTCCTTGAGCTGCGAAGATACGGGGGATAAAAGAAGAGGGAGGGGAGGCTGGCCTGGTACAAAGAAGGTGCAGTTGAATGCGTGTACGAACTGCCGCATTAGCCAGGTAGCGCTCCATATCTAGGAGCTTCTTGTTTGCCTCTTGCTCTTTGTTGTCTAGCTCTAGACGTTGCCTCTTGATCCTCATGACCTCATCGTACTGGGCATGGAGTGTGTGTACGTCCGCTATGATGCCAGGGTTGCCTAAGTGGTAAAGTGTGTCATCCACTATAAGTCAACTAGTGCTGCTGGGGTGGAAGATGTAGAGGTTGGTATCTTTGATGCCTGGGCGATGATAGTTAGGGGTGGGGAATGTATGAGTGTGAAGTGGGGTGGCATAGATTGGTTTGTTTTTGCCACTAGTTCCTTGATGGACAACACCATCTTTGAGGGACAAGTAGCAGATATACTTGGCCGCACATGGACGTGTGTTCTCATCAGCATAGACAAAGGGGTAGTGAGCCAGGTTGCCAAGATTGAATTTCATCCATTCTCCTCCTGGATGGTTGTCGTCCATAGACACTTCTGTTTGTGTCTCAACATTAATAGTGATGCGCTGTAGGAGGGTGGGAGGTGGTCTGACTTCTTGGTCGCTGTCTTCAAGATAAGGTCCTATCATCTCCATAAATACTGGGATGAAAGTGAAGTGTGTGATCTGGTCGAAGACATCATTGGTAGTGGGTAGGAGGGAGGAGTCGGGGTTGTGCTGGGCATAGAGGTTGATGTTCCCTATGATGTTGTCTGTCCATGTCCTCATAGCGTCGTTCAAGATGGGGTTGGCTTGTCTGTATCTCTTTATAGCTTTGCAGAGTTTGATGATAGAGTGTATCTCGGGTTGAGTGGGGTCACTACTAAGCCATAGCTGGTGACGAAATTCTGAAGAGCTAGGGGAGGAAGGAATGGGGTGTGGCATAGACTCAGGAGTGGAGTGGGTTCTAGTGTCAGCTTCAGCAGCCCTTTGCTTGGCCAGGATAGCCTCTTGTTCCTCAATGTATTGGCTAGGTGGCATGCTGACAGCGTATTCGAAAGGGGTGGATACACATTCCCCAATACGGTCAGCAAGGGAACAGTCACGAAGTTCTATAAGTATCTCTTCACCCATTGTGCTCGGGGATGGTGGCGGAGGTGCCTGAGGTACTGCCAAGAAATGCTCTGATAGTGTACACGGGGGAATAGGGATTGGGGATGGTGACATCAATAAGAGGTTGGCGAAATTTGTGATTGGAGACCATGGATCGGAGGTGGATCTCATCCCAACTGACGGTGCAGGTGGTGTCAATAAAGGTTGGGTGGGGTTGGTTGCTTCGTCGAAGGGTGGTGTAGTAGGTGAGGATGTTCCCACTCTGGTAGACTCAGGTGATAATGGCGTAGTCATCTTTCTGTTCAGTATAGGTTGTGACAAGTGGGGGGAAGATATCTGGGGGGATGAGAGACATGTAGTGAGGTTTTGGTCGCTGTTTTGCATGCTTTTTATACTGCTTGTTCCTCCAAATTCAGCTAAGAGTTCAGGGGTGTGTAAGTCGTCTGCATTGACCCATGAGTCATGTGTGGGAGAGTATCCTTTCCATCTTACGAGATATTGTTTCTTCTTCCACTGCCCATATGTGCGCGCTTTGATTATCTGTTCTACTTCCCATTCTTCTTCGCCTTCAATGATATCAGGTGGTGGTTTGATAAAATTGGGGCCATGCTGATCGGTTTCTTTGTAGGGTGTAAGAAGGGAGGCGTGGAATACATCGTGTATTTTCCAGGTGGGTGGGAGGCTGAGTTTGTAAGCAATGTTTGATATTTTGGCAGCTACCATAAATGGTCTGTACCGCCTTGGTGCTAGCTTCGTGGTGATGTTGCTTGGTAATCTGAGGTTTGTTCCTTCAAGCCAAACTTTGGTTCCTACTTCGAATGGCGTAAACCATGGGTGTTCTTTGATCCAAGATTCTTGCGCTTTATGTTGGGCTTCTTAAGTGGCATTCCTGGCTTCTTTGATCACTGACAAACATTGTTCGAATGTGGGGAGGTTCAATGATCTGGTTGGCTGATGAATCTGTGGTGTATATCCGATAAGGAGGTCGAAAGGTGTTTTCTTTGTGGTTGCTGAAGGCCATGAATTCTTTGTGTATTGGGCAAGTGGGAGCCATGTGTGCCAGTTGTTCTGCTGTGTTCCACAGAAGACCTGGAGGTATTGTTCTAGGGTCTGATTGGTTCTTTCACTAGATCCGTCAGTCTGGGGGTGGTATGCTGTGCTCATGTTCTGCTTGATATGAAGAAGCTTACAAAGTTCCGCAGCAAACTTTGATGTGAAGCGAACATCGTGGTCCGATATGATTTTGCGGGGTATGCCGTAGTGTGGGGTTATGTGATTTAGGTACAGAAGCGCGACTCCTTCTGAGTTGATTGCCTCATTGCAAGGGATAAAGATAGATGCTTTTGAGCAATCTGTGTCTGTAACCATGAGAATGGTGTCATATCCACCTGACTGTGGGAGTTTAGTGATAAAATCCATTGCGACTGTTTCAAAGGGGCGAGCGTTCTCTGCAGGAGTAATGGGGAACAGTGGTGGATGGGCAGGATGGGTGTTAACTTTTGTCATCTGGCAGGTAGTGCATCCCTTGATGTATTCAGTGACAAATGTTTTCATGTTCGGCCACCAGTAGTATTGCAAGAGGAGTTGTAATGTCTTGGTAATCCCAGGATGGCCGGCCATCACATGATCGTGGAAAAGGGAAATTACCCCCTTCCTAAGTGTGTTGTCTGCCACAACAACCAAAGCAGTCCCATGATGCCAGTGGGTTCCATCCAATAGGGTGAGATTATGTAATGGTGCCCATTGCTTAAGTTCTGATTGGTGTGGATATTGTCCATTTTTGACTTTGCTGTCCCAATTGTCATGGATACTATCTATGTTGAAGACGCGGATATGTGTTTCTTCTCCACCAGGCCGCCCGTTTCTGGGGTGACTCCCAACCATAGAGGTGTGTTGCTTGCAGAAGTACTGGTCTGGCCATATGAGTACTTCGTCATTATCTGGGTTTGGTCCTTCATAATCTGGTCATCTAGACAAGGCATCTGCTCTGTTTGTTGCTCCAGGTTTGTATTCCAGTAAGATGTTGTATTGTTCTCATTTGGGTATGTAACCAGCGACACACAGGCCGATCTTCCGGGGATCTCTATAATAGCATAAGTTTGCATGATCTGTGTATACCAGGACGGGGATATGAGTTCCTTTGAGCAAGTGCATCCAGCAGCGAAGTCCCCTCATGATGGCTAGGAATTCGCAGTCATAGATGGGATAGTTTTGCTCAGTTGTGGTGAATTTTTGGGAATGGAATCCCACTGGTCTTTGTGGTCCTGGTTTTTCTGTGCCGTTTGCGCGCATAGTTGGTGGATCTCTTTGGTACAAGATCGCTCCTGTGCCGATCTGTGAAGTGTCCACTTCTAGCTTGAATTGCCTAGAAGGGTCTGGTTTGACTAGTACTGGTGAACTGGTTATGAGCGTGATTATTTTGTCCTGTGCTTCGCGTTGTGCTGGTCCCCATTCGAATGGGACGTCCTTGCCTGTAAGTTTAGTGATAGGTGTGGCAATGATTGAGAAGTTTTTGCAGAACATCCTGTGGTATCCAGCGACGCCTAAGAATCCTCTAGCCTGCCTAAGATTGAGTATGTCACATGGGTAGTCGCATAGTCCTGCAACTTTAGCTGGATCGATAGTGACGCCTTCTTTTGAGATTCTAACGCTAAGGAAGTCCATTTGTGGCTGTAAGAAGACTGATTTTGATAATTTGAGGTGGAGTCCATGCTTTGCAAGTAGATTGAATAGGAAGTGGATGATTTCGATGTGTAGTGCTAGGTCTTTGAGTAATATGCCAATGCTGCAGTCGTCCATATAGTTCTTGAATATTTTCCTGATGTTGTGTATGCCTTTCCTCTCAAAATGCTTGTAGAGCTCTTCGAGGATACCATTCATAAATCGTTGAAAGCTGGCTGGGGAGTTTGACATGCTAAAGAACATGACCTTTGGTTCATAAAGGCTGTGGCGCGTTTTGAATGCTCCTTTCCACTTGTCGCCTTCCTTGATTCGGATGTTGTTATAGCCCCATCTGATATCAAATTTTCTGAATACCTCCATCCCTTGCAGGTCTTGGATACATTGTGCAAGGTTTGGGAGTGGTGTGACGTCTTTGTGGGTAACAGCGTTGAGGGGCCTATAATCAATGATATACTGGGTTTCCTTCAAGTTCTTTTTAGGGACACTGAAGGTTGAAAAGCTGTAGGGAGAGTGGGATGGTACGATGTAGCCTTTTGCCAAGTTTTCATCCAGGAATTTGTCCTCCGCTTCCTGTTCTTTGCAGGACAAGGGGTAGACTTTGCAGTTAAAGCTGGCTGGTGCGGTGTCCATTAGTTTGATTTTGTGGTCTCCTTCTCCGTGCGAAGGCGGGAATTTGTTGGCCTCTTCATCCGAAAATAGTAGTGTGTGACGTTTAAATTCCTCCGGGAGGGTAACTTCCTCCTTCCCATGTTCCGTTGCATACTTATAGGCCATTTCGATTGCATTATGCATGCATTTGATTTCCGCCAGGCCACCCATTTCTGGGGTTACTCCCGACCGCGGAGTGCACTGTGTGCAAGCTATAGTGATACATTCCAGAAGTTTGTTTTTGTACTTTTTGAGTTTCTGGAAGGTTTTGAGTTTAAGTGTTTCCATTTTGATCTGTGGTCCATGTAACTGAGCATTAGTCCAGTCGATATCTGGGATGAAGGCGCAAAACCAAGGATATCCTAAGATAAATCTGTCTTTGCCTAGATTTGAGACATAGAAGCATTGTCGTTCCTTCTGGTTTCCTTGTTTGACCATAAGGTTGCATGCGTGAGTGATAGTACCATGGCGGTTATTAGTTCCGTCCATGTTGAATACAGGTCTGGGGATGGTTAGTTTCTGAGTTCCCAGCCTAAGCCTAGCAACAGTTTTGTAGTCGATGAAGTTTTCTGTAGCACCAGTGTCAAGTAGTGCTGTTTCTTCTGCTTGTCCTTGATAGTGTGATAGAACGAAATTTATTTGAATGTGGTTGAGTTGGCTAATGTACACACTATTGAGACCTATGGCCCTAGCTACAGTGGCTAGTTTAGGGCCCTTTAAAAACCCGATGAGGTGTTTCCTAGGATGGCGTCCTCCAAGAAGGAGAGTTTGAATTCTTCATCCATGGCTTGGAATGCGTCACTCCTAATCATCTTGTTGACAAGCTTTGGGGTGATGTCGTTTATGGTGATTTCTCTGGTGGGGGTCTGGTTAGCAGTGTTTCCGCTGCTCTGGGCGCGGTCCACTTGTTTCTTGCGACAGTCTCTGGTGCGGTGTCCTCTCTTGAAATAGTAGAAGCAGGAGTTGTTGGCTTGTAACTCCGCTTTCTTGGTTTCAGAAAGTTCTGGTCCTCTACCGGTAATATTGGTAGTGATGGTGGTGTCAATGTCCATATGATGTCCTCCTTGGGATGTGGTGAGGCATTGTCCTCCTCCTCCGTGTGACTGCTGCTGTGGTCCACAGGGTTTCTGGCCAAGTGCGGCATAGTATCCTTGGCGTAAATTAGTTCTATATTCTTGGGTGTGTTTCCATCTGAGGTTACAGGTGCGTGCAGTGTCTTCCCATGGTTGGAATGTGGTCCAGGGGTTCCTTGGGTCGTAGCCTTGACTGTTTATTATGGCTGTGGTTAAACCGCCGGCAAGCCCCTTTTTGAACAAGTGGATGATGCCATGTGAATTGATGTCTATCCCTGAGGCAGTGACGTATCTCTTGAATTCGGATATGAAGACGTCCAAGTTGTCTTTCATTTTGAGGTTCTCCAGTTTCTGGTAGGCCTCTGCTTTGATGTTGGTGTTATAGAATGTGTCTTTGAACGCCTGTTCAAAGGTCGTCCAGTGGGCTTCTTCTGTGTCTGCAGTTCCTCCAGCGATGCATGTCTGAAGTTCCATCATCTGTTGTTCCTTCCATGGGTCAACTAGTATTCCGCCCATGTAGGTGAGTGCTGTGGTGATGCATGTGGCTGGGTTGCTCATGGCATTGTTGTTTCTGTTGGCGAACCTGAAGATGCCAAAGTTGACTAGGAAGTTGTGACTAGTGTCCCTGTCTCCGCTGAAGTGGGGAGGTGGGGTGCCTTTGAGTCCACCATTGGATGATACTGCTGTGACTGTGACAGTTTGTCCTGTTCCACCTGTAGTGGCTGCTATGCTTGCTGCACCTCCTGCGCCTGGTCCCGATCCTCCTGCTTGTCCTGACATGGTAGGTGGGATGTATGTGAGTGTGTTTGGTCCTGAGGTAGCGACAATTACTGGTGCACTTGGTGCGACTGGTGCGCTTGTAGACGTGACTGGGAGTGTGGATGCAATTGGTGCGATGTTAACGGGGATAGCAATGCCCTGAGTGGCTGCTGTTTCAATCTGGGGTAGGATAGGTGTCTGTGGAGTGAATGGAGTCGCTCCCTGGAGTGTGACAATGTGGTGAAGACCTCCTGCAAGTGTCTCTTCTGGGGGTGCTGGTGCGTGTTCCAGGTGATGTATAAAGAAGTCTGGGTGCTGGGAATCATTGGTATTCCACCAGCCTAAAAGTCTATTCTCTTTGGGAACAAGAGCTTCTTTGGTAGTGTACCAGGTGCCGTCTGTTTCTCTTCTGAGTTGTGTCCAGTTGTCATCCCCGTTTGCTGTGATGAATTCTACAGCAAGTTTATCTGTGCCTGCGCTGATGTAATAGCCTGTGTCTGGGTTCGCTCTTCCCCTGAGTTTGGGATGTGATTCGAAGTATGCCTGTCCCTTAACATGGTTAGGGAGGTTGTCTGCTTGTCTTCTTTGTATGCGCTTGTAAGTGTTGTCTAATTCTCCAATGAGTTGTATACCTGCCAGGGTAGATGATGTCTGTGATGCTCTGCGGAGCCTGGGTGGAAAGCCTGACTTGTGTTAAGGGCCAAGGACCCTAAGGTGCGACATGCACGGGTTTGTATAACAGCGGCGGGACTTGTACTTCAAGGGATCGCAGGTAGCGAGCACTGGCCCTTGGATGCGCTGGTATGATGGGTCTGCACGCGTGCAAGACACTAGTGATGATAATGAAAGATGTAGAGAAGAGTCTCGACGATGTTCGAGACGACTTAGAAGAGATGCGGGCGAAAACTGAAGGCGCTGTGGAAGCTACAACACTTGGGATTAAACCAAGTCAGGCTTAAGGCCCAACTCTAGGATATAAGGTCGACTTATATACATCTGGGCAGCTGCCATGACTCGAGCCTAATACTACTAGTACCCATACCAGTAAGGAGTCATCGTACAAAGTATGGAGTCATTCCAAGTCAAACTGACTCACGCGGGAGTCCTAGGATATGTGCTACTAGGTTGGAGTCAGTGTGAGTCACATGCATAGCCAAAGGAAATCACATGGTAAGAATGATAGGTAAGCGGTCAGGTGATAAGGTCATGTGATGGAAAGGGGGTGGGAACAGGTCACGTGATGGGAGAGTATTAGTAAGCAGAAGGAAAATGAAAATTGGAGCCCCAAGAACATAACATCAAGGCTCATCTCACTTGGCCTTATCAAGATGTGAATAAGGTTGCTTGTGTCTGTCACATGGCATGTTTTTTTTTTCCACCCAATTCTTGCATGCTGACGCATTTTGTAGTTGAAGAAGAAGCATAGGTTTCTTGAGCGTTATGTGAATGACTGGCCTATCAAAGAATATCTCAAATCCCATTTCAACAACCAGTGATACTACCAGAAGAACCCACGTTGCAGCAGCCCACATCACAGCAGTGACAGGTACAAGGACATACCCTATGATGACTGGTTTAACTTTGGCAGTGATATAGATAAGGCTTGTAATGGGCACAAGGAGGGCAATGATGGTGAGTGCAATGAGGACAGTGAGGGTGATGAGGAGGGGGAGGGGGAGGATGTGGATGTGGATGTGGATGTGGATGTGGATGTGGATGTGGATGTGGATGTGGATGTGGATGAGGAGGATGAGGAGGATGAGGATGAGGATGAGGATGGTGAGGATGAGGAGGACAATGAATAAGTGAATAAGTCACTTAAATTTAGTTTAATTTTTAATAAATTTACATTTTTTTTCACATTTAACTGCAATTGAAATTGAGTGAAAAAACAACAAATAAAGTATGATTTCAGGTGATGAAAATTCAGTATTAAAGGTGCTGAGAATTCAGTAGTAAAGGTGCTGAAATGGGTGCAGTTTTTCCTTAATTTCAGAAGGTGAAAACTACTGAAATTCACAAAGTCTAATGGCTGGATTTCAGTAAATTTTTGGGTTAAACTCAGCCATTTTTTCAGCATTTTTTCAGACATCCTACATACTGAAATTCAGTACCTCTGAACTGTGCAGTGGATAGGGGACTCTTCTGGGGACAAGGTATGTGTATGGCCTTCAGGGGTGTCTGGTTCATAGTGAGTGACTGGTTCTGGCTCTAAGGGTGGCGCATCCTCCATGGGACTGTCTGGGTCTTCTAGTGGGTTCTCTACTGGGGGTAGTTCTTGGTACATCTCCATTGAGAAGTACTCCTATCAATGGATGTTCCATGGGATGGGGACAAGGGGCTCAACTGGTGGCTGATCAAGGGGTGACAATGTTATGGATGGTTCACTAGGCAGTAACGGTGGCAGGTTCTCTAGGGGTGGTGGGTTCAATGGCAATGGTTGCTTGGCCTTCAGGACTGATGTCATGATGAGGGGCATGGGGTCTGTAGGTAGGAGGAAAAATGGGGTTGGATTGTAACAATTTCAACAATCTCCCTGCCACAGAGGCAGAAGTAAGTCCTTTGTTTTTCACACCCATGCAATGATCTCATTGACAAAAATCTAGGCATTCAAGCAAAGGGAAAGGGAAGCCCAGGCAGTGGTAAGTACAACATGCCCTCTAGACAAGTTGTTCTTGACCAAACCAGAGCCTAGACATAGCCTGAGGGTGTCCCACAGGTCCTCCCCCCCAGGCAAGCTCCAAGAGGGACAAACACAATGCAAGCTCAGGCAGTGAGTACAATATGCCCTCTAGAGGAGTCCTTCTTGACCAGAACAGAGCCTAGATACAGCCCAAGGGCATCCTGCAGGTCCTCTCCCCCAGGCAAGCTCCAAGAGAGACAAACACAATGCAAGCTCAGGCAGTAAGTACAACATGCTCTCTAGAGGAGTCATTCTTGACCCAAACGGAGCCTAGACACAGCCTGAGGCCTGAGGATGTCCCACATTTCCCCCCCCCCCCCAGTAATCACTTTCTCACCTCAGTTTTGGAATTGCACATTTGCACTTGTCTCCTTGCAATCATTACCACACATCCAAGTTCTGCAAGACCTGCATCACATTGCTCTCTGATTTCAAGTTGCATCATGTGTTACGTTCTTGGGGCTCCAATTTTCATTTTCCTTCTGCTTACTAATACTCTCCCATCACATGACCTGTTCCCACCCCCTTTTCCATCACATGACCTTATCACCTAACCGCTTACCTATCATTCTTACCATGTGATTTCCTTTGGCTATGCACGTGACTCACACTGACTCCAACCTAGTAGCACATATCCTAGGACTCCCACGTGAGTCAGTTCGACTTGGAATGACTCCATACTTTGTACGATGACTCTTTACTAGTACGGGTACTAGTAGTATTAGGCTCGAGTCATGGCAGCTGCCCAGATGTATATAAGTCGACCTTATATCCTAGAGTTGGGCCTTAAGCCTGACTTGGTTTAATCCCAAGTGTTGTAGCTTCCACAGCGCCTTCAGTTTTCGCCCGCATTCCTTCTAAGTCGTCTCGAACATCGTCGAGACTCTCCTCTACATCTTTCATTATCACCACTAGTGTCTTGCACACGTGCAGACCCGTCATACCAGTGCATCCAAGGGCCAGTGTTCGCTACCTGCAATCCCTTGAAGTACAAGTCCCGCCGCCGTTATACAAACCCGTGCACGTCGCACCTTAGGGTCCTTGGCCCTTAACATCATGGGTTGTCATCAACCAAGGTGAGGCATGTGATGTGATTCACTTTGATTTGCTCTGATTTGCTCTGTTTATTATGGTTGATTTGATGTGATTTGTTACCATTCCATACTATCAAATGTATTATTAGTTAATAGAATCAAATATGATCATGTTTACAAATAATTGGTGTGCAGTGTGATTCAAATATATTCCATATGATTAGAATTTTCTTCAAATGTGATCAAATCAGGTCAAATGTTTGACCTGATTTGTACCAGTTCTATAGGATTTGATTTTTATAGAAGGAAACTCTCATTTCTATAATCATATCAAACCAGGTAAAATATTCTACATGATTTGATATCATTTGACCTTGTAAGACACATTTCCTGCTGGGCTTCAGCAACACTACAAGTAGCTGGTCATGTGAAAAAAGTAGAGTAGTTGTAAAATAGTGGAGCAGTTGTAAAAAAAAAGGTACATGAAAAGTATGTGAAAAGTGTGGGACTGGGCTTTTCCCAAGCAGTGTGTACTTTCAGAAATTTTACTTTTTTTACTTGGAAAAAGCAATAAAAGCATGAAAAAGTACCAAAAGTAAATTAGATGTTTTTCTGATGCACAGATCAAGACAGGGATGACAGCACATCATGCATGTAAGGTTGCACAATGGACATATAGAAGCTGCAAGCTTGTTTCTCAAGCACAAGGCAGAGCCAACTGTCAGCTTGGAGTCAGAGGACAAGGATGAGTGGATTCATTTTGCGTTGCATAATGCACATGTAGGAGTTGCTCATTAGGGTCTTTCAAAGTTGCCATTAATCATGATATTATTTGTTCCATTAATGTGTTCATTAAGTCATTTTTTGTGCAAATTTTTGATTAATGGTTGACATAATGAGAAAATTAATGGTTAATTAATGGTCAACTTTGAAACCCCCCCCTTGTGAAAATACAATAATGGCAAAAATAATCAGCTGCATTCATCTTGGGGACCTGTCAGCATGGTGTTGGCATCCCATTGTGTTTGAGTCTCTGATCCACTCATTGGCAAAACCCTCATGTTCATTTCCTCAGTTTTTTTGAACGCATAACCATGCCACAGGTACCCCTCTGTCGCAAACTACTTGATGATTTGGACGACATTGACTGTTCTTTCAAACGTGCCCAGCTTTTCAAATATCTACAAGACATGACCATTGAACCATTCAACTCCCTCTTGGCCACTGACAGTGATTCCAATGTGTCTTTGATATCAAGCGTTAGCAGTGTCAGTTCAGCCTTGTCTTTTGACTCAGATGACAAGTCATCCTCCCAGCCTTCTCTTTCCCTCTTGTTTTCAGACATCAAAGAGATGTATTACTTGGCAACACAGGCCAAAATCAACAACCTACACCAGGAAATCCTCACTTTGAGGGTTCTACAAAGGAACCCCATGATCAAGAAGGCGTCTCAGCTCCACCTCCTTGAACATTGGCACACCAGCAACCTCAGTCAGTACAGGAGGAGAGTTTGTGTTGACCCCAACACCTTCAATGGCATCATCAATAAGATCCAAGGCCACAAAATCTTCCACAACAATTCCAACACCCCCCAGGCCCCAGTCAAAGTTCAACTTGCTATCTTCTTATTTTGCACTGGTCATTATGGCAATGCTGCCAGCCCAGAAGCAATAGGGCTCTGGGCTGGTGTCAGTCCTGGCACGGTGGCGAACTGCACCAACCGTGTTATGCTGGCCCTTTTATCACTACATGATGAATGCATATATTTTCCAACAGCCAAGGAACAGGAGAATTGTTAAGGCTTCAACGGGCCTTGATAGTACAACTTGTACTAAGAGTGAACTGGTGGCAAGTACTTTGAAGGAGTAGAAGTCTCTAGTGTTGCTAGAGACGACTCTGAGTGGCTTATGTAAGAGATGAGGGAAAGGGGAGGCACAAGGGGAGCTTTCAAGAACATTGATATTGAGAATCAAGTCAAGCTTAGGGCTTGACTGTTGAAATACTGGGCGCTTATATACAGGCAGGCTGGCGCACAGGCCACAATCACTAAGGTAGGTAGTTCTGGTCAAGAGAGGTCTGTCTGTGACGTACGGAGGTCCGCGGATAAGTGCTGCAGTCTGTATGAGTCGAACAATAGAGAATGAGCGAGAGTGAATGAAGGATCAGGGAATTGCCTAATCTATCCTTAACTGGAGAACAATGGCGGCGGGTCATTCCAAGAAGAGAAGCGTTGTCATGATGCGATGACGACCACAAGGTTTGAGGCTGATCCGAGGAGATCTGATCTCTGTGTGCCCATTCTGGTCTAATGGGCATCTAGTGTAAGCAACTACCCTTTAAGGTAGTCAGTATTGATGGTAACCCAATTAAGGGCCATGTCGCTATCTGCATCATCTGCGGAGCTCTGTGTGGATGAGGGTTGGTCTGCAGATCCTCTGGGAGAGGTCAACTGGTAGCCCTGACTCTGGGGCAAGATGCCAGCTATGGGTGACGAGGTTGAAGGAGTGATTGACTGGTAGCTGCCCTCTCGACTGGTATGTTGTCGTATGGGCGCTGAGGAGGGACTGGTAGGTGACAGGGAGTGCTTGTGGGACACAGGACTACTGGGCTGAGTGAGGTATGCTTCCCAGGGTTCGATAGGGGACTCTTTCGGGGACAAGGTATGTGTCTGGCCTCCAGGGACATCAGGTTCATAGCAAGTGACTGGTTCTGGCTCTAAGGGTGGCACGTCCTCCATGGGACTGTCTGGGTCTTCCAGTGGGTTCTCTACTGGGGGTGGCTCTTGGTATGTCTCCATTGAGGAGTATTCCCAATGATGGATATTCCAGGGGATGGGGATGAGGGGCTCGACTGGTGGCTGATCAAGGGGTGATGGTGTGATGGGTGGTTCATTGAATGGTATTGGTGGCAAGTTCTCTAGGGGTGATGGGTTCAATGGTAATGGTCGCTTGGCCATAGGTGGAGGTTTGGATAGGGTGATGAGGAGGGGATCCGACGACTGAGAGAAAAATTGGGGTGGATCATAACAAGAATGCAAAAGCATGGGTCACAGCACAGGTATGCCCTGAGTGGAGCAACAGGTACATGATGGTGGACGGCACAAAGTTCTCACTATTCCAGCAGCCAGGTCTTCATGGTGACACTTGGTTCGACAAGAACCAGACCTATTCATTGGACTGCCAGGTGCATTTTATGTGTATCTACATCATCACAACCTGACCTTCTACTAGCTTGTAACCCTTCCCGATTCGCTTATCATTGTGGACTATGCTGTTGGCCATACTGGCAGCGTGCACGATTCCTTTGCCTTCTGGAGTACCCATATCTTCAATGAACACAAGCACATTTTGGCCCCCAGCAAGTGGATATGGGCAGACTTGGCATATCCTGCTGAGACATGGTGTGTTGCACCATTTCAAAAGCCTGTCTGTGGCGAGCTGTCAGCTGATCAAAGGACATACAATTACCATGTGTCGAAGGTAAGCCCCCACCTTGTTTCTTTTTGTATTCTCATGATCATTGATTGCTAGGTCCGCATACGTGCTGAACATGCTATCGGGCTGCTCAAAGGCTGCTTTCAAGCCCTCCACGAACTCCATATCCAAATCACCTTACCCAAGCACCATAAATGGGCAATCACATTCATCCAGTGCTGTATTATCGCACACAACTTGATACTCAGGCTTGAGGGCGGCAACTTTGACCCTGTATTTTGCGAGCGCCTCTACAATGCTGGTAGAGGATACCCAGCACCAGGAATCCCTGACATGGCTGACAATGATGACTTATATAGCAGCAACAAAGAACTGCAGGAGGCCTGGCAACGCAAGGAAACAGAGGGGCAGAGGTTCCAGCAACAGATTATGGCATGCCTCTTCAATAGTGAATCAAGCAGGGCAGTGAGGCGACCCAGATAGTAGCTCAGCAGACATGTATATTGCATGTACTGTAGCCGCATTGTATGTGCAAGGTCAAATTTATTGTTTCTATAAACTACAAGTGCAACCCAGATGCCTCTGGAAGGCCCCAATCAGTAGGAGGAAGGGAAGGGAACTTCATTGCACCTGTACCAAAGATAAATGTATCTCCAGAGAATTCACCGTTGTCCGTACTGGAGCAGTATGTATTTGTTGGGTGACCTCCCTGCCTAAGGCCAACAGGACCAGTCACAGAACCTTGTTTGCCATTCAATCAGGCAAGCTCAACCTGGAATTGGATCATCTGATCCTGGTACTCAAGCTGCTTCACCTGCATTTGTTGCTTGATGACAAGTGTCCATTCTGTGGCAGCAAGTTCCATCTTCTTATGTTTCATCTCAATATTTGCTAGCTTGATGGAGTGCAAACCCTTCGCAAGTTCAGCCATTTGGGTCTGCTTGCTACTGGCTAAGTCGAGTAAACTGTTGATACGGGAACATTTATTTGACTTGTGACCATTAGCTGAGGGCACTGAGGGTGTGCGCAAATGGCCAAGAAGGGGAAGTCTCCTGCAGGCCACAGGTGGTGTTGCTAGGTGTGCCCCATGCTGCCCAACAGCAATGCCCAACGCCCTGGCCAGGGTAGACTGGATCGGAGAGTGTGTGATCGTCACCACCATACTGAGTTCAGCATCTTCAATGAAAATCAAGAATGGCATAAATCATACCTGGTTGGGGGCATCATCTAATTGTTTGAGCCTGATGTTGATGTTGACATCCATAAGTCCAGCAGCTCCCTCAACCATGTCCATCAGGTTTGTGTCCTCAATCTTGTCCTCCTCTATTTCATTCCTGGGCTCATCTTCCTCACTGACATCACCATTACCACACAATGGGAAGAAAAGCTCTTGAGCCTTGCCTTCTAGATCCTGGCTGGGCTCTGACAAGACTACATGGGGGTTGAAGCCCTACAAGAAATCCGTTGATGCCATGTGATGAATTTTGACATCATGGGGCCCACCAAAGGCTGATCAGATAGCGTCACTTGAAGTCAACTTGAGGCAAAAACACCATTGTAATCTGACGTCTTCTGATTCCTTCCCATGATCATGTCACACCCGTTTGCATCAGAGAAAACTGTTCTCATTTGATGCCATGTGACTAAAAACTACCTATGGACCTTTCCCATATCCCCAGGCTCCCCTGGGCTGCTCTGCCGCATCCACAGTCCACCAAGTCCACCAAGTCCAATGCGTCTGAGTCTGTGCGTGTCCAACATGTCCGAGTCCACACACACCCACCATGTCCAGCATGCCTGCTGCATCCACATCCGCTGCATCCACTGCATTTGCCAGATCCACAGCATCCGCTATGTTGGCCACGTTCTGTGTAAAAGTGTTCCAAAGACTGGCGTGGCCACAGAGTCAACGACCAGTGGCATATTCTATATGCAGAACAGCATCTTGAAGGTCCACTTCACATTGGGCAAGTATCCCATGATCCCAGCCCATAACGACGAATCGCCAAGTGCAACTTGACACCAGCGTTGGCAAACATGTGTGACTGTGATCCAGCCCAGTTTTCGCATGCTGCTGAACCATGGTAGCTCCTTGAGCGCACAGAGATGAAAGATTTGTGCAAGGAGCTTGGACAGCAGAGGGGAAATCAGTGTGACAGAAATGCAATGCGAAACAGGGAACGAACGAACCGCCTAATCAAGCTGGCCATGTCTATTTCCTCATCGATCCCCCCGCATGTGTATGCATTGTGTCTCAGATCTTGCATAGTTCAGTTTTGAGGAGGCTGTGCATGTTGGACTGTGTGGACGATTGCATATCCAAGAGTCACTAGACCAGAGAAATTTGGAGGATAAGTCAGATAAGACACTGCTATGGTGTGTGTTTCCTGACCTTTTGTGGGGCCTTGTCGTTGGGGATATAGACAGGCGATCTGGTCCTGACTCAGCTAGCACAGCAGCACCCAGTGATCCAACAGGGGTATTGATAACACAGAGATGGCGCAGACACAAGTAATCTATGCAGTCAGCAAGTGAAAGAGGAAGGATGAAAGATGAACTCAAAATCAGTGCTGCCGGGAAAAGGACATATGGTGTCATAAATGACAAACAGTGTTGTCTGAAAGTGTAGGCAAAATTACTGCTGTTGAATGGTTGAAAGTCGCGTGATGTTGAGCATGAGGGTGACGATGGTGAGGAATGGTGCTGCGGTGCACGATGGTAGGGTCAAAGTTCAAACTAGGAAAGTATAGATGGAGAGCAAAATGTCTAAGTCGAAAGGAGACAAGAAAACATATGAAAAATGGTCCCAAATACAGTAAATTCCCTTCTAAAACAGTGATGGGGTCCCAAACTGAGCTTTACCAGTGAGGGGCTGTGAATGGAACAAGCCATATCGGGCTGCGGCATGCACAGGGGAGTGTGTATATGTGAGTCAGCCGACAAGTTGAGCAATCTGCATAGGTCCAGTGAATGTTCTTGGGTGAGACAAGGGGGAGGCCTGTCTATTCAGGGAAACACATCGATCTGACTTAGATGGTGATGGAGGAGGCGGAGGAATGGAGGCAAGGTGAGTGAGGCAAGGAGGACAAGAGTGAGCAAGTGGTGGTGGTTGCGCTCAAGTCACAGCACATTGGGTTCAACCCAAAATTATATGACATTGCAGTAAGGAACATGAATGACACAAAAAAATGTCTAGTCAACTGGCACCCCTCAGAGTCAGTTTTTATCACCCACATCAGCTCGCATCGAATTGGGTCACATGGTGTCAACGCATTCCTCATAGGGGTTGAAGTTTGGGAGCATCCTCCAAAACCCATGGAGGCACTCCCAGAATGGAAGCTTGTAATCGACTTTGAGTTTGTCTGGATGCAAAGACCAGTCAGTTACTGCACAGATGATCAAGCACAAACATACCTAAAATGTTGCTCAGATCAGGATTCAGCCTGATCTCTTTAGCAGACAATCCAGCCCCCATTTGCCCAAGCGCGGTGTTGATCTCCTGGTATGTTCTCTTCAAACTGATTTGTTGAAATCAGCATTTGAATGGTAGTGACAATGAAAAATCCTTACCTGCTGATACGGTTCTTGACAGCCTTTGCATACTTCACCACTCCGTTCACCCTCAGATCATCTCTGACTTTCATGTTGTTGTCGACCAAGAATATATAGTTGGCCATCTTCACATGGAAATTGGTCTTCCCACTCTTTTTGGCAGTGAGAATACAACATTTTTGTTTCTTGGCATCCTGTGCCAAGTCAGAAAACAGCCTTTGGCGGTCCTCAACATTGTTCTCAAGCCACTCAACAAGGCAGTCTGTGTGCAGTGAGTTCCATGTGACACAATTTGGAGCTTTTGGGTCTGCAGCAGGGGCATCTTCCTCATCCTCTTTAGCTGTCTTCTTTGCCCAGCCACATGTCTTGCTGGGGTTAGGTTGCTTGACAGTCTCCTTACCATTCCAGACAGCAGGAGTACAGGTGGCCATGGTGAAGGTGTAACGACGGGATATGTGCTGGGCTTGCAAATGCCCAAATCTGGACGCCCCTCCCAATCTGACCAATGCCACCACTCTAAAGTCAAGAGCAACTGAAAGTCAGGCAGTAAACTGTCTGAAAAAGTCTGAAATTATGACTGAAAACTGACTGAATAAATGACAAAAAATGCCAAATTGTAAGACTAAAAATCACTGAAATTCAGATGTAAAACATGTGAAAATTCCAGTATTTTATCACCTGAAAGTTCAGGCAAATCAACACCATTCAGTAAGCATTGTCAGCACTTTAAATCAGGCATTTTTGTTCTGCTTTTTCATTCATTTTTGAACTTAATCTTCAGTCAAGAAACCTCTGACTTTCAGGCATGGTCATATTATATTTTATATAAAAAATGCCCATTTATCAGGTAGTATTTAAAAATAAATAAGTTGTAGTGTGACATGCAAAATGCAGTGAAGAAAAAAAAAAAAAGGAAACATACCGTAGACCACACATAGTGGCTGTCCAGAGAGCATAGATCAGGTTCAATATAGAACCTGTGCACACACACAGGGTCCGGCTGTGGCAGCTTGACGGCAGCACCTCTGTGTTGGTCGAAGAGGGGGTGGTGCCTGAATGCAGAGGAGTGGCAGCAGCTGGTCAGCAAAACAGAAAAGTTGAGTGAGAGAGATGTACCGGCGAGCATGAGGAGACAGCCCATACAACAGACAGGACGACAATGCAGTGACTGGTAACATTGTCATGGAAAGTGCAGGGAGCGCTGTCGTCACAGGAGTCGAACACACAGATTGCCTGGGTACCATCGTAGCATGTGCCGCCGACGTCCTATGGTGGTCCTGGATGGCTTTAGGTGAGTTGGACACAGCGAAATCTTGCTGAACGTGATGTTGAAAATCGCGCAGCGTCAAGAGGTTAGCGTTGAGCTGCCACTCCGGGTGGGAGCACATCTCCCGTTCCATCTAGTTGGTCTCCCAGAGTGTAAACATGCCTTAGCCAACGATACACCACGACTTGTCCAAATAACTGTTGTTGCAGATGATCTTGGAGGAGAGTATGAACACAGAAATAAATAAGCGGTGTCCCGATGAACCCTTAGCTGTGGGAAAACGAGCCTTCAAACACTGGAGGAGATAAAGTGCCGCGAATGTCACCGATTGGTGGAGCGTGTCCAATGAAGGGTGTAGGCGGTGGAGTGGCAACCGGGGAGTACAGGTAGTCAAGGTAGCATGCCACGCAAGAGGGTTGGGGCACAGGAGATGGTTAGGGCGAAGCATACAGAACAAAGGGGGGAGGGGGAAGTAGACTCACATATTCAAACCCCCACAAAAGGCACGACCTCCTCATCGTAAGGTTTGTGGACTGCCAATGTGCATGGAGGTGGTGGGTCATGAGACCTCTGAGGCTGCAACGATGTCGAACACGGAAAGAAAGCGAGCTAGCACAGGACAGTTCCGTGCTCAAGGGGGTAGGGGGGACAGGTCTGGATGCGGAAAAAAAAAGTAAGCCACCAACAGAGGGTTCAGGACTGGTCAGGACACAAAAAAAAGGCGGCTGAGGTACTCACTTGCTCAAGTGGGGCTGCTCAGTACACAGGGAAAAGGGAACCAGCAAGAAGGGGGAGGCTGCAACTGGTCAGTACACTGGGAAAAAGCGAGCCAGTGTGGGGCACCCATGAATAGGACACGCATCGGGGGCGTGGCATCAGGGGAGTTTTGTTCAGGTGACGGCTGTGAACAGAGAAAAAATTCTGCTACTCACCGAATATGGAGGGGGGAGGGGGACTGGTCGGCCACGGAAAAAAAGCAACCCGAAAAAAAGCGAGTAGTCAGAAAACAAAGTGAGGGAGGGAGGGGACTCACTCCAGGGGCGTCGCAGTGGCATCGCTGTGGGGTGGAGGAGTGCAGGACACTGAGCGGCAACAGGAAAAAAGTCACCTGTGAGGGAGAAAGAAATAAGCTGTGGGGAGGAAAAGAAAGGTGCAACAGGAAAACCCAACCTAGGATGAGGAAGTGACCTGTGAGCAGGGAGAAGCGACTGGTCAGAACAGAAAGTGAGCGGGCTTACTGGAGGAGGACCAGGCACTCACCTGAACGCAGCAACAAATTAGCAGTGCTCACAGGTGGGAACGGAAAAAAAAGGGTCAGCAAGAGAGAAAGAAGGACATAATGACAACAAAATAGGGGTCTCATGGGCGCGGGACACAGATGGGATTCAAGCTGGAGAGGCATCAGCAAGAGGCGACGGCGAGAGAGGGACACTCACCGAAATGCCACAACAAGATCGCGCAGCTCACAGTCATGGCTCTGGGGTGAGGCGCAGTTGCGATTTGAGCACATCAGCAGCAGGCAATGGCCACAGAGAGGGACAGTCACCTGAATGCAGCAACAAATTAGCGGTGCTCACAGGTGGAAAGGGGAAAAAAAAATGGCCAGCAAGAGAGAAAGAAGGACATAGCAACAATGCACCAGCGACAAAATAGGGGTGTCATGGGTGCGGGACAGACGGGATTCAAGCTGGAGGGGCGTCAGCAAGAGGCGATGGCGAGAGAGGGAACTCACTGAAACACTGCAACGAGATAGCGCAGCTCATGGTCACAGCTCTGGGGCGAGGCACAGTTGTGATTTGAGCACATCAGCAGCAGGCGATGGCCACAAAGAGGGACAGTCACCTGAACGCAGCGACAAAATAGTGGTGGTCACCAGTTAGGCGCAGCCGGGATTCAGGCCAGAGAATGTGAGTAAGAGGCGACAGCCAGAAAGACAGGCACTGAAGGGTGTCGTACAGCACACTCTTTGGGGACGGTGAGGCAAGGGCCGCAAGGCGCAGGAGTGATTCAGGATGAGGCGACGACCATGAATAAGTTAGAAAGAATTTTGTTCTTCCCACAGCGTCTTCCGCACACTTTGGTAACAGTGCCAAACAGGGCAGTCGCACACCAAACCCAGGCATCGTGGGCAGCAAGCACCACCGAAAGAGGCTTGGGAATCCCCAAAAAAAAGAGACCATCCTCAATTCAATAGAGGGAATTATTCCGAAATAAAGCTACTTATTCACTATTGTCCTCATTGCTTGCATCACCATCATTGCCCTCATC
>Ga0307510_10000474_pt1 | contig 39274 bp, 17 predicted proteins | sample 12_EM_MG_FD_207224 | JGI IMG/M metagenome (GOLD analysis project Ga0307510, IMG submission 207224) | Populus trichocarpa ectomycorrhiza microbial communities from riparian zone in the Pacific Northwest, United States - 12_EM | ecosystem: Host-associated > Plants > Roots > Unclassified | place...
CAATATAATTATTCATTCAAAAAACATGTTTATTTAAATGCAAAACTTGTTATTTCTCTATTCAAAATGTTCTTTATTTAAATGTAAAACTCATTATTTCTCTTTTTAGAATGTTCTTCAATGAATAATCACAAATGTAAAATTTCACAAATTAACAGAAATCTCGTGCCAAAAACATTGTGCAATCCATTATGCACCAAGACATAATGCATTGTAGATTGCAACAATGCTACTCCCCCCCTAATTTGGTCACTCAATTTTTTTCAAATTTATCCTTTCACATTGTTTTGGCATGGAATTTGAATTTGTGATTTTTTTTTTCTTCTATCTACTAGGTTATTGTGGTGTCAAAAAATCATTCTGACATCAATTTGGTTCTTGGTTTTGTACCAAAAAAAATATTTTATTGTTTGCGAAAAGAGAGGGTCGAGGGACTAATCTAAAAAGAAAATAAAAGAACGCAAGGTTTCTGTTTTGTGGTTACTATTTAAACAATTAACTTTTACTTTATTTTTATATTTTTTCTAATTTAGTCATTGGTTATTTTTTTTTGCGAATATATCCTTTAATATTTTAATTAGGATTTGACTTAATAATTTATTTATATATTTTTTACAAGGTTGTTATAGTGTCAAAATAACATCCATATATTAGGTTTGAGAAGAAAAAGAGAATCATCGAAAAATAACGAAAGAGATACTTGGTTGGTCATATTCTAACTAAAAAAACCTCATTTTTTTTGTATCAATAAAATTTATTTAATTAGTGAAATTTTATTAAGGTATTTTTTTTTCTTTTCATCTTTCTAAAAAAAAACAATTACATCATGAGTGAAAAATGATTTTTTAGAACGCTTCTACGAGACTAAGAATCATTTTTTTTTTACACAAAAGAAACAGCGTATCGTGGGTCCAAGAATGTAGTCGGTATCTATTTGAAAAGAAAAGACGATTCTTGTAATGCTTCACCAAAAGTAACCTTCTTAAAATGTGATCTTCTTTAACATATATAAGGCATCGATTCACTGCGACGCCCTTTAAGAGTCACAACTTTATTAAACTTTGAATTACATAATATTAAACAAAAGTAACATTTCTAGCACAACATCCATTTTTCAAACCTTATCGAGAAAACTCCTTGCAATCTTGCCACTTCCACCTCTAGGGAGAAACCCGCCTGGCATGTACTCACTGCCGGTTCCATAAATTATCCTTAGAATCTGTTGTGGTGTACGTGCATAAGAGAGCGAGTTGGTATCTGCAGATAAAATGTTACTCTCAGTTCGATTTTCGGCCCCAAGATTTAAGGGTACAATTAGACCTTCATCTCTAATCCCACACATGGCAAGCTCATTCCTGATGCCTGAGATTGCGTTGGTGAATTCAGCCACAGTTATGTCATAAGGCAACACTTTCTCGTCAGCTTTCTCATAGAGTAACGTTCGTATTACTGCGTCCTGTCCAGACTCTACGCCCAAGAGTGACGCAACAAGCTACATCAGAAACAAAAACAGGAAGCAAAACGATATTATTTAGGATAACGCACTTGAAGTGGCTATATTTAATGTGCTTGTGTGCTTGTTTTTTGTGTTTGCTTGAGATAGATGCGTGGTTCTTACTCTTCGAGAAGTGTAGTTGGCCAAGTGTGGAATGGTGCCAACGTATCCTACCAGTCCCACATAAGGGATAGCATACGATGCCAAGAGATAGTTGACTGTGTTGGAGTAAGGGTTAAATGGAGGGTCCAATTTGTAGCCAACTGCTTTGTCAAATAGTTGTGCGAATGCTTCAGGACTGAGATCATATAGAGGTCTTGGAACTCCACCAACGGTTGTTATAATAGCCCTGAAAATCATCACAACATTATGGGATGAATAATACGGTGCGCTTATTGATCTCAGCTTGAATCAAAACATCATATAAATTTTACTACCTTAAATGGCCAACTTCTTGATAACCAAATTCCTCGATGATTCTACGGGTAACAGGATCAAGGTTGGCCTTTTGGGCACCGATCGGAGGAGGACCGCCTGCGGCAAAACCCGGTTCAAAGGCATCGAGTCCAAGACCGAGCGCGCCATTCAAAAAGAACTCAGCTTCGAGGAATTCCAAGTTGAGAGGGAATTGAACCAGATCCTTGTCGATGGCCTCAACCGGTCCGCAGTATGCTGAACCTAACACATTGATTGGAACCGAAACAACAATGGTCAGAACCAAAGTAGAGAAGAAATAAAGAGTAGCCATTTTAATTTCTTGAGTAGCTCGTCAAGTTCGTATACAGAATGGCTGAGATATATAGGTGTTGCAGAAAAACCATAAAAATAGGTCAGTTCATACGTAGTCAATCGGCACAAGTAACCACGAAAAATCGAGAAGCTAAGAATTTCCTTCCAAATGGTTTTTTTTTTTCCAGTAATTATGGGTGTCCGGATCAATTTACACGTACCTTAATTAATCTTCTAAGACCCTAAAATTAATAACCATGAAAGCCTCTAGTAGTACTGAAATTTATTTCACTCGAACTAATGATTTCAGGGGAATAAACTGATTAGGATTTAACTAGTTAAGCTATACTTTTTAGAATTAAAATAATTTTTTTATATTATTATTAATGTAAGTGTTTGGGTTAGCTGGGAATTTTTTTTTTTCTACTCACGTGTCTAGGAATGAAGTCTCTTTCAATTGTTTAATAGAAAGAGTTTTCTTCTTAAATACTTTTTCCAAAATTCATTTCACAACTGGAACAAGTTACCGTATGTTAATTGAAAACAGATAATCTCAGGTCACAATCAGCAGACATGAGAGAATTACTAACAGATCCAAACAATTAGTTTTGTTCAGTTTGATACTCTTGGAAAGATTAAAAAAAAAAAAAATTGTTGATACAATAGATCGATCATCATCAACCTATTGCAATTTATCATTGATTTCTCGATGAATATATATATGTTCTTCGTTTATTCATTTTAATGAGAAAAAATTATAATTAAAAACTTAATCTTGAAAGAAGACAGAATATTGCAACCTTGTTAATCATGTAAAATATGAAATACTTAACTTAATTTTAACATATTAAAAAAAAGGGTAAGGTAATGCAAATAAAGAGAAAAGTAAATAAATAAAGAAAATTGTAGATAAAAGTTGTAAAGAAATAAACTAAAAAGGCAGAAAGAAAATCATAGCAAAAAGCTATGAATAAATTGTGTATATGAGTTTGGGTAAAATTATAAGTTGTTAGATGATCCATGCACTGTGTTTCCATAAAATTTAATTTTTTATTAAAATTTAATTTTTTAATATATTTTGGATTGTTTTGATGAGCTGATCTTAAAAATAATTTTTTAAAAATAAAAAAAATATCATTTTAATGCATTTCGGCACAAAAAATACTTTGAAAAGCAACCGCAACCATACTCCCAAACAGACAATTATAATGTTAGATAGATAGACAAATCTTATTCCCATGCAAACAATTTATAGAAGACCAAGACTTTACATAATCTAATTAAATCCTAACATAACGTGTATTTTGTCTTGGCGTGTATCGTTTAGATATTTGTATGTTTTCTTGTTATATTATAATTTCTATCGTATTCTTAATGAATTATGGCAAGTTGTTGTTTATTTATAGTATAAAAAATTCTCCTATATTATTTTATTTATGATAAATAAAGGGATATCTTTTCTCATTTGATTTTGAAAAATGGGATAATAATTTGAGAAAGAAAGTCTGGATCAAGTTTATCATATTTTGGTTCAGGATTTGCATCATGGTTTGAATAAATTAACTTAGATTAATCTATATGTCGATTTAAAATAATTGATTTAATTTAAAATTTATATTATACCAATCACTAGATAGATTGAGTCATTAATGGAAACAATATTCAACATTGACGTGTATAGAGCATGAATTGTTCAACAACGTGCAAATTGGATTTATGATTATTCAACAATATTCAACATTGTGACGTTGAAACTTATTGCAATTTGATTGAAATAAATAATAGGATAGGTTAAAAAAAATGTAAAAACTATTTAATTTTAAAGAATCATTGAAATAGAATTTTACATCTACATGGATGTAAAATTCTATTTCTAGATAAATTATCAATAAGGATTTTATAATATAAATCCTAGCATAACTATGATGTAGGAGATATTTTCCTAACACACACTGTTATGTTAAAGAGTAAAACTTTCAATCTGATTTTTAAATCAAGCTATAATTTTATTAATAGATTATAAAAACCTTGTTTTTTATAGTTTTAAAATTTTATAGTCGTTTGAGATTAGAAATGCCTTCAAATAAAGCCTAGAAGTTACTATTCATGGTTAGCAATAATTTCCTAATATATGGTTTTTTTCTATTTAGTTTATAATTTTTTAATAATTTTTTTAGCTTTATTTTAAAAAAACTTCTAGTATATAAATAACCTAAAACAATTTTAATAATGATTTTAATTAGAAAAAATATTGAATAATAAAATTACAAATTAGAATTTTTATAGAGAGACCCTATTTGATAGAAATTTTGTATTGCTTGTGCTTGGGTGTTTTTTTTTTTTTGTTATTACCATATGCGTTAGTTGATATTGTGACTTAACAATTCTTTATGGTTAGTTTTCATGTGATATTAAATAATTACGATTGAAATAAATGGTGTAGAATATAGCATGCTTGTGTAGAAGAAAATGAGAAGATTTCCCTACATGAATGATACATCATATCTCAATTTTTACCCTTATTTTTTATATATACTTAGAAAAAAATAGAATATTTTTTTCTTAAAAATATATATATATATTCAATACAATTATGCTAATTTCTAGCTATTTTATCATTTTGGACCCATTTGCCTATTATTTTTCTGTTTACAATTTTTTTCTAAAAAAATAACAAAAGAAAAGAAATATATAATTAAGGGGACGTCAGCAGCTAGTTCAAGCAGGGAGCCAAATACCTACTCTGCATTTTTTATTTTTTTTTAACACCGGCTCCAGCACAAAGAAAAAGGGGAGTAATAGTTGAAAAGGAGAAAAAGGAAACAAAGAGGGCATTTATAATGAGAGGAGACTTTCACGTAGTCAGAAAAAACAAGAGGGCAGTTATGAAGGGGTCTTTTTCCATTATTAAAAAAACAGAGAAAATAATTCCTCAGGAGATCATAACCTGCAGGAGGCTTCTCTCCCCTTCACTCGTTTTGAGACGAGCTAGAACAAGATACCAAATAAACACCTCACTGCCTTCCAGCCCTCTCGTCCCTCAGTACTGTCTCCACCACACAATACCAGTCTCCCTCATCTACTGTCAAAACTCCTCATCAATGTGACTACCCAATTCTCTTCACTTTTCACTGTCATAAAAACCAACCCAAGACCTTCCTCCCCTCCTTTCCTTGTCAAAACCACCTGTAACCAACCCCACGCACCAACCTTTTATTTTTCTTTCTTCACTACCAGCAATCTATTCTCTCTCCATCTCCCACCGCCGGTGATCAGCCCCTCCATCATCACCAGCAGCCTCCCCTTTTCCACTTAACCCGACTGAAAGAACTCTGAAAAAACCTACCAGAGACATGCATGTATGTTCTGCTTTATATATATATATATCCAATATCGTTACAGCAGACAAGAGAAAGAGCTTATGTGTTTGTTAGAAGAGATACATATTACATGAGATTTAAATACAAGATAAGATGCCCTCCTGTTCGCAAGCTATCCAGTTCTTATCCTTATCATTCCTCTGCAAACTAGCAAGGAGATCCAGATCCAACACAGAGAGAGAGTTTGTCTTGTAGCAAACAGAAACGATTAGCTGTGTATCCCTTGATAAAGACATCCGCAAGTTGCAATGAAGTGGGGACGGGTTGTAAAATTATGTCTCGGTTTGTCAACTTCTCACAGATAAAATGATAATCGAAAAATTGGATTGGAAGCAAGAGCTAAAGCAATGATATTGTCACACCAAACAAAGGCAGACTCAAGTTGAACTTTCAGTTCACAAAAAGAGCATACGCAACCAATACACCTCAGCTGTAACAAGAGCTAAGCAACGATATTCTGCCTCAGTACTAGATTTGGAAATCACAGGTTGTTTCTTAGCCGACCTTGAGATGAGGTTGGAACCCATATAAACACCATAACCACACGTTGATCGTCTATCGTCTGGATCACCAGCCCAATCGAAATCATAGTAGGCATTAATAGAGAAGAAATCAAGATTGTAGAAAAGGTCATGATCGATTGTATTCTTCAAATTGCAGTACATGTTTGGCTAATGTCCAATGGGCAAAGGTTGGAGTTTGCATGTGTTGACAAAGCTGATTTACTGAGTATGCGATGTCGGGACGTGTAAGAGTGACATATTGCAAGGCACCAACTGTTTGCCTATACTCTTATGGATTTGGAAGTGGTTCCCCAGCAAACTTGGATAGTTTGAAGCACGAGACACAAGGAGCTCGATAAGGTCTGATGCCAAGGAGTTGTACACGATCTAAAATGTCAATGATATATCTTATTTGTTGAAGATGCAACCTGGAAGGAGAACATGTGGCTTCATTACCCAGGAAGTACATCAACTGGCCAAGATCTTTCATGGTAAACTCAAGTTGCAGATTAGGGACAAGAGATGTAATGAAGTCCCGATCATTAGACATGACAAGAATATCATCCACATATACTAAAAAGTGATTAGCTCACTTTTAACATGCCACGACTCTCTTATGCTAGAGTCTTTGTGGAGCTGGACTTGTTTGTTGATCTTAAGTCCTCTGTTGATATTATCTTGCCAAATGGTGCCCCTTTGACTCAACTAGTTGTATATGAGCCACTACCTAGATTCTGCAAGTTATGTAAAGTTCTTGGGCACAAAACAGGAGCATGCTCCTCTGCTACTGCCTCAACAGTGACTAGACATATAGGCAACAAAGGTATCTCCTCTGAGGCTTCTGATAAGCCCCGTAGTGTTTTTGATCTGCTAGGCCCTGTTGCAGAACCTAGTCTAGGAAGTGTTGCAGGCTAGGTTGCTGAGCCATCACACAGTTGTGATCCCATGTCCACTGAAGTCACTATTGCCTCTGGAGAATGGGAAATTGTCAAAAGCAAGAAAGCAAGAAGGGTTCCTGACATATCTTTGGGAGTCGTGCACACCACTGATCAGGGGTTCAACATCCCTTCTAAAGGTAAAGAACATGTTGTCTCGCCTTCAAGAACCATACCCACCACTTATTAAAACCCCTCATCCTTTCTAAAGGTAAAGAACCAGTCAGGGCACCCCCAAGCAAGAAAGGTCTTGATGTTGTTATTGTTGGTCCAACCACTGTGCGTGGTCAGAAAAGGAGCACATCTCGAACAACTGGTAGTGGTAGGGTTCCCTCTCCACCCCCTTTTATGTAATGCTCATATTCAGTTGGAATGTCAAAGGACTCAAAAGTCTTCTGAAGCAGCATGAGCTGGTTTGCCTCATGTAAAAGCATAATTTTGATGTGTGTGGTCTCTTGGAGACTAAGTTGGTTTCATCCAAGCTTCAATTCATGCATAGGTTTTGGCTGAAGTGTTGGAATATTGTTTCAAATATGGAAGCTACTGGTACTGCCAGAGTTGTTGTGTTGTGGAATCCTTCTACTGTTCACGTTGATCTGATTGATTCTTCTCCCCAGGTTATCCATGTTTCTATTCGTAGCTTGTCTACTCACCATACTTTTGTTGCTACTTTTGTTTATGGTTTCAATACTATTATTGCTCGCAGATCTCTTTGGGACAGCCTTAAGTCATAAGCTTTAGCTAGTCCCTGGCTTGTTTTGGGTGATTTTAATTCCATCCTCTCACAGGAGGACAAGCACAATGGTGACTGTGTCTCATCCTATGAAGTCTATGATTTCAGAGCATGTTGTTCTGTTTTGGGCCTCTCTTATTTGAATTACACTGGTTGCCATTATACTTGGTTCAATGAGACTGTTTGGACTAAAATAGATCGTGTTTTGGCCAATCCCTTATGGTGCAATCTTCAGCTCACATCTCATGTGCACTTTCACCCTCCGGGGGCCTTCTCTGATCACATAGGAGCTCACATTCAGATTGGTAACAACATATCCCCAGGTCGTCATCCCTTCAAGTTATTTAATATGTGGGTTGATCACCCAGAATATGCAAGGTTAATCTCTGAAGGATGGCAATCCCCGGTGGCAGGTACTCCCATGTATATTTTGTGCAGGAAACTCAAGTCTCTGAAGGGTCCCCTGAAGTATTTAAATAAGCTTCATTTTAGCCATATTTTAGAGAGAGTTACTAGAGTTGAGGCCGACTTAGAACAATAACAATGCCTCCTGCACAATTCTAGAGATGACATCTCTCTTCTGCACAGAGTTAATCAAATGAAGTTGAATCTCTTCAACCTCAAATCTGCTGAGAAAGCGTTCTTTGCCCAGAAGGTCAAGTGTAATTTTCTCAAGGAAAGTGACAGAGGTACAAGTTTTTTTCATGCTTTAATGCGTCATAAGCACGGGAAGAGTTTCATCCCTGTCGTTCTGCGTAGTAATGGGGCTCTTACTACCTCTATAGATAAAGTTGGTGCTGAATTTGTTCATTACTACCAAAACCTTCTTGGAACTTCATCATATATTTCTCCTATTGATGTTGTCGTTGTTCATAGTGGTCCTTGTCTTGATGAATCCCACTATAGTTTTCTCTTGACATCTATCTCCAATGAAATTTCAAGGAAACTCTCATCAATATTGGTAATGATAAAGCTCCAGGTCCTGACGGATATTCATCTCTCTTTTTCAAGAAATCTTGGGACATAATAGGAGCTGATTTTTGTGCAGCATTTCAGGATTTCTTTTCTTCTGGCCAGAAAACAGATTAATCATTCCATTATTGCTCTAGTTCCAAAATCTGCTAATGTCAACTCAGCAAATGATTTTAGGCCAATCTCTTGCTGCAATGTGATTTATAAAGTGATATCCAAGATTTTAGCCAGTAGATTGTGTCGTGCCCTGCAAGACATTATTGGTTCTGCTCAGAATGCTTTCCTTAGGGGGAGGAATATGATCGATAATATTAACCTAGCTCAAGAGTTCCTCAGGCATTATGGCAGGAAGAAAACCTCTCCCTGGTGCCTCATAAAAATAGATTTTAGGAAAGCCTTTGATTCGATGCAATGGGTCTTTCTCAGAGAGCTTCTTCATCTTCTGGGATTCCCCCACCGTTTTGTTCATCTAGTAATGTTATGTGTGGAAACATCTTCCTTCTCTGTTACTATCAATGGCAGCCTTTATGGGTTTCTCCCTAGGAGGTGTGGAGTTCGGCAGGGTGATCCTCTCTTTCCCTATCTTTTTCTCATCTACATGGTATATCTCTCACGTATGCTGAAGATAACATCTCAACAGCCAGGCTTCCATTATCACCCGAAATGTGCTTCTCATAATATCTATCACCTTGTTTTTGCTGATGACATTCTTCTATTATGTTGGGGAGACAAATCTTTTGTTCGGATCCTTCTGGAGCAATTGCATGTCTTTGGCCAGTCCTCCGGATTACACATCAATGCAGGGAAATCTTTCATATATTTTGGTGGAGTTGGAGACAGTATTAAGCAGGGTATCCTCTAAGATTCTTGTTTCTTTAAGGTAGTTTCCCCTTCAAATGCCTTAATGTCCCCCTCAGCCCCCACAGGTTCCTTTCTAGCCAGTTTTCCCCTCTCCTGCATAAACTTGAATCTGCTATACAAGGCTGGATGGGCAAGCACTTATCTTATATTGGGCGACTGGAATTAATTAGATCTGTTCTCTTTGGTATGGTGCAATTTTGGCTCAACATTTTCCCCATGCTGGATACTATCATCAACCAAATTACATGCATTTGCAGGAACTTCTTATGGACTGGTAACACAGCCAGAAGCAAGTCTACCTTAGTAGCCTGGAAGCACATTTGTTTGCCAAATGATGAAGGAGGCCTGAGGCTCTATGACATCAAGGCAAGGAACCTTTGTTTCATTGCAAAGCAGCTATGGAATATCCATTTAAAAACTGACTTGATTTGGATTAGATGGGTGCACCATTTTTACTTGCCGGATAGTTCCATCTGATTGGTCCCTTTACAGAGAACCTCCTCTCCCATATGAAAGTCCCTTTTTACTCTTCGAGATCAGCTCCTTGCAGATTTTAGGGGTCAATCAGAAGTGATCTCTTTGATGCAAAGTTAGGACAATATTTTTAAGCCTTTCTCGGGTCATGCTTATGAGTTTTTGAGATTCAAAGGAACCTTAGTGTCATAGGTTAAGGTTGTTTGGGAACCTTGGTGTTTACCAAGGCATAGTTTCATCCTTTGGCTTGCTTTGCTTGGGAGGCTGAGAACAAGAGACATGTTGCACTTTATTGATACTGATGCTAGTTGTGTCTTCTGTCACCTCTTCTTTGTTTGCAGTTGGACATCCCTCTTGTGGTCAAAGGTTAAATCTTGGCTTCGGCTCTGCAGGGGTATGGCCACCATTAGCAGTGTTGTTTGGGGCCTTAATATTAAGGGGAAAAACATTGTTGCCATAATTAAAAGAGTCTCCCTCAGCATTGTTGTCTACTTGATATGGGAAGAAAGGAATCGAAGAGTTTTTAAGAACTCTTGCTCACTAGTTGAAACTCTATTTCGGAGATTTCAAGTTTTATTCTACATGATATTGCACTTTCATGAACACAATATCCCTCACATTATTGTTAGCTGACTGCATGGTGGCTGTCCTGAATGAACTTTCTTGTGGTAAGTTGTCTTCTCTTCGGTTTGCAGTCCTTAAAATGCATATGCTTCTTGTTAGGCATTGTTGTTGATGTCTCTCTTGCAGATTTGCTATGCTGCATGATGCTCGTGTGATTTTGCATCCCGGCTTTTTCACGCTCCAATTGGCACCCAAGATAGTTACTTGTCTTAACCTTTTCTTTGTGTTAGGTTGGGAACCTTGTAATTTATGATTCCTCACATAACCATTGTCTACTAATTTTAGCTTGTTAGCTTCGACTTTAATGTAAAGTCTTATCAGGGAGTTTGTTCCCTGCTTTTGTATATCATTGTATATGATCTTGCTGGTTCTCCAACATTGTAAATTTTTTATCCATTAATATATTTACATTTTGATATAAAAAAAACATATATGTACTGAACCATGGTGATAAGTGAACAAAGAGGGATCAACTTGTAAACTTTGAAAGCCAAGAGGTAACAATGCAGTGGATAAACAATTAAACCAAGCCCGAGGAGCTTGCTTTTAAACCATAGAGAGATTTGTGAAGCTTACATACAAACTAGGGGTGCACCAGATCTTCAAAGCCATCAAGTTGAGCTGGGAAATTAAAGACATCATGTTGCCTAATATCCCAATTGAAAGAAACGACAATTGTAAGAATTATACGAATAGTAGAAGGTTTGGTAATGGGACTAAACGTGTCATGAAAATCAATCCCACTTCTTTATAAATAGCCAACATTGACTAGTCTAGCCTTGTGACGTTCAATATATCCATCAAGTCATCATTTTAGTTTGAAGACCCATTGCAGGGAACCATATTTTTACTAGGAGAACGAAAACATAAAGACCAGGTGTCATTCTTTAATAATGCCTGAAATTCACTATTTATTGCCACATGCCATTCGGGTATAGAGGCTATTTGAGCATAAGTCTAAGGCTCAGAGATGACCACACCTACGTGCAGAGCTTGGAAAGGGTGATAGGTAGAGTAATATAAGTGGAAATTAGGAAAGCTATGGGGTTTAAGGTGGCCAATCTAGGATTTGGTGATCATATGAGAGGAAGGTATAGGAAGAGGAGGTGTTTTGTCTTGATGATCAGAAGGTTCTCTGTTATGGGAAGAAAGAAGTTGGCGAATAAGTGTAGAGGAAACAGGAGAGGCCAAAGGAATATCAGAATGGCTAGAAGTGGAAATTGGTGTAAAGGAATAGAGATCATGGTCAGGTGAGGTAGAATTATAAGAGATGGTAGATGAGGAAGGAGCAGTAGTATGTGAAGAAATAAATATATTTGAGGGAGGAGATAAAAGTAAGTTAGGAGAATTACCTAGGGGGTGCACGTTGTTGGCAAAGTCAGTGAAGAAAGATTGTACTTGAACTGGGAAATTACCTTTTTCAAAAATCACATATCGAGAGATATACACACGCCTGGAAGATGGATCAAAGTACTGAAAACCTTTATGATTAGAGCAATAACCAATGAAAATGCAAGGTGTGCTGCAATAAGATAATTTATCAGTTGAGTAAGGAAGAAGGTATGGAAAACAGTGACATCCAAAGGCTCGAAAATATGTGAAGTCAGGAGGAATGTGAAAAGGATGTTCAAAGGGTGATGAATAATCAACGACCTTGGTAGGTAAACGATTAATAATAAAAATAGAGGTTAGAAACACATCAACCTAAAATTTCTTAGGTAAGCCAGATTGAACAAGAAGAGTAAGTTCTATTTCCATAATATGACGATATTTCCTATCGACGAGGCCATTTTGTTGTAAGGTATGAGGACATGATAGGCGATGAAAAATACTGTTGGCACTCAAAAATTGTGTAAAGATGGTAGAACAATATTCCCCACCATTATCACTTTGAAATTATTTAATAGTGTAATTAAATTGTTTTTCCACTTAAAGCTTGAATTTAACAAATGTAGAATAAACATTGGATTTATTAGAAAAGTGGAAATAGCCAACAAAAGTGAGTATAGTCGTTAATAAAAATTACATAATATCGACAACCACATAATGAAGGCATGAAGTGGACCAAACATCAAAATGAATTATTTCTAGAGTAGTTATTGACTCGTTTGAAGACTCAGAAAATGGCAATGGTTTAGACTTACCGAGTAGACAAGACACATAAATAGCCTGCTTATTGATTGAATAAATAATTGGAAGAGAAAATTTAGAAATGACACGATGAAGGGTTGCAGAGGAGGGGTGTCCTACACGACAATGTCATGTGGAGGTAGAAGTCTTAACGCTAACAGTCATGGTAAGAGCATGAAATTTTGGTGACGTTAGTTGATGAAGGTTGATTGGGTACAATCCATTATCACTTGGCCCCGTCATGAGTGTGTCCCCTGTTAGGATGTCATTCACAAAAAAATTAGAACTAGTGAGTTCAAAGTAAACATTATTATCCTTACAAGATTTATTAATAGAGAAGAGATGAACCGAGGCTTGAGGACAATAAACAACATTGTTTAAGGTTAGAATAGAAAAAAGAGTTTTAAAGGAAGCAGTGTCGGTACGAGAGATGATAAACTTGTCCCATTACCTATGCGTACGGAGTCATCTCCTTCATAAGGTTGAGAGGTTGCAAGATTAGCAATATCTAAGGTGACAAGAATATTAGCACCATTGTCAGCATATCATTGATGTTGATTGAGATAAGTGGTATTAACTTCAACAACCATAACAGCTAATTCAGTTGGAGGATGACGTCCCTAAAAAGAATAATTCATAAGGTTAAAACAGTTCAAAGTCTGATGTCCCTCCTGTTTGCAAATCTGACATGGAGATCGCAAGCGGGAATTCAAAACAATAGGTATGGCTGATAATAGAGGCGGCAAGTGAGGTAACGATTGGAAAAACTAAGAAGATGAGGTACCCGAGTTTTTTAAGGTCCAGAAAAACAGGATTTGTTGGTGTTGTTTTGAGAGTTTGGAATCATTTTTATCCGTGTATAGAGCATATGGTCCTGCCTCGGGTTGAATGGATTGACTATGAAATTTTTGCATAAGATCATAGTTCAATAACTCTGCATGAAAATCAAAGAATGACATACGCTTCTCCTTAGCAAACAGCATATATGTTGTCACAAAAGAGTGAAAGGAGGAGTTAAGACCATTGAGAACAGATAAAATTAAATCAAAATCATCAATAGGTTTCCCAACAACAGATAATCATCAGCAAGGGACTTAACTTCATCCAAAAAAATTTGGCAAGATATGGAGCCTTGTTGTGAAGATTGCAACTTCCTCTTGATAAGAGAAATTCAAGATGTTGAGGGTGTAACAAATCGTGCGCCAAGAGCTTGCCAAGCAAACCGAGAGGTCTTAGGACCATAAATGGTGGAAACCACCACATGAGATAAAAAGGAAATAATCTAGCCAAGTACCATTTGGTCTTTATACTGGCAAACCACATGAGCAAAATTAAGAATACCTTGGGCTTTTTCTTAATCACTGGAAAATTAAGGAGGACTAGGTTTGAAACCATCAACGATTCCCATGAGACCATAGCTTCGTAATAAAGGAATTAATTGACCACTCCAGGTAAGGAAGTTAGTTCCATCAAGTTTGATGGAGATAACTTGAGCTGAAAGATGAAAGACGGTGGAAGAAAAGGAAGCGTCTGTAGTAGCTGCCATAAGATTGAAAAAACATTAGCTATAAGCCTATAACTGGCTCTGATACCATGAAAGAACTCTGGAAAAACCTACCAGAGATACGCATGTATGTTCTTCTTTATATATATCCAAAGTCGTTACATCAGATAAGAGATAGAGCTTATGTGTTTGTTACAAGAGATAGAAATTACATGAGATTTAAATACAAAATAAGATGCCCTTTCATTTGCAAGCTATCCAGTTTGAATTGGATGGCTTTTATCCTTATTCCGACTACTTTTCTCCTTCATTTCAACCATTTCCCAAAATCAACTCCCCTTCACTAGTGATCGAGAGCCACTAGACGCAGTGGCACGGCATTCCATACACCACTACTGTTTCTACAGCCTTCATTTAAATCCCAGCAACTTCACCTAATTCTATCAAATTCTTGAAGATGTATTTTGGAGCTTGGAAGGATTTTATTTGTCTTCATGTATAAATTTTGTGTTTGATTGTGATGTAAGTTAAAAAAAACATCAAATTTATGTGAATAAATATTTTGTGACCATTACAGACAAGTCTTTCCAAAAATCCTTTTTTTTTTTTTGCATATTCTATCATTAAAAACAAACATTTGTCTTTCTAGTTTGTTTGTTAAAAAAAAGAAAAAGAAAAAAGGAAAAATATTTTTTTTCATGTTTTAGAATTCGATAAAAATACTTGTCTTAGCATAAAAATCTAAAATAAAAAAAATTATTTGGCATTAAAATAATAAAAGTTTGTAGTTCAATATTTAATGACGTTAGAGTTGAAAGTACTAAGGTATCATAAGTTATGTGAACCTTATCGAAGCTCTTTTTATAGATGTTTCCTATTATTTAGAATGGGTTCAATGAGCCAAACGTAGACTCATTGGTATATTCATGGACATGAATTGAGTAATGACCTCGGGTGACTAACTTAGTTGTCAATTCATCAAGTAATTAGGAGTGGCAAAACCAATTGAACCTTATAATGATTAGAATCTAACATGCAACCAGAGTTTAATCCATTGAGATAAACTCACCATCACCATGTACATAAACCACGGCAGTATAACATAACATACTATTATCAATTAAGACAAGATCAATAATACAGTTTATCTCAGGTAGGATTCTTTAAGAGTGATATTATCTTCCCTTAGATATAACTTATCCCTTACCATTGATCTTTGAAAACTAGTTAGAGTTTGTATTAACTATAATACTAGGTGGTAATTGCATTTCACAAGTTTAGACCATTTCCCAAAAGAACACACCAAAAGGTGTTATTCTTTTCTTTGGTTGCCGCGAAGTCGGGTACGACAATAGTCTTGTGTGAATTCCTTCATATCTTTTTTAGTGAATATTGCCCCTTGATCAATCATGATTATTTTTTAGAGTCCTTAAAGAGTTTGATTATAATTTCTTGATCTATCGATATATTAGAAATATTTTCAACCCAATAATGAAGTAATTATTAGTAACCAATATGTAATTATGCTCTCGTAAAGATGGTGGGTGTATTTTGCTAATAATTTTCATTATCTAGCCCCTAAAAGGACTATGGTTGGATCATTATATTGAGTTCAATTAATGGCATATGTTGTATTAAGCTATATTATTGGCATGTTTAACACCTTTTTGCCAAATAGTTTTATCTGTACTATTTTTTGTTCTTTTCTGGCCATAAAATCTGAAGTTTTTTACTTATCATGACATCCTAGTTGTATATATTTTATGACTGATTGATAATCGTATTATATCACGATCCATATTGAATCAAGTCATTGGCTTTTGTATTGTTTCCTTTTACTTAAAAAAAATAATTTAAATTAGAAAACCTATTAATAAGGTTTTTTTTACCATTATAAAGTATGGATTTAAAATAGATTGTTCACGCTTATATTGACTAGCTAATTGGTTTATAATGAGTAATAAATCTCTTATTACTATAACTAATTGAACTCCCTACTCTAGAAGTATTTCCAAGCCTATGATCAAAACCTCATATTGAATTTGATTATTAGTCAAGGAAAAATCAAGCCAAAATGATAAGTTCATATTATAACCTACTAGAGAAGTTATTATCACTTCTGCAATAACTCTAACTCTGATCTTGGTTTTTTATTCATTAAAATCATAATTTCCATGAAACAAGTTCCATAATAATAATGTTAATATCTTATTCCAATTTATGGTCGATATCAAAACATGGGTGATTAGTTAATAAATAAGTTGAAGCTTGGCCTTTAATTACTTTTTATGACATATAATGCAAATCAAATTCAGATAATGTCAATGTTCATTACCAATTCAACTTCTCAAAAAAGGTTAAGATAACATATATTTTATTAAATATGTTTTAGAAATTACATATAAATTGACTGGTAGTGTGTACCATAATAGCTAAACACAACAAAATATATGGATAAATAAAATTTTTTTGGTAAAGTATATCGCTATTCAACCTCTGTAAGGACATGGATGAGATGATACATAATATGTTCATGTCCAACTTCATTCTTTTATGTTGAATGCTACTAATCGGCTCTTGCATAACTCAAATATATAGCCTTAAAAGCTTTATAGGTCTTGGTGGGTCCAATATTAAAGGCTTGACCATATAAGTTTTTATTTCTTCAAATGCAAATTAAAGCTTCTCATTCCATTAAAACTTATCCATGTTATTTCCTTTTAATAGTGCAGTACATAGCCTGATATTTCCTATAACGTTCTATATGAACTTCCTTGAAAAATTGATTTTACCAATAAAGCTTTGTAACTATTTTTTATTTATAGAGGTCATGCTTCTATGATTGACCGTTTTTATTTATCTTTATGTCATGCTAACATAATAGAAATCCCAAGAAATTCCCTGCCTATATAGTAAAGACATATTTTAATGGATTCATCTTGAAATTATACATTCATATTCTTTTAAAGGTATAATATAGCTCATCCAAGTAGGTTGCTTTAGATTTTAACTTCACCATGATATCATCAGTATATACCTTCATATTTTGGTTGATCATGTCATAAAAGAATAAATTCATTTCCCTCTAGTATGTAGCACTAGCCTTTTTCAAACCAAATGAAATTAGTATTCACCTAAACATTTCTAGTGATCTATGACATCTGAAAGCAACCATTGAAACATATTCTTCAACAAAGAAAATCTTATTATAGCATGAATGTCCATCCATGAAGATGAGGATCCTATTGCTAATTGTTATTTGATCAATATATTAACCATTAAAATTGTATATTCATCATTTAAAGTTACAAAATTAAGGTTTCTGAAATATATATACATACAAACTCTTAGTTTGCTTTTTTTTTTCAACACTGATATAATATTATAAATGCACTCAACATATCTTGTTGATATAGTGAAAGCATCTTTTAACAATTGTTCTATTTCCTTCTTTATACGATCGATTATGATTAAAGATTTCTTGTATGGTTTAAATCTAAGTTTGATTGGTAATATTTGTTCGATCAAGCTTCTATCTAGCCTAAGAATCTCATCATAATCCAAATCAAAATAATTATTGTAAGTATATAGCAATGGTACCAAATTTTTATTATATTTTTCTAGAAGATTTTCATACTCTATATGTTGGTCTAGGATTGTTTTCTATCCCTAAGTTGACTTCTATTAGTGGATCTTGAACTTTAGTATTTCTATTATATATTTTTGTCGGTGTTGTAGGGAGGATGTATTATATTAAGCATGATCGATCGACCATCTTAGCTTATTTTCAATGAAACAATTGTGTTATTATGCCTAATATTGTTATTGTTAGCCTTTTTTAAAGGTAAATAAGTTGTTGTGACTCTTTTAATCCAATTTGTTAAACTTATAGTCAACATCTTCTAAATGTAAAGCCAATAAAGTTTTTTGTTAAACACTTTATTTATATTGTTTTCTTGCTTACAAAAATTTCAATAAAGCCTTGTATCTACCATTCCTATATTTACCACAAATAACTTGTCATTAGCTTTGATAATTTTAGTGAATACATTGAATAGCCAAAATGTTAAAACTTGATATAGTAAAGATAACATAAACATGTTAGTGTATATCCAATCTTTACCAAGTAAAGCATTATAGCCTTTCTTTGCTTTAACCATAAGGAACGTTCTATTGAGAGTCTTCGATCCAATTATTAAATCTAATCACAACACTTCTGTAATATCCCTTACTCCTATAAAATCTAATATTATCAATTCAGAAGGTAACATATGAGCTTTATGATGATCGATCTTTTTTATTAATGCTAAGGGCATTATGTTTAGTGTTGCACTATTATCAATTATTAACTTTTATAGTGGCACACAATTAAAACTTGTTGTTATAAATAGGGTTTTAATATTACTTATAGCCATCATTAGCTTACACCTAGTCATTGATCTATTATAGTTTATGACTGGCTAGTTTCTATAATTCTTGCTCTCTTGTCCACACTATCTTCACAATCATTATCAACATAGGGTAATTTACCAGGTTTGGCCTTAAACAAGTATAGCAAGGTGAACACAATGTTTGTTAATGTGACATTACCATGATAACTTTTATTATGACTTATATTTATACAATTCATTATCAACGGACCTTTTAGGCTTAAAGGTTCTTTGTCTTTCATTTGATAATATGTTCAACCTTACCCTTCAAGTTTTTTATTAGGTAGAATTGTATGATAAATGAAGTACCTATATACTTCATAAAGATTTTTTTCATGATCTTTTAGTGAAATTTTTTTATTATCTTACCATGATCCATATACCTATTTTGATTGGTTATATCAATGACTAATTTGAACCTCTGTTAATGATTGATAAAGTATAGTATATTATGTTTCTTTTGTACTAAAAAGTCTTTATGGTTTAGGAGTAGTCATTGTTGTTATCATCTTAGAAAATGAGTTATTATCCATCTTCATTTTCTTTTTCTAAAAAATGAATTCAACCAGCTTCCAATATCTTCTAAATCTGGTTCCTAAAAATGACACAATTGTTAGTATCATGTCTTCACAAGTCATTCTACTTACAACATTTCTTTCTTTTTATATATTTAGTAGTGGGGATTATATGATTTCCTAGGATTTTTGATTTCCCTCCTCGCATTAATCAAATATATCTTTTGCTTTCTTGATGCCAAACAAGTACTCTTTACTCTAACTAATCATTTTTGCTTTTTCACCAATAGGTTTGTTAGCCTCTTTTGTCTTTCTTAATTCAATAATCTAAATTGTTTTTCTTTTTAAAGTTCTATGATTGATATGAGCTTTTTTTGTTCTTCAAAATATTTATGAGAATAAAAAATAGAATCAATCATTAAATACGTGATTAGATCTTATTTAAATAGCCAACTTAATACGTTTCCTTAATTGGCTTGTTTTTTGCTCATTTTGTCATTATCTTTTTATATCGAGTAACATTGTTTTTAAAGGTTAAGATATTGGAATATTTGGTCTCTATAAACCATTTCCTAAGATTCCATTTCATCTTTTCTATAATTAACTTAATGCATTCATGCTTTGTTATCGATGTTGCGTACTTTATTTTTAAAGTTCTAAAATGAAGGGCGTAGATTTTTATACTCTCTAGGATCTTTAACTATCTTGGACAAGTTAACTAGTGTTACTTCTGGTTTTGTTCTATAAATATGTTCATGAAAATAAGCCTTTATCTCTTTTCAACTGTTGATAGACTTGCGTGATAATGTAAAGAACCAATAAACGACAATTTTGATTAATGATGAACTAAATAACCTCAATTTCTCTAAAGGAATAACAACATGATCACCATATTGATTACTGATCTTCTCAAAGTGCTCTCTTGTTGATTAATTATCTTTCTTATAAAACTATTTAAAGTTAGCTACATTGATTCTTCTAAGAATAGGATATAACATGTCTATCTATTCAGGTTATGGATGATTATATGCAGGTCTGGTTATATGTCCAACTTCTAAGCATCTCTCTTAAATGTTGGACTATTCGACCCTATTAATTCTTCCCTTTAATTTTAGTTGACAACAAGTACCTAGGTTAGAGGAAGATTGAGATAGTCTTACTGAAAAGGGCTTTAAATTATGTAATTATGGATTATTATGGTTATATGTAAGGTTGTTGGGTAATATAATTAGTCTTAACTTTCCTATATGCTTGTAGGGTAAGTGATACTTCATTAGCTATATCATGTATAAATTGGGTTTAGCTTGTTATAATGCTAGTTGTGTAGACATGTAATATCTAGGATGAGTTTGAGAACTTTCAAACATTTATGTTGGAGTGCTTGTTATTTTAGTATATCTTAAGATTTGCCCCTAAGCTTTTTGAATAAATAGAATGTTTGATCGACTTTACTTGAGCTCATTCTAGATTTGTTAAACTAATTAGACATATCCTATATAGTCTTGTTGACTACCACAATATTATTATGATAAATTGTATTAATTTCATTTTCCATCTCTATCTAAGCAGCTTTTAAGTGTTAGTTATCATAATTAATTACATGGAAGGTGAAGTTTTTAATTTCACTTTAACATATTAAAAAAATTTCAAAACTACAAATTGAAAGAAGTTATAGATAAAGGCTGTAAAGAAATAAATTGTGATATGCAAAAAAAAATAAAAAAACAAAATGTAGCAAAAAGTTGTGAATAAATTATATAATAAATTTTATAAATAAAGTAGGTATTGTTTTAAACCGGAAATATTTATAATGTTATAAAGATAGAATTCCATGTAGATATTAAATCTTATTCCTACATAAATTGTCTACAACAAGTAAGAACTTTACTATCTAAATACTAGTACTTCTTATTCGTGCATATCCTTTTGATAGTTGTATGTGTTTTTCTATAACTTTCACCAGTTTAACTACAAAATATTTATGTTATGCATATGATCAACTGATTGATGAATTTTGATCTTCTTGGTCGATGATGAATGATCGATCATCGTTATCTTTACTAATTAATGATCAATTTTATTGATCAATGGCTATTTTCATTTTTCATCATTGATTTATAAAATAAATAAATAAATATTGTTCTTAATCAATGTGGTTGTTTATTTTAGTATAAACAATTGTGAAGCTCACGTGAATATATTATATCATAAAAGTTATAATTATTAGCTAGGATATCCTATGAATATAAGGAAATATTTTGTTTGCCCAATGAACCTTGAGTTATAAAATAAGGAAACCATCAACTATAAGTGAACAAACAATATAGGGTATGAACATAGAGCACTATTGCACAATAACCTACTTTGCAACATTCAAAGTGTTATTGAGCAGCATTGCGACAGTCATTGGCCCCATGCCACTAGAAACTAGAGTAATACATCCAACTACCTTTCATGTTTTCTCAAAATCAACATCTCAGACTAGCCTATAACCTGACTTCCTGTTTGGATCATCGTTAGTGTTTGTCCTAACATCAATAATTGCAGCATTAAGTTTAATCCAGCTTTTTTTTATTTGAAAGTTAGAAAATAAACTTGTATATAAAAGAGCATTCCTTCCATCAAAACTCACAAACAAAATCCAACATATTAGACTATTAGGAACTCTGAGCTAGCAAAAATTGTCTAGTGACAAAATACTATATACCTTTTTAGTTTTCTTTTCATTTTTCAATTTGTTTTTCAATGAAGAATTGAAAAACAAGTTCATTTATTACAAAACAAAACCAATTTTTTTTTTACAAAAACATAAAAAATACATCAAAATTATAATTATTTTTTATAAAAAATTATAAACCATAATTTATAGTAATCTTAATATTTTGTATTCCTAATAATTTAATTATAAAATATTAATTTTATTTCTTTCAAATTAAAAACTATCATGAAAAGAAGTTGTATTGTTAACCCAAAAACATATTTACAATGGATTTATAATAAAAATTAAATTTATAACATTAACTAAATGTAAAAATATAAAAAATATAATTTTAATTTTTTACATTGTTAAAAGTACTTGTATATAAAAATAATTATATTGTTAATTTTTTTCTTAATTTGAAAAATAGTTAAGAATTTTTGAAATTTATGAAGAACCTTTATAATGTTGATTAGGAATAGAATGAGTAGTAATTCTTTAATAGTTGTCATAATTCTATTTTATAATTGTTTTAATTTGGTTTTCTAAAATCAATATAAATTTCAAAAATTAAAAACTATTTGAATAGCCTAAGCTTGCAGAAGTTGACTAATTGAAGACTCGGTATATATTTATATTTTATTTGTATGGTTTTTGTTTAATCTTGGCACATGCCTAAGCTTTCAGAAGTTGACTGACTACACAACAGATGCATTAATAATGGAATTCTTGTGTCAATGTCTCAAATTCAGAATTCGTTAAATCATAGACTTGTACTCATTTAAGAAATTTAATTTAATGTTGAAAGATAAAATCAGAAAAAAAAATATCAATTTAAAAAATTTATCAAAGTGAAAAAATAGCAATAAAAAATAAAAGAGAATGAAATCATAAAAAAATAAATTTTAAAAATGATCTCAAATAAAATAAGTAGCAATCAAAATAATAGGAACCAAATTTGACATATTAAAAAAAAAGGATGCAATTGAAAATAAATTTTAATTATATAAAATAACTCAAATAAAAAAATATCAATTGAAAGAATAAAGATCAAATTCAAAGGAAAAATAAATTGAAGGGCTGCTGTGAAATTTTAAAAAGTAAGGCATGAAAATCAAGGAGGATAGAGAAAAGAAGAAAAAAGAAAAGCAAATTGATGCCAAACTAGTTGGGATTACACCACATGCACCACCTAGAGGTAGAACCCGCTGTGTCGAATTGAAAAACACCAAGGAAGGCCATTTTTTTTTTATCATCATAAGTCTTTTCATGCATCTCTCAAACATGGTGGGGCATCTTACTTGTTGGAGCATTCAACAAACACACCAACAAATTTTTGTTTTTATTTTATATTTATTAAAATACTAAATTTCCTTTAAAACAACATAATAATCGCAAAAAAAATAAAAAATAAATGAAAGCACGAACAAGCCTTTGAAGGTAAGATAAGAAAATTTTGATTTTAAATGCAATAGAGTCATTTTTATGTATTATGAAAAATAAAATATCAAAAAATCCCTTAGGCCCAAGTTAAATAGTTTTTTGCTTTTAAATGAAATTAAGTAATTATATTGTGCAAAAATAATATATGAAAAGACTGAGTTGTCCCAATCAATTCTAAAATTACCAATGGACCATGTGAAAAGACTTAATTACCCATAATAGACAACTTAGTTTTTTAGAAAGGCAAAATAATAATTTTCATATATTGATATATGTATGATATGTGTTGTGAGACTGCTAAGGCATTCCTTCATCTTTTAAGTTTGTTTTAATTACATTATGTACTTATTGTTTTATAAAATGCCATATATTGATATATGTATGATATGTGTTGTGAGACATATCTCATACAATATGAATAATACTATTATATATCCTTGTTCATAACTTTATTGAGACTAGACATCAACATAAGCGGTATAATTGGTATGCGTTATATCTTTATCATATGATGATAGTAGAGATTCTCATTTCTATAGTATAATTATACTAAGAATAATATGTAGATGCTTATTAGGGAATTAGTTTATCAAATGTGGTCTGCATGAGAACCCATTTGGCATTTGTATATTGCTTATAAGGAATCTTATAAAGATGGGTGTAATTAGTTCTTTGACTTAAGGTTATTAGGTTATCTTGTTTGAAAACCATGTACTTTGACATTCTTTAGATAGACTTTGAAGGTTGCACATACATTAGTTATTAGGTATATGTTGAGCCATATAAAAATTTGTGAATAATCAAGATTTTGATGACAATTATGCAATGATAGTATAAATAATGACAATAATGGCAATGATGATGCCATCAATAGTATCTTTATTGATAAGTTAAAGGTTGAGTGCAAAGACAATATAGAAAATGATCAAGAAAAGAAAATTGTTAACTTAGGGTATGTTGATCCTTTTGATTACAAGTTTATTATTATCACGAAGATAAATTTTTTCAAGAGTTATATGGATATAATACATGTTGATGGAGCAATTCATTACTTTAGAAGCTAGTAAAAGAGCAATTATTTTTCAATTAATATTTCTTACGTAAAATTTAATGTGAAGAGATTAAAGTTGATATCTAAAACTTTTATACACTTGAAGTGAAGAAAGAAACGAGGATGAAGAGTCTTGATTAGACATTCACGAAATCAAGGCAAGCAAGAACAATTTTCTTAAGAACATGTTATTTCTAACTCAAGAAGATTGATGTAGAAGATTTTTAAGGAAAGTTATTTTTTTTTTAGTTATTTTTATTCCTATTTATTTTCAAAAAATATTTTTTATAGTCTTTTTATTCTTTCTATTTAGTTTAGGAATTATTTAGTTTAGGAATCGTATTTTACTTTATTTGGTTTAGGCCTAGGACTAGTATAATAGGGGGGTTTTAGCTTGTATTTTAGTAGACATTTTGAAAAGAAATATTCAGTAATAAAATTTTGAGTTAGGATTTTTATGTAATGACCATATTAGAAAAAGTTTTATGTTGCTTAAGCTTGCTTTTTTTGTGTTATTTTCATATGAGTTAGTTGGTATCAGAACTTAACGATTCCTAATGATTAGTTGTTGTGTGTTGTTAAATGTCCATGGCTAGGAAAGGTGGTTGTATAATAAGACATGCTCATATAGGAAGGTATGAGAAGGTTCTTCCTAGGAAAAGAGACGTTCAAGAACTAGTGATAGAAGACATGTGAATGGAGATTGCAGAATTGACTTGTCAATTAGATAAAATTATAGAGACAAGTTGTTGATAATGATAATTGCAGTGGTGATGTCATTAATAGTGTGCTCATTGATAAGTTAGAGGTTGAGTATAAAGAGAATATGAATTGAGCTCAATAAAAGGAAAATTTTTATTTAGGTTGTAATGATCCTTTTATTACAAGCTTACAATTATTACAATGGAAGATTTATTCAAGGGTTTTATGGATGTAACATATGTTGATGAAGTAAGTATGAGGTTTGCAATTCATTACTTTAAAAGCTAATGGAAGAGAAATAATTTCTCAATTGATATTTTTTATCCAAAGTTTAATGTAAAGGGATTAAAGTTGATATCTAAAAGTGCTATACACTTAAAACGAAGAAAGAATAAAGGTTGGAGAGTCTTGATTGGACACCCACAAGATCAAGGCAAGAACAATTTGAACTTGAGTTTCTTCCAACCAGGGAGAATCATGCAGGAGGATTTTTAGGGGAGATTATTTATTTCCTTAGTTATTTTTATTCTCATTTAGTTGAAAAAAATATTTTCCTTTATGGTGTTTTTATTCTTTCTAATTAGTTTAGGAATCACTCAATTTAGGAATTATATTTTTTGTTGTTCAAAAAAAAGCCTAGGACTAATGTAAACTTGTATCTTATTAGACTATTTGAAGAGAAATATTCAGCAATAAAATTTTGAATTAGGGTTTTCATGTGGTGGCCCTATTGGATAAAATTATGTGTTGCTTGTGCTTGCTTTCTTTTTTATGTTGTTTCCATCTGCATCAAAGTCCTAATGAGATTAGGGTTAGAAATCCTATTAAAACTAGAAGCATAGTTTTATATATGAAACTAGAATCCTAATGAAATTTGGATTCATTCATATATTCCTAGTTAGACTAGGACTCTAAAATAGACTTTAGATATAAGTAGGATATATGAAACTAGAATCCTAATGAAATTTGGATTCATTCATATATTCCTAGTTAGACTAGGACTCTAAAATAGACTTTAGATATAAGTAGGATTTTATGGTTGATATGTTAGGCTATTTGACCTAGTATAGAACTAGTTAGGTTTATAGACCTTGGAAGCCCACATGCTATGCTGGAGACTTTGTTATCCATATAGGCTTGTTAAGCCCATATGATAACTTTGTCTCATCACCATCCATATAGGTTTAAGAGCCCATCTAGAGTCGAAAGAACAATCATAGGAGATTGGGCTTATATATAACCTCAGTCCAATTACGATTAAATGTATTATCTTAAGAGGAACTTGAATTAGCACAAAACACAACCTGTTTCAATATGATTGAAACTCAAAAAAGTAAAAAACTAGATTATAAGGGTTTAAATAAAGAAGAAACCAAAATTTTAAAGAGAATGAGAAAAAAAAACATGCAAAATTATGGATAGTTTTTCCTATTCTACAATTTCTCTACAGAAAAAGGCATGTTGTCCTTTTAATTTTTTTTTATATGTTGATCGTTCTTGGAGTACAACTAGCATAAACTCCAGAATAACTTTTTTTCTAATACAAAATATTTTTGGCAATGGGAATTGATATTCATTCCTGCATGGATCATCTCTAGAGGTGAGATAATTAGACAACGTACAGGTTGTTACTATTAGTTTAATATGCCCTATAGTCAATCAATTAGTTACACGTGTTATTATTATATTCATGTAAATACATATTTACTATTAATAAAGGCTTAATTTATCTTTAATATTCATATAATATTAGATTAATGAATTTAGAGTAAAAATAAAGTCCATGGAACAAAAATACTTTGCAAAGAAAATTACAAAATTGTTATAATTATGGGATTTCTATTACATCAAAGCATTGTTCCTAAAATATTCATGGTCGATGCTCTCTTAAATATTAGACATTCATTAGAGCCATAGAGACTGACAAATATTATGTTCTTTCCTTTATAAAATGAAGTAGTTGCTTTCATAAGCTAAGGTATAAGGGATGCCTATAACTAATATGTAGGTGTTTGTCATAAGACATATACATTGAACTAACTCGCATGAGAATTTCATATGTCATATATATATATAAAGGCTCACATGACGATCGTGTAAGTGATCCTTAGATTTGAGATCACTAAGTCATCTTTTATAGATAATGTTATCATTTGATCATGTTACATGTTATCCTAATTGAGGTAACGAAAGGGTAGACATTGGGTATAACATGAATTATATGAAGGTTCTTAAGTGATAAAGAGATAATTCATCACCCTAGGTGAATTAGAAAAAATGTTTCATCTGTTCTCAAATAGTATTGATTCAGAAATCATTAGGTAAGGTGGAATGAGATTTGAAAAGAGTTTCAAATCTTATTCAAACAATCAACGACTATTATGCAGAGAACAAACATGATTTAACATAGTAGACATACTTCATGCTTTAACGTTAAATCGGAACATTATTGATAAAAGGATATTAATTACACTGAAGAACTGGTCACTAAAAGGTTAAGTCAAACAACTAATGACTTTTCTAATATTTAAGGGATCATAACACATTGTTAGACGATGCACCTGATCTTTATATATAAATTAATCAATTGTTGAATTGATAATAAATTAAATTTTATTTAATTCTAATTATAATTCGTATTTGGGCCAACATATTAGGAACTTAATGGGTCACACATGTTAAGAACTTTTAGTCAAAAATTAAATTGGGATGATTTAATTAAGTATAACTTGATTAAAATATATATTAGAAATTAAGTACTAGAATATAATTAATACATGGATTATATTTCTAGACCTAGAAAAATCAAGTAAGGACTTGATTGAGTTAATTTCCAAAATTATCCTGAATTAATATGTGGATATTATTAAGGAGGGAAATTTATATTTTGTCAATTTATAGGGTTTTTCATGTTTCCTTATAAAAAGTAAGTTATGCCTTTTATTTTTTTAAGAGTTGTTGTCGGTTAGACAGAAAAACTATGTAAACATAAAATGAGAGTTATTTAGAAGATTTCTCACTGGTGGTTCGTGTGGATTACCATTGAAGATCAGATAATTGGACAACTTATGGTATACGACAACCCAAGTTAGAGTAGAGTGGACGAGATAGAAGATGAGGTAGAGATAAAGTTGTGCTTGGTAGTGATATACCAGATAAAGTGACTATTTTCATATCCTATTTGGTTGATGGTGGATATAAGATAATAAAATACAAAAAAAAAAAATTATTATTCTACTTTTGATTTGCATTACCATAAAACTTGACATGTTTGAAACAATAATTAAAAACTATTTTTTTTAACTGTAGTTTACATTTGAACATTGAAATTTTGTTTTAACTAATTTAAAATATTAACTTTTCAACCTATAAAAAGAAATTAAAAAATAATTTATCAACAAATAACTCACTACCTTTGAGTTAGGATTGATGAAAATAAACTCAAATACGAGCTTGTCATCAACGAAATCTATTTATTTTTAATTTTCAAAGATTCTAAAATATAGAAATTTCTTCTATGATTTGGGCCTACGAACCTAACGGTAAATTTCTTCTAACCATGTGATTGAAGTTACAAGTAATGTTATGCTCTCAATACGTAATTGCATCCATACTATTTAACATGGAAATTTAGATTTTAAAAGATAATGTAATGTTAGGATACCATGGGGAAATGCACATTTTAAGAATAATTGTATTTGAGATTTGTACCTCAAGCCCATTCCAACCACGACTTCTTGGGTGGGGGTGTCGGCACAATTTTTATTTTTGTTTTTAGATGATTTTTAAAAGTATTTTTAATTTTAAATAATATTAAATTAATGTTTTTTTAGTGGTTTTTAATAGTTTTGATGTGCTGATATCAAAAATTAAAAAAAATTATTTTAATGTATTTTCAAACGAAAAGTTATTTTAAAAGGCATCCTCCATTATAATTCCAAAAACCTCCGAGTAGCTGAATGAAGGTCATGATGGTTTAAGACGCGTTTGAAAATGTGGTTGAAATTATGTTTTTTTTAAATTCAATTTTTTATTATTTTGTTTTGTTAAAAATTATTTTTTTAATGTTTTCATATCGTTTTAATGTGCTAATATCAAAAATAATTTTTAAAAAATAAAAAAAATATTATTTTTTAACAAAAAAATATTTTTAATCGTAACCACTACCACAATTTCAAAGAATAGCTAGTACTAGGCTCGACCATACAGAAGATGTGCAAGAGCTAAGCAATTCCTACAAGTTGAGTCCTTTTTATCACAAAAGGGAGTTATTCTTTTGAAAAGCAGGTTATTACCACGCAAAAGTCTGGTATCATTCTTGCTTATTATGCTTTCCATTAGACCTCCCATAATAAATAAATAAATATGTCAATAATTTTTTTTTAAAAAAAAACTAAATTAATGTATGTTTTTATGGTGTAAAAGTGTTTTTTTTTAATAAATTATTTTTATTTCAAATTAATTTTTTTAATTGTTGTGATTTACTGATATAAAAAATAAATTTAAAAAATTAATAAAGTTATTTTAATATATTTTCAAACAAAAAATACTTTAAAATATAATAAATTTTATAATGATATATGTCATTTGAAATTACATTTCAAATAACATTTAAAATTTAAAATTATTTTTGCTTAAAAATAATTTTAAAAAAATAAAAAATATATATTATTTTAATATATTTATAAAAATAAAAACTTAAAAAAAACAAAAAAGCTAGAATCAACGAACCAATCCATTAGAATAATAAATAAATATTCGTTGCAAACAGACTTGAAAGGTGATCCTCACTTTCAAATCATATTTCTTGCGTCACAAAAAAACAAGAACAATGTACAGGAAACCATAATCACCCGCCAATGACGTTATCTTCAACCCTTATATTTAAGGAAGAAAAAACCAAATGACAACTAACTATGAAACGACTCATCTTTTCTTATTGCTTGTTGGATAGTAATCTATAAAACAATAAAAAACTGTAATGCCAATTCAATTCATAAGATCCTCTTTGTTTGCATCACCAAAAAATCTTCTACGAACTCTTTTTCGGGTTACGAAGCTCAGATCGCTAGCAATGGGGTCTTACACGGCTTCTTCTCAGTCATCGAAGCTTTTTTTTCGCCAGCTCTTTGAAAAGGAATCTTCCACCTACACTTACCTTCTGGCTGATGTTTCTCATCCTGACAAACCCGCTCTTGTGAGTTCTCTAACTTTGATTGCCTTTCTTTTTGTTTTGTAGTGTGTGAATAACTCTTATGGTCATGATTTCTTGAATGGAATTGATTCGTTTTTGTTAGAAGCTTCAAACGTTAATGGGGTTTTAAAGAAAGTCAGTTTATTTTTTTTTGAATTGGTAGATCCGTTTCCTTGACTGCTTCAATTAGCGGAACTCATGTCAGGCCTATGTAGGTTTCGTGTTTGATCAGTGAGTATAAGATCATGTCATATGCAAATTCTTATTTCAAAAGAAAAATGAAGTCGTGACTTTCTTTTCTGTTGATGTACATGGTCAAATCTCAAATTTGAATGGTAGTATTGCATTCAGAAGGGAACATATCATTGAAAAAATTAAGGGTAGGTCCTAGTTTTGATTCAAATTTACTGGGTGGACTTTTAGATATGATGTGGAATTGTATTGGTTTATCTTGCAGTTGATTGACCCTGTAGACAAGACTGTTGATAGAGACCTGTCTCTTGTTAAAGAACTGGGATTGAAGCTAATCTATGCCCTGAACACCCATGTTCATGCTGATCATATCACTGGAACAGGCCTCATTAAGGTTTGCCACAGATCAATTTTGTCATCAATTGTTTACTATATCTTTGCTATTGCCTTGTAATAGTAGTATTTCTCTTTGTAATGCTACTCTTTCTTGCAGACTAAATCTCCAGGTGTGAAATCTATTATTTCAAAAGCAAGTGGTTCCAAAGCTGATATTCTGGTGGAACCTGGTGATAAAGTATCTTTTGGGGATCTTTTCCTTGAGGTAGGCATGATGATGCTTGTCTCATTGAATTTGCTTTTTGTTAGGATCTATGAGTGTGCTGTGCTGATGGTGAGCTATTCCTATAACAAAGCAATGATATATATGGTTGATTATAGACTAGGATATCTAAGGTTTCACAAGGAAATCTATGATTTCGTTTTTATCAATAACAATTTCTAAATTTCTAACTTCACTGATTACCAGAGTCTCTGTGCCTAAAAATATGTTGAGGCAAAAAGTTGTATTACGTGATGAAAGTGATTAAATCAAGGGTACTAAGTAAAGATTGGACTTCTGTGTGAGGAATAGAATTACTTTAGTCCCTGCAAATGGTTAGGGTTTCATATCAGAAAATTTTAAACTAATTGAATATAGAAATAACAACTTCATGATGGATTTCATAACTGTGCATTGATCCAATTTTTAAAGAAAACTTCAAAAGATTTGGCTTATGTAACTTACCATTCCATGTTTAGATTGAACTTAAGTTTCAAACAAAACTGTAAATTAACGTTCTAAATACGCCTATAGCTTCGATATACTTTTGAAGTGTGTCTTTGTTTTTAAGGATGCTTAACAAGCTTATATGGCATGTTCTTATGTACCACAAGCAAGCATGGAATGTGTATCGTGGTATCAAAACATTGTCACAGCTGGTCTTTGTTGCAAGTTCTTTGATGTTTTAAGCTTCTATAATAGAAACTGAATTTTTAGGCTGAAGGGCACAGTAATGTTTTACACCCACCCTCGATGTTTCTTTCTTTTTCCAATGCTCAACTCGGTTGGGGATGTTTTTCATTATAATTTTGAAGCCTATATTCCTGACATTTTCTTATGCATAATGTGTTGATTTTTTTTCAGGACCAGTACTAATGCAGTAAATATGATTTTGTTTAGACTTTGTTATTGTTGACACTTGACTGCATAGTTAACCTAATCTGTATGACAATATTATAAGGATACAACATATTTAGCATTCTGAATTATGATCTATCTATAATTTCAGGTTCGTGCCACACCTGGCCATACATCAGGTTGTGTTACCTATGTCACAGGAGATGGACCTGATCAGCCTCAACCCAGGATGGCATTCACTGGTGATGCTCTATTGATACGTGGATGTGGGAGAACAGATTTTCAGGTATTGTGTCTTGAAAACTGATCTGCAGAGTGGAAAGAAGTAATCAGTTCCTTTTGTAATGTTAAATTATCAAGACACTGAAAAATGTATAAAATAAGGATTTCATTCACCTTTTATTTCTCTTTTTGAGTTTGACTAAACTGTTCTCAAAGTGCAAATTCTGATTTCACATTTGGACAGATTATGGAAACTGAAATTCTGTAGTGATAGGAATGACCATACTGAATTTCGTTTTCCTCTTACAGTGTCAAATTTGCATGTAGTAATGCTATGGCATTTATATGTTTGAGGAAGAATATTTATGCATCAAGGTTTAATACCGGAAATTCTGTCACAGGGTGGTAGTTCACTGCAGCTTTACAAGTCAGTGCATTCGCAGGCAAGTCTGAGATTTATTATTCTTATCTAGAGGAAAAGAAATAGATGGAATTATGTTTTTTATTTTGTGAGCAGATTTTTACATTGCCCAAGGACACATTGATCTATCCAGCTCATGACTACAAAGGGTTTTCGGTAATGATACATTTAATACCTGATCTTCTACTAGGAAAGCAAATATTTAGCACCTCAATGTTAGGTGGTTGCTTCAGCTGAAGTCTATTGGTTGCAGGTAAGCACAGTTGAAGAAGAAATGCTCTATAATCCTCGCCTAACAAAGAATCAGGTAATTCTGTGGTGCTATATCTATGCAGAAACATGTTCACTGTATAAATGGCTGAAAGTGTCGTGAAATCATAATTATAGAAATGAATTTAGGGATTTCACAGTAGCATTTATGCTTGCAGCAGAATTGAATGGACAATAATTTGTTCAGTAAAAGCTATGTGTTGTTCTTAAAATTAACAAGGATAAACAAGGTCTTTCTTTAAGGAACAGGGAAAAGGAAAGATTGGGTTACCCCACCACTTTTCTGAAATATGCTCTTCATCCTATTGGCGACACCAATTGCTTAGTAACCCCGGATCATAATGGTGCCTAGTTTCTAGAGAGACACATGGTTATGCTCTCTTACTTGCTAAAGAAGGTCAGGTATGAATGGATCATCCTTGATAGACCCTGCTGTGAACCCTCCATGCCAAATCTCTCTAATCATCCCAATGACCCGAAGCTTGGTCATGGATTGGATCCTACCACCAACCATGACTCGCCTGGTTTTCCTTTTACTTGTTACATGAGCCCAGACCTCTCATGTCGATGCTCCATACAGGTAGAGGTCCATTTTCATGCAAAAAAGACAGATGAGAATAAATGTGTTGATAGATATTCTAAAACTGACTTGGAACATAATGTCCCAAACTAGGCATCTACGAAGACCATTCCGGTTCCTTCTCTCTTAGAATTCCAGTATTCACTCCATTGCAATAGTAATTAATGTGCTCCATTCCATTTTCTTTTGCAGGAAGCATTCAAAGGCATCATGGAAAGTAAGTGGTGGAGTTCTTTACAGTAGGCTCAAATCATAACTCGACTTTTTAGAACACTAACTTCTATAATAATGAAACTGCAGATCTGAACCTGGCATATCCGAAGATGATGGGCATTGCAGTCCCTGCAAACATGGTTTGTGGCTTGCAAGATACGACTTCTTAAGCCTGATGGACTTTCCTTAACCTGTGACATGATGATGATAAAATGGCCCTTGATGTAAGAAGAAATGTAATAAATGACTGAACAATTGAATATACGAAGAACAAAAGGTGAATGATGAACAGAAAATGTTTCTTGAGCATTTCAAGTTGCGATCATGTATTCCTAAGAAATTTAATAATTATATGAGGTGTTGGCTTTTTAGATATAATAAGTTGAGGAAGCAAACCTCCTTAAACTAAGAAGAATTTACTCCTTTTTATTTTTTGATGCAGAAATTTTTTTTTTTTTAACTTTACTTTATGAACCGTGTCGGTGATTTCTTAAATACAATCATTTTAAAAAATATTTAATATTATATATAAGTATGTTAAACAAAATAATGAGTTAAATTTCATGAAATTGTTAGTGAGTTCACTTATAATAATTATTTTATTTCTGTGTTCATGTTCGTGTCGGTGAATTCATAGAATGAAAAGGGAACATAATTTAGATATATTGTATATTATATAGGTTTGTGAAAAAGTTATAAAAGATTATATTTAATGAATAGAGATTAGTGGTACTTGAAAGATTTGCCGATGATTTTGCCGTATCTCTAATTCATAAGAGCGCACCACAACAAAGTTTTTTTTTTTTTTTTAGTTTAACATGGGTGTCCGGGCCAGCTTGCGCGCATCTCGACTAATCCCACGGGCCCTGAAGTTAACGATTATGTAAGCCTCCAGTGGCCATCATATGAGCAACCACGAGGCTCGAACCTGAGACCACAGAGGGAACAAACCTCTTGGTCCAAAGCTCTTACCACTGGACCACCACCTAGATGGTTAACAAAGTTTTTTTTTATTAGTATAGTTGGGTTGGGTTTAAATTTATAATTTTATCTAATTTAATTTTTAATATTTTATAAATTATAGATTTAATTCTAATTTATTTTATAATTGAGTATATTTTATAAATTATAAATTTAACACTTATTTATTTAATTTATTTTATTTTATTTTATTTTTAGAAATGAGTGAGTTAGATATATTGGGTTAAATTAAATTTTTTGTTGATATTATAGACATTCAGAGGAAGGATATATATTGTTAATTTTCATAGATCTGTATTTAGAGATAGATTTACAGTATGAATTATAAGTGTCATGACACCTTAATAGTAGATCTAATTTTCATACCTTACATCATCATTAAATTCTAGTAATCTCCTTTTTGTAAACTCAGAGATAAACTCTTTTTGTTATGTTAAAAAATCTAATAAAAAATTCACTAACAAGGAAATTTAAAACCAAGGCATTTCTAAATAAAATGAAAATAAATGCTTAATGCACAAACTATCAATATATATAGATAAAAGGAGTATAAAATATACAAGCTAGGTCAGGTTTATCGAGTCTTAAAAATCCTAACCCGTCACCTAATTTATAATATTAATTTTTTAGATTTTTTGACTTATTATCATCTCTAATATCTATATTATTTAATTTTAATAAATTAATTTGGATCAAATAATATAAATATTATTTCTGGCCTGGGTTTTTTAACCTCCCTAATTGTTGTTGAGTGGCTTAATGAAGACACTGTTGAGGTGTGTTATTATAAGAGAATGGTGTGGCAAAATTAGTTTTTGTGCTCGTTTAGTTTTTCTATCAAAGCATCAAGATTTTATCATAGTTATTTTCATTTCTTTCTTTTTATAAATATGTAATTTATAACTGAGTTAATACTAAAATTATCTTTTAGAACAAAATTAAGTTTTTTTTAATTCATGTGGAGTGTCCGTACCAATTGCGTACACCTCAACTAATCCTCATAAATCTTGAAATTAACGATTAAATAAATTTTTAGTAAACATTAATATTAACAACCATAGAATTTAAACCTTAAATCACAAAAAGAACAAACATTTTGATCTTAAACTCTTACATGACCACCATTAATTTCCGGATTTACTGAACACCCTAAAAGCCTAATAGATAAATAAAACACCATGAGAATAATAGACACGTACATAAAAGTTCAAACCTAAAGTATAAATACAGAAAATTTCCTGCCAGGACTGGTAGCCACGGACCACTGACCACCTTTATTTTATTTTTTTAGTTTAACGTGGGTGTCCGGGTCAGCTTGCGCGCACCTCGACTAATTCCACGGGCCCTGAAGTTAACGACCATGTAAGCCTTCAGTGGTCATCATATGAGCAACCATATGGTTCGAACATGAGACTACAGAAAAAACAAATCTTTTAGTTTCAAATTTTTACTACTGGATCGCAACCTAGATGGTTAACCCCCTTTATTTTGATTACGTGGATGGAAGCATTTACGGATAGAAAATTGTAATTATCATCACTAATGAATGAATGGATTAAAGAGGTGACATGGTCTTATCATTAAAAAAAAAAAAAAAAAAGCTTAGGGTTTAAGTAAATGAGAGGTAACAAAGAAAATGCAGGGAGTAATTTGTTCACCCAGCGGAAATTAAGTCAACGCCAATTATAGTATTTTTCTTCTTCTAATTATTCATCAACAAACGAACCTTTCCACAATCATTGATTTCGATTCAGATTCACTCCTCTTTCTAAAATCCAAATTGAATAACAATGAGCGACCAAGAGAAAAACAGGGGAGTTGTTGTAGATCACCGCCACCATGAAGACCAATCACCGCCACCGCCACCACCCCAGCCCCAATATGGTACCTTTCAAGGAGTTGCCAATTATCCACCGCCTTCTCAAAGCCATGTCATCGGCTTTCCTCAGCCTGTCCCTCCTCCTGGTATCACCGCCGAACCTTATGCTCAGGGCTACCAAACCGTCCCAGGTACAACAACAATCAATGTTTGATATATATATTGTACGTTAATTGACCATCAAGTGTTATGTTCAATTTATGCCGTTTCTTGGCTAATTTACCAGAAGTCACCATGAAGGCCTGTTCCTTTTGGAAAGAGGATTTATTGATCTATGTGGTAACCATAAAGATTTAGGCATTTAGAGCTTATTTTATATCCATCAAAGAATCCTTGTGAAATGGGTTTACAAGGATTGACTTAGTTATGCGCTTAGATTTTAGTAAAAGCAAGACCAGGACCTTATTTGATTCTAAAGTAAGATATTCATGTTTATTTAATTTTCTCTATTCTTAGATTAAAGTTTGTTGCTTTATGGTTGTTTGTGATGCTTGTTCAGGTTATGCTGTTGCTGAAGGAAGACCTGTGAGACAACGTCGCCTACCTTGTTGCGGTTGTGGTGTTGGCTGGTTCTTGTAAGTTTGCTATCAATATGACATTTGCTCCTTTCTATTTTCTTGGTTTTTAAATGAGTTTGTTTGCTTCGGCTTTTGGAATTATTCATATTTATCTTCCCACATTGGCTTTACATTTTTAGATTTCCAATGTGCAAACTCGGTTTGACATAGCTGCCACAGAAAGTATAGGTTTGACTGTGATGCAACTGGAATTGGAATAAAATAACTGTTTCACTGAAGATTTGATTGGTTAATGAATTAAAATTGGGTTAGCTTGCCGAACCCAAAGTCGAGTGCCCAGTTTCGTAATCACGTCATGTTTACATGCTACTGCTCTATCTCAGTTCATTTTTTGTGTCTGAATAATTTTGCAATTAATGCTGTTAGATTCTTAAATTAGAGATTTGAAGTTTTATTTATGCCTTAGCACCACATTTTATGCTACCACAGTTTAAATTGATAAGTCAATCCATTTGAACATATTCCAATTTGTTTGTTTCTTTTAACTTCTGATGTTATTATTACTTTTTTTTTTTTTTTTACTATTTCTTATAAGCTTGTATCGTGATTGTGGATTATAGAAGATGGTTACAAGGTTAAATATTCATCCCAGAACGTGAATGACCTTTAGAAGACTTTAAATTTCAAATAAAAGCAATTGACTCTGATTTTCTACTTGAAATGGCTGGACTTACAAGTTAGGCTTTTCATGTTGATTATCAAATGGTGTCATTTATCATTTTGTGGTTCAGACTTCCACTTGTAAATTATAATTCTGATAGTTTATTTATTTATATACTGATTGTGAGGAGCTGTATGCTTTTTCTGAAGGTTTATCATCGGTTTCTTTCTGGGTGCCATCCCCTGGTATATTGGGTTATTTATCATAGCTTGTATGAGGATAGATCCCCGAGAGAAACCTGGATATGTTGCTTGCACCATTGCTGTAAGTAACTTTTTCTATCATTTATTTTTATTTTTATTTTGTGGACTATTATGCTGGGCTGTTTCTGTAGAAAACTTTTGAATTAGCTAAGGAAACATCTTGTCGAGCATGAGTGCCACATTGAAATAAGGTGTCTATTGCACAATCTCTGTGTAAAGGTAAACAAACATGGGACACCCTTTAGGGGAATCCCGATTGATGCTTGTTTTTACCCTTTGAAACCACTAACGCAAGAAAAAACCATCCACCCTTCATTTTTTAGAAAGATTGCCTTTACACCATTATTTTACTGAATAAAGTATTCCATCTACATTATTTTAACGTATTAAAATTTTATTATGCATGTTATCAGTCATTTGTCCGGCACTTTCTCTTAACAGTAGCTTTTTTGACAATGAAAGAGCCAGGAGTGATTTTAAACGGACCTTATTCTTTGCAAGGACCTGTATATCAAGCCAGCATTTGTTAGGGGAAGCTCTAATTCATGGTGCATAATGTTTTTTATTTAAAATGTTATTACTCAGAATCGATGCTAGCATGTTTTCTCATGGGAATGCCAACAGTTCAATAAACCTCCATCGGATCCCTCTTGGCTTGGCTAGTCATTAAATACTTTTGTCCTGAATGATATTTTATCTACTTTGGAACTTAGAATCATTTTCCTTCTATATGAATGATGGAGGATGAGGTCCCCTGTTTGTTTCTGTATATATAGCCATGACTTCTCTTACTCTTGATAAAATTCTGGCCATCAAACTGTTATATTATTTTGTTCATCTGGATACTTCATGCGTAGTTGCAACTACTATATCTCTCTGTGGATAAGATTGTCTTGTTCTCATGTAATTTCCCACTGTTGGTGTGCGTTGTTAATTGTTTCCTGGGCAACAATCAAATATGAGTCTTTTTGCCTGTTCTCGGCTAAAACTATAAGAATTCTATGTGCAGGCTATTCTTGCAACAATTGCAATTATTCTTGGTGCAACAAAGGGAGCTGATGAGTGGTAATCTACTGGACAAGAGTTTTATAGGTTGCAAACTGGATGTATAAACATGTTTCTATTCCTGAAGATTATATTTTAAAGGTGAAAGACTGAAACTGCGAACAGAATCATGGTTGCTTGTGAAATATGTTGTTATTTATTATGAGTGCCGTAAACTTTGGAAACTGCCAGTTATTTACA
>Ga0307510_10000475_pt1 | contig 39260 bp, 43 predicted proteins | sample 12_EM_MG_FD_207224 | JGI IMG/M metagenome (GOLD analysis project Ga0307510, IMG submission 207224) | Populus trichocarpa ectomycorrhiza microbial communities from riparian zone in the Pacific Northwest, United States - 12_EM | ecosystem: Host-associated > Plants > Roots > Unclassified | place...
ACAGGTGGCGTTGGAAAATGGAGATGGGTCGAAGGCGGCGAAGGCGATGCGGGTGATGACTGATGTGGGTTGGTGGCATTGAAGGCGGTGGCTGAACACGTGAGATCACGTGGTTCTATACAGCAGCACGGATTCAGACACGACGATTAGATTGGCGGGTTTACCCTCAGCAGATTAAGGCGATCCCGGCGTCACGTGACTCGTTTCCGAGCTCAACGCATAAGCCATCGTTACAGCGTGAAGGCTGAAAAAAAAAAACTGCAGACAGGGAAGGAAAAAGAACCAAAAATTATGTCAGGGTGAGCCCCATGGGCATATGAGCGTTGGGAAGCCGCGCACTGCGCAGATCACAGTGCGAGGATAACCGGAAGCGGCCCGACCGCCCGGTAACAACGAACTGGGAATTTGTCTCTGGTCCGGAAAGGAAATGGACCTGGCTGTTATAGACATAGACAGGCGCCTTATGATCATGAGGCCTACTAAAAGCACGTCTTGCCGCCGCGCCTGGCGCGCCAACGCCACTGCCGTCTGGCGTTCAATCATTTGCGGCATTTGGCGTTGTGACCCTTGCGGGCCTATTCACTATACCTAAAGGAGACCAAGACCACGACTGTACTAGGAAGGTGTCGATCCAACTCCATGTTGTCATCCAGAGCGCCTTCACTTTCACAGCGAGAATAAACCTCTCCAGCATCAAGGGACTTGAAGAACGTAAGTACGCCCCATGATAGTTCCTGAGTATCCTCAGCTCATAGGCACCATTCTGTCAATCAATCATTCCTCCGTTTCATTTGGGCCTACTACACGGTCCCGGGTCTTTGCCACTGGAACTCCAGCTGAAGGCTCAAGGTCACGAGATGTTCCCAATCGGCATCATCCTTCGTCTTATCACGATTTGTGCAACCCTCCATCTCGCGAGCTCGCCCCCTGGGCCTCGCGATGATCTTATCATAGGTAACCCTCTCGAGTGAGGAGTGAGGCCAGAGCAACGGCTCAAGTTCGCAGAGTGGGGGAACCCGTACGGTCAGTTCGTCTGGGTGATGGTGAACGTGCTTCGGCGTGTCAGAGGAACCTTGATTCACACTGGTAGTTCATATTCCACTCATTATATATGACATGTACGTGCGGAACTGCCGTCGGATAGTAGGAGTTTTTTCTCACCTACGCAACTGGAATGTTGTCGAGAACCGAGGTCGGTTTCCAGTCAGGATATAGGTGATTGTCTGTCTGCAAGAACGGCCCCACAGTTGCCCCAACCTTGTGTAAGAAAGAAGCATGGTCCTGGGGATTGGCCGCCAATCTTGCATCAAGTTCGGAAACCGGCACATAAGTGACTTCCAGCTTTTTCCCTGTCTTTGCTTCATACGCTCTGAATATCTCATTGAAAGGCTGATTTAGGGTGTCGTGGTAAGGCCCTGTTGAGCGAGTATTGGTTTCAACCACGTACCTTGGTGTCTCCCGCAATCTTGAAGGAGCGATTGTTCAATTGTTCGGCAGGTAGATGCGTCAGAACATAGGAAAGGTATCGCGCTATGTCGGTCCTGGAGGTAAACGGAATCTGCTTGTTACCATCGCCGCCGACGTATACTTTCCCACTTGTGACGTCAAGACCCAGAGACCTGCACCACTGTGAGTTGGGGTATCGGAGGAAACCGCTTAGAGAAAGCGACGTACGCATCCCAAATGAAGTCTGCAAATGCTCCCGTGTAAAAGAGGGCATAAGGCATGCCCACTGCCTTCAGCTGGCCCTGAATTCCGGCCTTTTCGACAAAGTGTCCTTCCGTTGCACCCTCAGTTGGTGTCCCAAATTCGGATGGGACGAACAACTTGACGCCGGCCTCCTTCGCAGCTGTGGCGATTCCTTCTTGCAATCTTAGAGCCGCTTGAGCGATGGCCGAGACGACGACGTCAATGCCAGTGAGTGTACGCTTGATTGATTCTTTGTCCGAGTAGTCGACTGGGATCACCTTAGCGTCGCCTTCGATAGTTGTCTTAGACCCCTGCCACGATTGATGAGCGAGCGGTATATGATTCAAGGTCGGGCCCACAAGGCTCACCTGACGAGTAAGGACGACAACTTCATTGACCGTTCCCGCGGCTTTATCCTTCAAAAACTGGCGGACAATGAAGCTACCTGTGACGCCAGCACCTACAATAGCGAAGTTCTTGTAACCGGACATCTTTGTGTATAGGGAGTGTGGGATGAGATACTGATGCAGCTCTCATCCTATTCGTTCGTATTTTATCTTGTTTTGTGGCCTTACTCCCTGATTGCGCAAGGGTTGGAGCTGCCTTGGAGCCGCGTAACACAGTGTCAATAAGCAGGCCGGTGTTGCTCCATCAGCACGGCACTGGAAGGCAGCAGACAACCCGGCACAACCTCTGCGCAATTGGCTCGTCATCGGACGGGTCCGACGGGTGGACAGCGAGTGCAAGTGGCCACGAATACTACACCGCCTCTGGCTGCAGGCTCGGAGACTGCGGAGGCGCCCACGCAGGGCAGAGATCTGATGGAGTGCGCGGCTTGCTGGGTGACAAAGATCCGGCAAGTGCCGTGAGACGCCCTTTATAATCATGCATACTATCGCGTATGGGGTCTTTGAAATTTTTTGAAAACTTGCCTCGGAAATGTACTTGCCGATAAGTATGGACTTCCGGCTTTCTGTAGGAGGTAGGTATGCATCTAACCTAGGTGTCTATGAAGAATAAAGGGTGGGTATAAGAGGTTGTGTCCTGAGGAACACCTTGCCGGAGTGATTATGGAGTCTTTGAAAACTTTGAGTCACATCAGTCACAGCGCCTGTTGCCTGTTGGGCCAATTGCGCTCGGGATGAATGCCCCATAGACGCACGTGATAACCCCGATCTCCTGGGTGAAGCCACTGGATAGTCACGCTCCTTTCAAAATCTCTGCCATGTACACTACAGTCAGTTCCAAGGCCTGTGATTTTGCACAGAGCTTTGTACATATATGATATTTGGTTGTATCAAATTTATTCCGCGATTTTCCATCTTGAACATGAGCCAGACATGATTTTCTTCTGATTACTCGAAATTCTTCATACTTTTCCTCTTGTTCAACCAAAACTTGGTGGATTTTCTTCAAATAAATTTTATAGACAACTTTGTATGCACTATGAACACACATCCCGGGGTATCCGAGGGTGCAGGTTTGGAGAGGAAGAGCTCGATTTCGAGTTTTCAAAGACCCCATAACTTTCAAACCCAGCAGACACAATAGTATAGTCGTTGTTTCGGTTTCGGCCTATTCCAAATTGTGATTGAACGGCCTCGTGAAAAAACACCCAGCTGCGGCTGCACGTTGAATATATGGGTGTGCGAAGGCAGACCAAGCGTGGAAGCTTGTTGAGGTTAGGTCTGGCAAACGGTGTAGTATTAGTAAGCTGCGAAGGGTGGGGTTAAGGAGAGAGGGAAGAGTGCAAGGTTGGCAGGACGAAGGACGGCACGGAGGCTCGGGTTATCGTTGAGGAACCAGGAAGGATGGAAAAGCACGCAAAAACCAAGATAGGAGGGAACGAAGACCTTCAATTGCCTGCCTCTGACGAGGTCAAGCGAGAGGATTTTCATAGTAGAGACAAGTACACTAAGCACGGGCTGAGAGGGAAGAGAAAAGATGGAACGAGGGCGAGCAAGGTCGCGTGGTGATAATGGCAAAGGAGGGCGAAGTCCAAAGTGAATTTACTGGATAGTTTGAATGTGCGCAACAGCGAGCGAGAGGGTGGGGAAACGGCAACTTTCGATGGTAAGAATCTAAGGTGAAAGGCGTAAACCTGAAATGGAGGGCGGGAAGTCTAGTACAGTACGAAAGGAAAAAAACAAAAGGGCGTACGAAAAGAGTCCAGATTGCGCCTATACAGTATACGGTAAAAGTCCTTCTCAACGAAGACGAGGTCCGACTTGTGAGGGCCATGCATGACGTGTGCGATATGGAACGACGGCGTTTTCGAGGTGCCTCGCACTAGTGGCGTCGGGCAGGCGATCCGCATGGCGTCGGGGCTGAGTACAAGGAAAACGAGAGAGGAAAAGAGAACAGTAGGAGGCAATGCGTCGGGGAAGGAAATGAGGGTGGCGGTGTCTTGATGCGAACGAATTTGCAATTGTACGTTCCAGTCACACGCGTGGACTCTTACAAGTAGGGTGTCCACACCTCTCGATAACTGGTTGAATTTCATGAACATTTCACATATACCAGCTGCCCTGGCCTCTTTGTCTCCCAGTATGTCCATACGACTACTTTTCGACTCTATATTCCCTCTTGGTTCCTTAAGCGTCTTAACGAGCATTAACTAAGGTAGGGCCAGTTTAGTTTCGTCCAACGTCACGTGAGTGTGACACTGCGTTACCTCCCAAGTTGCCGCGCCATGTCATGCCATTGGAATTGGAATTTTTAGCACACACGCCGCCATGAGAGATGTAAGGTTTTGAATTTCTCCTCCAAAACTAAATATATATATGTTGTTGTTAGGAAGGAATTCAAAAAGTTGTGTTTGTCACGCATTTTGTCACTTTTATCACATGACGTTGGATGAAACTAAACTGGCCCTACCTTACCATTTTTGGCTCGGTTAAGATTCGCTTGAGTTCGCTTAGGTTCGCTAAGACACCGCTGAGAGGCTTCCTGCTCCCGCCACTGTTAGTTCGCTGTTTTCTCTTGTACAGTACCGGAAGCGGACACTGACCTCTACGGACCACATCCAAGCACGTGCGTCACCCAACGAGAAAAGTGTCCATTCGATTCCACCATGTGTCCATACAGTACGTACAAGATCCTCTGCTTGGAGTGCATCCAAATGCACGTGTTAACCGCGTGCTGTCTGCCTCCAACAGCAACTATTGGTACGAGAGTGGACTCTCCACTGAGTCTCCAGGTCCCAAATCACATTTACACTTTATATCGTGCAGGACTCTCTCAATGGCTTTCAATCAAGACTTTGAGTTGGTGGATCTCAATGGTGTGTTATCTGCGGCTTGGTTCTCCCCGTCCAATTAAAATCACATATCCCTATGCCAGGTGGTCACCCATTGCAGAGCAAGCCCAATTTCGGTGATAGCTCATGGCCCCTCTTCACCATGTATTCGAAGATTGTGGAAGAAGAAGATAATATGAGGGCCCAACTATGGCACAAAGATGCCGAGGGGATCATCGTCTTTGTATGTCCTAGTTTTTTCTTCCATGATTTCTGTGCGTATTAACCAGAAAGCTGCATCTGGTAGAGCGGTTTATTCTCTGCCGTCGTCGCTACGATGATTGCTATATCAATCCAGGATCTCAGACCTGGCCCGCAAGATACCTCTGCATTCTATCTCAAGAAAATCTATCAACTTCAAGCAGATCCCAATATATCTCGCACGTCCAACACCTCTATCGTTCTGACCTTTTCTCCACTGGACTATGCTGTTGTAGTGAACGCACTGTGGTTCTCGAGCCTGCTTATCAGCCTTACAACTGCCGTACTTGCGGTATCGGCACAACAGTGGACGCGTCAATACATCAAAGTCACGCAGCCAGTACAGTACATTCCACCTGAGCGGGCGCGGGTCCGTGCATTCGTTGCGGGCGGCTTCTCTGTTCCTTTGGTGATTGAAATATTGTCAGCCATGGTGCACATTTATCTTCTTCTCTTCACGGCCGGCCTCCTCAGGTATTTGTCCCATATCCACCCCACTGTCTTCCTTGCGGCCTGCGGTTGTGCTTGGATTTTACCTTGTGTTCGTTTTTGCACGGTGATCACATCATCACGCTGGCTCGGCCGTTCACCGTATACGGTCCTGTTTTCCCTCCTGGATTTGCTCACTGTCGCTCTGGTCATTCATGTAGATTCTGCACCTCAGGCTGACGATCTACAATCCCAACCTGTCCCTACCATGGGCATAGTAGCGATAATAATCTTTGTACTTGGTCTTTTTCTCATGTGTTGGGCCTTTTCTAAGTCTTCCAGTATCAAGAAGAGGGCGGATAAGGCTTCACGTCAGTCACCAGAGATTGACACTCGTATCCTGGAAGTGACACTTGATGGTCTGAGGGAAGAGTCGGATGAAACACGGGAAAAATTCTTCGAGTCCATCCCTGGCTTCTATCAATCCGATGTGGTCGAGGATCTCCAAGGATGTCTTTCGGAAGAGGTTAAATCGAAGATCCACCTCATACTCATTGATTTCTTCTGCCGCACCTTGTTGGCGAAAACGATCCCCGGATTAGCCAAATTCCGTTGCCTCGCGATCTGCATCACTGCTGCCGATGAGACGGATACTTCCACAGGATGTGGGTACAACTTTGCGAAGATCATCGATCAGTACTGGGGTACAATGCCTCAATCTGTCAAGTTTGGGGAATTCCTGAGATCTTGGGACAAATGGAGAAATGGGCGGTACGCACAATGGATAATTGCCAGCATTAGGGTCTTTCAAACATGCCATTAATCGCATCATTATTTGTCCGATTAATTTGTTCATTAAGTCGTTTTTTGCGCGAAAATTGGATTAATGGATGAAATAATGAGAAAAATAATGAACAATTAATGGTCAACTTTGAAACCCCCCTCTTGCGAAAATGCAATAATGGTAAAAATAATAGCTTGGGGACCTGTCGGCATGCTGTCGGCACCTCCATCATGTTTACATCTCCGACCATTGCACCGAGTTTAGGGCCAGACGTTGTATGCACTTGCGTGAAAATACAATAAAAGCAGTGCCCGGCCTGCAATGCTTATCTCATTTGCAATCCTTGTTGCTTGTCTTGCAGTCTCACTTCTGTTGAACAAAGGGGGATCACACAAGGAAAAGTTTAAGGGCTACAGTATATTAGGGATGATGTTTGCATGCACTCCACAAGAGCAGGAGGCATGGTTTATATACACATTTGAGTACATAAGATATCTATAGTAAGGTGTCGTCGGGACGCAATGTCGGTGTCATCGGGACACGATGTCGGTGTCGCCAGAACGCGATGTCGGTGTCGTCGGAATGTGGTGTTGGTGTCGTCGGGATGCAGTGTTCAGGGACCTTCAGTGTCGGCGACTGCGCACGCCCCACCCCTCCTACTCGATGCGCCCCTCCTGAATATCCATGAGCCGCTCCCAAAGTGTGTGCGGGACGCTGTCCTCTCCACCAACAACGGGTAGCACGATGCCCTATACCGCCTTCGCCTCTCCTGCTTCCACATCGCCACCAGTACTGCTACGCTGCCATCTGATGTGCGCAGGGATGAAGGAAACCCCGTCGTGGCCGTTCGCGCGTGGCTGTAAGGCTTGCCTTCCAGCGATACTCGAGATGTCGACAAGACATGTTACGATCTGGAAATGTGAGGGATAGCAAGAGGACGGGGAACGTACGAAAACAAGGGGACAGAGGGGGCCAATATTGCCTGCCCCCCAAGGCAAGGCTTATGTCGAGTCCGGAGCAAGGGAGACAAGCACACTAGAAGCAGAGTGAGCATGAAAAGGGGGTCAGGGAGAAGAGAAAAGAGTGAGGTCTGTCGACGACAGACCCGCGCGGCGACGTATCGAGTGAAAGTGCAGTGGGGTGCACACCATGTAACGTTGTAATGACGGCTGTCGAGGCGTGGCGTTGGCCGGCGAATGGTGAGCTATCTGCGTGTCGTCAGGAGAGGGGGCGAGGAGTCGACCAAGGGGAGGACGAGGAGGAGGCGTGGCGTGCGTTGGGGGGACTGACGTGTCGGTTGGCGCGTGGAAGGGACGTCAGGCGAAGCAAAACACAAAACACAACAAAACAAAGTTTGGAGTGATTCCAAATAAAACTCCGATCAAAAGTGGTCTCATTAGAAGGAGAAGGATAATGGGCACTTATCGAAAAATGAGCCCCTGAGGCTATTAATAAAAAAAAGACCATTAATCATTCCATTGTTGATCTCCTGAACAACACTATTTTGAATAATGAAATAAATAATGACACAACTAATGGCGTGAATAAGGGCAACTTTGAAAGACCCTATTGTCACCAATGAGGATGAGCGTGATGATCGTTGGATGGTGCTCGCTATGGATTACTTGGGCATTTCACAGCATGTTCTCCAGGAATATCTTGCTTATGGAGATAGCATCCTGTTTGCCATTCTGAACCACTCGATTCGTCACGCCATTGACACCAATTTCTCTTCATTTCTGAATTCGACTTGCCCAGCACCCATCCTAGACTACAGCATGAGTTCTGTAGCCTGTGGAACACACTGGTTCATAATGCCAGGGGCACTGGAGATCCATTGTCTTCTATCAGTATCCTGAAGGCAACTCACCATATTTACCTTGCTTTACATCAAGATACCAATGCAGCCCTGACTGTGTTCACCGGTTTCACTCTCGATCTTGACCCGGTCCTGTTAAAACTGAGGTCGTATCCGTTGTGCAATATCCAACCGCCTCCCAAACTTGGTACCTCCTATTCACCATGAGCCTGTTTGAGACACTCTTCACCTCCCTGCTGCCATTTCCATTCCTCCCTCTTTGCCTGTGTCCGATACCCATTCCAGCAATTCCACACCACACCCTGCAGACGAGTCATCATTGGGCGATAGGCCTCCCCAAATCATCCAGTCTTTCCATCCCGCTTATCATCTACCCCCACACAGTGCTCCTGCTCCTGTCGACCCAGTCCCCATCACTTCAACACAAACCATTGCCCACCACTCTTCCACCTCGGCGTCGGTGACCCATTGTAAGGTGGTGACCATGAAACCGCTCACAAATGGGGGTATCGGTGACACTGAGATGATCTCTGTGAGTACTACTCCTTGCCTCGTGTCCTTGTCTGCTCTGGCCATCTTCGTTCTTGCGCTCCCTGTCTAGATCCCTCAACTTGTGCCTTGCCATCGCCTCCTGCCATGTGTTGTCCTTCATTGTCCTTTCCTCCTCTGCCCTCGTTGACATTCTTCATGTCAAAGATACCCACTCTGACACACTGCAATCCCTTGCCTCAAAGTCCCAAGCAACCTCGATCCCAGTTTCACCTTGTTTCCATTGAGGGCGTTTTCTTGCACACGCCTGATGTTCTCATTTCCCCATTGTTCTCTCTAAATGGCCTTTCTACTATACTCCTTTTGACTTTATTTCCTCCTAGATTACCAGCCATTGTGGCCTTGCATTTCCCTTTTGTGTCTCTTCGTCTTGTCCTGTGCTCCCTGCCACATGTTTTCACCATCGCCTTTGTCCCTTTGTCCTCCCAATGCCTTTCATCCTGTCTACTGATTCCCCCCTCCTGTACTCCGCATTTCTTGTAGGATTACTTTGCATTTTGATGTTCTCAGACGGTTTCTCATGTATTCAAAGCCTCTTGCCCGACTTGTTTCTAACTATCGAAGTTTCCCCCTTGTCTCTCTCTCTCTTTGTGTGCCCTCAAGTCTTCTTCCTTGCCCTCAAGTCCCAATGCCGAGCAAGTCTGTGTTTGCCTTGTCAACAAAGATCTCCCCCTTTAGTTTTCCCCTTTTGTCTTTACCTTGTCTTGCTTACTCCCTTCTTCGATCGCCTTCACTTCCCTGTACACACATGGTCTCATCCTTATCAGATTGATCACCTCTCTACTCTTCTACATCTCCTCTACATCTATTAACCCGTATCTGCCTTGCTACTCACTGCAAGATCCTTCATCTAACCATCTTATCTTGCTTCACCATGAACCTCATTCCACTCCAGCAATGACTGGCGTTATAGATTCTGCACAACCAGACCTAGATTATTATGTGGTCTCTATTCCCGTTGCACCTAGGACGCCGACTTCACCGTACATCGCTAATGCTCATTCATCAATTTACCTTACATTTTCTTTTGTCTGAGCTACATCCTAACTCTGAGAAAACTAAAACCAATCTCTCATGCAGGGAAATCAAGTGTTGGTATCAATGATGGTGTGGCGGTGGCCGCTCCTACGGATTCGGACGCTCGGATTTCGCGCGCGTAGTTAGATTTGACACATTATAGGAACTCAATGGGTTACAGTGCCCAATCTGACGGACCTCCCAAACAGTGAAGATATCAATCCACTCATTTGACAGATGTACATATTGTTGCTATGGAATAACTCTTCCGCCTCGTCTAAGTAGTCAAGAACGAAGGACGGGTTCCAATCCAGATACAGATGGTTGTCGGTCTGCAAGAACGGACCCCTCGTTACCCAAAGCTTGTGAAGAAGGGCGACAAAGTCCTGTGAATTGACCGCCAATCTTGCATCGAGCTCTGGAACCGGTATGTAAGCAATTTCCAGCTTCTTCCCGGTCTTTGCTTCGTATACTTTGAATATCTCATTGAACGGCTTTTTCGGGGTGCAGTGGTTAGGCGCTGTCATGGTAGAGCAGATATTGTTTGCTATTACATACCTTAGTGTCTCCCGCAATCGTGAAGGAGCGATTCTTCAGTTGATCGGTAGGCATGTGCGTCAGAATATAGGAAAGGTATCACGCGATGTCAGTCCTGAAAGTGAATGAAATCTGCTTGTTGCCATCGCCGGCGACGGATACTTTCCCACTTGTCACGTCAAGGGTGAAGGACCTACACTACAGTGGATTGAGTACAGGAGGAGGTATTCTTAGGAAAGAGTGGCTTACGGTCCCCAAAGGTTGTCAGCGTATGGTCCAGTGTTAATGAGAGCATACGGGACGCCCATGGCCTCCAGCTGGTCCTGAACTCTGGTCTTTGCACCGAGTACTCCTTCCGTTGGGTCCTCGGCAGGTACTCCGAATTCAGAGAGGATGAACAACTTGACGCCGACCTCCTTGGCAGCTTCGGCGATTCCTGGTTGCAATCCAAGAGCCACAAGTGCGGTGGTCGAGATGACCACGTCGATACCAGCGAGAGCACCCTTGATGGATTCCCGAATAGTCGACAGGGATCACCTTGGCGTCGCCATCAATGGTGGTTATGGATCCCTCCCGTAGTTTGTCAGTGGTAAGATGTGTGCGATGAAATGTTGGGGCGTTTCACTGCCATCCCCTCCTATTTATCTTTCTGTATCAGTTCTTCCGCACCTTGACAAAGCCTCACGAATAGCTGCGCAACGCATTTGTCATCCCACAGCAGCATGGTCGTGACGTAAAGACCTACGGCTGAAAACGCGAACAGTGCAAATCGTCATGGATCTTACGTTTCTCGCGTCGAGTTCAGAGTTGTGAGATGTTGATATCCGAGGCGCCGAGCTGCCGTATGGGTTGCGTGTCCTCGGTCTGTCACCGTCTGTGGGGTGGTAGAGATGGAGACCTGCATATAATGCACAATGTGTTTTTACTGACTTTCAAATTGTGTTGAACAGTGGAATCGACATTGCCGTAGCAAATCAACCAGTTGCCGAACTACGACTGCTGACGTGGTCAGAGGAAGAACGGCGGCACGTGCACAAAACATCACGTGGTTGTGCAACTGTTACCTGGTTACCTGAGCTGTATCATGTGGCGTAGTTGGCCGAATTTATCACTGTTCACTGTTTACCTGAGCTGTATCATGTGGCGTAGTTGGCCGAATTTATCACTGTTTACTGTTTACCAATCTTCACGTAGCCAATCTTCATAGACTCGACAAGTAAGTCACTTACTTTCAAAGTGCCATGTTGTCATTACCCACATCTGATTCTCAGCGTGCTTTCCATATTCAAACCCTAGCAAAGATAAGATCTGAACACTACAAGTTATCAGGGCAACATGAAGACCTCGAAAAAATCAATCGTTGGTTTCACCGGAGCAACATACTTCTCACTTCTCTGCAACACAGCACTCCCCTTTCCAAACCTTGTTCAGATATTCTATCACCTCACACACTCCATTTATTCCTGTGCCGAGCAGTTCAGGCACGTCACTCGGGCCCCTACTAACTTATAACAAAGCGCGTGATGCGTTGCCGTCTCGGCTACAGCCGTATAGCAGGATTACCGCTGTGCGATGTTGTGGTTTAATCACTTGTGACTGGGGCTGCCGTGGGGCATAGTGACTGAAGCGAACTCTGATTTAGTCAGCAACGTTGCGGGTTTTCTAGGGCATACGACTCAGAAGTGTCCTACAGACCTACAGCGCCTACGCTTGCGTGCCCAACGCGACGCAGTCTCCTTACCCGTGCTGTTCCCCTATTTGTCTGTCATTACTTTTCCACGCAGTCGCGTGAAATAGTTCATCAACGGGACATCAGACCATTTTCATGGAATTGCGGGAGTCTCCAAGGAAAGGACTCAGTGACTCACTCCCTGTCTTTTTTTACCGGGAAATATTCTTAAGAGTGATCCTCAATGACCCAGGATTTCTTAACTGGGGATACAAAAAGCCGTCCATCAGAATACTAGAGCGCTGACTCACTCTGACGGACCTCATGACGTCCACAAGCAAAAAATTGTTGTGTGAGATATTACAATTGGTCGCTGATCTGCCTCTCCTATGGCGCATGAAGAAAACGGCACCCGGGACCCTCGGCGACGAATATTGTGATTAGGCGTCTAGCCAATACTCCATGGCATAGTCAGCAGTTCCAAATGGGGCCCAATTCTTCGCAATCGGAACCTTGGGTGCGATGGATTGAGCGTTTTGATAGTACTTTGTTGTCTGTACCACGTAATATCCCCGAACTTGGAGATGCCGCGGAAGCTCTCCTGGCAGATTAGTAGCAAAAACGGTTATCAGGCAAGAAAGGTCATTCAAGGTCCAGATAAAGTTCAAGGCAACTTGTTTAGTTCCCAGACAACAACTCGCTTCGCAACTCGGTCTACACCGCAATGGCGTTGGAAGTCAATTCGGTCCGCTCTACAGGAAGACAAGGCGATTGGCGCTTATAAGCTTGCGGAGATATTGACTTCGCCGGTGGTTGAGCCGCATAACCGAGGATTGAAGGAAATCCGACTGAAACTAACCATGCTTGTTTTGAATGGATTCGTCTAATAGCACTTCGGTTGGGGGTCGAGCGCCGAATACTTTATCCATCCCCATGCGGAGAGCTCAGAAAGGCACATTCCACACATCCAGACAGTAAAATGAGGACTGCTCATCAGTCGCGTACATCTCAGGACCCTAAAGAAGTTAGCATTTAAGATGGTTTTCAGTGAATCCGTACGTATCATGCCATGGGATGGTAGGTCCAGAAGTCCAGTCCGAATTCCGAAAGATGTAGAGTAGAGACTTGAATTGCGATATACTATTCGAGGTGGGGGGGGGGCGTTCGAGTGGGTAAGATAAGGTCACCGACACCGAGATCAAGATTGAATATTGAATCATGATGTTCGGTTGTAACTTGTAACGAGGTCCCGCTGGTGGCGGAAAACTTAACTGGATTTTCAAATGTTTGTCACAGTTTGTACATTACATTAATATATTCTCAACTACTCGCAAGTCGCAAGTTGTAGTCTGGCGACCTTGTTCGTTGCGAAACTGACCCCCATGGGATCGGCTGCTTTGCGAAAACATAAATATGCCCCGGGGTGATGGTCCCATGAAAACCTGACCCCATAGGCCGGCTCCCCATACAGTTGATCATAGGGAGATCATCATGTCGTCGTTCTTTGCACTCATTCTGGCCCTGCTACAGGCCCCAAAGGCTTTCCTATCGAAACTCCGGCCGAGGGAGCAATATCATGGGATATTTCCCATCGGCATCGTTCTTGGTCTTCTTATGATATGCGCAGCTCTCTATTTCTCGAGTCCATATCGTAGGCTACCTCCAGGGCCTCGCGGTTATCCTATCATTGGAAACCTTCTAGAGTTAAGGTCAGAGCAGTGGCTCAAGTTCGCACAATGGCGAAAGCAGTACGGTCGGTTCTCTCTCCATCCTTTCATAGCCCACGCTGAGGCTCAGCGGATCGGACCTCTGGCAGGTGATCTCATCTACCTCAATATAGCTGGTCAGCCAATGGTCATCATCAATTCTCACAAAGTCGCCGGAGACCTGCTCGATCGACGCCCAAGGATCTATTCTGATCGACCTCATAACATTGTCGCGTGCGGCATCATGACTGGCGGTCTCCTGTTCGCACTGTCCCGTTTTGACGATGTGTAAGCCATCCCACCCAATGACGCATCACCTTTGATGAAATAAAAATATGACAGTACACGTCGGATGCGTAAAGCATCCAATGAGGGGTTTAGCAAAGGCTCGGTAAAGCGGTTTCACGAGAAGCAAACGACGGAGGCTGTCATCCTCGCTTCTGACTGCCTCGTAAAACCGGCCCAATTTGACCAACATTTTCGCCGCGCTGCAGCATCGATGATAATGTCTGTTGTCTACGGCTACCCTACAATTACGTCTGAAGAGGATCACACCGTAGCGGCGGTCAAAGACTTCGCAAACCGTGTCAGTCGTGCCGCTTATCCTGGTACTTACTGGGTCGAGTTTTTCCCCTGGATGCGACACATCCCGAGCAGGTGAGCGCAATCATATATCATAAGTAAATTGACAGAGATCTCATATATATAAAAAAGCCTGGCAAAGTGGAAGCGGGAAGCTGAGGGTTGGTATAGGAAAGATTCGGCAATGTTCGAGGGCCTTCTCGAAACTGTTAAAGAAAATATTGTACGAAAATCTCAGGATTACACGCTCTATTATTTCATTGACGGTTTATTCTGCACAGAAAAAGGGAGACGATGGCGAAAGTCTAGGTGCAACGTTGATTATCGAGGCTGAGAGAAACCAGCTCTCGGCTAAAGAAAGCTCGTGGGTTGCAGCCGCCATGTAGTCAGTGATGTCGCTATCCTCATTGTTGCCGGCTGACGATATCCTATTTTATTAAACTCCACAGTATCGCTGGTTCCGACTCCACCTCGAGTACGATGGCTTGGTGGACACTCGAGATGATTGCACACCCAGAGACACAGGCTCGAGCACAGGCCGAACTTGATACAGTCGTGGGCCGCGCACGCCTGCCGACCTTCGCCGACTACCCACACTTGCCCTACATTCGTGCCATGGTAAAAGAAGTCTTACGCTTAAGGCCTATTGCTCCGCTAGGCCTGCCACATCGATGCACCGAGGATGACTGGTACGAGGGGATGTTCATTCCGAAGGGCGCGATTTGCATCCCCAATATCTGGTACATGAACCGCGACCCCGAGGTTTATGGTGAGAACGCAGCGCGTTTTGACCCTGACGCCACCTGGACGCCAATGGGGGCGTCGCACCCGGCCGCTCATCCGACACCAAGGAAGAGGGACACGTCTCGTACGGTTTTGGTCGTAGGCAGTGTGTGGGTCGTCATGTGGCCAACAACACACTTTTCATCGACATTGCGGTCACGCTCTGGGCAACTAGGGTTGAGCGCAAGAAAGATGTGTCAGGGCATCTCCTTCCGTTGGATGTGGATGGCTTCGTAGACAACGGTGTTGTTATGTTGGTGGCCTCATCAAATCGTTCCACTATAGTCGATGCTAACCTTGGTACTTCCGCAGATGTCCGGTCCCTTTCGAGTGCGACATCTCTCCGCGCTTCCCAGAAGCTCTTGCACTGCTTTTACAGGAACGTGAACTGCGGGGCCTGTGAGCGTTGTGACACCTGCAGATGCGTTTACAGGTAAAATGAAATTTGGATTCGTTGTCTCGGTATGTATAGGTTGATAGGATTCGAATTGTAAAATAGTACTAGGTGCACGTTGGCCATAGTTTTTCAGAGTGAGCGTTGTGCTAGCTTTATGGGCTGTGCCCGTCGTTTTGCTCCCCATTTTCAATTACCTTCGGAACTACCTTCGCTGTCTTGTTTCACGCCCTTCGCTATATCATCATCATACACATAATTCTTTCGGTCAAATGTGGGCGCGTGGTACAGAGCCATCTTAGATCCCCGTTGAGTTAACCTGGACTTTAGTGAAACATTGAGAACAGCTCCTGACACTTGTTCCTTACTTTAGTTCAGAACCCCAGATCTTTATGTATCGTAGATGGTTGACCCTGGACTGTCAGTTCCCACGTTTACCCGCACGCACTGATATTCTGCGAGTGCCTAAACTCAAACTGACCACAAATCCAATTGTGTGGGTCTTGGACTCTTGGGTATGGAACATATGGAACACTCGTAGTACATGATACAGCAATTCGGCTCTATGATTGGATTCATCTCTTGCTCAGGAATGTACCTCCATTTCCAAATGATGTTTCCCAAGGACTAACGCCAGGGGCGTGTGTTTTGTAACGAATATGAGGGTTACAGGTAGCTGAACAAGTGTCAATGTTGGAATCCCGTGCTCGAGTTAATTGCAGATAGGGAACAGAACTGAATCCAAAATTTGTGTCACGGTGAGCCCCATGGGCATATGAGTGAGCGTTGGGAAGTGGCGCACTGTGCAGATCACAGTCCGAGTCGGGTGCGAGGATTACCGGAAGCGGCCCGGTACCGACGAGTCGGCGAACTGGAAATTGTCTCTGGTTGGTCCGGAAAGGAGATGGATCATGGATCTGGCTGTTTATAGACATAGACAGGCACCTTATGATAATGATAATGAGGCTCGAGGCCTAAGGCGCCTAAAGGCTACTAAGAGCGTGTCTCGCCGCCGTGCCAACGCCACTTCCGTGCACATGGTGCAGTCTGGCGTTTAATCATCTAATGACATTTCGTTACTCGCCTGCCATTTGGCGCCGTGACCCTTGTCTATTCATTATACCTGAAGGCTACAGTACTGTACGAGGAAGGTGTTGACCGAACTTCGAGTTGGAGCGCCTTCACTTTTACTGGGAGAATAAACCTCTCCAGCATCAAGGGACTCGGAGAACGTAAATACGCCCCATGATGGTTCCTGAGTATCCTCAGCTCATAGGCACCATTCAGTCGATCATGTTCTTCGTTCTCTTCGTTTCGTTTGGGCCTACTGCAGGGTCCCGCTGGAACTCCAGCTGAAGACTCGAGGTCACGAGATGTTCCCAATCGGCATCATTCTTCGTCTTGTCAGGATTTGTGCAGCCCTCAATCTCGCGAGCTCATGTCGAAGGCCACCCCCTGGGCCTCGCGATTGTCTTATCATAGGTAATCCTCTCGAGTGAGGAGTGAGGCCAGAGCAAGAACTCAAGTTCGCAGTGGGGAAACCCGTACTGTAAGTTCGTCTGGGCGATGATGAAGGTGCCTCGACGCGTCAGAGGAAGCTTGATCCACACTGGCAGTTCATATTCAACTCATCAGGGAACTCGAATTTTTATAGTGTCAAGGCATATATGGTATATAGGCGCAGAACTGCTGTCGAATAGTAGCTATTTCTTCTTACCTACGCAACTGGGGTGTTGTCGAGAACCAGGGTCGGTTTCCAGTCAGGATATAGGTGATTGTCGGTCAGAAAGAACGGTCCCACAGTTGCCCCAACCTTGTGTAGGAAAGAAGCGTGGCCCTGGGATTGGCCGCCGATCTTGCATCAAGTTCGGGAACCGGTACATAAGTGACTTCCAGCTTCTTCCCTGTCTTTGCTTCATACGTTTTAAATATCTCATTGAAAGACTGGTTTAGGGTGTCGTGGTAAGGCCCTGTTGAGCGAGTATTGGTTTCAACCACGTACCTCGGTGTCTCCCCCGATCTTGAAGGAGCGATTGTTCTGTTGCTCGACAGGTAGATGCGTCAGAACATCGGAAAGGTATCGCGTTATGTCGGTCCTGGAGGTGAACGGAATCTGCTTGTTACCATCTCCACCGACGCATACTTTCCCACTTGTGACGTCAAGACCCAGATGCCTGCACCACTGTGAGTTGACGTTTCAGAAGAAACCGCTTAGAGACAGCGACGTACGCATCCTAAATGAAGTCTACAATCCTAGAGCCGCTTGGGCGATGGCCGAGACAACGACGTCAATGCCAGAGAGTGCACGCTTGATTGATTCTTTGTCCGAATAGTCGACTGGGATCACTTTGGCGTCGCCTCCGATGGTTGCCTTGAGCCCCTGCCACAATTGCTGAGCGAGCGGTATACGGACCAAGGTCAGGCCCACAAGGCTCACCTGACGAGTAAGGACGACGGCTTTATTGACCGTTCCCGCGGCCTTATCCTTCAAAAACTGGTGGACGACGAAGCTATCTGTGACGCCAGCACCGACAATAGCGAAGGTCTTGACACCACTTTGACACCGGACATGTTTTTGTGTAGGGAGTGTGGGGTGAAATGCTGATGCGGCTCTCATCCTATTCGTTCGTATTATCTTCATTTGTGGCCTTACTCCCTGATTGCGCAAGGGTTGGAGCTGCCTTGGAGTCGCGTAAGACAGTGTCAATAAGCAGTCCGGTGTTGCCACATCAGCACGACACTGGCGGGCAGCAGACAACTTGGCACAACTCACGAAAAACTGCGCAATTGGCGCAATGCATTTGTCATCTGACGGGTGGACAGTGGCCACGGATACTACACCGCCTCTGGCCGCGGCTATTTCTTGAATGGCCCTGAGACTGCGAATGAACCCCAAGATGGAGTGTGCGGCCTTGCGGTCTGCTGGGTGACAAGGATCCGGCGAGCGCCGTGAGACGCCCTTTATAAGTATTCTAACCAAACTGTGATTGAACGGCCTCGTGGAAAAGCACCAAGCCGCTGGGCTGCATGTTGAATGTATGGGTGTGCGAAGGCAGATCAAGTTGTGCCAGCGTGTAAGCTCGTGGGTTGACCCGTTGACACGTTGACGCTCAGAGCCGAGAGAGGCGTAAAAATTCCGGCGTGTGGCGGCTCGGCCTCCGCACCGGTGGTGACCACCAGTGACGGTGACATAATGTGAACAGCTGGCCATAATTCTCCTCCTCTTCGACTCTTCGAAGCCCCCTCTACTTATTCAAGTTGATGACCCCACACTTTCCTGACTCGGAGAAAGGTGTTACCTCCCACTTGCAAACTCAGCACCTTAGCCTCCAAGTTGGCGCGATAAAAATAAGATCTTGACCCTCACTTCGTTCTGGTAGCTCAGTCATCGTCCTTCCCAGATGAGCCATTCTCTGGTTGAAGTCGTCATTCGACGCATCGGGCGTCGAGTTACGAACTACGCCATGGCATTGATGGATGACTCAAGACGAGACAGCGGGTAGTATTGCCTACCCCAGGTACCGTAAATACGAGGGCCGCCCAAGTCGTTGGCTAAAATTCTTTTTCACCTTATTTCCGACGTAGATAAGAGTTCTCTCTGTCCAAAACCCATCCATGGCCATTTTCAAACCCTTGGTGCTCGTTCTCTTCACCAACTTCGGGAGAAAGAGCCATTGGGCATCTCCTGGCAGGTCGACGCCGTTTTTTTTGTCAAATGAGCTGCTCGTAAACGTCCTCACTTGTATCAAAGTCACGGCGGACACGCCGTGCGGCACAGATGAGCGTGACGGTTCCGGGCGCGTACGTGATGCCGCAGGTGCTGATGCATGTGGTGTTGCTTCTGTGGGGGAGGGGATATGCCTAAGTGTGGTAATAGGAACCGGAATTCGGCACGAAGAGTGTGGGTCTGCTCGGTGTGCGTGTAACCTGGGCCGTCGTCACAGCTAGTGCGCTAGTCACTATTTGTCGTGCTCAACAGAGGCTGTTGGGTATGATGCATGTCATTCCAAAAATGGGAGGGCTGCGATGTCTATGGGATTTATCTTTCCTTGTCCTCCTCGCCCCATATAAACTCTACAGCCTCAATTGGAACTATGACTTGATTTGGTGACTTAACAAGGGAAATGAGGGCATTGTAGGGAATCATACATCGATGTGATCGAACAGTCCGGGTTGAGAACGAGTAACACAAGAACGAGTTCTGCTTGCAGAATGCTGGACCAGTAGGTTCAGCCTCGTACGGAGTACATCCCATGTACTCCTCCTGTTCTGATAGTAGTGGATTACGACACAATCCAGGGGGATACACAAGTATGAATATCTTCACCGCTACCTCCTATTCTCGTTCAGCACCGTGTTCTAACAGCAGTTGTGCAACGTCGTGGTGTTCATTTTGAGTAGCGATCTGGTACGGTGTTAACCCGTATTCCTCCCGGACGTTCACGTCTGCTCCGTGGTCAAGCAGAAGCCGCACGACCTCGAGATCTCCCCTAAGCGACGCCAAATACAGGGGAGTATCTTGGAGGGAGCTTCGTGCATTCAAGTTTGCACCATGCTCGAGAAGGAGCTGAGTAAGTTCGAGATGCCCGAAGTAGGATGCGCAATGTAATGGAGTAAAGTCATTACGACCCGTCGCCTTCGCATTTACATGGGCCCCGTGATCGAGTAAAATACGTGCGGAGTCGACTTGTCCGTTGAGCGATGCTCCATATAGCGGAGAGAGGCCATCATATCCTGCGTTTATGTCTGGTGCATGGGTGATGATAAGGTGCTTGGCCAGTCCGCTGAAACCACAAAACGCTGCCAAAACTAGGGATGTTACCCCATCTGGTTCATGATGGAAAAGGGCAAGCTGAACGGAATAGACGTCATGCATGTCATCAACGCATCGCAACAGAATTCGTGGCTTAAAGTACGGCATTTTGGGGTTGAATAGATACGCAAGCGAATCTTGAGTTCGCCATGCCACATCCCCAAACCGAGCGTGCTTGGCCCAGTGCCTAATGGCGTAGGACCCCAGAGGTAGTGCTCGAACACGCACTTCGTCCTCCAGAAGAACTGTCACGCACGCTCGCGCGAGAATCGCATGCGCCGGTTCCAGAGGAATATAATACTGGCGGGTGTTCCCAAAATTTGACATTTGGAGGCGATCGGAGGTCAAGAATTCTTTGACCGAGAAGTGCGAAAATTGTACAATTTTCGATTCCCGATCATTGATGATTGTGATAAAAGTGGAACACGTCGAGAGTACCGCCTCTTCTGGATTTTCTGGTCGCCAGCCCGCCACGAGGTTAGGCGCATTGTTATGGCCAAAATCGATCGCAAATAGCTCCGCCAGCTCTTCAACAGCAAGTGGTCGAAGAGCCGCGACCATACACTGAAAAAGCCGGCTCGCATGCTCGAATTTCTCTTTAGGGATCCCTTCCAACATCCGTTCGTACGTGTCGTCCAGGGTGATCGGTAGCTCATTCAGAGCTTTCCGAATACTCGATGGCATGCACCGACGAAGGGTGTCTAACTGGCAATACACCCAACGAAACCTGTCCAATACAATCAATAACGGCCGTGAAGCATAGTGGACGAGGGGCTCACATGCCGGCTGCCCGTTCTGAGAGTACACCAATCACAAGTTCCCTGTCTTCAGCTCTCCATCTCCGCATCTCCGCATCCGTCTGAACGAAAGCGCGGACATAGGTATCGATGTCATGCCTTTGGCCGCCTTCTTCATGGAGAGACACTCGAGTGGATGGGGATGTCAACGGGTTAAGATTGGCACTTATGTCTTGCTCGGGCCGACTTGTGATACAAACAAATAGGTTGGAATGGTCCGATTGGAGAAGGTTCCGGACGAAGTTGAGAACTTTCTCGCGAGCAGATGGAGTTCCAGTGGTATTTGGACATTCGTCCAATGCATCGACAATAAGATAGATCGGGACTTGTCCTGGGAGATCGATCATTTCCCCAAGACATTTGACGAGGGCGGCATCACTGGGTTGTTCGGAGCCAAGACAGCATGACTTGTACAGCTGATGAAGAGTATCCCAGCAACGGTCAGAGTTACCAACCAGTTGCAGGAGGATGGACGCTAGTAATCCCCGGACATCTCGTTTGGCGACATCCTTGAAATCAACGTAATAATACGCGACTAAGACTGATCTCGATTCTCTCATATGCTTGAGGTCTTCAATGATTACCGAGCTCAAGACAATATCAGATCCTTATAAGAAGAGTCGTTAGGAAGCTGCATACCAAAGAATACTCTTCCCAGAGCCCGCTGAAAACCAGAAAAAAAATATTAACGGCAATGAAAGGCCAACAAGAGGGGAGAAACATACGGTTTCCACGGATCCACAATAACGAACCGTTCTCCTTCCACTCATTGAATTTGTTACTCTGAACGAACCACGTTGCCGTTCCTTCGTGCTGGATCTCGCGCGCAGTATTATGGTTGATAGAGGGATTTGGAGGAGAGAGCCACTCTCGAAGCTTCTCCCGTAACTGATTCCCTGTGATTATGCCTCAGCGATGATAAACGGCGATGAAACCACGAAGGTGTAACGAACGCTGTTGTTCATCAATTGCTGATTTCACAAATAATAGGCACGGGTCGGTGAAATGTATGAAGATCTCGAGAGAATTTCGCGCACCACAGTGGATAACTTCTTCGATTGTCGTCACCTTATCATCAACACGATGTGTGAGTTCTTGCGTCGCCATTACATTGATATCCACCCGGTGTGTGACTTCCAAGTTTCTCGCTGCCGTCATTAGATTCTCTTCTTTCGTGAACATATCTAATCGTTCAAGCGCATCCTCCACGTCCGTCCTTCCCGCCATTCTCTTCATAAACGTTTCTGTCTCATAGTCAGCCATGAAAGATGATACCCAACGGATAGACCCACTGATTCGCCTCTCTTTCATTTCCTTTGTCGAAAGCGCGAGAACAGAGAGAACCTGGGCCATAATCTTCCCGAGTAATAAGGTCATCTCAGGCGTTAGAGGAATCGCGGTGTATTGATTGAGGCGTTGGAGAAAAAAATGGATGCGCTCGAAGAGACGGACGAGTGCTTCATAGCTCGCGAGGACATCTTTCACTGCCTGAGTCGAGCGTTATGCGCGTACACGTCAAGTGATATTAGAGTGGACATACCCCGAGAAGCACACCGATTCCGGTGAAAATGGTCTTCGCGGGTGAGAATACCTACGGAGAAGACTCTACAGGACTATAATATATTAAACGGAATGAAGGCTTACCAGACCGACGCCCTCTCCTAGGGTTTCTGAAAACGTGAAGAGAATATTCACGATCGGAGTCAAGGATTCCATCAATTTGTCATCGCCCTTGCGAAATTTGTCGAAAGCCGATGTTTGTTTTCGAAATACGTTCAAGATGGAATCCAGAGAGTTATAACCCTCGATTGCAGCAGCGAGTGGATGGGTTGCCAGGTCTTTCTTCGTGAGGGACTTGTATTCCCGTGATGCGGCATCGAATATTGCAGCAAAGTTGGAGGTGGAAGGATCGGTTGTCTGGTTACTTGTGGACATTTTGGGGACGATGGTTGTGTCGTGGTAGATTTTAGTCGGAGGTCATGGGTTAAGTGGGGTTCGGGGCACGAGCCTGAGGTTGATTGAACCCGATATAGAAATCCATGACACGTGACGCAGCCAACGAGAATGCGGCCAGGCCCGTTGTGTTCTCCCTCGCCCTCGTGAACCACCACCACGACCGGCTCGATTTTTCACATTGTCGTTTTTCTTCGCAGGTTTATGATCGATTGCATGCACGATGACGGATTCAGTCTTGCGGATAAGCAGGGGTCCAGGCGAAAGTAATCGGTGAACGCTTCTACCAGTGCTAACGTGTCCAAAGTTTCCAAGTGAGCAACCCTGAACTTCACGTCAATTAACACTAGAATGCCACCTGCACGATTTAAGCGGAAAGTATGCGGGCCAGACGAGAATGAAGAAGCAGACCGGCCCGGCTTGCGGACACCCTCCCACTAGGCATCACTTGCCGCCTTCCTACGCCACAATCTAACACATACAATCGGTGAAATTTGAACCTCGTGAATTCGCCTGTGTATAATCTATTTCTCCCACTATGCGTTCGCTCGCAATCGATCCCTGCCAATAATTTCAATTTCAAACTTCGATTTGTCAGATGCCGCCGTTCATGCTCTGCTGCTGACTTTGAACACTGAGCAAGTTTCATTTTCGCATACGGGACAAGAACAGGGGAGTCAAGAAATGTAGTCAAGGAGGAGTACAGATGATACAGAGTACAAATTGGGACACAGAAATCGAAGTTGAGTATGATACAATGTGATCAGGAACAATTGGACTTTGCGCGTCGGGAAAGACGCCATAAAACATCACTAAAGTGAGCAGGATAAGAAGACAGCATTCGTTGGAGTTGCTATTCTCTGGTTAAACAGAGATCATAGTCAACCATCTCGCAGGACGTGCCATGCCACGAGGTTTGGGGGAAGATGAGGTTGCGTCATACACTAAGAGCAGGTCGTCATTGAGAGTTCCACGCAGAAGATTTGCCAGGACGTACAAGAATGTTGACATGATACGGGATCAGTCTCAACCAGTTTGTGATTATCGTTATTGTTGTCAAATTTCCAAGTGTCCCTCGCGAATCTTCTCACACTGCTTGGAAGTAAGCCATGATGTCCTCGGTGATGCCAGTGGTAAGCCCGAATCTACCGCTGAGCCTAAGTAGGCCGATGAGGACGACTTGAGGTCGCCATGCATGTCGTGACGGCGGGGGAGATGGGGGTGGAGGTCATACTTGCGACTGAAGCGGCAGTGACAGGTGGCATACATATATCACTTTGATCCCTCTTTATCATATGTGCCAATGTGGGTCTTGAGGTTACACTCGCGCTTCAGGGCTAGCACGAAGTCTGTGACGAAGAGTGAGCCGATGGTAAAACCTCAAAAACTTTGCCTTACTGTGCGGGCACAGTGGACATTAGAAAGGCTTGGCGGATGTGGTGTCCGTCCGAGTATCTGGCAACACCCGCATGGGAAGCGGCGCGAGAAGCTCGGGGGAAGTGAGAGTTGCAGATTGGCGCAAAGTAACAGACAGTACCTCTGGAGAAATTCCAAAGGATTATTGATGTGGAAGTGGGGTCCCGTAGTCCTTGTGGGCCCCGACTGGACGGAGTGGCGGAGAAGGCGGCAACGATCCGAAAGATGGTGGGCGGTGAGAAGATCTCTGAGTAAACAGAGTTGTGGGTGGTGTAAACACCTTGCTCCACTGGACCTGGACTCGGAGCAACGACGTCTGAAGGAGTCGGGTAGTCCGACGGAGTAAAGCCGTGAGAATATTGGGAGGTCTTCGTAGTGCGCGTGACAAAGGCGTGACAAGGCCCAACTTCAGGCCTGAACTTGGACAAGAGACGCCGAGAGGGAGCTCCGCCGTTTTTCTTCGCTCAACTTCACACAGATGAAGGTATAGTACAAGAACTTCGATGTGTGAAAAAATGATGAAAGTAGTGAGTCTTTGGTGGAATCAGTGTGGAATCAGGAAATGGTGGTGAGTACCGAAATAGGGAAAGGGTATAGTTACAGCGACTACTAGTACTAGTACAAGGATGGACCCTCCAAGCTCCAAATCACATTTACATCAAATCACATTCCACTTTCTTGTACGGCACGCCTTACAGCCACGCGTGAATCTGCATGAATGGCCACGACGGAGCGCCTGTCAACGCCACAAGTCTTCCTGCCATTGTTCTTGTCTCATAGCCTCATTCAGCAGTCCCCTCCCTTTGCTATGCATTTCATTGCCTCTATCCAGTACTTACAGCCTCGACTAGGACGCCCGTAAGTACTGTGATGTATATAAACTTACCTCACTGTATAGGAAAAACTATCGAATCGAACAATCAGAATTTTAGTCTTTCGTTCCGTCGTTCCCAAGGTCGTTCCTTCTTGTTCTCCCCCTTTCCTCTCTCCCTGTTTGCACCGTCATCGCAGCCGCGATCTATACATTATATCGTGCAGAACTCTGTCAATGTTTTCAACCGACAACGACAATCAAGAGTATGAGCTGGCGAGTATCAATGGTGTGTTATCTGAGGCTTGACTTCTCCCCACCCCATTAAAATCACACCTCCACATGCCAGGTGATCGCACATCGCGAATCGAGCCCGATTTCGGTGATAGCTCATGGCCCATCTTCACCATGTACTCAAATGTTGCGGAAGAAGAAGACAATAAGAAGGTTCAACTATGGCAAAAAGATGCCGAGGGGATCATCGTCTTCGTGTGTCCTAGTACTTTTTATCTATGATTGCTGTGCGTATTAATCAGAAAGCTACATCTGGTAGAGCGGTTTATTCTCTGCTGTCGTCGCTACAATGATTGCTGTATCAATCCAGGATCTCAGACCTGGCCCACAAGATACCTCTGCATTCTTTCTCGAGAAAATCTATCAACTCCAAGCCGATCCTAATATGTCTCGCACATCCAATACCTCCATTGTCTCTGAACCTCCGACCTTTTCTCCACCGGGCTATGCCGTTGTAGTGAACTCACTCTGGTTCTCGAGTCTGCTTATTAGCCTCACAACTGCCGTAATTGCGGTATCGACGCAGCACTGGGCGCGTCAATACATCAAGGCCACTCAGCCAGCACAGTACATTCCACACAAGCGGGCGCGAGTCCGTGCATTCGTTTCGGGTGGCTACTCTATTCCTCGGGTGATCGAAATATTGCCAGCCATGGTGCATATTTGCCTTCTTCTCTTCGTTGCCGGCCTCCTCAGGTATTTGTCCCATATCCACCGTACTATTTTCCTTGTAGTCTGCGGTTGTGCTGGGCTTTTACCTTTTGTTCGGTTTTGGATCGTGATCACATCATCACGCTGGCTCGGCCGTTCACCCTATACGGTCTTTTTTTCCCTCATAGATTTGCTCACTGTCGCTGTAGTCATTCATGGAGATTCTACAACACATGGTGACAATCTACCAACCGACGCTATCCCTAGCATGGGCGTGGTAGCAATAACAATCTTTGCCCTTGGTTATTTTCTCGTGTGTTCGGCCTTTTTCAAGTCTTCTAGTATCAAGAAGAGGGCGGAGAAGGCTTCACGTCAGTCAAAAGAGATTGACACTCTTATCCTGAATTCGACACTTGACGGTCTGAGGGAAGATGACACACGGGAAAAATTCTTCGAGTCCATCTCTGGCTTCTATCGATCCGATGTGGTCAAGGATCTCCAACAGTGTCTTCCGAAAGAGGTCAAATCGAAGGTCCAATTTATACTCATCGACTTCTTCCGCCGCACCTTGTTGTCGGACACTATCCCTGGATTAGCCAAATTCCGTCGCCTCGCGATCTGCATAACTGCCGCCGATGACACGGATACTTCCACAGGATCTGAGTACAACTTTGCGAAGATCATCTATCAATACTGGCATGCAATTCCTCAATCTGTCGAGTTTGGGGAATTCCTGAGATCTTGGGACAAATGGAGAAACGGGCGGTACGCACAATGGATAATTGCCAACATTGTCGCAAAGAAGGACGAACATGATGATCGTTGGATGGCGCTCGCTATGGACTACTTGGGGATTTCACAGCATGTTCTCCAGGACTATCTTGCGCATGGAGATAGCATCCAACTCGCCATCCTGATCCACTCGATTCGTCACGCCATGCGCTCCAATTTCTCTCCCTTTCGCCTTCTGCCACCCCTTTCTAGATTCAACGTGCTGAACACCCTTCCTCGACTACAGCACGAGTTCTGTGACTTGTGGAACACACTGGCTCAGAATCCCCCGGACCGCGAAGATCCATCGGCTTCTATCAGTATCCTGAAGGCCATACGTCATATTTACGTCGCTTTACATCAAGGTACCGATGCGGCGCCGACTTGTTTCTCCGCATCCACCGAAGACGTCGATGGTTGGTTGAACCATCCATTATCGTATCCATTGTGCGACATCCCCGACCATCTCCCAAACTCGACACCTCCTATTTACCATGCGTCTGTTGGAGAGGTTACCCACCGGCGACCTGCTGCCACTTCCATTCCTCCTTCCTTACCTGTGCCCGAGACCCATTCCGGCGGTTCCACACCACACCCTGCAGACGAGTCATCATTGAGAGACAGGCCTGCCCGAATCATCCAGTCTTTCCACCCCGCTTGTCATGTTCCCCCGCACAGTGCTCCTGCTCCTGTCGATCCACTCACCACCACTTCAACACAAACCACCACGCATCACTCTGCCATCTCGGCATCGGTGACCCATGACTCTCATTCCACTCCAGCGGTGACTGGCGTTGGGGGTTCTCTACAATCCAACCCAGATTATGATGTGGTCTCTATTTCTGTTCCACCTAGGACGCCGGTTCCACCCTCAGTCTCACTTCCTGACGAAGCACTTCCAACGGACCTGCAGTTGCAGTCTACCGATCTTACCGTCGTGTCGGATCACTTACCCGTCGAGCTGGAAGACCATCCTCCAAACCTCCCTTCCGCTACCTCTCCTGCAGTTCATCAGGGAACCCCCATTTTGGATGGTGAGATTTCGTTGGATGTTACAGAACTTGTCGCAACCAACTATTCCCAGGATACTGATACTCCTTCTCCCGCGTTAACCACCCATTTCCCACATCCAATAACGTCAGACCCTGGCATAACCAGAGAGCTAGCTTATCCTCCTGGAATAGAACCCACTCACGATTTTGGTCGTCCACGCTAGAAAATAATTAGTCCACGTTGCCCATGTGGCAATGTCAATTGTTCTTTGTGAGTCCTTAATAATTTATTTCTCGAAATTGGTCTGCCCGTACTCAATGTGAGAGTAGTTGACAGAATATACTCGGTAATGAGGCATAACTATTAACTGAGTACCCAGCCGTAGTTTGAAGGAAATCCCAAGCTGGCCATGTTTTGGTCATGCTTCATGCCACAATTTCCCATGCACTCTTCCCGATTGGTTTCCATCTCACTTCATAGCTCGAGGCTTGAGTCACAAGCACTGCGTGTTATTTTTTTCCTGTATAAGTACTAGCGCCCCCATGTGATTTTAATCTCTCACGAATTTCAGAGGTTTTCTCTCTACAATCTGCCTCAACGTCTTTCATTGTCTAGCCCATATCAACAGTTGTAATACTTGAGGCTGTTTGAACGATTCCGATCATTTCCAAGTCACGGGAAATACGTGCTTTCTAAGAGACACTGAGCGGATAGAACTGATTTCGATCTGCCACTGGCATAACATACAGATCGTAAATCATCGCTTCTTCCGTTTCATCCGACATGTCTCATTCGTGACATATCCTTGAATTATTTGCATTGTTATCCTCCCCTCAACTCCCGGTTTTAATCATTTATGTAAGAATATGGAATTTTCACGCCCACCTCGCAGTGGCGACATGTACCTGTAACTTGGCCCGATATTGAGACTGAGAATCTCGTGTCGCTAATGCTCATTTATCATTTTACTGTGCATTTTCTTTGTCTGAGCCACATCCCAACTCTGAGAAAACCCAATCTCTCTTGCGGTGAAACCAAGTGTTGGTAGTTATTGTATCATAGATGGTGTAGCGGTGGCCGCTCTTACGAGTCCGGACGCTCGAATTACGCGGGTAGTTCAGATTTGACTTACAACGGGTTAAAGTGCCCAATCTAACAGTCCTCCCAAACAGTGACAATATCAATCCACTCTTTTGACAGATGCACACACTGCTGCCATGGAACAACTCTTCTTCCGCCTCATCTATGCAACGGGGATGTTGTCAAGAACGGAGGACGGGTTCCAATCGGGGTACAGATGGTTGTCGGTCTGCAGGAACGGACCCCTCGTTACCCAAGGCTTGTGAAGAATAGCGACAAAGTCCTGTGGATTGACTGCCAATCTTGCATCAAGCTTGGAAACCGGTATGTAAGTAATTTCCAGCTTCCTCCCGGTCTTTGCTTCGTAGCATCAGGAAAACCCCTAATTTACTTTTTGTGCTTTTTTGTACTTTTATCACTTTTTTCAAGTAAAAAAAGTAAAAAATCCAGAAAGTACTGACTACTTGGGAAAAGCCCAGTCCTCTACTTTTCATGTACTTTTTCATACTTTTGGGGTACTTTTTCAAATTTTCACAAATTCATACCCTATTTTTATGTGCAATATTAGTGAAGCTGAATCAACTATTCTTGAAATGAACTGTCTGTGGAGAATACTCTTCAAATCAGTCAATGTTTCCTTAATAACATGTACTTTTTGAGTTGAGGTAATTTTTGAAGAGTGGTCTACTTTTTTGACCCCCCTGAAAAAGTCTAAAAAAAGTAGAGGATTGGGCTTTTTTGTACTTTTTCATGCTTTTTTCAAAAAAGCATGAAAAAGTACAAAAAAGAAATGAAAAGTAAATCAGGGGTTTTCCTGATGTATGCCTTGAATATCTCATTGAACAACTGTTTCAGAGCGCAGGTGGTCAGGTGCTGTCATAGTAGAGCAGTCATTGTTTGCTATTACATACCTTAGTGTCTCCCACAATTGTGAAGGAGTGGTTCTTCAGTTGATCAGTAGGCAGGTACGTCAGAATATAGGAAAGGTATCACATGATGTCAATCCTAGAAGTGAACGAAATCTGCTTGTTGCCATCGCTGCTGACAGATACTTTCCCACTTGTCACATCGAGGGTGAAGGACCTACACCACAGTGAGTTGGGGTACAGGAGAAGAGATTCTCAAGAACAAGTGGCTTACAGTCCCCAAAGGTTGTCAGCGTATGGTCCAGTGTTAATAAGAGCATACAGGACGCCCATGGCCTCCAGCTGGTCCTGAACTCTGGCCTTTGCACCAAGTACTCCTTCTGTTGCACCCTTAGCAGGTACTCCGAATTCAGAGGGGATGAACAACTTGACACCAGCCTCCTTGGCAGCTTTGGCGATTCCTGGTTGCAATCCAAGAGCCACAGATGCTATGGTCAAGATGACCATGTTGATGCCAGCAAGAGCACCCTTGATGGATTCTTTATCTGAATAGTCAACAGGGATCACCTTGGCATCGCTGTCAATGGTAGTTTTGGATCCCTACCATAGTTCCTCAGTGGTAAGCATGCTAGGTGAATAGTCCAGAATCAAGGCCACAATGCTTACCTGGCGAGTGAGGACAATGACTTCATTGATTGTCCTGGCAGCCTTATCTTTCAAGAACTGATGGATGATAAAGCTTCCTGTGACACCAGCGCCAGCAATGCTGAAGTTCTTGTACCCAGACATGTCTGTCTGGTATATGCGATGAAGTGTTGGGGAGTTTCACTGTCATCCCCCCCTATTTATATTCTGATAACAGGAGCCATCCTCCTTGGTCAATGCTATCAAAATGGAAGGGCATACATTGATGAACACGCCGATATTGCTGTATCAGCTCTTCGGGCACCTTGACAAAGCCTTATGAATAAATGTGCAATGCGTTTGTCATTCCACAGCAGCATGGTTGTGACATAGAGTCCTACAACTGTAAACTCAAACAGTGCAAATCGTCTACCAAGTTCAGAATTGTGAGATGCAAATATCCAAGGTGCCAAACTGCTGTATCAGTTGCGCAGCCTTCATCTGTGTGGCATGGCAGAGATGGAGCTTGATGGAGACCTCTGTAAGGTGTGCCATGCCACTGCATGCAGAAGGCGCTTGCATATGGGGGTATTGGCTGATGCTGACTTGATCCCCACAAGAACCACATCTGCTTCATCTATCTATTTGTATTCATCATTTCATACTTGTCAGTGGTGCCTTCATTGCATGCTCATTCCACCTCTGATTGACATTGCTACACATTTGCCTTGAGGACATCACCTGCTCAATCACCATTATCACGCTCACACCATACTGCCTTTCCACTCCTCCTTTTCAAGTCCCCTTCGCCACCATCTAGTGATCCCTTTGCTCCGACGCACTGCCTCAAAACCCTTCATGCTTGCTCCCAACCTTGGTTGATGCAGCCCATACCCGACATGGTCTCCCTTCCGCAAACTTAGATGGATTTCATATGCTTCTGGTCTCCTTGAATTACTATTGTTCCCTCTTTCTGTGTAGATTTCTCTTCTTCTTTTGGCACCCACAATTCCTCACCTCTCAGCTTCCCCCTGTCCTGTCCCCCTTTGTGTTTTATGTTTCCTTTCATCTACTTCCCCTCACCTGTTCTCCCTCCTTACTCTGTGCTCTGGCTTGCATGTTTACTTACACTTTGATTTGATGATCTCAGATGGCCACTTGTAGACTACTGATCTCTGGATTGTATAAATACCCTGTCTTGATCTGACTGGAATATCATCTTGTCCCTTGCATTTCTCCTCCTCCTCTCTTTGCATGCAGTGTGCCATTGCCCTTTAAAGTTCTCTCCTCTTTGACCTTTCGATGTTGACTCCAAAGCCGCTGTGCCGATCAACTCAAACTTTTGAAGAACTTGAACTTCTCAACTTCTTGCCTTCTTGCCTCAATTTGCCTTGGACTGCTTATTGTCATCAAATCACCTCACATATATCATGTGGCTCTTCCTTTCTTGGATTAGCTACTGACATCTTTTCTCTATTGCCCCTCTAGACCCAGATCTGCCCCTCGAAACTCTCTCACAGGATTTACTAACTTGCTTCATTTGGCTGCCCCAGAGAGGCAGATTTTGGGTTTTGATCTATTGTTCCTAGTCCTTGATCCCTTTGTCCTTGGTTGCTGTCGGCAACCTCTTTTATGAGCAAGCCCTACAGGGACCCAGCCACTGGAAAGTTCGCCAAGAAACCTGCCAACCCCTCAGTACTGCTCTCTCCTAGTGCCGCTGGCACCTCATCTTGCATTCCTCTCATCTTTCCTACACTGCATTCTCACCTCATTCCTGGCTCTTTTGACTTGCCAGCCTCCCCTGATCGCACATCTGACGCTTCCGACACCAAATCTCCAAGATCACCCAGCAAATTAGCATCCTTCACCACCTTCTTCGATGCCTTCCAGCGCATGTGATCTCTTTTGCCTGATCCTCAGTCACCTGAATCTCAGATCCCCACTCTCCGCTTAGATCCTCTCAATGACACCGAAACATCAGTCCCTGTCTCTTGCTCCATTGTAGACTTGCTTAGTCGCCTTGCTGCCCAAGGATCTCAGGAACCCTTGCCCACATTTGCGTACACTTGGCTTTCTCCACCACAGCCCTTGCCTGCGTCCTTGTCTTCTGCCACCCCTAGCTCAGTTTCCTCAGTCTTGGCCTCCCAGTCCTCATCTCCTGTGCTTGCTCCTCTGACATCATCTGTGCCTACCTTCGCTCTGCCCTCAACATTGCGCCCCCTTCCTTCCCAGTTGCAGCCAGTCCCACCTCCTTCCACTCTTGCCACCGCACCACCACTTGCCAACAGCCACCAGCCACTCGCAGTCTCAAATCCACCACCAGCCATCTCCACTCCTCAGCCAGCTCAACTTGCACCCCAGCCTCTTGCTCATCTGCCTGTTCCTCCAGCCAACCCACTTGCACCTGCTCTTCTAGTTCCCCCACTTGCTTCCATCCCAGTTCCGCAGAATCAACCTCCAATGGCCAACCGACCAACCAGCTTAGCAGCCATGCCAGGACCACGCTCAAACAATACGCCCCACTTTTCCAACGACACCATTAACCACTTCTCAGACTTCATCCATGAGTACAAGGCACTGGCTAGGGCTAACGGCCTCACTGACAACAAGAAGGTCGATGTTATGCTCCTGGGCACTTGGCCCACATTTTTCTTTCTTTTCTTGACCGCTATGTACTTATATGATCACCTGACCACTTCTCACATGACCGATTACCTGTACATCAGAGCCACCTTGCTGGGAAACCCATTGTTCCCTTTATTTGTACGTTCTCCATTGTTCCCCCTTTATGGTAGTCTGTGACCACCATTGTTTGTGACGCCATTGTTCTGTGACCCCTATTGTTCGTGACTCCATTGTTCTCCCTATTTGTACGCTTAGTCAGGTAGCTGCCCTTTTGTATATAAGCTGGACTTATATCCTAGAGTTGGGCCTTAAGCCTGACTTAGTTTGCAATCTATTGCGTTCAAAGTCCTTGTTGCTTGACAAGCCATTTTCCTCTTTTATTTCTTTGAAATTGTCTTCAAATCCTTGAAGACATTTCCCATTCCTCTTTATCATCACCCAGACATTGGTCTTAGTGACCTTCTCGTTTTCATCACTTTCCAAAGCACTCTAAGTCATTAAGGGAATTATGACCCTTGTGACTTCATCACTGCTGCATATCTCACCTTTGCGCACGTTGCGCCTTAAGGTTCAATAGGCCTTAACATAAGTCAGGCTTTCCTCAAACGTCCTTGAAACACAGGACAACACCAATTACACCCTGGTGGCAGTAGTACTTATCGGAACTCTCAAACAAAACAAGAGAGTTCACAGGAGACAACAAGACGATCTCCCAGCACATGTCAAAGGCAAAGCATACTTTGAATACCACAGACCCAGACATAAAGATACCGGATACTACATCGATCTCCCAAAGAAAACACACGGAGTTGTTGAATTCGTCAAAGTAGAAGACGACGACTTTTGGGTAAAACTCCTCTGGAAAGATAACCAGTGGTACACAAACCAAGGAGGAGTACTTCACACCTCAAAACTCAGTGCTTGGAAAGAAACAGACCCTCAGCACCCGCATTACGTCGATCCAGAACACTATAGCCCAACGCTCCATACCGCTATCGAGCAATCACCACACGAAGAAATACTTGCAGGAGGAATTCACCACATTGCAACCCTCCAAGGAAGTAACCCGTTCACAGAACAACCCCCCATTCTTCCCCAAATTGAAGCAGCAGCCGAACAAGGCATCACCATCCCTCTTGATACTACCCCAGCTGCCGCTGTTTATCCCCAGTTATCCATCCAAACCACGATGGTGGAACAACAGGAAGAAATTAATGTTGCTACTGGACAAAGCGGACAGGAAGCACAAAGAATCAACATCATTACCAGTCCTGCCAATGGTGCTCTTAAAGGAAACCCACCACCCATCTTCAATGGAGACAGAAGCACGACCAGAAAGTTTATCAATAACTTTGACCTCTGGAAAGCAATTAACCGACACAATGACACCATGAAGAAACCCTTTTCCAGGGTTGTTACCGTCCTCACCTACATGGACGGTCCTCTAGTAGATGCCTGGAAAGAGGAACAAATGCACAAACTCCAGGAAGCAATAGATGATGGAACCCAGGAAACAGATGAAGATCTCTGGGACAGCTTTATAGAAAGGTTCAAATTAGCCTTCACCAACCAAAACCAAAAGGAGGAAGCCTACCAGAAACTATGCAAACTCAAGCAAGGAGAAAGCCTTGACGACTTTTTCGCTAAATTTAAACAACTTGCCCATGAAGCAGGGGTACCCCTAGATGACAAGGGAACCTGTTAAGGTCCAAGGGCCTTAAAGACACAACGTGCGTGGGTTGGTTTGGCGATGACTAGAATTGCTTAGTGGGTTGTCCTCCTAAGGCAATGATCATGTGAGTAGCATGGTACCGGTTGGCTACACAGTATAATAAGTAAGTCCCCAATGATAAGGGCGACTTCTGAGTGTCCTGATAGATGATGAAAGGGGAGAGCTTCAAGAGGGGATTGAAGCGACTGAGGGTTCAGGCTGTTGACTCTGAGAGTCCTGGGTGGAAGCTACAAGTCTTGGATTGAAAACCAAGTTAGGCTTAGGGCCTAACTGCTAAAAGTACAGGCGCTTATATACAAGTAGAAAGTAATGGGTCACAGGAGTCATAGGATAATACTGTCACATATAGTAAGGTTCATCATGAGCTGGTAGTTCTAAGTATAGCTCCATCATGAGCTGGCGGTCTATCATGACGTGGCAATGAGCTGGCAATCCATAAAGGGTTAAATAGTGATACTGCAGAGTGCTGCAGACTGCGGAGTGATGGCATGTGATATCTGACTGCAGAATAGTCAGGTGATCCATCAAGTGACTTGTCAGGTGATTTGGTGGCAGTCCGAGTGGTGCGTAAGGGAACGAGTGGGGAACAAGTGACTGAGAGCACAAAATAAATGGTGGAAAATAGCAGAAAATTGGTGGCAGGACCCAGGATTGTAACAGAACCATTGAAACCCTCAAACATGGCATGAACCAACCACTCACCAGAGCAGTCATACATTCCCCTGACTTTAACCCAAACGCGGACGTCCCATGGACCTTTAAAAAATGGGAAGAACAGGCCAGAATGTCCCACCAGAAATGGCTGGCTGCTGCTCAATATAGTCAGCAAAAACAAGGGCTTTACAGAGCCTTTGGACTAAAACCAAACCAAGGAAGAAGCAACCAACCTGGAAGAAATAGAACTTCCAGACCATGCACCACTTCCCAAGGAGGATATGCCATGGATGTCGATGCCAATAGAATGGGGCAAACACATTCCGATGCTAAAAAGCAACAACTCATGGACGAAAACAAATGCTTTTACTGCGAAATCAAAGGACATCAAGCTTGCATTTGTCGCAAGAAAATAGCAGACCGTGCCAAAAGTGGCAGAACTGCTAAAAGCGACAATCCCACTGTCAGGAACCAAGACCCCATTGACATGACCCCAGACGACATCTCCGGTTTCTTGAAAGACCACATGTTACGTTCCTGGGCACTTGGCCTACATTTTTCTTTTCTTTCTTGTCCGTTATGTACTTATACGATCACATGATCCCGACTCACATGACCGCTTACTTGTACAACAGAGCCATCTTGTCGGGAACTCCATTGTTCCCTCCTCTCGTACGTTTCCTATTGTTCTCTTCTTATGGTAGTCTGTGACCACCATTGTTCGTGACTCTATTGTTCTGTGACCCTTATTGTTTGTGACCTCATTGTTCTCCTTATTTGTACACTTAGTCAGGTAGCTGCCCTTTTGTATATAAGCTGGGCTTATATCCTAGAGTTGGGCCTTAAGCCTGACTTAGTTTGCAATCTATTGCGTTCTCAGTCTTGTTGCTTGAACCACTATTTCTTTCTTACTTTTCTTCGAAGTAATCTTCAAGTCTTTGAAGTTACTTCCCTTTCCTCTTTATCTTCACCCAGACATTGGTCTTATCGACCTTCTTGCTTTTATCACCTTCCAAAGCACCTCAGGTTATTAAGGGAATTATGACCCTTATAACTTTGTCACTGCCGCATATTTCACCTTTGCGCACGTCGCGCCTTAAGGTTCAATAGGCCTTAACACCACATGGGCTTGCTTGATGAAGATACCAAGCTGAGCATCATCGAATCCCTTATGCCAAAGGATTTTCCTCAAGCCCAAAACTAGCTGCCATAGTTAGGGCATTCCGCCTTGATAGTGTTTTTGTAAATCGCTCAAATTCTGTGCAAATAAAAGTCATGTTTTCACACTATTGAGGGAAGGCAGAAGAAACAGTCCTACTTGACACTGGGGCAACCGAAAATTTCATCGACCATACAACTGTTGTTAAACTATGTTTAGGAATGAAGAAACTCCCCTACCCCCACCCAGTATTCAATGTCGATGGAACCCTTAATTGCCATGGAACAATCACTCATGCCTGTGACCTACTTGTTACTAAAGGCAACAAAAGGGAACGTCAAAGATTCTTTGTCACTAACCTGGGACGAGATTGACTTCTCTTTGGCTACCCATGGTTTAAAGCTTTTAAACCAGAAATCGACTGGGAAAAGGGAACACTTCTAGGCCCAAAAGTTCAAATGGAAACTCTATTATTTGGAACCCTTCAACATGCAAAAACATGGGTCAAAAGTAAAGTACCAGTCAATGAAGATCTCATCCTCGAAGCACAACAAACCAGGTGCGCTCCATGGTTGGGAGTAACCCCTTTAGAAATAAAGGGAGGCCCAGTGGAAGTCAATCGCACCCATACAGCAGTAGAAATGGCCCATAAGTATGCAACGGAACATGGGAAGGAGGAAATCACCCTCCCGGAAAAATTCAAACGTCACATGGCATTATTCTCAGATGAAGAAGCAAACAAATTCCCACCAACTTGTGGTGAAGGAGACCATAAAATTGTACTAATGGACACTGCACCCACTTGCTTCAATTGCAAAGTTTACCCACTTTCAAGGGATGAACAAAAGGTGGAAGATCAATTTATCGACGAAAACTTGGCTAAAGGATATATCACACCATTGGATTCCCCCTACGGTTTTTCAACCTTTATGGTCCCTAAAAAGGACTCCAAAGAGAAATGATATATTATCGATTATCGCCCCCTCAATGCAGTCACCAGGAAAGATGTCACCCCACTTCCCAACCTCAAACAATGCATTGAAAATCTACAGGGAATGGAATTATTCAGTAAATTCGACATCTGCTGGGGCTATAACAATATCCGGATACATAAAGGGGACCAATAGAAAGCTGCTTTCAAAACCTGCCAAGGACTATTCGAACCAAGAGTAATGTTCTTTGGCATGAGCAACTCACCAGCAAGTTTTCAACGCTTTATGAATGGTATTCTTGAAGAGTTGTACAAACACTTTGAGAAGAAAGGTGTACTTGAAATATGGCGCATACTCCAAAATTACATGGATGACTGCGGAATAGGAACCCTACTCAAGGATTTCAACCTTCACATCGACATTATCCACTTCCTATTCGATCTCCTTGCACGCCATGGTCTACACCTCAAATTATCAAAATCTGTCTTTATGCAACCACAAATGGATTTCTTGGGTGTTTGAATATCAAAGGATGGAGCTACAGTTGACCCAGCTAAAGTTGCAGGACTCAGAGACTACCCATGTGAACTAAAAGACAAGTGACAAGTCCGTGGTTTCCTAGGAGTCTCTGGGTATCACTGCATGTTTTGCCCTAATTTTAGCATCATCGCTGCACCACTCACAAAACTTACCGGAAAAGATGTACCCTTTGAATGGGAACCTCAACAAAAGGAGGCCCAAAACAAGCTTATCGACATGATTACCCATGCACCAGTACTTGTTCGACCAGACCCAGAACGACAATTTGAACTTGAAACAGATGCGTCACAAATTGGAACAGGTGCCATATTATATCAATGGGACCCCCCCATAACAAAACCAGATGGCACCCAAAAACCAGGACCAAGACAACCAGTGGGATTTCACTCCCAAAAATTCACCCAAACTGAACAAAACTACCCCATCTATGATCGGGAATTCTTGGGAGTTATGCGCGGACTACGCTGCTGGTCTTATCTCCTCAAAGGGACAACTATACCTATTCTAGTTTTTACTGATCACGCCAACCTTTGCTATTACCGGGAACCCAGAAAAATAGGTCCTTGCGTCGCTGGATATCTACCAGAAAGGGAGCAGTACAACATCATTTTGGAATACAAACCTGGTGCCACTAATCGCACGGATGCGTTATCCAGAAGACCTGATTACAAGGGACCCAATCCAATTAATGATGACGTCACTGTATGGCCAGACCATTACTTTTGCGACAATCATACCTCAATTCGGGTATTCAACATGGACAGTATTGGCGATAACTTGGACAGCTGTGTCAAGATAGCTCAATATAAAGAACAACCGCTACTCAAGAAATGGGCACCAATGCATAACCTCTCCCTATTGGATGGCACACATTGGTATCACAGGACTGCCCTGGTTGTCGTGGCAGACAACGCTCTTAGGAGGGGAGTAATTTCCCTTTTTCATGACCATGTGACCTCCGGGCACGCCTAGTGTTGCTGGCAGCTAAGCCGGACCTTTTCGAAAATTGGTGATAACAAATTAAATAAAATAGCTAAAATAATGAAAATAAAGATGTGAATGGATTAGGTCAAGAGCCGGGGGGTCACTTAA
>Ga0307510_10000476_pt1 | contig 39237 bp, 32 predicted proteins | sample 12_EM_MG_FD_207224 | JGI IMG/M metagenome (GOLD analysis project Ga0307510, IMG submission 207224) | Populus trichocarpa ectomycorrhiza microbial communities from riparian zone in the Pacific Northwest, United States - 12_EM | ecosystem: Host-associated > Plants > Roots > Unclassified | place...
GCGTCCTTGGGCACGGCCACCCATTCCGCGCCGACATAGAGCGATCCGGGATTCTTGAGTTGAAAATTCATCGGCGTCTGCGCGGCGAGCGCTCCTCTCGCGAATGGTTGTGGCTCTGTAACATCAAAGCCTTGTCACGTTGACCGCTTGCAGCGGCGTTAAACGAAGTATACTTAGTTAGACAATGAGGCAAGGAAATGGTGGGCGGGAGTGGCTGTGGGAAAGTTAGCGGAAATCCTTCGCGGCGTGATGGCGATCGATCCGGCCGCCCCGGCGGTCGAGTTCGAGGAACGCTGGTTGTCATGGGGGGAATTGCGCGCGTCGGTCGATGCCATCGTTGCGGCGCTCGATGCTCTCGGCCTCGACCAGGGCAGCCGGGTCGGCGTGTTCCTCGGCAACCGACCCGGCCCGCTGGCGGCGCTGCTCGCGGTGATCAGCACGGACCGCTGCCTGGTCGCGATCAACCCGACGATGCCGGACGACAAGCTGAAGGCGGATATTGGCCAGCTCGGCCTGCCGGTGGTTGTCGCCGAACGCCGCGATATCGAACGCGACGGCATGGTCGAATGGCTCGCGGCATCGGGCACAAATATCATCGAGCTTGGCGGCGGCTTCACGGACAGCAGGGTCCGGCAACCATTGAACGGCGCGCCCTGGTGTCACACGCGTGAAAAGGCGCCGGGCGTGATGATCGAGATGCTCACCAGCGGCACGACCGGGACGCCCAAGCGGATCGCGCTGACCACGGAGGGGTTCAACCGCAGTTTCGCCAGCGCGATGAATTACGAAAAGGGCCGTTCGATCGACGATGCGCCGCGACTGCGTGACGGGACGCGGCTGCTGACCAATCCGATTGCTCATATAGGCGGGCTGTGGGGCGCGGTATCGGCGATCGCCGGCGGTTGGCGCATCTGCCTGCTCGAGAAGTTTTCCGTCGAGGCGTGGCGTGATGCGGTCGTGCGCCATCGGCCCGAGGTGGCGGCGGCGGTTCCGGCGGCACTGCGCATGCTGCTGGATGCCGATGTGCCGAGAGAGGATCTCGTCAGCCTCAAGGCCATCCGCACCGGCACCGCGCCGCTCGATCCGGCGATCGTCGAGGCCTTTCTCGACCGCTACGATATTCCCGTTCTGCAAACCTATGGCGCCACCGAATTTGCCGGTGCCGTGGCCGGCTGGACACTGAAGGATTTCCGGACGCGCTATCGCGAGAAGGTCGGCAGTGTCGGCCGACTGCAGCGCGGCGTGGCCGCGCGCACGATCGACCCGGTGACTCGCGCTCCGCTGCCGAACGGTAGCGAAGGCCTGCTCGAACTGCGCTCCGCGCAATTGGGCAACGACGCCTGGGTAGCGACGACCGATCGCGCCATCGTCGATGACGAGGGGTTTCTGTGGATCATGGGCAGGGTCGACAATGCGATCATTCGCGGTGGCTTCAAGGTCCATCCCGACGAGGTCATCAGCGCGCTGGAAAGACATCCGGCGATCCGCGAGGCCTCCGTCGTCGGCATGGCCGACGAACGACTCGGTGAGGTTCCGGTCGCGGCGGTGATTTGCCGGGATGTCGCCGACACGCCATCGGGCGAGGAACTGGCGACCTGGCTCCGCGCGGTCCTGACGCCCTATCAGATTCCGGTATCGTTCCTGGTCGTCGACGAACTGCCGCGCACTACATCGATGAAGCCCGACCTGACGGCGGTCCGACGCCTGTTCGAACAGCCGGACGTGCCGGCGGTACAACGCGGATGAGCGGGGACGCGGCGCCCGAACTGCTGGTCGAGCGCGCCGACGGCCTGGCGACACTGACGCTCAACCGGCCCGAGCGGCTTAATGCGCTGAGCTTTTCGCTGATGGTCGATCTCGCCGACGCGGTCGCCGATGTCGCGTCCGATGCCTCGGTCGGCTGTGTGATCCTGACCGGCGCCGGGCGGGGCTTTTGCGCGGGCGGTGACACCAAACAGGGCGCCGAGCGTCGCGCCACGGGAGAAGCCGCGCCGCGCGCCGAAACACGCATCGAACGATCGACTGACCGCTTGCGGCGCGAGATGGAAGCGGCACGGCTGCTGCACATCATGCCCAAACCCAGCATCGCGATGGTCAACGGGCCGGTTGCCGGCGCCGGCATCGGCCTGGCCGGCGCCTGCGACCTCCGCTTCGCCGCTGAGTCCGCGACCTTTTCATCGGCGTTCGCGCGGATCGGCGCGTCGGGCGATTATGGCAGCAGCTGGTTCTGGACGCACATCCTCGGCACCGCCAAGGCGCGCGAACTTTTCCTGCTCGGCGAGAAGCTTACCGCCGCCCAGGCGCATGCGATGGGCATCTATCACCGCGTCTATCCCGATGCGGATCTGCACGCCGAGGTGACGGGCATCGCGCGGCGCCTGGCGGACGGTCCGCGCTCCGCCTGGCGTTACATGAAGGCCAACCTCAACGCTGCCCTGACCGGCACGCTCGAAGCGAGCCTCGATCGTGAATCGGTCAACATGGTGCTGTCGATCGGCGCCTATTTCGCAGGGCTGCCAAAGTCCGAAACGTGAGCGACCTGGCCAGCCGTCGCGTCGCCATCGTCGGTGGCACGGCCGGCGTCGGCTATGCCACAGGCGCGCTGATGGCGGATCGCGGCTGTCGGGTCGCGCTGATCGGCCGAGATACGGCGCGGGCCGAGGCGAAGGCAGCTGCCTGTTCGGGCCATGGGCCCTATCCCGCGATCGGGATCGGAATCGACACGGCGCGACTCGATGGTCTTGCGGATGCCGTTGCGCGGGCCGTCGATCGGCTTGGCGGGCTCGACGGCCTCGCGGTCACCGCCGGGCCGATCGCGGGGCAGGGGCGGTTCGATATGCTTGACGATGCCGACTGGCTGGAATCGTTCGACATGCAGGTGATGACCGTGGTGCGCGCCGTCCGCGCCGCCCTGCCGGCGCTCATCGCCAGCCGTGGCGCTCTCGTCACGGTGGCGGCTTATTCGGTTCGCGCGCCCAAACCGCATTTGCCACATTATGCGGCGATGAAATCGGCCGTCGCGTCGCTCACCAAGAGCCTGGCGTTGACCTATGGCGGCCAGGGCGTGCGTGCGAACTGCATCGCGCCGGGCGCGACTGCGACCGAGGCGCTCGATGCGGCAACCGCACTCGCGGTCGCCCGCTATGAAGCGGGGCCCGAGGCGTCGCTCGCCCGCTATATGAAGGACGAATGGCAGATGGACGTCGCGCTCGACCGCGCCGGCCGGCCGGGCGAGGTGGCCGAGCTGATCGCCTTCCTGCTTTCGCCGCAAGCCTCCTACGTGACCGGTGCGCTCATCAATATCGATGGTGGCACGCACTTCTGAATCCGGCCGTCAGCTACCCTTGGCCGACAATGCGCAATGCCGCGCGAACATCCGCGTCGCGCGCTGCTGGAGCTCGAACGGCACCTCGGGCGGCTGGACGACGCTGCCGTCCTTCCCCGGCAAGGCGATCGTCGCCGTGCTCTTGAGCGTTTCCTCGCCGCGCTGGTTGGTCATGCGCACCGCGACATCGACCAGCTTGCGGCCCTTCTCCTCGCGCGTGGCGGTGACTTCGCCGGTAACGATCTGGGTATCGCCCATATAGTTGAACTTGCGGATCTCGTCGTGCAGCGCGATCACCATGCCGTCATCGCCGCACCAGTCGGTGAGATAATGATAGAGGTAATTCTCCCGCATCACGCCGTAATCATAGGCCATCGGATTGCCGATCGCCTGCGCCCAGCTGTCGTCCCAATGCAGTCGCTGCGCCACGTCGGGCACGCCATATTGGTTCTTGATGTAGAAAGCGGGAATGCGCTGGCGGTTGTGATAGCCGATCCGGCCGGGTGCCGGCGCATAAGGCCAGAAGCCGTAGCCGCCGGCATGGAAGCACATCACATCGGTCACGGTGAGCGGGCCCTTGGCCATCGTTCCCAGCGTGTCGCCGACCACCACGTCCTCGAAATAGCGCGGCGCCGCGCCGCGGACCTGTTCGGCGGCATAGATCTCGTCGATCCTGGCGATGTCGGCGTCGCTATATTCGGCCGGCTTGATCTCGGTATATTTGCCCTTTTTACGCGCGGTCTTGCGCTCGGTCAGCACCATCAGCACGCGATAGGTCGCGACTACCTCGCCGCGCTGGTTGAGCTTCACATGGCGGTTGACCCGGATCACCGAGCGCCCGGCAAATTCCGATTGTTTGACCTCGAGGCTCTCCTGCCCGGAAAAGCTCAGCAACGTGTCGCCCGCATAGACCGGCCGGAACCACTCCCAGCGCCCGCCCGAGACGAACACATGGATGCCGCGGAACAGCCCCTTCATCTGCGCCTTGAGTTCGGGCGGCATGGGATCGCCCCGCATCGGGCTGTTGATGATGCCGGCCATCATCCCAGGCGCGATGACGTTGCCCCAGCGGCTCGCCGCGCCGTGCACGGGGTCGCAATGCAGCGGATTGTCGTTGCCGCAGCCATGCGCGAAGTTGCGGATGTTATCGAGCGTCGCGGTCTGGATATATTCGCGGTGCGCGTTGGGGACATCCACGCCCAGCAGCAGCCGGGCGCGTTCGATGTCTTCGTCCTGGATTTCGTTGCTGGTCGCCTTGTCCCATTCGTCGCTGGTCGCCGCGGTCGCCATCATTCTCTCCATATCGATAACCTAGTTATCTATGTAAGAAGAGCGATCGTCAACCCGTGATCCACCGCAGCAGCACGTCATTGAAGTGATCGGGCCGCTCGATCGGCGAGAGGTGACCGCAATCTTCGATCATGGTCAGCCCGGCGCCCGGGATCGCCGCCGCCAGTTCGATCGCGTTGTCGGGCGGGATGACGCGATCCGCGTCGCCGGCGACGACGCAGGTCGGGACCGTGATCTCACCGAGCCCCGGCCGGCTGTCGGGCCGGCCCGCTGCGGCCAGCTGCTGGCGAACGAACATTTCGGGGCCCATGCGGCGCAGCATGGCCTCGATCCGCTGCAGCATAAGCGCGTCGGCGAGGCGGGAAGGATGGACCGTCACGCCGAGCAATCGTTCGACGACGCGGTCGAATTTGCCCGCTTTAACTGCTGCGCTCGCCGCCTGCCGGCCGGCGCTTTGTTCAGGCGTGTCGGGTCGGGCACCGGTATGGGCGAGAAGCAGTCGCGTGACCCGCTCGGGCGCCTCGCGCATGATCGCCAGCGCGACATAACCGCCCATCGACAAGCCGGCGAGCGCGAAGCGCTCGGGCGCCGAGCGGAGCACTTCGTCGGCCATCGTCTCGGTCGTCGCGGCATCGAGCGCTGGCACGATACACCTGGCGTGGCCGCGCAACGCAGCGACCTGGTCGCGCCACAATTCCGCGTCGCATATCATACCCGGCAACAGCAGCACAGGGACGCCCGTGGTCATCGCGACGTCGCCAGTTCGGCATAATCGACGACGCCTTGTTCGAGCAACGCGACCAGGCGCGGCAGGTCCGTGATCTTGTCGGCATCGGCCATGATGCCGAGATCGAGCATGTCGCCGCCGCGGCGCAGCGTGATGTTGAGAAACCGGCGGCTGGCAAGGAGCGGTATCGGGAAGTTGGCCTGTTGTTGGAAGCCGGCGATGGCGGGCCGTCGCGCCGGACCCGGCACGTTCGACAAGGTGACGTTGCCGGGCGAGATAGCCGCGCCGGTTTCGGTCAGCGCGGCAAATTTGCGACGGCGATCGCGCGGCCCGAACGGCGTCTCGGGCTGATCGAGCATCGCCTCGTCATATGGCGTGCGCAGCATCTCGTTGGCGAGCGAGGCCTGGATTGCGCGTAACCGCGCCAGCGGTTCAGCAACGTCGGTCGCGAGGCTGGGGTTCAACGCGACGATTCTATTGCCAAGCGCGCCGTGCTCGGGCTTGCGATAGCTTCGCGCCGCGGAGGTAATGAGCGGCGCGTCGGGCAGATCGCCGATCTCGATCAGATAACCACGCAAAGCCGCCGCGACGACCGCCAGGAACATGTCGTTGACGGTTGCGTCGAGTGCGCGTCCCACCGCCTTGATCGCCGGCAGCGACAAGCTGAGCGTCGCATAGCGCCGGCGCGGCGTTGTCGGCCCCGAGAGGCGCAAGGCCGGTGTCTTTAACCGCCGCGTCGCGGGGTCGGCCTGCAACAACTTGATCGCGGCCAGCGCCTCGCCGCGCGATTGCTTTGCCTGTTTGCGGAAGAGCTTCTCGCGGCGAAAACGCCACCAGGCGCGGGCCAGCCACAGGGGTGCAGGGGGAGGGCGTTCGGAACGCGGTACCTGCGTCGGCATCTCCGCATCATCGGCGAGCATTTCGAGGATCGACTGGAAGCCGACCCCGTCGGCCAGCGCGTGATGTACCTTGATCAACATTGCACAGCGCCCGTCGGCGAGCCGGTCGAGAAGATGAACCTGGAAAGGGGGTCGGGAGAGGGCGATCCGCTCGACGCTCCAGCACGCGACGAAGTCCCGTACTGCGTTCTCGCCCATCGCCTCGCCCGGCGGCTGGCGGGTGATATGTCTGGCCGGGTCGAACTGGGCGCCGTCGAGCCAGACGTCGGAATCATACCCCCGCGGCGCTTGCCTCAGCGAACGCATCAGCGGTGTGGAGGGGAGCCGGTCGACGAGGTGCGCGGTCGTGCGATCGGCGAAGGCCGCGCGCTCCTCGGGCCGGACCGCGAAATATTGCAGCGCGCCGATATGCATCGGCGAGGCATCGGTTTCGGTCAGGATCATGAAATGATCGTCGGGCCGCAACCGGTTCATCCGCGATATCCTCCAGCTCGTTGCAACGGTGCTGTCAGCGCAGTTCGAACTTTTTGGCGCCGGCCATGATCGCGTCGCGATCGACCTGGGTTTCGCCCAGGGGATTGCCCAGTTGAACATATTTGAGCCCGGTCTGGAGCGCGACGCTGCGCGGCAGGTCGAGCGATTCCCAGATCGCCCGCACAGTGCCCTGCGTTGCCGCCGAGGGCTTGGCGGCGATCCGCGCGGCGAGGTCATGCGCGCGGCCCCATAGCGACGCCAGAGGGACCACCTCGGACACCAGTCCCATGCGCAAGGCGGTCGGCGCCGTGATCCGCTCGTCATTGCCGAGCAGCGCCATGCGCAGCACGTCGCCGAGCGGCATGCGATAACGCGCGCCGATCGGCTCGAGCGCGGAGGTCATGCCATAGGTCACGTGCGGGTCGAAAAACTGCGCATCGTCCTCGCAGATGATGATGTCGCTCTCGTTGAGCCAGTAAAAGGCGCCGCCTGCGCACAGCCCGTGAACCGCAGTCACCACCGGCTTCCAGCAATGGCACGACTTCGGGCCGAGTCGCGTGCCGGGGTCTTCCTGGTTCCAGATATTGTCGGACCCGAGCACGTCGTTCTTGTTGCCCTGGTTCCTAACATCGACGCCGGGGCAGAAGGCCCGGCCGGGCGCGGCGCGAAGCACGACCGCGTGGACATCGTCATCTTCGGCGATCTGCCGCCAGAGCAGCGCGAACTCCTCGACCATCTCGCGATTGAACGAATTCAACGCCTGCGGGCGATTGATCGTGATGGTCGCGACATGGTCGTCGCCCGATTCGTAGATCAGCGTCTCCCAGGTCACGCGCCGTCTCTCCCTTCCAACATATATAACCAAGATAGTTATGTTGCCATCGCGTCTTCGTAATGTCCAGAGACAGCGCCACGAGCGCGCCGTCAATGCCGCGCGTCGATGCGCCAGTTGGGCCAGTCTTGATCGCTGCGATGAAAAATGCAACTGAGTGCACGAGGTTATCTATGTTGGTAACAGCGAGAGGGTTGGAAGACTGACATGAGCTTGCCATGACCGGCGCGCTGGAAGGCATTCGTATCATCGAGATAGCGGGGATCGGGCCGGCGCCGTTCGCCGGCATGATGCTCGCCGACCATGGCGCGGAGGTGATCCGCGTCGATCGTCCCGGCGGCACGCGCGGCGGGGTACCGACCGCACGCGAAGCGGATGTCCTCGCACGTTCCCGCGCCTCGATCGTTCTCGATCTCAAATCGGCCGAGGGCGCTGCCGTGTTCAGGGACCTGTGCGCCACCGCCGACGCGCTGATCGAAGGCTTCCGCCCCGGCGTGATGGAACGCCTGGGGCTCGGCCCCGATCAACTGCTCGCCGCCAATCCGCGGCTGGTTTACGGACGCATGACCGGCTGGGGTCAGGACGGTCCCTACGCCCAGTCGGCCGGCCACGACATCAACTATATCGCGCTCGCCGGCGTGCTCAACGGCATCGGCCGCGCTGGTGAAAAGCCGGTGCCGCCGGCCAATTTGATCGGCGATTTCGGCGGCGGCGGCATGATCCTTGCCTTTGGCGTGCTCGCCGCGATCATCGCCGCCGGACGTACGGGCCGGGGTCAGGTGGTCGATTGCGCGATGAGCGAGGGCGCCGCGTTGCTCTCGGCCATGTTGTGGGGGTTCAAGGCGCAGGGTCACTGGCATGACACGCGCGGTGTCAACACGCTCGACGGCGGCGCACCTTATTACGACAGCTACGAGACCGCCGACGGCAAGCATATCGCCTTCGGGCCGATCGAGCCGCAATTCTACGCCGAATTCTGCCGCCGCGCCGGACTCGATGGTGATCCCGCTTTTTCCGGGCAACTGGACCCGTCCAATTGGCCGGCCTTGAAGCAGCGGCTCGAAGAAGTCTTCGCAGCGGGCACGCGGGACGAATGGTGCACCCTGCTCGAGGGCAGCGACGCCTGTTTCGCGCCCGTGCTGTCGATGGACGAGGCGCCCCACCACCCGCACAACCGCGCGCGATCGGTGTTCGCCGCGATCGGTGGCGTGACGCAGCCGATGCCGGCGCCGCGCTTCTCCGCCACGCCGGCGGCAGACCCCGAGGCACCGGGCCCGGCGGGGCGCGAGAGCCGGGCGATCCTCGCCGGGCTCGGATATTCGCAAGCGCGGATCGACGCGCTGGTCGAGCAACATCACGAAGGAGCAGAGTGAATGGACATCCAGGGCGTTGCCGTGATCGTCACCGGCGGAGCCTCCGGCCTGGGCGAGGCGACCGCGCGAATGCTGGCCGGCCGCGGCGCGCGTGTCGCACTGTTCGACCTCAACGAGGAACTGGGCACCCGGCTTGCGAGCGAAATCGGCGGCCGCTTCGTCAAGGTAGATGTGGCCAATGAGGGGGCGGTGGCGGATGCCATCGCGGTGGCCGAGCAGGCGCATGGAATAGCGCGCATCCTGGTCAATTGCGCCGGCATCGGCCCGCCGGGCAAGGCGGTCAGCCGGGGCAATGCACTGCCGCTCGATACATTCCGCAAGATCGTCGAGATCAACCTGATCGGCACCTTCAACGTGACGGCGCAGGTCGCCGCGCGGATGCTGACGGCGCCACCGCTCGGCGAAGAACGCGGCCTGATCGTCAATACGTCGAGTGTCGCCGCCTTTGACGGCCAGATCGGCCAGCCGGCCTACGCAGCGTCGAAGGGCGGCATCGCCTCGCTCACCTTGCCGCTGGCACGCGAATTCGCCGACAAGGCGATCCGGGTGATGACCATCGCGCCGGGATTGTTCCTCACGCCGCTGCTGATGAGCCTGCCCGAAGAAGCGCGCGAATCGCTCGGCCGCCAGGCGCCGTTCCCCAACCGGCTCGGTCTGCCCGAGGAATATGCCCGGCTGGTCGGCTCGATCATCGACAACCCGATGCTCAACGGCGAGGTGATCCGGCTCGACGGCGCGATCCGCATGACGCCGCGCTGATGTTTGCCACCCGCTTCACCGAGCTGTGCGGCATCCGCTTCCCGATCATGCAGGGTGGCATGCAGGGCGTCGGCCGCGCCGAGCTGGCGGCCGCCGTGTCGCAAGCCGGCGGCCTCGGCACACTGACCGCGCTGACCCAACCGAGCCCGGATGATTTGCGCGTCGAGATCGCGCGCTGCCAGGCGATGACGGACGCGCCGTTCGCGGTGAACATCACGGTATTCCCGACAATCAACGCGCCCGACTACAGGGGCTATGCGCAGGCCGTAATCGATAGCGGCGTGACCATCGTCGAAACCGCCGGGACCCCCGCCGCCGTCGAGATATGGGAGATGCTGCGCCCGCACGGCATTCGCATCATCCACAAATGCACCTCGGTCCGCCATGCGCTGTCGGCCGAACGCAAGGGGGTGGATGCCGTCTCGATCGATGGCTTCGAATGCGCCGGCCACCCCGGCGAGGACGACGTCCCCGGCCTGATCCTGATCCCGGCTGCGGCCGACAAGATACGCATCCCGATCCTCGCCAGCGGCGGCTTCGGCGACGGCCGCGGCCTGGTCGCCGCGCTGTCGCTGGGCGCGGACGGCATCAACATGGGCACGCGCTTCTGCGCGACGCGCGAGGCGCCGATTCATGACGGCGTCAAGCAGCGCATGGTCGAAGCCGATGAGCGCGCCACCAACCTGATCTTCCGCAGCCTGAAGAACACCGCGCGCGTCGGCAAGAATGCCGTCTCGGACGAGGTCGTGCGGCGCCTCGTGCAGCCCGGCGCCACCTTCGCCGATGTCGCCGATCTGGTCTCCGGCATGCGCAGCCGCGCCGTGTTGCAGACCGGTGAGATCGATGACGGGCTCTATTGGGCGGGGCAGGTCCAGGGCCTGATCCACGACGCGCCGCCGGTCGCCGAACTGATCGACCGGATCGTCGGCGAGGCCTACGCGATCGTCACCGGGCGCCTCGCCGCGATCCTCGCGCCCGCCACCTCTCACTGATCCCCATCCGAAAGGACCCTCGATGACCAACGCCTATATCGTATCCGTCGCGCGCACGGCCGGCGGCCGCCGCGGCGGCAGGTTGAAGGACTGGCATCCGGCCGATCTCGCAGCGCTCGCGCTCGATGCGATCATCGACCGCACCGGTATCGACCCAGCCCAGGTCGAGGATGTGATCATGGGGTGCGTGTCGCAGGTCGGCGAGCAGGCGTTCAGCGTCGGACGTGGCGCCGTGCTGTCGTCGAAGCTGCCGGAAAGCGTGCCGGCGACGACGATCGACCGCCAGTGCGGATCGAGCCAGCAGGCGATCCACTTCGCCGCCGCTACCGTCATGTCGCGCCAGATGGACGTCGTCATCGCTGCCGGGGTCGAAAGCATGACCCGCGTGCCGATGGGCCTGGCCAATACGCTGGCGGCGCAGAACGGCTTCGGCACGCCGGACAGCCCCGGCATGGCACGGCGCTACCCCGGAATCGCGTTCAGCCAGTTTTCAGGCGCCGAAGCCATCGCCCTCAAGCACGATCTGTCGAAGGACATGCTCGATCGCTTCGCCTTCGACAGCCACCGCAAGGCGATCGCCGCCACCAATGCAGGCTATTTCGACGCCGAGATCGTCCCCGTGCCGGTGGTCGATGCGGACGGCGTGGAAACGCTGCATGCGCACGACGAGGGCATCCGCTTGGACGTCAGTCTGGAGGGCATCGCCAATGTGCGGCTGATCCAGGAAGGCGGGCGATTGACCGCCGCCTCGGCCAGCCAGATCTGCGACGGGGCCAGCGCGGTGCTGATCGTCAACGATACGGGGCTGAAGCGGCTCGGCCTGACGCCCCTGGCGCGCATCCACGAGATGACGGTCATCGGCGAAGATCCGGTGATCATGCTGGAGGCGCCGATCTCGGCGACACGACGCGCGCTGGAACGCGCCGGCCTGTCGATCGACGAGATCGACCTTTATGAAGTCAACGAGGCCTTTGCCAGTGTGCCCCTTGCGTGGACGAAGGCAATCGGGGCGGACCCCGCGCGGCTCAACGTCAATGGCGGCGCGATCGCGCTGGGCCATCCGCTCGGCGCTTCGGGCACGAAACTGATGACCACGCTGGTCCAGTCACTGCACCGCACCGGTGGCCGTTATGGGCTGCAGACGATGTGCGAGGGTGGGGGGCTCGCCAATGTGACGATCGTCGAACGGCTCTGAAGCGCCGGGTGGATCAGCGCCCGGTCCAGCGTGCCGGGCGCTTTTCAAGGAAGGCGAGCGGGCCTTCGCGCGAATCCTCGCTCTCGAACACGCGTGCCGCGCCCGCGAAGGAGAGGATGCGCAGTTCGGCGTCGGACTTTTCGGACGATAGCCGGGCGACGATAAGGCTTTCGCGCACCGATATCGGCGCGTTCACCGCGATCGCCTCGGCCAGCGCGATCGCCGTTTCCGCCACCGCGTCCGATGGCACGACGCGGTTGAGCAGGCCGAGCGCATAGGCGCGATCCGCATCCATCGGATCTCCCGTCGCGATCAGCTCGAGCGCGATGTTGCGCGGAATCGCTCGCGGCAGGCGGTGCACGCCGCCGGCGCCCGCGAACAGCCCGCGCTTGACCTCGGGCAGGCCGAACCGCGCGTCGTCCGACGCGACGATCATGTCGCAAGCCAGCGCCAGTTCGCAGCCGCCTGCCAGCGCGAAGCCCTGCACCGCGGCGATCCACGGCTTGCTTCTCTTGGCGTCGGCAAAACCGGCGAATCCGCCATCGGGCGTCGACAGGGTGTCCGCCCGTCCCTTGGAGATTTCCGACAGATCGGCACCCGCGCAGAACACCCTGGCGTTCGACGAGGCGAGAATGACGACGCGGATCGAGTCGTCCTGTTCTGTCTGCTTGACCAGCGCGTCGAGTCGGCTCGCCAGCGCGCCGTTGATCGCATTGCGCACCTCGGGGCGGTTGAGCGTCAGCAGCGCGATATGCTCGCCGTGCCGCTCGAACAGTACTTCACTGCCCAAGGTCGCTGCCAGTTCGCTCATGCCTCTCTCCGTTTCCCTTTGTCCTGCGCTCTTGCCAGCGCCTTGCACTGCTTCTACAACATAGGCAACTAGGTAAGCTTAGAAAATCAAAATCCGGATCGACAGGCCGGATCGACAGGAGTGTCCGCCATGAACGCCACCGCAGCGCTGTCGCCGGCGCCCGAGACCGCCGCCGAACAATGGGCGCGCTTCAGCCCGATCGTGACCGGCGACGACTATGTCGAAAGCCTGCGCAATCGCGGGGTCGCCGTCCATCTGTTCGGCGAGCTGATCGCCGAACCCGTCGATCATCCGATCATCCGCCCGTCGATCAACGCGCTGAAGATGACCTATGATCTCGCGATCGAGGATCCCGATCTGGCGACCGCCTGGTCGCCGCTGATCGAGGCGCGCGTCAACCGCTTCCTGCACATCGTCGGCTCGCCCGACGATCTGGTGATGAAGAACCGCATGCAGCGCCGTCTCGGCCAGCTGACCGGCACCTGCTTCCAGCGTTGCGCCGGGCTCGACACGATCAGCGTGCTGCACTCGATCACCTACGATATCGACGCCAGGCACGGCACCTCCTACCACCAGCGCTATCTCGACTTCATGCGCCATGCGCAGCGCAACAACGTCACCATCGGCGCGGGCATGACCGATCCCAAGGGCGACCGGTCGAAGCGGCCGAGCGAGCAGGCCGACCCCGACCTGTTCATGCACGTGACGCGGCGCACGCCTGAGGGCGTCTATGTGACGGGCGCCAAGGCGCACATGACCGGCGGGCTCAACTCGCACTGGATCTGCGTCATGCCGACGATGAACCTTGGGCCCGACGATCGCGACTACGCGATCGTCGGCATGGTTCCGGGCGACGCACCGGGGCTGACCTATATCTATGGCCGCCAGTCCTGCGACACACGGGCGATGGAGAAGGGCGACATCGACAAGGGCAATGCCCGTTTCGGCGGGCAGGAGACGCTGGTCGTGTTCGACGACGTCTTCATCCCGGCCGAACACGTCTTCATGGACGGCGAATATGAGTTTGCCCAGGACATGGTCGCGCGGTTCACCTCGTACCACCGCGCCAGCTATGTCTGTAAGACCGGCCTTGGTGACGTGATGGTTGGCGCGGCCGCCGCGATCGCGGAATATAACGGCGCCGATCAAGCCAGCCACGTCAAGGACAAGCTGGTCGAGATGACGCATCTCAACGAGACGATCTATTCCTCGGCCATCGCTTCGAGCCATGAGGCCAAGCCGCTGCCCTCGGGCATCTATATGAACGACGGCATGCTGGCCAATGTGTGCAAGCATAATGTCACGCGCTTCCCCTATGAGATCAGCAGGCTGGCGCAAGACCTTGCCGGCGGCCTGATGGTGACGCTGCCGTCCGAGGCCGATTTCGAGAATGAGGTGACCGGCCCGATCCTGCAGAAATATCTCATGGGTCGCGCCAATGTGCCGGTCGAACATCGCCAACGCATGCTGCGACTGATCGAAAATATGACGCTCGGTCGCAATGCGGTCGGTTATCTGACCGAGTCGCTCCACGGTGCCGGGAGCCCCCAGGCGCAACGTATCCAGATCCTGCGCGGCATGGAGGTCGAACGGAAGAAGGGATACGCGACCGCGCTGGCCGGCATCACGGACGAGGAGCCGATCGACCGGGAATAACGCCGGTATCGAAAGGGATCGCCGGATTGCGTGGCCTGCTTTGGCGTCTGCTCGCATGGCGGCCGGGTAGGGCGAGCCCGTTCGCGCCTAGCCGAACACGTCGATGATCTCGGCCCCGTTCCCGTCGCTCAGCCACACGGCATTGCTGGCCTCCAGGTGGCGGTGCCAATGCTTCGACGCGCCGTCGGCATCGCCGGCCTCGATCAGGTTGCGCAGCCGATAAAAGGATTTGAGACCTTTCGCCGCCACCTGACGCTGCTCGTCCGGGCCGCGCGGCCGCGTCGACAATCGGCGTACCTGGTAGCGCGCGACGATGTCCTGCAACATCCGCGTGATCATCAGCAACGTGCGGTTGCCCGACAGTTCCACCAGCACGCGATGGAAATGCGCCACACCGATGACGAAGTCCTGATTGTTGCCCGCATCGATCAGCGCCGCGAGCTGTTCGATTTCCGCGCCGAGCGTCGCCGCGGCCTTGTCCGGTTTCGTCACCGCGAGGTGCGCCGCGACATAGGGTTCGATGCTGAGCCGGGCCTGGTAGATGTCGGCGATCGTCGCCCCCTCGACCTGCAGCGCGAAACCGGCATAGCGGGCGACGCCGGCCACATGCGGGGCGTGGACACGCGGGCCGGTACGCGAACCGCGACCGACGCTGATCAACTGTTCGGCTTCGAGCACTCGCAGCGCCTCGCGCAGCGTCGGCCGGGAAACGCCCAGCGTTGCGATCAGTTCGGCCTCCGACGGCAGGAAATCGCCTTCGGCAAGCTCGCCGCGCACGATCCGCCGGCGGATCTGATCGGCCACGACCTCGCCCGTTTTGGGCGCGCGCACGAGATTGAGCGGTTTCTGCCTGCCGCGCGCGTGGGTGACGGCATTTTCTTTGCTGGGTGTCGGCACGTCGGTCCTCTTCTCCCCTTGCGGGATTCCGCTCCGGCCGGGCGCGCTGGCGCGTTTGCGCGGCCCTTGTCAATTATCCGAGCCGAAGCACTGAAACTACAAATCGCAGTTGACTAAGTAAACTAAGTCTGCATGATGTAGCTCACTCCGTGGAACAACGGAATGCGATAAATAGGCTAGGGGAGGTTCATCATGGTTGGGTCATCAGGAAGCGGTCGTATCGCCCTCAGGGCGCTGGCATATGGCACGGTGGCGGCGGCGGCCTTGAACGCCGTGCCGGCCTGGTCGCAGCAGCAGGCGCCCGCGACGCCCCCCGCGGCCCCGGCCGCGCAAGACACCACGGGCGTCGGCGATATCATCGTGACGGCTCAGCGGCGTGAGCAATCGCTGAGCAAGGTCCCCGTGTCGATCCAGGCGGTGAGTGCGCAGACGCTCAAGGTGCTGGTCATCACCGACACGCCCTCGCTCGTCGCGGCCACGCCTTCGGTGAACTACACCAACGGCTTCTCGGCCAATTCCAGCGGTTTCATCATCCGCGGCATCACCTCGGCCTCGGCCGAAGGCGGTATCCAGCAGAGCACGTCGATGGTGATGGATGGCGTGCCGCTCGTCCGACCGGGCGAATTCGTCGGCGATCTCGGTGATATCGAGCGCGTCGAAGTGCTGCGCGGGCCCCAGGGGACCTTGTTCGGCAAGAACGCCACGGCGGGCGTCGTCAGCATCATCACCAAGAAGCCGACCAGCAAATTCGAGGCGTCGCTGGACGGCAGCGTCACCACCGACCAGGAATATCTGACGCGCGGGATGGTCAACCTTCCGCTCGGCGATGGCGTCGCGCTGCGGTTGAACGGATATTACAGGAATCTCAATCCGCTGATCCACAATCTCGGGCGTGGCGGCGACATGTACGGCGCCGAGGCCTATGGCTTCAGCGGCAAGCTGTCGATCGATCTCGGACCCGATGTGAACCTGCTGCTGAGTGGCGACTATCGCCATTCCGTCACCAGCTTCGGCCAGCTCATTCCGCTCATCCCGAGCACGTTCATCGGGCCGCTGACGGTCGCCGCGTTGGGCTACACGCCCAGGGTCGGGCTCAACCAGATCAACACCGACGGCAAGACCACCGATCAGTCGCAGGGCTATTCCTTCGCGGCCGAACTGGGCTGGCGGATCACGCCCGGCCTCAAATTCACGTCGATCTCGGCGTATCGCGACTATCGCGACGATACCGTGAACGATGTCGACGGCACGCCGGTGGGCGTCGATGCCGGCACCGGTTTCACGCCCAACCCGACCGGCTATCCGGTCATGTTCGTGATGAATTCGCCGCCGCCGGTGAAGGACCGTGTTCATTATTTCTCGGAAGAAGCGCGGCTCAACTATTCCGGCGACCGCGTCGATGTGGTCGGCGGCCTATATTATCAGTCGATGGTCAATAGCGGCGGCAACAACGTGCCGTTCATCTTCAACGGCGCCTATCTCGGCTTCGGGCCGCTCGCCGCGAACACGCTCTTTTACAATTCGACGCCGGTGAGCTTCAAACTGAACGACGACACCTGGGCCGCGTTCGGCGACGTGACGTTCAAGGTCACCGACACCGTGTCGCTATTCGGCGGGCTTCGCTACACGCACGAGAAGATCAAGGATAATTACGCCAGCAATGCCTATTTTCTCCAGATCACGGACGGCGCGGGTGTCCTGCTGCCGGCACCGGGCGGCGGCCTGATATTCGATCCGATCACCACGAAGATCAACGGCCCCAGCGCTGCGACCGCCTTTGTGCTCGAATCGAGCACGAACAATCTTTCGGGCAGGGCCGGTATCCAGTGGCAACCCGCCGCCGGCCTGAATTTCTATTTCTCCTACAATCGCGGCTACAAGGGCTCGGCCGTCGATACGTCGCGGTCGGCCGCCGCGCCGAGCGCGACCTATTCGCCCATCCTCGCGCCCGAAAAGGCGAGGAGCTTCGAACTGGGGACCAAGCTCCAGCTGTTCGACAACAGGTTGCAGGTGAACCTCAATCTGTTCGACGAAAAGATCGACAATCTCCAGCAGACCATCGTCCTGCCGTCGACGGCGACCCAGCTGATCAATGCCGGCGCGGTCAAGACGCGGGGCGTCGAGTTCGACGCCCGGGCGCGCGTGGCGACCGGCCTGACGATCGACGGCGCCGTCACCTATAACGACCCGCATTATTCGGGCGATGTGTTCGTAGGATGCTGGCCGGGCCAGACGGTCGCGCAGGGGTGCGTCGGCGGTCGCGAGAATCTGAACGGTCTCCAGACCGTCAATTCCTACAAATGGCGCTATAATATCGGGGCGACCTATACCAACGACCTGCCCGGCCTGCCGGTCAACATGGTGGCGCGTGTGGGCTGGAACTGGTCCGACAGTTCCCCGCAACGCGTCGGCGACGATCCGTTGCTGCGCGAGCCATCGCACGGGCTGCTGGATGCCTCGTTGACGATCGCGTCCGACAATCAGCGTTGGTCGGTCCAGATCTTCGGCAAGAACCTCACCAACCAATCCTATTATAACGGTCGGGTCGAGATCAACGCCATCGTCGCGCGCGTGGCGGGATATATCCCGCGCGACTATAAGCGTTATGGCGGCCTCCGGCTGACCATCAATCTCTAACGCTCCGGCGCTTGGGGTAAGCAGACAAAACCGCACCCGTTCCCGACATCGCTGATTGGGCGGTGGCCGGGGCGGGGCGGCGTTGCGCGTGACGCGGTGGTCGAGTCAGGGGAGAGGCGAAAATGGGCGGCGACTTGAACGGCAAGGTCGCGATCGTGCTTGGCGCGACGACGGCCGATGGCATGGGCCAGGCGATCGCCCGGCGGCTCGCTGCCGAGGGTGCGAAAGTCGTCGTCTCCGGCCGCAGCGAAGAAGGCCTGAGAAATGTCTCGAGCGAGATCGGCGGGGCATATCACGTCGCCGACATCACGCAGGAGGCGGACATTGCGAGCCTCGTTCGCTACACCACGGACACCTTTGGCGGCCTTCATATCGCGGTGAACGCGGTGGGCGTTTCCGGCCGGGTCCCGTTCCGTGAGTTGACCGAGGAACATCTGCTGGCGATGGCGAAGCTGCATTTCGTCGGACCAGCGCTGTTCATCAAGCATGTCGCCGAAGCGATCGTCGACGATGGTGCGATCGTGAACATTTCGTCGCTTTCCGCCTATGATCCGATTGTCGGCATCTCCGCCTATGCCGCCTCCAAGCGCGCCGGCGACCGCATGGTCGAGGCGGCGGCGGTGGAATATCGCGCCAAACGCTTGCGCATCAATGCCGTCATCCCGTCACTGGTGCCGACCCCGTTGTCGCGGCTCGGCATCAGCGAATTCGGCATGGATCCGGTGGCGTTCGAGCAAACCTATGCCGATCTCACTCCGCTCGGCCGCGTCGCGCGACCCGAGGACATCGCCGCCTTCGTCTATATGCTGGTGCGCGACGAGTTCTTCGAAACCGGGCAACTGCTTCACTGCAGTGGCGGCAATTCGCTCCTGGGGACGCCAAGATATTTCGCCCGTCGCTAGGGTGGATGGCGTGAGCGGCTGGCCGATCCGGCTCGCTTCAACTTTCCGGCAATCGCTCCATACTCCCTGCCGACGCGCGCTTATATCGGGTGGGCGTCGGCTCATTCTCATTGTTGGTATTGAATGCGGTGCGGCAGGTTGGATTGCCGCGACTTTGCTAGGTGCGGACGGAGGAATACACGAAGAAAAACGACAAATATTCGCATAATTGCCTATGAAAAGCACAAATCGTCATCGCCGCGACGCGCGCCATTCGTGATGTAGATCATCAGTCACGTGATGTTGGATTCAGGCGAGGATACTGCTTGTATCTTTGCCAGGGAGGGCGGAGCGCGCCCCAAAAAAGGACCCCATCGGCTCGCAATATATCCTCTATGCTTGCAGGCGTCTGCTCGCGTGACTTGCGCGATACTTCCCGCCGATACGTCGCCCTGTCGTAATTCAGGCGCGTGTCACGTCGCCTCCCGGCGCGGTGTGAACAGGGGCAGCCAGACGTCCTCGACCTGTTCGAAGACGACCTGCACCGCCACGCCGATATGCACCGCCTCGGGTGGGCAACCGACGATATTGGTCGTCAGGCGCAGCCCCGTCTGCTCGGGAAGCTCGACAATGGCGATGACGTAGGGGACCGCGAGGCCGGGCCGCCAGGCCTGATGATTGACCGTGAAGCTGGCGACCACCGCGTCGCCTGATACCGTCGCGATGTCGAGTTCCGTCCCGTGACAGTGCAGACAGACCGGGCTCGGCGGATGGATCAGGAATCCGCACGGCACGCAGCGCTGGAATTGCAGCCGCCCATCGGCGCCGCCTTGCCAGAAATGGGCATTTTCGGGCGTGACGACGGGCAGGATCAGGGGCGCGTCCATCGTCAGCGCTTGGGCAGGGCGAAGCCTGCCTTTTCGCGGTCCCAGGTCGCCGGCGTACAGCCTTCCTCGCGCAGCTGATATTTCAGCACCTTGCCCGTCGGGTTGCGCGGCAGGTCGTCGCGAAACTCGATATAGCGCGGCACCGCGAAATAGGGGACGCGGTCGAGCGACCAGGCGCACAGCGCCTCCTCGGTGAGGGTGGCGCCCTCGGTCAGCACGGCCGTCACCTTGAGGTCGTCCTCCCCCAGTTCCGAGAATACCGCGTGAACCGCGACATCGCGCACGGCGGGGTGGGTGGCGAAAGTCGATTCCATCTCGAAGCTGGAGATATTCTCGCCGCGCCGGCGCAGGTAATCCTTCTTGCGATCGACGAAATAGAAATAGTCGTTCTCGTCGAACATGCCGATATCGCCGGTGTGCAGCCACATGTTGCGCATGATCGCCAATGTCGCCTCCGGCCGGTTCCAATAGCCTTCGAACATCACATGCGATCGCCTCGGCCGGACGATCACCTCGCCGGATTTGCCCGGGGGCAGGGGATTGTCGTCGTCATCGACGATCACGACGTCGAAATCGTCGTTGCGCACGCCGGCCGCGCCCGGCGGGCAATCGCGGCCGATGCGCGAGGTGACGACCATGCACGCCTCGGTCAGCCCATAGCCCGCCGATCCCATGTCGCGCACGCCGAACCGCTTGCGCCAGATGTCCTGCAATTCCCTGGGGAAGGGCGCGGTGTTCACCAGCCTGATCTGCCCGAAACAGGCCTCGCTATCGGTATTGGCGGCGGCGTCGGCCAGCAGCGGGGCCATCGAGCCGAGCAAATTGGCCATGGTCGCGCCCGAGCGGCGGATATCGGGCCAGAACCCCGACACCGAGAAGCGCGGATAGATCACCGCGCGCGCGCCGGTCATCGCGGTGCCGAGCACGGTCGTCGCGGTCGCGTTCATGTGGAACAGGGGCAGGGGCGTCCACAATATGTCCTGCTCGGTCAGCGCGGCGCAGCGGATATATTGCCGCGCCAGATTGCAGGCATAATTGTGACTGATCATGCAGCCCTTTGATGGGCCGGTGGTGCCGGAGGTGTAGATCAGCATCGCCAGGTCGCGCGGCGCGATCGACACCTCGGGCAGTTCGCCATCGATGGCTTGCAGCGATTGCATGTCGCTCACAGCAACGCGGTCCGGTTCGACCGTGGATGCCCCGCCACGCCGCACCAGCGTGCGAAGCGCCGGCAGGCCATCGGCGACCGCCAGCACGCGCTCGGCATAATCCGCTTCGGCCAGCACCACCGCCGCACCGCAATCGGCGATCTGGTGGCGCAGGAACTCGCCCTTATAGGCCGTGTTGACCGGCACCGAGACGGCACCGAGCCGGTTGATCGCGAACCACGCGACCACCGCATCGACATTGTTGTCGAGGATCGTCGCCACCGTGTCGCCATGGCGGACGTTCAACCGCGAAAGGCCGATCGCCATGCGCCGCGATGCGGCCTCGATCTCGCCGAAGCTGTGGATCTCGCCGCTGAAGTCGAGATAGGGGCGGTCGCCCCATTGCTCCGCCGCGCGCGCCAGCACCGAGACGATCGTGTCGCTGTCGCCGGTCTGCCAATGCGCTTCCATAAACTCCCCTTGCTCTCGCATCTGCCTGTGCGCGCCCACCGACGTCATTGCCGGGTCAGCAGCATTGATGCAGCGATCGGCCCGCCGCCCAGTCCGACCACGGCTACCTCGGGCGAGCCCGCGATCTGCCGGTCACCAGCACGCCCCCACAGCTGCAGGCACGCCTCGTACAGCAACCCAAAGCCGTGCAGGCGCCCGGCGGACAGCTGGCCGCCGGCGGTGTTGAGCGGCAGGGCGCCGGTCCGGGCGATCCGCTCGCCGCCCTCGATGAAGGCGCCGCCTTCACCGCGGCCGCAAAAGCCGAGCGCTTCCAGCCACATCGGCACGAAGATGCTGAACCCGTCATAAAGCTGGGCGAGATCGACATCGGCCGGTTTCAGGTCGGTCCGCGCCCACATGGCAGGCCCCGCGTCCATCGCTGCCATGCTGGTCAGGTCGGCGCGCTGGTCCCAGCTGTCGCGACCGCGCAGCGCGCCCGACGCGGCCTCGATCCGGAGCGGCGCCCGGCGCAGGTCGCGGGCCCCATCGAGAGCGGAGACGATCACCGCCGCCGACCCGTCTATCGGCACGTCGCAATCATAGAGGCACAAGGGCGTCGAGATCATGCGCGCGGCGAGGTAGTCCGCCATCGTCAGCGGTGCGCGATAGACCGCGTCGGGGTTGTCGGCGGCGTTGCGCCGGGCATTGAGCGCGACGGCGCCGAGTTGCTCGCGCGTCATGCCGAATTCGTGGAACCGCGCCTGCGCGATCAACGCCGTCCAGGTCGTCGCCGAATAGGCCTTGAACGGCAGCTGCCACTGATAGCGATCGCCGACTCGCGCTTCGCCCGCGCCGGGGCTGCTGGCGCGGCGTTCGGGCGTCTGGGACGAGGATTCGGTCAGCGTGCGAAAGCACAGCACATGCCGCGCGCGGCCGGTCGCCACGGCCATGCTGGCATCGATCACCGATGACAGCTGGTTTCCTTCGCAGACGCCGGAAAACCAGGAGAGTTGAAGGCCCAGCGCCTCCTTCACTTCCCACAGCGCCACCGGCGACAGGCCGGGGAAATCCTTCATCAGGCCGGGCCATGAGGCGAGGCCATCGATGTCCTTCGGCTGAAGACCGGTATCGCTGATCGCCGCGAGCGCGGCATCGATCGTCAGCGCCAGGGCTGAGCGATCGAGCCTCCGCCCGACCCGCGAAATGCCGATGCCGGTGATGGCGCTATCCCGTTCATGAGTCATGCCCGCTGTCATCCATGCGCCACGAGATGGGCATCGTGCGCGGACCTCACGTCACCGTCCAGCCGCCATCGACGCGGAAGGTCTGGCCGTTGATCCATTCGGCATCGCCCGACATCAGGAAGCAGACCATCGCGGCGATGTCCTCCGGCCGGCCGAGGCGCGGGCAGGAGATCGTCTTGAGAATCTCGTCGGTGAATTGCTGCGAGACGCTGGCCTTCATCGTTTCCGACAGCACCGCGCCCGGCGCGACGCAGTTGCTGCGCACGCCCTGCTTGCCGAAGCGCGCGGCGCTGTTGCGCGACAGCGCGGCAATCCCGGCCTTGCTGGCGGAAAAGGCCATGCGCACCGGCTCACCGATAAAGGCCGAGACGGACAAGGTGTTGACGATCGCACCGCCGCCGCGCGAGATCAGATGCGGGATCGCATGGCGATGGCCGAAATAGCTGCCGACCAGATTGACGTCGAGCGTGCCGCGCCAAACTTCGGGTGGCGTATCGACCGCGTCGGTGTCGAGGCCGAGGACTTCCTTCGACAGGTTCGCGGCGTTGCTGAAATAGCCGTCCAGCCCGCCGAAACCGTCCACCGCCAGATCGACCAGCCCCTTGACCTGCGCTTCGACCGAGACGTCGCACACGATCGCCTTTGCCGATCCGCCCTCGGCGACTATCGACGCCACCACGTCCTCGGCACCGGCGAGGTTGATGTCGCCGATCACGACATGCGCGCCCTCGGCCGCCAAGCGGCGCGCGGTCACCGCGCCGATGCCGGTCGCGCCGCCGGTCATCGCCACCACCTTGCCTTCGAGCCGCCGCGTCATTCGAAAACCTCTCTCACGAAAATCACCAGGTCAGCGGCAATTTCTTCACCGACAAAAGACCGGGGACGACGTCGCGCGGCTCGCTTCCTTCGATCGAGAACATCGGCACCCGGCTCAGCCATTGCTCCAGGCTGATCCACAATTCCTGCCGCGCCAGGTTCATGCCGAGGCACAGATGGGCGCCGGTGCCGAAGGTTGTGTGCCGGTTAGCTTTGCGCTCGGGATCGAACTGGCGTGGGCAACCAAAGGCTTCCGGATCGAAATTCGCGGTCATGTTGAGACACATGACCCGGTCGCCCTTCTTCATGAGCACGCCGTGCATCTCATGATCCCGCAACAGCAGCCGGGTGGTGTTGACCAGCGGCTGGGTGCGCAGGAACTCGTCTGTCACCGACTTGATCAGTTCGGGGTGATCGCGAAGGCGCTGTTGCAGTTCATGGTCCAGCGCCACCCGCCGGAACATCAACCCCAGCGTCGAGGCGACGGTGTCCAGGCCGCCGAGCCAGAGGAAGAATATGATGCCGATCCGCTCGTCCCGGGTCAGCGACTGGCCGTCGATCTCGCCGTTCACGATCAGGCTGGTCAGCGTGTCGTCCGGCGCTGCCTCCTTTTCGGCGATGAAGCCGCGAAGGTAGTTCAGTGTCGCGCCGCATGCCTCGGCAATGCGCGTCTGATTGCGCGAATGGAGAATCTCATGCTCCCAGAACAGGAACTGCTCGAACATCGCCAGCGGCAGGCCCATCAGCCTCAGGAACACGCGGACCGGGAACACGCGCGCATAGTCCCTGGCAAAGTCGCCCCCGCCCCTGGCGAGGAATTCGTCGATCATCTCATTGGCGAGGCGGCGGATGTCGGGCAGCATCTCGGCCACCGCCTTCGGCGTGAACCAGGGGTTGAGGAAACGGCGATATTTGCCGTGCAACGGCGGGTCGACGCCGAGCGGCAGCGACGGGAAGGTCTCGCCGACGAGCAACTGGAACTGGGCCTGGCCGACGCTCGAGAAGGTCGCGGCGTCCTGATAGACTTTCGCGACGTCGGCGTGACGAGTCACGATCCACAGCCCGTCGAGGAAATTGTCGAACGGCATCGGCGACCACATCACCGGCGGTACGTCGTCGGCGAACAATCGTGCGGTGGCCTCGAACGGTTCGAGGTTGGTATTGGGTACCCAGCCCATATGATAACGCAGGTCACGGATCAGATGCCGCGGGACATGATCGGGCGCCGGAACGTCGAGGATCACCGGTTCCGGGGTTGGCGCAGGGAGCGTCGTCACATCGAGCATCGGGGCTTTATCCTCATCCAGCCGCTTGTCCGATTGTCGCCCCTGACGGGCGTCTGCGGAAGCTTTGACGGTACACAAATTTGTCAGGCGCCGTTGATATAATGGCCTACCGGAAAAGCCAACACTAAATTATCTAGGTAAACTATGTTGAGCCGGTTGCAGGAGGCGCACCTTATCGCTCAGGGCATGACCATCCCGGCATCGACATGGAGCCGCTGGCCGGTGATGCCATGCGCGTCGGGGTGACAGAAGAAGGCGATCGCGGCGGCGATGTCGTCGGGTTCGAGCACCAGCGCCATGGGATTGCGGAAATCGCCGCGCACCGCCGCTTCCAGCCCGGCACGCCCGCCAAAAGCGCCGCGCGACATCGGCGTATCGATGAAGCCTGGCGAGACAGTGTTGGCGGTCACGCCGCTCGGGCCGCCCTCCAGCGCGATCGACCGGGTCAGCGCGTCGAGCCCCGCCTTCGCCGTGCAATAGGCCGCGCGCCGGGCAACGGGGATCACGCCGGCATTGGAACTGACGTTGACGATCCGGCCGAGCCGCCTTTCCATCATGCCGGGCAGGACGATCTGGGCGAGCAGAAAGGGCGCTGTCAGGTTCACTGCGATCAACGCATCCCAGCGGGCCTGCGGCAGATCGACCAGCGCATCGTCATGGCTGATGCCCGCCACATTGACGAGGATATCGGCCGGGCCGAGTTGTTCGATCAAGGTGGCCGCACCTCGCGCGACATCGCCGGAATCCGCCAGGTCGCAGCCGACGCCCACGCCCGCAACGGCCGCGCCTATCGAGGCCAGCGCCTCGCCCGCGCGATCGAGAATGCCGATCTTCATCCCGGCCGACGAAAGCCGGCGGCAAACAGCCTGCCCGATCGCCCCGGCGCCGCCGGTGATCCACGCCGTCCTTGCCGGTTCCATTGGCGTCATTGGCCCGCCAGGATGAAGTCCGCCGCGCGCTGGCCGATCATCATCGCCGGCGCATTGGTGTTGCCCGAAACGAGCTCCGGCATGATCGAGGTGTCGGCGACACGCAGGCCATCGATGCCGCGCACGCGCAGTCGGCTGTCGACCACCGAGCGCGCATCGGCGCCCATCCGGCACGTGCCAGCGACGTGGAAAGCACGGCCGCCCAGTTCGAGATGTGCCGCGACGATCTCGTCGTCGGTTTCGAATTTTGGGCCGGGGCTTGTTTCGCGAAGGGCATAGGGCGCCAGCGCGGGCTGCGACGCCAATTGCCTGATATAGCGGACCATCGCGACACTGCCGGCGCGGTCGTCCTCATGGTCGAGATAATTGGCGTCGATGAACGGCGCCGCCGCCGAATCGGGCGAGACGATGCGCAATTCCCCGCGACTTTGCGGCCGCAGATAATAAGCACCGATACTGATGCCGGGCTCCGGATCGATGACCAGCCCCTTGTCGGTCACGACCATGGTGTACAGGCCAACGCCGATCTGGACATCGGGCCGGGTCGCGGCGGCGCGCGCCTTCACGAAGCCGCACAACTCATGCGCGGCATGGGTGAGCGGGCCGCTGCGAAGGGAGAAATAACGCAGCGCGTTCAACGCCAGGCGCGCGCCGGCAAACTGACGGTTGAGACTGCCGCTCGCGACGCGGAACTCGACCGGCAGGTAGAAATGTTCGCGCAAATTCTGCCCGACGTCCGGCGCGTCGACGATCGTTTCGATGCCCATCGAGCCGAGCAGTGCGTCAGGGCCGATGCCCGACAATTGCAGCAGCTTGGGCGACTCGATCGCCCCAGCGGCGAGGATGATCTCGCGCCTGGCGGTAATTTCCGGCACATCCGCGCCGCGCACCTTGATCGCCACTGCGCGGTGCCCTTCGAACCTGATGCGCTTGACATGCACGCCGGTCATGATGGTGAGGTTGGGCCGCTTCATCGCCGGCTTGAGGAAGGCGACGGCGGCGCTCTGGCGATGCCCGTGCCAGATATTCCTCGGCTGCCAGCCGAAACCGCCGTCATAGGCGGCGTTGACATCGTCCACCTGCGGCGTGCCGACCTCTGTCGCGGCGGTCAGGATCGCCACCGGCAATCCCGGTATCGGCGGCTGGACGGTGATCCTGAGCGGCCCGCCCACGCCGCGATCCTCGGCCGCACCCAGCGCATGATCTTCCATGGCGGCAAAGGTCGGGCCGACCTCCGCCCAGCTCCAGCCATCGCATCCCGCCTGTGCCCAGCCGTCATAGTCGGCGGGGTGGCCGCGAACATAGACCATGCCGTTGACCGAGCTCGATCCGCCCAGCGTCTGCCCCTTCATCCAGAATTCGTCGGGGCGATTGCCGCCGCGCGAGACCTGGTAGCCGGCGACCTCCGGATTGGCGGGGTCGAGCAGCCGGCCGATGCCGCGCGGCATGCGGATCAGCGGGTTGCTGTCGGGAGGACCGCTTTCGACCAGCAGGACCTTGTTGGCGGGGTTTTCGGAAAGGCGATTGGCCAGCACGCAACCCGCCGAACCGGCCCCGATGATCACATAATCGAAGTCCAAAGGCCTCTCCTGTCGTTGCAGCAACATATATCACCTATATAGCTATGTTGGAAGAGGTGTTACCGTATCGAAGAGGGGACAGGTCGCCGGCAAGGAACAAAATTAGCAATTGTCTGACGCGACTCACTAAGTTACCTATGTTGCGATAATACACCTTAAGCGCGGGTCGGATGGCAATCCGGCGGCGCCGGGAAACGGGACGGGATATGGGCAGATTGACGGGTCGAGCGACGATCGTGACGGGGGCCAGCCGCGGGCTCGGGCGCGCCATCGCGCTGGCAATGGGCGCGGAGGGCGCCAGCGTCGCCGTCGTCGCGCGCACCGAGCAGGTGTGGGACGAGCGGCTCCCCGGCACGATCTTCGACACGGTCGAAACCATCCGCGAAGCCGGCGGCCAGGCCGTGGCGATCCGCGCCGACCTCCTGCAGCCGGACGACCGCGCACGCCTCGTGGCCGAAGCCCGGGCGGCGCTGGGGCCGATCACGATCCTGGTGAACAACGCCGCCTTCACCGCGCCGGGCCGGCCGCCGGCCGAAGGCGCGCCGATCCGTAGTGCCGGAGCCTCGGCAGGAAGTGCGCCCAGCGACGCCAAGAGCGACTGGCCTACTTTTCTGAACACCCCGCCGCGCGCGTATCAGCGCCATTTCGAAATGGTTTTCGCGGCCTATGAGCTGATGCAATTGGTCGCGCCCGACATGCAGGCGGCCGGATATGGCGCGGTGATCAACATCACCTCGGGGGCGTCGCGCATGCCGGGCGACGGGCCCTATCCCGACCGCACCTATGGCACGCTGGCCGGCTATGGCGGGTCGAAGGCGGCGCTCGAACATCTGTCGCAGGTCGCCGCCTATGACCTCGGCGATCACAATATCGCGGTGAATTCGCTTTCGCCGTCCAGGACCTTCCTGACGCCGGGCGTCGCATATTATGCCAAGACGTTCAACGACGTCGCGCCGGAGAGCGAGTTCGGAGAAGCCGCCGTCCGTCTCGCCCTCGTCGATCCGGCACAGGTGACCGGGCGCACGATCGGCCATGCCCAGGTGCTGGATGGCAGTTTCCTTCCCTATGAAATGCATGCGCTTCCGGCCTAACCGGAACGGGGGAAGAATGATCCGGGGAGAGCGGCGATGACGGACGAATATAGCGACCTTTCGATCGAAGCCGTCGGCGCGATCGACATCGTCACGCTCGACCGTCCCGCGCAGCTCAACGCGATGACGTCGGAAATGATCGTCGGGCTGACGCGATATTTCCGCGGCGCCGCCGATCGCCCCGAAACTCGGGTGATCCTGCTGCGCGGCGAGGGGCGTGCCTTTTGCGCCGGCATCGATCTCGCACGGGAGAACAGCAGCACCGTGCAGGGGAGCATTCCCGACATGTACCGCGTGCAGGAATCGCTGAGCGACCTGGTGATCGTGATGCGCCGCTGCCCGCAGCCGATCATCGCGCTGGTGCACGGCGCGGCGGCGGGCGGCGGCTTCGCGCTGGCGCTCGCCAGCGACGTACGGATCGCGACGCCGGCCGCGCGCTTCATTCCCAGCTTCGTGAAGATCGGGTTGTCGGCCGGCGATTGCGGCCTGTCCTATTTCCTGCCGCGCCTCGTCGGACGGGCGCAGGCGGCGCAGATCATGCTCGCAGGGCAGACGGTGCTGGCCGACCGTGCGCTCGGCCTCGGCCTTGTCGCGGAACTGGTCGAGGAAGAGCGGTTGATCGACGCCGGGATGGCGCTGGCCGGCGAGATGCTCAGCGCATCGCCGATGGGCCTGCGGATGACCAAGGACCTGCTTAATCTCAATGCCGATGCGCCCAGCCTGGAGGTGGCGCTGGCGATCGAGAACCGGACCCAGGTGCTGCTCGGACAGACCGACGATCTGCGCGAAGGCGTCGCCGCCTTTCTCGAGAAACGCCCCCCCACCTATCGCGGACGATAGCAGCGATGAATTTCGATTTTTCCGAAGAGCAGAAGGCGTTGCGGGACAGCGTACGTAGGTTCCTGTCCGACGAGAGCGGATCGGACGCCGTTCGCGCGGTGTATCGCAGCGAGCTGGGTTACGATCCGGCGCTATGGGCGAAAATGGGCGAGATGGGCCTCAACGGCGCGGCGTTTCCCGAAAGCTATGGCGGGTCGGGCGCGGGTTATCTCGAACTGTGCGTGGTGGCGGAGGAGCTGGGCAGGGCGCTGGCATCGGTGCCCTTCCTTTCGTCGATAGGGCTGGCGGCAGAGTTGTTGATCTGCGCGGGCAGCGAAGACCAGAAACAGCGCTATCTGCCGGCCATGGCCGAGGGGCGAAGCGTCGGCACGGTGGCGCTCGATATCCCGCAAGGCGCCCTGCAACTGGCCGACGGGCTGCTCGACGGCGTCGCACCGATCATCGCCGATGCCGGCATCGCCGATTTTGCGATCATCGCTTGTGGCGAAGGGGAGGCGTTGTCGCTGGGCATCGTCGACCTGGCCAGTCCGACGGTCACGCTCAGGGATCGCCCGTCGCTCGACCCCTGCCATCGTTTCGCCGACATAAGTTTCGCCGGCACGCCGTTCGAGCGGCTGGAGACCAATGCGCCCACTGCCGCAGCGGCAGCGGCACGGGATTGCGCCGCCATACTCGCCGCCTTCGAGCAACTGGGCGGCGCCGATCGGGCGCTCGAGATGGCACGCGACTATGCGCTGGAGCGTCGTGCGTTCGGTCGCCAGATCGGGTCGTTTCAGGCGATCAAGCACATGCTCGCCGACATGTTCGTCGCGACCGAGCTGGCCCGGTCCAACGCTTATTATGCAGCCTGGGCGCTGGCCAGCGACTCCGACCAATTGGCCCTGGCGGCCGCCACGGCGCGGGTCAGCGCCACGCGCGCGTACGAGCTATGCGCCGCCAACAACATCCAGGTGCATGGCGGGATCGGCTTTACCGCCGAGCTCGATTGTCACCTCTATTATCGTCGATCGAGCGGACTGGCCCATGCGCTGGGCAGCGTCGCCTTCTGGGAAGACCGGCTGATAAACGAACTCGACAGGCAGCGGGGGTGATCGGACATGGATTTCAGCGACTCCCCTGAAGAAGCGGCCTATCGCGCCCGGGCCCGCGCCTGGATCGCGGACCACGCCCCGCATCATCTTGCCGACGAGCTGGCACAGATGCCGCTCTTCGCCTTCGATCTGCGGAGCGAGGACGGCGTCGCGGCTGCAAAACGCTGGCAAAAGGCCAAGTGCGATGGGGGCTGGGCGGTGAGCCACTGGCCCGAGGCTTATGGCGGACGCGCGGCGTCGCCGATCGAGCGTGTCATCTGGGGCCAGGAAGAGGGCGTGTTCGCCCGGCTGGCGCAACCCTTCGCGATTGGCGTCGGCATGTGCGGGCCCACGTTGATGGCCTTTGCGCATGAGGATCAGAAGCGGGCGTTACTGCCAAAACTGGCCTCCGGCGAGGAAGTCTGGTGCCAGTTGTTTTCGGAACCCGGCGCGGGGTCGGACCTCGCCAATGTCGCCACCAGGGCGGTTCGCGACGGGGACGATTGGCAAATCACCGGCCAGAAGGTCTGGACGACTTATGCCCAATATGCCGATTACGGCTTGTTGCTGGCCCGTACCGACCCGTCGCTGCCCAAGCACAAGGGGCTGACGATGTTCTTCGTCGACATGAAATCGCCCGGGGTCGAGGTCCGCCCGATCGCCCAGATGAACGGCGGCAGTTCGTTCAACGAGGTCTATTTCTCCGACGTCCGCGTGCCCGACGACTTTCGCCTGGGCGCGGTGAACGACGGATGGCGCGTGTCGATCACCACCCTGATGAACGAGCGCCTGTCGGCAACCGTTATTCCCAACGGGTTCGAGGAAGTGTTCGCGCTGTGCCGGCAAACGCCGGGACCCCATGGCCGCCTGATCGACGATCCGGTCGTGCGGTCGAAATTGGCGGGCTGGGCGACGATCGCGGCGGGCCTGCGCAATACCTATTATCGCACCGTCACCAGCCTGTCGCGCGGCGCGGAACCAGGGCCGGAATCCTCGATCGGCAAGCTCGCCGCCGCCAACATGATGCAGGAAACGACGCGCTATGCGCTCGATCTGCTCGGCCCCGAGGGGATGCTGGCGGGCAGCGGCGAGCTCAATGGCGGTGGCTGGTTCCAGTCCAGCTATCTGCGCTCGGCGGCGATGCGGATCGAGGCCGGGTCGGACGAGATACTGCGCAACATCATCGCCGAGCGCGTCCTGGGTCTGCCGGGCGAGCCACGCGTCGACAAGGATCTGCCCTTCAACCAACTGGCCGGCTGATCTGCCTGGCAAATCCCGAAGGACCGGCATGGACACTTTTACCCCGGGGCTGTTCGCTGGCAAGGCTGCGTTCGTCGCCGGCGGGACGAACGGCATCAATCTGGCGATCGCGCGAGGGCTGGCGGCGGCGGGTGCGCGGGTCACGGTGATCGGACGCGATCCCGATCGCGCCGCCGCCGCACAGGCCGCGCTGGGCGGCCCCGACACTGCGCTCGGCCTGTCCTGCGACGTGCGCGAATATGATCGGGTGGAGGCGGCGTTCGAGCAGGCGGAGGCCGCCTTCGGCCCGATCGACATCGTCGTGTCCGGCGCGGCGGGCAATTTCTTCGCGCCGGCGTTCGACATGTCGGCGCGCGCGTTTCGCGTTGTGGTCGATATCGACCTGATGGGGACCTTCAACGTGTTCCGCGCGGCCAAGGCGCATCTCCGTCCGGGTGAGGCGTCGCTCATCGCGGTCAGCGCACCCTTGGCGGACATGCCGCGCCCGATGCAGGCGCATGCCTGCGCGGCAAAGGCCGGCGTCAACCAGCTGGTCCGCGTATTGGCGATGGAATGGGGACGCGACGGCGTACGCGTGAACGGCATATCGCCCGGCCCGATCGCCGGGACCAAGGGCCTGACGCTGCTCGGCGACGAGGTCGCGATCCAGCGGTTCACCGATCGGCTGGCACTGCCGCGCCTCGGTAGCGGAGAGGACATCGCCAACGCCGCCATCTTCCTGTGCAGCCAGGCGGCGGGCTTCATCACCGGGACGATCATCGATTGCGACGGCGGACTGCGGCTGGGCGACGCGACCATGCCCGCCGCGGTCGACTGAACGGGTTCATCAATGCGGGTGCCGCCGCGACACTGCCGACGAAGAGGAGCGAGGCATGGCATATCGGGTCATTCAATGGGGTGCGGGGGTCAACGGCCAGGCGTTGATCCGGTCGATCGCCGCGCATGCCGATCTCGAACTGGTCGGTTGCCGGGTGTGGAGCGAGGCCAAGAACGGCGTCGATGCCGGGACGCTTGCCGGTATCGACGCGCTGGGCGTTTCGGCGACGAGCGACCTCGACGAGTTGCTCGGGCTGAATGCGGATATCGTGCTCTTCTGCGGCCAGCTACGGCCCGATCTGCAATCCAATGACGATCAGATTTGCGCGCTGTTGCGGTCGGGCAAGAACGTCATTTCCGTCACCGGCGCACACTCGATGCCGATGGCGTTCGCCAATGGATATGCGGCGCAATTCGAGACCGCCTGCCGGATCGGCAACAGCAGCATGGCGGCGGCCGGGATCAATCCCGGCTTCATCGCCGAGCGGCTCGCCGCGACGGTCACCGGTCTGTGCGCGGAGGTGGACAGCGTTTCCGTTCAGGAGGCCTTCGATTGCTCGAACAGCACGGCCGATATCGTGTTCGACACCATGGGTTTCGGTTTGCCGCTGGCAGAGTGGCGCAAGGATTCACCGGTCGGCGGGATGTTCAATCACCTGTTCTTTCAACTGATCCACAATGTCGCGCATAGACTCGGCGTGGAGCTCGCCGATGTGTCGTGGACGGCGTCGGTGGCGCCGGCGCCGCACGACATTCACATCGATGCCGGCACGGTGCGCGCGGGCACAGTCGCGGCGATCACGCAGATATGGGAAGGCATCCCCAGCGACCCGAAGCAGATCAGGATTTCGAAACATACCAGCTGGGTGCTGGGCAAGGACATACCCGGGCATCCGGTGCGATCGGGATGGCAGATCCGCGTCGAGGGCAAACCCAGCATCGCGGTAGACGTGCGCTATCAGCCCGATGGCGACATGACCTATTATTCGGAATCGATGGTCGGGAGTGCCATATCCGTCATTCCAGAAGTGATCGCAGCGCCGCCGGGCTTTCTGCTGCCCCAAATCTACGCGCCCTTCAGAAAGCGTTTTCCGGGCAGCTGATCCGTCCCAGGCAGACGGGGCAAGGCGAAGGTGAGGATAGCCGAGCATGCTGCCGGAACGGCCGCCGCAACGAAGAGTGCTTGATTGCTCCAGTGGAGCCCGATGAGCCCGGCGGCGACCAGAGGGCCGACGATCGCGCCGAGGCGACCCACGCCCAACGTCCATCCGAGACCAGCGCCTCGTAACGGCGGCGGATAAAGTGTGGCAGCGAACGCATTGATCGCGGGCTGGGCGCCCGCGACGCCGATGCCGGCGAGCATCACCACTATGATCATGGCGCCAAGCGGCAGACCGGGCTGGCCGAGCAAAGAGACCGACGCCCAAGCGATCGAAAAGGCAGCGAGCATCACGCCTCGAAATCCGTATCGGTCGATCAGTGGTCCCATGACGAGCGCGCCGGCGATACCGCCCAGTTGCAACATCGTTCCCAGCAGCGCGGCGGAATTCCCGGTCATTCCCATGCGCACAGCAAGTGTCGGCAGCCAGTTCGACAGGAAGAAGAGGTCGAGCATGTTCGCGAAACTGACGATCCACAGGACGAGTGTTGCCGGGAACCGCCCCGATGCAAAGAGACCGTGAAACGGCGCCGACCCCGGTCCTGAAGGCGCCGTCAGGCGCCTTGGGTCTACGCCCGGCGCAATTCTTCCGAGTACCGCCCTGGCGCGTGGTGTCCATCGCCGGGCTGTGACCGTGAAGTGCAGCGATTCGGGAAGCATCGCGACCATGAAGAATGCGATGACGATCGGCACGACACCGCCTGCCAGAAAGACAACACGCCAGCCGGCCAGGGGGATAAGCAGCGCGGAAACGACGCCACCGGCGATCGCGCCGCCGGTGAAGCCGCACGAGAGCGTCATCAGGATCGTGGCACGGCGCCGGGCGGGGCTGAACTCGCTGGCCAGCGCCACGGCATTGCCCATGACGCCACCCAGACCAATGCCGGCGAGAAAGCGCGCGCCGATCAACTGCGGGATCGATGCCGCGAGCGCGGTGGCGAGCGTGAACGCGCCGAAGGCGATCATCGCGCCGATCAGCACGGGACGCCGGCCGATCCGGTCCGCGACCGACCCCAGCACGATCGACCCAAGCAACATGCCAACCAGACTGGCGGCAAATATCGGGCCGAGAACTGGCAGTTCGATATGCCAGTCCCGGACAATCGCGGGTGCGACGAATCCCATAGCCTGGACGTCGAACCCGTCCGCGATGATGGCGCACCCGATCAACAGGAGGAGGCGGACCTGGAAACTGTCGATCGCGCGTGCGTCGATGATTGCCGCGAGGTCGCAACCATCGTTGGCGGCGTGTATCGGTCGAGGGACTCTGCTCGTCATCCGACGCATGCCCGACCCGGTTTCTGGAACCCGGTCAGAAGGGATAGCGCGCGAGTTCGTCGCGCGTCGTCAGCCATTGCCACTCGGTGAACAGATCAGCGTTGGTCAGCATGCCATAGGCCGAACCGTTTCCCGACATGCCCATGCCACCCATGGGGGCGAATATTTCATGCATGATCGTCTGATCGTTGATGTGCACGGTACCGGCGTGCAGTCGGTCGGCAATCTTGCGCGCTCGGGTGACGTTCCCGGCAAGCACGCCTGCAACAAGACCATATTCAGTGTCGTTGGCTAGCGCGACCGCCTCATCGTCGCTTGCAAAACTGGTGATCGCGGCGACCGGGCCGAAGATTTCCTCATCGAAGGCGGGCATGCCCGGCCGGACCTCCGTAAGCACGGTCGGTTCGAAGAACAGACCGTTCCGTGTGCCGCCTCCGAGCAATCGCGCGCCCTGTTCGCGCGACTGCGCGACCACACGATCGACATTGGCGGCCTGGCGCTCGTTGATGATCGGGCCGAGTTGCACGTCGCTGACCGAGGGGTCACCAACGGCGAGCGCCTTGCCGTGCCGGACGAGCGCCTCGGCAAAGGCGTCCACGATCTTCTCGTGAACGAGCAGGCGTCCGGAGGTCATGCAGATCTGGCCCTGATGGAAAAAGGCACCCCATGCAGCGACACTCGCCGCCGCTTCTACGTCGACGTCATCCAGGATGATCAGGGCATTGTTGCCACCGAGCTCGAGCGACGTCTTCTTGAGCATGCTACCCGCGATCTCGCCGATCTTGCGGCCGACCTTGGTCGATCCGGTGAAGCTGATCAACCCGACCTTGGGATGCCGCACCAGCGCGTCACCGGTCTCCACACCGCCGGGCAGGATGTGCAGCAGGCCTTTGGGTAGCCCTGCCTCCTCGAAGATTCCGGCGAACAGCGCGCCGCCTGCGACGGGCGAATGGGGGTCGGGCTTGAGCAGTACCGCATTGCCCATCACCAGCGCCGGCGCCAATGCGCGCGAGGCCAGCAGGAAAGGCGAGTTCCATGGTGTGATCACGCCGACCACACCGACCGGCACACGCCGCGCAAAGCTCGACCGCCCGGGCGCTTCGCTCGCGATGATCATGCCCGAGGGTTGGCTTCCGAGCGCTGCCGCCTCGGTAATCTCGCGCACCGTCATCTTGACTTCGACCGCGCCCTTCGCACGGATCGATCCCGTTTCGCGGACGATCTGGCCGGCGATCTCGCCGGCGCGAGCCTCGATGATGGCCGCGGCCTTGCGGAGCACATCGCCCCGCAGCGGTCCCGGCGTTGCGGCCCATTCGCGCTGGGCCTCGATTGCGCCCACAACCGCCCGATCAACATCCATGGCGGACGCCGTTCCGATCCGACCGAGCAGCGCGCCGCTGCTCTTGTCAGTGACATCGAGACCTTCGCCGCTGCCAGGCGACCATGTGCCGGTATAGATATTCGTTTCCCAGACTGCGGGATGCGCGACGATGCTCATGCTCATGGCGGGGCTCCCGATGCTCAGTTCAGGCCGAAGAGTTGGCGCGCGTTGTCGCGGCCGATCTTGGCGCGGTCGGTTTCGCTGATCTCGCAGTGGTCGAACCAGGTGGCCGCCTCGTCATGAGCCTCAAAGGGATAGTCGACCGAGAAAAGGATCCGATCCGACCCCACGGTAAGCATCGTCTGCTGGAGCGCTGGCGTGTGGAAGACCCCGCTCGTGGTGATATAGACATTGTCGCACAGATAAGCACTCACCGGGCGTTGCTGGGGCGTACCCCTTGGCGCGATCTTAAGCGTGTGGTCGATCCGCCAGATGTGGAACGGGATGCACTCGCCCATATGGCCGAGGATCATCTGGAGCTCGGGATGTTTGTCGAACAGGCCGCAGGTGAGCAGCCGCAGCGCATGCGTGCTCGTTTCCATGGCGAATGCCCAGGTCGGCGCGCCGAGCCAGGGAAAGCCGTCAAATGCGCGCGCGTTGCCGGGCAGCGGGTCGCGCGGGTGCAAGTAGAATGGTTTGCCCAGGTCGGCCACCACCTTCCAGAAATCATCGAAGCGCGGATCGTCATAATAGACAATGGTCTCCCGATCGCCGACCTGGCTGAATCCGTTGACCATGAAGCCGTGGAAGCCGAGTTCCTTGACGCAGCGTTCCAGTTCGCGTGCTGCCGCCTCCGGGTCCTGCATGGGAAGCGCCGCGAATCCGCCTAGCTTGCCGGGATGGCGGCTCACGCAATCAGCGAGCGTGTCATTGGCGCGCCGGGCAACCGATGTTGCTTCAGCAGGATCGGGGATACCCTGTGTCCCTGGCGCATTGAGCGACAGGATGGAAAAGCCAGTGCCCGACTTCTCCATTCGTTCGAGCCGTTGCTGCTCGACATCGAGCAGATCAGACCGCAGTTTTTCCCAGACGCCGGGCTTGGAATAGATCTTTGATTGCTCAATGGTCAGATCAATCGCGAAATGCTCTTCGAGCGCGATCTTGTCGTCCATTCTCATCATACTCCGGCGTCTGGGTTCGTTCAGAATTTGGTGCTGACGGTCACGCCATAGGTAACCGGCATGCCGACATTCTGGAAAATCGTATCGGTCGCGCGCGACACGAACGTCTTGTAGAATTTGTTCGTGACGTTGCGGCCCCAGAACATGACCCGCAGCTTGCCGTCCGCGCGTTCGAAGCCGGCCCGCAGATCGAGCAAGGCGTATCCGGGCAGGATGAAATTGTCGTCGCCGCCGAAGAACGAGCGGGTCGCTGAACGATAGCTGAGGTTGAAGCCGCCGAACGCCGACCAGGACGTGGAGACTGGTGCCCGATATTCGGCATCGGCGCTGCCTTGCCATTTCGGCGTGTTGGGGAAGGCGGAGCCACCGATGTCGATACCCGTCGGCCGCAGGGCCGGGAGGGGGTCGGCAAGGACATAGCTGCCAAGGACTTTGGAGTCGATGTAGCTGCCGGCCAGTCGCAGCGTCAGACCGGTCGTCGGACGGATCGTCGCATCGAGTTCGGCGCCGGCGACGCGTGACCTGGGCACGCTGACGAGCGCCGGGAGGGTGCCGAACGGCTGACCGAGATTGACGCTGCCAAGGAGCTGCTTGTCCCGATAGTCATAATAAAAGGCGGCACCGGACAGCTGCACTTTGCGGTCGAGCAGCGAGACCTTGAAGCCGGCTTCATAGGCCAGGAGCGATTCCTGGGTGACCGGCGCGGCCTGGATTGGGCGGATCGCCGGCAAGGTACCATAGCTCCCCGCCTTATACCCCTTGGTGACGTTGGCGTATAACAGCACGTCCTTGTTGGGCTTCCACGATAGCCCGCCGCGCCAGGAGAGATTGTTCTGGTCCAGGCTGGTCTGCACGCCGTTTGCCAGCGGCTTGTTGGTGGTGGGGTCCAGGGTAACACAGCTCCCCGGCGCGATTGTCGTCGGTGAGCCGGACAGCAAGCTCGAAAGGGCGGTGAAGGCGCGCGCGATTTCGCCATTGCCCGAGTCCGCCAGGCAACCGGTGAAGTCGCGATCCTGGGTGGTATAGCGCACCGAGCCCTGCAGGATGAGCTGGCTGGTCAGGTTGACGTCGAGGCTGGCAAAGGCCGCCTTGGTACTGATCCGCTGGTCGTTCAGGTTGTTCAGCTGCGTCCAGCGGAAGACCCCGGTCGGCAATCTCAGGCCGGTGTTGGTGGCGCGAAGGAAGAGGAACTGGGTATCGTTGGTATGGTCATATTCGTAGTTCCCACCGACCATCCACTTGACCAGATGCTCGCCTCCGAACTCGCCGCCCAGCCGCACTTCCTGCGAGAAGGAATTGATCCAGCCGCCGACGATGATGCTGCTGTCGGGCAGCGCGGTGCCGTCATTATCGTTGGGCGAATAGACCTTGAGGTGCGAATAGGCGCTGATCGAGGTCAGCGTGATGCTGTTGGAGAGTTTCAGGTCGCCGCGAAGCGAGAATTGATAGAAGCTGTCGTCACGCGCCAGACTGAGCCCGGAGTCCCAATCCGCCGCGCGAGCGTCGCGTGGTGCATTGGGATAGGCCGCGAGGTCAGCCTGCAGCGTGGGGTAGCCCGGTGAATCCAGGAATGGGGTTGCAGGATTGATTGGCGAATAGCCGATCTTCTGTTTCGCCTGGGTGTCCGACTTGTCGATCCAGCCGCTCGCGCTGAATTCGAAGGACAGGTTGCTCGATGGCTTCAAGTCGAGAAGAAAGCGGCCGGTGGTGAAATCACGCTGACCGACAGTGTTATCGCGGGTATAGCTCCTCTGCCAGTCGCCGCGTTGTTCGGTGCGCACGGCAAGACGCGCCGTGATGCCATCGGCGATAGGTCCGGTGATATAGCCGGACGCATCGGCCTCGGCGAAGCGCCCAAAGCTCAGCTCGGCACCGGCCTCGAAATGGTCTTTCGGCTTGGCCGCGATATAGTTGATCGCGCCGCCAGTCGAATTCTGACCGAACAACGTGCCCTGCGGCCCCTTCAGCACCTCCACGCGCTCGAGATCGAAGGCGGCGCCCTCCGTCATGCGCGAAAAGGCCAAGGGTACCTGATCGACATAGACACTGACTGTTGGCGAGATGCCGATCGCCTCGTCGTACGAGCCAATGCCGCGGATGGTGTACACGGGCGCGCTATAGGCACTCTTCGTG
>Ga0307510_10000477_pt1 | contig 39236 bp, 46 predicted proteins | sample 12_EM_MG_FD_207224 | JGI IMG/M metagenome (GOLD analysis project Ga0307510, IMG submission 207224) | Populus trichocarpa ectomycorrhiza microbial communities from riparian zone in the Pacific Northwest, United States - 12_EM | ecosystem: Host-associated > Plants > Roots > Unclassified | place...
TAAAATTTTGATAGTTAAAGTGGGTCGCAGGACGGAATTTTGGCTAGCTTACATAAGCTAAACCCTAGGGTTAGAAGCTTATGTAACCCTTGCTGGTTCCTAGTGACGCCTGCCTTACTTGAAATGCCGGATCACGTAAAGGACCCTCCCCATTGCCTGCATCACCTGATTGCGCTTGTCACCTGTGGTCCCATTCGGGGTTGAACGTTGAACGTTGAAAATTTGAAACGTTGAAATTTTCAGGCTTACAATTGCGCTCACAGGGGGATCACTTCTCCACGGTTATTGCCACTGACGCCACTCGCCACCGTGACCCATTACATCAAATCGTCACAGCGTTTAGTAGCCGTTGACGTGAAGCTTTGGCATGGCTGCTCTATCCTCAGATAGTGGCAGGGTGTTACGATGCACCGTAACATCTCTACAATCGCCCCAATTGTCTTAGCCAAAACCTTCATGTGATACAGTTCAGCTTCCGCTCCCATGTACTTAGGCTGATGCCGTATTAGTCGGACCCACTTTCATGTATCAAAGGAGGGCAAGACCCTGACACTGGCGTAATCAAACAACACACAGTCTCCCAACATACCCTAACTCGCGCACAATCGCACCTCAGCGTACCATCTCAATTTGGCCCACTTAATGGATCTTCTCTCCTTGACCCCTGAAACCATAAATCGCAAACTTGTTAGTATAAAAAACATATAAGGTAAGATATTTAGATCTCAGAGTCACGGTGCTCAGACGCAATCTAAGCATGCGGAATACTATTTGACGACTAATAATGGACCCTTCGCTGAATTGTCTCTCTTCGCTCCTAATCAGGCCGATGTGGATGATGATTCGAAGTATTTCCGGGATCACTCTGTCGTGAACACATGAAAGAAAAAACACTTTAATCAGCCTATAGCGTTGTATACCACGACATGTTGCGAACAAATAACATGATCATCGACGATAACTTTCTCCAGGTGCGGGAGAAAACAGTGCCAGATGGTAATACATGCAGTAGACGGATGAATCGAAGCAACAAATTTCCGCATTAGAACAAAAGCGGGGACATTGAATTGAACAAATTGCCGAAGGTTAACCTACTGGTGGTTTTGAGGTCACTGCACTGTGTGCACCCTGAAACGGTCAAGAAAACCGTCTAGGCGACAACGCAGCCACCAGTACTGCCACTTCCTCCACCATCGGCGTCGATGGGAGTAGAGGATGCGGGCTCCGCATCGGCAGTGTTGGGGACGATAGAGAAAGGAGTAGCGAAGAAATCCATTGGTTTAGTTGAGAGGTAGTGAGGTGTATGGTTGAATGCAGACTCAGCATCAAGCTCCCTCTCGTTTTATACGTGCAAGCGGAGTTGAATCGAGGATTGAGGAGCGCTAGTCAATGAATTGCGAAAAATGAAGAAAGCTGCGTCTATTCACCGGCAGCCTGAGGTTCAGAGCCATAGAATTCGATAATCATGGGTGGCGAGAAAGCGTGTCATGGGTGGCAAGAAATTGTGTTATGGGTGGCGAGAAAGTGTCAAGCGTCACATTGTACAGCTAAACAATACGCAAAGATAGCTGTTCGCTTGATCGAGGCAAAAGGTACCCCCATCTCGCACACTGGTTGCTAGTTTTCAGCGCCTGGGTAGATTCTGATGCAGGCCAAGTTGATTGCCGATTGAGTTGCCGCCAGGGATGGTATGAGGTTATGTAGTGTAGGTAACGCTATTCTTTAGTTTTCTAGGACGCGTTTTATTAGTCCATGTTGCAGATTTTATGGCAACTGTTAGCTCTTCTAGGATCTGGTAAACGGGTAACTTCACCGAGTTCCCCTTTTGGTCATTTTTTTCATATCTCTTTGGTCACTCCCTGCCCATTGTTTGATTGCCCGCAAGGGACAGAAGTCTCACACTCCCTGCCTGATGTGTCACTTGCTTTGCGCATGTGTCTTGAATGATGACCTTGACGATGCTTAGTTTGCTTACCAGGCCAACGGCACCGCCAACCGTTGATGAGAAAGTACATAACGTTTATGGTGGGTTTGACCCATGTTGTGAGCGTGCTCCCAGATTGGTCGAACCCGGGGATTTTCTCTCGCAGCACATCGAGGACAGTATCAGGAGAACTGCAGGATTCGAGCCTGCGAATGAGTGGATCCGATGCAAGATCCTTCCCAGTTTTTTTTCTCATAGGCTTCTACAGCATTGTCAAAGATGGCTTGATAGTTCGCGCTCGACGAGGTCTGAGGAAGGTTCTGGGACATAGTGGCGATATGGGAGGCCCGGGGATGATAGGCGAACGGTGATTGGGAGAAGAGGACGACGGACTTTGCCTCGTGTTCAGCCTGATAGCGTGGACATGCTGGACACCTGTTCGTCGGAGCTCTTGATATGGACGGACAAGGCAGTGAGTCAGGGCGGTCAATGCGAGCAATCACGGCGCCGCCGCCGCAAGGGCAAGGGTTAGGGCACTTTGGGAAATGTGAGGGCTACTCGTACATTTTTCGTTTTTGCCGAAGAGTTCAGCCGATATGGTGTATTTCAAAACAGAGCAACAACACCAGGGTTACAAAGTTAAGATCGCCTTCCTGAGCCCAACCGTCTTCGTGTGAAGGAATACGGCGAAGAGTAAGGGTGTCAAATGAAAAGAGAACCTGGAGTCAGTCACGACGCTCTTCGACGCACCTGACCTGAGCCCAGCGCTAGTATGTCCACTCCACTTATCCAACGACTGCACGACCTATAGGTCGATGCGCTTATCTACCTCCTCGATACTGTAGCACAGGTGGGAAATCCGAAGTCCACCCGTTTGTGAGGTCGGGAGTGGTCTGATGTCCGATGCGCAATCCCGAAGGGAAGGCGAAGGCGCAAGGGGAAGAGAAGTGGGGAGAAGGTGTTGGCTCCGCGTGAGCCGCTTGAACGTTACTGGCTGAGCGATCCTGAATGAGAGGAGACGAAAACAAGACGAAACGGGGGAAAACGCGAAACGCAGAACTCGTGGCCGCGGCCCTCCGGGCCGGTGAGACTCTCATGGCCTGGCAGCTCACGTGCTGCGTGCGGGTCGACTGGTAACTATACTGTAAACAATCTACAGTAGACTACTGGTCCTCACACTAAGAAAAGGGGTCTTGGAGACGAGCGCGCGACTACGAGGGTGAGGGGGAAGGCAGCAAGGATGAATTTGGAGAGGAAGGTATAGTAAAAATAGCATACACGCTATCCTTGGATTCAAGCACCTTCACTCTCGCCCGACACTACCCACGCCACAGGACGGCGCTTGCCACTTCTCTGTTCCTCCCTTTTCCAGAACGAAGCGACGCTAAACAGTTGTGGCGTCACTACCCGCATTGCGCGCTTCGTCCGGTCATGCCAACTCTTTGACGGGCCATACGGCCCATACCTCTTCAAGTTCACTGGCATAGCCCGCCCCCGCACCGCCAACGACCCACCTTTGCGCGACGCCGACTCTGGTGAGTAAGAGGGCGTTGCGTCGTCCATCCACCACCAAACGCACCTTCGCCACCCGCGCCGGACGTCGTGTAAGACTTCAAGGCCACCGCTGTTCGCCTCCTTGAGTGCCTCACGCAAGGGCGAGAACTGGGCTCGCGTCACACAACTCGTCAACGAGACGAAGCTGGAGAAGACCGCTGCGCCTGCGGATACTATCGTATCCGCTGTCGGCGCGGAAGACGCGGACAAACTCGGTGGGCCCCTTCCTTTAGCGACCAATCTTGTCTTCCCATTTGTCGGACTGTCTGTCACCTTCTCGTGCCGCCCGCCTTCTACCCGCATGCCTTGCGAAATCCTCTTATTTTGGTTATATTTCGGAATTGACCCTGACCCATATCATATGTTCCTCCAAGCCCCAACTATGTTCCCGTAACTCGTAATTCCGCGGCAAATGTGCTAACGTGTACCACTTGCGTACTATTCATTTTCAGTCCTTCTCTCGACCGAATCTCCATCTCTGCGCCTCCAACATGTCACGACCGTTCTAGCAATGTAACTATCCATAGCTGAAGTTAGTACGAAGATCGCCACGGCCGTAGACGAATAGCCATCCAAGCTACAGAAGGCGCTCTTCCTGTGGTAGCAGCTCGCAGCAATTAACGCCAAACTTCAGCGCCTTGAGGTGGGCAAAACTCCGATCTTCATGGTACTGGAAATGCAGTGGAGGACGAGGATAGGCTTGAGGGATTCGCGCTTTGTATCGACGCGTTACAGGCAGGCATAGAAGTGCACCGCGTAGCCTCGACCGAGGCCTGCCATCTCAGACGAATCCCTTCTCAAAATGCGGGACGTGGCGTCGTGAGGAACTACGTGCGCACTGGGCTCTCTTCTCTTGTTCTCGCGTTTGACCTGACCCGAGTCGGCGCTCTCTGTTGCCACCAGCTCGTAATGGCTCACCGCATTGCCATGAGTCCCCCTACCCGCGGGCTTAGGCACCCCCTTCTCTTCAGTGCAAGCCGCAATTCGATGCAGACAAGGTTAGGCGATGGCTAATCGAGCCTTGCTGTCGTCCGTCTGCGAGCTTTGATTGCGCAAGAAACCGAGGCGGATCAGACCGAGGCGGAGGATATAACGTCGAAGAAAGCCTTCGAGGTTCCCTCCGTAGATGATGAGCAGAAGGAGAAAACACCCTTGACCTTCGGAGAAGCAAAGAGGCCTCCGCTCGAGCGATATCTCAGTCGGGTAGTAAGTTGAGAGCAAGCCGGTCTGAGGCTCAGTTTGGTTGGCGCGAGATGGGATAGACGCATATAGCGTTGTCAGAGCAGTCTGCGTAGCACCGACTATGGCGAAGAGAACGCGGAAATAGTCTATTTCCATTTTATGCTCCGATCAAGGGGGTGTATGTGAAAAGTTGTGGCAGAAGGCTACGACGGCATAGCGTCTGCTTCTGTAAGGCCGGAGGCGAGTTCCATCGATTGACAACAAGGCTGACGGGAGCGATGTTCCTGAGACAAGTGAAACGTTCAGTACGTATGTAAAGTGTGGAAGGAATGAAGGATACGAACGTTAATTGGGCCACGAAACTGCTCTGTTTTCAACATGAGGTGCCATCACAGCATGAAAATACACCAATTGAAGGGCTCTTCTTATAGAGTATCTATCCGCTGGACGCACAGACTAGGAGGACCAAGTCGGCCGTGGCGAAACGAGGCTAATCGGAGTGCTAAAGCGAAGAAAGGTGTAGTACCGGATGCTGCCTTCCCTTCGTTGAAATTGGGTTATGACGTGGTGGGCTTCGCGCTGTCACGAGTCGGCCACAATCCCATTTACGGCTAGTGAGCACTGAGGAACCAACCACCCAACATATATGTGAGGGGCCTTCTCGATAAATAGGAAAAAGTGCGTGTGTAAGTGCGTTGTTATGCGCCCATGTGAAATTGGTTCGAATTTGACGACTTTGTCTCCGACAGCTCGCGCCGTTAACCAGCGCGCTATCCATTACACTTTCACGGGCGCCAGCAGCCAATATGTCCCCCATTCCTGACGAACTCACCGCAACCGTCATTTCTGCTGTCGAATCCCTCTCAGCACTTCAAAAAGCCAAGTTCCTTCTCGAACACTCACTCGCATTGCTCGAGGCCGGACAGTGAGTTAAGGAAATATGACCTATGCCGTTGCCGTCCCTTGCTAAGTTGAGTTTGGTCTCATGCAGATATGGCAACGTGGTCGAGGACTACCTGGACGTCTATCTGAGATCTCCAGACCTTCCAAAAGATGATATCACGAGGGCGTTGGTTGCGAGAGGCAGGGCACGGAAGGGTGCGGGGCAGAAACTCTTGTTGATGGCTTCTCGTGGTCAGTGTCATTTACCTTTGTATTGTTTGCGAGGACGAATTCTGTTGACTACGCCCTCACTGCCTTTCAACTTTGCATACGACGCCTCACAGACTTCCAGACGGCCTCGACACTCGACCCTTCAAACCGAGAACTCGGGTTCTACTGGCGCCGCGAGCCCACTGTCCGTCCTTCCTTTCTTACCTCCGATCTCACCTTTCATGTCCCTCTTTCTTCCGCCAGGTCCACTTTTCAGGCGTTCCCGCATCCCAACGCGTTCCGCCGGAAATTTGGGACCAGATCGCAAGCTTTATACCACGGTACTTCCTCCGCACGTGGCTCTCCGTATCCTCCTTCCATCGCGACATCGCCCTCCGTCGCATCTTCCGCACAGTCGACCTATACCTCTGTGAAGATTCGGACAGCTGGAATCGGACGCTCGACATCTTCGACAGGGTCAAGGTGGACCCGCTCTTCTCACGTAGAATCAAGGCTCTCCGGGTTCATTGGGCATATGATGATGGCGACATGCTCGAAGTCATGACTCGTGGGTGTCATATTTACTACCATAGTGATAAGATTTCTCATCTTTTTAATTTAGGAATATTCAAGGCTGCGCTTCCTGAATTCAGGGCTCTTGAGGAGTTTGAGTGGATAGGCTACCCAGAACTTCAAGCAGACATGGTCCGAGTACTCCTCGAAATCCACCCGAACCTTGTCAAACTTGGTCTTATGTACGTCTCGCCTCCTTATCAGGTCACGTCATGCCCCTCACGCTTCGTCCTGTTTCTAGTGGGTGGCACTTTGACGCGGTCGGCGTCTCCGAATTTAGCTCCCTCACGCGCTTCACCCTCCGTGCCGAGGACGACGACGGCATCGCCGATATGTACGAAGTCCGCAGGGTTCTCGACAACAACGCAAACACGCTCACTCACCTGACGCTCGGCGCGTATCTCCCACGCGCGCACTCATGGGACGCGGCATTTGGTTCTCAAACGATCCAGCACCTCACACGCCTCGAACTCGTCGACACGCGCATCTCCCACGTCGTCCTCGCACGCATCGCGCACGCGCATAACCTCGTCTCGCTCACCCTCCACGGAACGCTCGACCAGCCTGCAGCAGCCACCGCCATCTTTGGCGCGGACCACGTCCTCCCGAGCACCAGCACGCGCACGACGCGTTCGCCGACCCACGCGTTCCTTCCCCACCTCGAAGCATTCCGCTTCGCGCTCGTCGGACACGACGACGACGTCGTTCTCTTCATCGACGTCGTACAGTTCCTACGCGCGCGTCCTCGCCTGCGCAGGCTCGATCTGGGTACCTGCCCGTGGGAGCTCGTGCGCGGACTCCTACCTGAACTCACCGGCCTGCGCGTCCTGCGCGTGCGCATCGCGAGCCTCAACGGGCCCTCCGTCGATTCGCTCGTCCGCGAACTTCCGCACGAGATGCAGGCGATTCATCTCGCTTGTTCCGTGTCCGATCGTCCCATGGTGCGTCCTCGCTTTGCGATTTATTCCGCCTCGTTGACGCGGGTCGGGAAAACGACCTTAGCACGAATATGCGCACGCGTTTGCGCGGTTCGGGTCTCTGGGCATGCTGCACTTGAACGGCGCGTCGATACGGCGTCCGCAGCCGTCGCGCATGCACGGAAAAGAACTACAAGTCCAGACGGACGCGTGGCTCGCGCATGCGCGTGACGTCGCGCTCGCCGTGCCCAGCATCGACTATGTCGGCTGGCACGGCGAGCACTTTGTCGTCGTCCGCCACCATGAGCACCACGGCTGGACCGCTTCAGTCGATGTATGTGGTGGCAACCTTGCAGGTGACGCGGCGAGCGGGGTATCGTGCGTGGAACTCAAGGAGCTGCCTGTGCGTCGTCGGTTGGACTGCGGGAAGGGCGTCGACCTTGGGAGCGAGGACACGATGTGGATGGAGCGTAAGGACGTGCCGATCGACTATGAGAGGTCTGGCCTCGAGTCGTGAGCATCCCAATTAGACGGAGAGAGGGCCTTTTGCATCTACAGTATCTATTATCTAGTGTGCCTGCTCCTGCATAACGTACGTAACTATCCCCATCGCATTCCGCACCCATCCAACTCCTTGGACATCATCTGAAGTGTGCGTCGCATATCATGGTCATAGAACCCGTTTCAAGTCCCATGCGCCAATTTTTTCGAACCTTGGCCCTTTGTTCAACTTGAATGTCTAAATAAAGTGACTGTACTTATGATCGACTTGCCTTCGATGTAGAACTTATTAACTATAGGGTGGAGCCAGCGTGAAAGAGGTTTTGTTTTGTTTTTCAATTCTTGTTCAATTCTGTATATTCCACCATAAAACTGTCCAAGACTCTAATTAAGTCCGAGTTCTAAGATAAATAACCGGGTCTCACATGACATGCTCGAATTGTGTGGCATCCCCGAGTTCAAATTTTTCTACATCATGATTTTCGTCTCGTCTCTGCTCTTGATAAGGGACTACTGTCGCTGTCGCAAATTTGGGAAGGGACATAATAATAGATTTTAAGTAAGATAACCCAGTATAATACTTTGGAGCTTATATACATACAGTATAATTATTTTTGTGGTAATTATCATTATACAGTATTTGGATCATAGGGCTGTAATAAATGACGTTATAAACTTATAATGGGATTTATGATAGGACCTTCCTTAAAATAGTCCCCTTTCCCAAATCTACGACAACATATTCTGTCAAACGTCACGACAAATAGGATTTGAATGTCACCTTCTGATCTTTTGTGCATAAACCATCAATGATCGAATGATCAATCGATCAACGTTCAACCGTCCACTCCACTGCGCCGGAATTTGTTGTTCCCGCCTTCATACCAGCCGTGAAGGACAATAGTCGTCAAGCCATATTTTACTTCAATGTTTTGATCCCTTTCTCTACTAACCGTGATTAACGCTCGTCGTATTATTATAGGTAAGGTAGCTGGATAAGTAAGGTGTCGACCCAAGGGGAGGGTAGAGAGAGAGAGACAAGGGAAAGAGGAAAATGAGGAGAGCAAGAAAAGGGGACAAACGCAGAAGGCTTCGAGATGCAAACGGAAGACCTCTACAGTGGGAGGTGAGTTTATACTTTATATACATGTCAGTACCTACGGGCGTCTTAACTGAGGCTGTAAGTACTGAAGAGCCAGTGGGAGAAGCATAGGAAGGGGATGGAGAGGGAAGTTGAACGCGTGGGCCTTGCACCGGATGCACAGGGAGGGAAAGGAACTAAGGGATGAGGCTATGAACCGGGGAGAGTGAGAGGAAGGCTTGAAGTTGTGGCGTTGACAGGCGCGTCGTCGTGGTTGTTCTGCGGGAGTGTAAGCTGTAAGGCAGCTAAGGCTTGCCCTAAATTATGCTGATGGAGAATACGAGCAGAAAATGACTCGAACCAGTGTATCTGATCTCACCGCGCGTTCCTGGCTGGCCTTCATTCAATATTGATGCATTATTGGTCATGTAAAAGACGTTAGTAAATAATACATCCATTGATGAGGAGGTTGTATCGCGGTATGATACACTCTTCGTGTATGAGAATGAGTTAGACAACATGGGAAAATCGTAGTGACATATCAAAGTGTCCTAAATGTGAATACAACATGCGGTCCGTGTTCCAACAAGCAAACCATGGGGTTTAGTCCGCATAAAATTAAGAACTATAGCGTCACAGCTCGTGGTCCTCCGGTATGGCGTGGTTTGGGCAGTTTGGGAGGCGAGATCGTTGATATCGCCTTCTGCGCAATCTCGTGTGTACCACCACGAAGCTCGACATATGCGGTGATCATTGAGATCGCCTCGGTGACGTGGGATCCCTTCTTCTCCGCCAGCACGTTCGCCACGAAGGTTAGAAACTCGTCGATAATATAACCAGGGACCTCATCAGCTGGCGAGTCGTTGTTTTCAGGTAGGACGTGGCGGAGAAGATTGACTAATAATCGCTGGGAAGGGACAGCGTGTCGACGGTCTTTCCAGTCAGCGGTGATGGTGCGGAACGTGCCGATGTAAAGGGGCCGGGATGAATGATGAGAAGCTGCCTTGCTGGACCGGATCGCAGCAATGAAGAGTTCAAGCATGTACACGAAGCCGCCATCACGAAGGTCTTGGAGTCGCCAAAGCTGCGTCTTGATTGGCGCTTGTTGGGCGTCGCCCATAAGTTCGCAGATCTCGGTCACTCGTAGTTCGGGCGCGCTTAGCTCTCCAAGTGTCTTTGGTTGATACATGCCAGCGCCCCAGCCGCACGCCGAGATGCTTCGGAGGACCCAGGAGGAAACCCACAGGCGCTGGACGAGCAATCGGGGAGGGATAAACTGGGGCATGAGGTATGTCGGGATTGCGCGCATTCCTTTCTCAGGAATACGACGAGGGTCAGGTTGCCATCGCGAAACGACATGAGGGAGGTAGTCGAGGACGCCGCCGGTTGCATACATCATGGTCCGCACGAGGGTAATGGTTGCTTCATCAATCTCATCTGCCCAGCCAAAGATGTTCCACATGTACTCTAGCTCCACGATTTCGGCCTTGTTGTCTGACATTATCTCCTGGAATCGCTCCTCCGTCCTGTCTGGCTCCACTTCACGAATCAGCTCTTGGTGTAGAGTGAGTGCAGCATCCCAGCCAGTCTTCATATACTGGTCGATGGTCCCAGCAGTCTTGGCTGCTACGTCATCTGGGTCACCGTCCTTCTCCCCACGCACGTCAGCAAGACAAGAAATAACGCGTTGTGCAGCGTCATGAACCGCAGAGGTCTGCAACATCTTGCGCACAGCGATGATCGACATGCATGTCCAGCGCACTGCAAACGTCGACTCGAAACCCAGGGTCGGCGCCTCGCGGATCTTCTCAACGTCGCCGAGGTATCTGAGCATTTGAGCCATAATCTCGGATTCTGCGAACCATTCCCATTCGTGTTCCATGGAAAGCACGAGCGAAAGCGCCGCATCAACACAGGCATGGGCGCGCTTGCGGCGAGCATCCTCAGTTGGGAGAATACCGGGGTCCGTACAAGTTTTGAGAAGGCGTGTGATCCTGCTGCCGAGATCGCGGAGGGTATCTTCGCGTTGGGTAAGCGCGGTGGTTGTCGCGGGAAGCGCAATGAGGAGACCAGGGCTCGGAGGCACAAGCGCCGGATTGGGTTGATCCGAAGCGTGGAAATGAAGATTCCCACTCTCTTCCCCCTCCGCAACGACCTCCCAAACCTTTTTACCCCACGTCGAATTGAGCGAACCGGGTATACCAAGGACGAACGGTTCAAGTTCACTGTCTTCTGTCAGGTTGTCGATGACCCAGCTTATGGCGCGAGCGTCGCGCGTCTTCCGCCCGTCGGATTCATCCATGGCGAGTTGGGCGCGACCATCTGTCATATTCAAGCTGATGCGCTTCCTTGCCCCACCCGTGCTATGATCCTTGTGTGTTCGTCTGCGGATCAACTGGAACAGGATCCAGAAAACGCCAGACAAGGGGCTTTGATATGGCGACTGGGGGTCGTATACAGGCGCGATAATGGTCCATAGATAAAGAAGGATAAAAAGGACGATTGTTATGGTAGTAGCGGTTGCCGTGGATGTGTTAATCTTGAAAAGGAATTCGGCCAGACCTGCGAAGAACAAGAAAAGGGAAATGTGTATGAGGCCGGGCACGGCTTCGACCAACACGGGCATGTACCATGCTTCCGCGCCGTCATAGAGATACTGCCGGATTCGCGCGCGTTTCAATGGGTTGTTGTATCGCTGGAAGACGTGCATATAGTCACGGACCCATTGCTGGACAAGAGTAGCAGTGAGGGCGGCACTTAAACTGAAGACCAGGCTCATGAACCAAAAGATATTGATTCGAATGTCCGTTTTCGCGGGATGAAAATTCGGATATGGTGGGGGGACGCTGACTGTAGGGGGAACAGGTGAGCCGCTGGCCGCAAGTTGCGCCGAGATTTGGGCCAACAATTCAACAGACTGCTTTGTGTAATACACGTTGACTTGTTCGGGGGCCGGTGCCAAATTTTTGTAGCTTTCAACTAGAAAGGCAGTCAAGCTGGCTGAATATAAACCGGCCTGACAGGAGTAGCATCGCATGAATAACCAGATGAAAGGCAGAGAGATGAGACTGGAAGACGTACAAAAATGATGATGCCTTCCATATCATCTTTCCATGTCTCGACCTGTGCTTTATCATAGCTCTCGGCCTCTTCTACGTAGACGGACCAAAACTTGGAGGCTCTCTCGTCATAATCTTCGGCATCATGATGGGTGTCGTGGATGTCATTGGGGACAATGGGACCCCCAGGGAGACGTTCATTACCCTCTATGATCGTAGGGGGGGGGACGGGCATCTCAGACGTGATCTTTTCCCCCGTGCCTTGAAGTGCGGTGGTTCATCGATCTGAGTGGGATAGAATTCGGCAAGACGTACCTGGAGTCGATGGCCCTCCATTCTGCGCCTCAAGGTCGGGGGTAGGATCTTTTATTTCTGCCATTATGAGGATTGGCAGTGGAGACCTCGAAGAAGTCGGTGAAGAGATGGGTGGGCAACCAACTGGGAGGACAACTGGAAGTGTGCCCAAGTCCAAGTGACGATCAAATGTCAAACGTGAAACGCCGTCAAGCGGCCGGAGTTGGAATTGATCGAGTGTGTCCCTGACGGAAACGGAGTGGGCCCACACCAGGCCGTACCTTTACAGAACTCGCCCAAGGATGCGAAAAGGGCGCAAGAACAGCCTGAGCCTCGATTTCTCTTCTACCTTCTGTTGTCTCATGGAGAAGTGTCGATGAAAAACCCGAGTAAGGTGGTGCTATCCCGCCATCGTGGCATATCCGATTTGTCGGCAATTGCCAATTCGGTGGAAGTGCGCATTGGACTGATTCCAAAGTGCTGATTGACGCCCGGATGCCGCAAACCCGTAGCAAAGTTGGCGCAAACCAATCGAGTCATCAGACCAATTCATGATTGACGCCTGCGGCCTGGATGCCATGCGTGGTCACTCTGCATTGTTGCTGTCCCACGCACTGGCACTGGCGCCACTATCATACTGTCTGCCCAGGTAGAACCACTGAACCGCCCTACTTTGTTGAAGGATTCCCGCCCCGCCATCCCGCACGCCACTCCTACTCTGCAACACACGGGAGAGCCGTTCAAGTTGGTCCCTACCTTTTTTTGTCAACGCTGAGCAGAAGATGGCTCCCCCCCGCGCGAGATCTGCAACTACTGGTCTATTCACTGGAACGCTCAAACTCACAGGTATGCTATCCTTGCCCTTAGTTTTAGTTAATATGGCAAGACTGCTCACAGCGCGGAATGGATAGGCATCATAATCAAGTCTGATCCGCGCGGCTCTTACAAGCCTTCTCGTCTGATGGACCTTATTGTAGACGGCGAGTCCAAAACTGCTGCCTTTCAGCTCCGTGAACCACAGACAACCCTCACATGGGAAGTCAAACCTGCGGTGTATGTGCCCCTTGTCGTTCCCGGCTCCTCCTCATGAGTATACTGTAGCGTTATTACGGCAAAGTCCATCATATCTATCCAACCGTACGAGGCTCGTTCGCTGATGCGAAGAAAGAAAACGGAGGAGATCACTATACAAGGCGAGGCGGTGTTCCGCTTTTGTTCATCGAGAGCCGGGGACAGGCACGGTGAACAATTTTTTTCCGTATCTGCTGAATTGGTCTGAGCTACTGTCCCTTGCAGATTTCGAGCGTGTGTGTGCGGGATTCAGAGTGGCGATCTCTGTCGTTGCGGAGAAAGATGCCAAGGTGCGCTTCATACTGACACCAGTGGTCCGTGGGCTAACATCTGACACATTTCGTCTGAAGGCGAGGGACAAGACTAGAAGTGGCCGGGAGGGACGTGCAGTGCCGCCTGGCGAGCACGGTCAAGACGTTTTCTTTGGTCCTTCCACAGCGCCGAATTCATTCAAGCGATCTTTGGATGCTTTACATGATCTTATGGAGCTCATCTCGTCTGATTCCGGAGTATGTCGTTTGGCTGGTTATGAAAGCATCAGGTATTAACCGTTATCGCCAGCTCTATGAAACGGCTAGGGAAACAAGGGATGCCCTCAGAACGGCTTGTGATGTGAGTTCTGACTGAAGGGTGTTTTCCGTGGCTGATTTTCTACGCCGGGTAGTTCATGCCAACAGATGACGTGGACGCAGATGTCCAAAATCTTGGCGAACAAGTCCACGACGTGCTCGTCGAAATGCAGTTGCCGAAGTTTTCTGAATTCCTAGCGTCTCAATCTCTGACGACCGCATATCTTCTAAACCTGATTGGAAATGCTGCCTTGTTTGCGGAGGACTGTTCCAAACGCGAATTCAAAGGTGAGTAGCTCGCAGATTCTACGTAAACATTCCGGGAATCTGAACGCAAAAGAATTCGGAACTGTTGACAGTAGGAGAAATACTCTTGGGGACTTCGATCGACAGTTCGCGATCCTAAGACGGAACTTCAGTTCCGGAAAACAGACTTATTCATGGAACCCGTCATATATTAGGCCGCAGCTCCCTACGCCTCCAGCCCCTCCTCCCCCTGTAGAGGAGGACGCCAAGAGCAATGCTAGCACTGTTGAACCAGAGCCAGATACACGCACGGTCGTGGGTAAGTCTTTTCCAGTTCTCGCGATCTCGGTCCTGCACTTATTGCCTTCTTTTCGAAAGTGGAAGAGGACCAGATACTCCAGGACACACTTTGCCCCGTTGACATGATCACCTCAGGTCATGATCAGTTAAACCATTGCTGTCTGGACTCGACCCGCAAAGGACTGCTATCGAAGATCACTGCTTGGCTCGATGATATTGCTGACCCAAACGATGAGAACGATAAGTCAAACGTTCTGTGGCTCTCCGGTGCTCCAGGAACCGGAAAGACGACGATAGCTTGGAGCTTGATTGCGGAGCTAGAAAGGCAGCAACGTTCTGCTGGGGACTTTTTCTTTAGGCAGAACCAAAATTGGCCGAGCCAGCTCTGGTGCTACCTGGCTTACAAGATGGCGAAGTTCCATCCAGCTATCAAAAGCGAAGTCTATAAAGCGCTAAAGAGAGAGGAAAGCGACCTTCCCCAGGACGACATCCAACTGATTTTCGATCAGCTCATTGTTGGACCTCTCAAGTGTTTGGCTGAGCGATTATCAAGTCGTCGTCCAGTTTTTTTGATTGACGGTCTTGAGCAGTGCTCACAAGGCTACTCAAATTGGCAGGCACTCTTAGATACCCTCCCACAGTGGCTGAACCTGTCGCGCCACTACAAGCTCATTATCGTTGGTCGACCGCAACATGATATAGCAAAGGTCTTTGAAAACAAAGATATAAAACGCATGGAACTTTCGGTGGGAGAAAATACCGACTCCTATACCCATGACGACGTCCGCACCTATCTCAATTACCGCTTCGCTGAGATAAGAAAACAAGACAAGTCGATTCCGGAGTATTGGCCCGATTACGATGCAGTTTCCAAGCTGGTTACCCATACGAGCGGATTTTTTAAATGGGCAGCCCTCGCAGTCGACGCAATCGAAGCCGAAGGAGACAAGGAGAGGCACCTTACAACCGTCATCGAAAGCGGCACTACGACCACATTCGAGAGCTTCGACCAGTATCTGGAGGGGATTTTGAGAATGGCATTTGACAGCTATTCTTCTGAGGCTTTCCGAGCGACTATGGGGACGATTGCGCTCAGCAAACAGTCCCTAACAATGGCAGATCTTGGACACTTCCTTCAGCATCGCTTCCCATCTCCCTCCGGAGTCTCCCTGGAGGACATGTGTTCCAGGTTGTTACCAATTATTTCAATCAAGGGCGAAAACAAGGAGATCAAAATTCGACACAAAGCTTACAAAGACTACCTTATCGACTCTAAACGATGTGCACTCTATAGTGATGTGTACTTCATCGACCGAAGCAAGGCGCACAGGAAGATGACAATATCATGTCTGAAGATTATGCAGCAAGGGCTCAAGTTCAACATATGCGGACTCAAATCGTCGTACAAGATGAATTATGAAGTCGAAGACGTGTCCGCACTGGTCGATAAGTGCATTCCTTCTTACCTGGTTTATGCTTGCCAGTATTGGGCCGATCATCTCCGTGGAATCGCCACAGGTGAAAAACGCGACACTGACATTGTGAATCTACTTCGCAATTTCCTCAACATCCACTTATTATATTGGCTCGAAGCTCTGAGCTTGCTGTCGAGGTCTCACATAGCATCCAAGTCACTTCTTATCGCGGCCGAATGGCTCGAGGTATATGGATAACCGTTGTCTACCCCCATGGTTACATCTCATGCATTTCGTTAACAGGCCACGGACAAAGACCTATCTTTAATTGCGCTAGATGCAAGCCGGTTCTCTCTCACCTTTGCGGATGTCATCTCAGCGAGCGCACCTCACATCTATTTGTCTGCCTTGCCATTTGCACCTCCATCTTCTCCGGTCTCGAAACGGTACCACGATCAATTTCCCCGGACGATCAAAGTGTTGCATGAAGAAGGGACCAAGTGGCCTGCCATGCGATTTTCGATTTCATTGGACCATTACGTACACGGCGTCTCTGTTCACCCCGATGGCAAGAGAGTCGCAGCTGCGACGAGCGGTAATACCGCATTGGTTATCTCCGTGGCTACCGGAGACACTTTATTCAATCTTGCAGGCCATGGCGGAACTGTCCGTGCTATCGCATACGCCGCTAATGGTAAAAGGATTGCGACTGGTGAGCTTTCAGAATACTTGCGAGCCGGACAATGCTGAAGATGAACAACCGAAAGGGTGTGACGATAGGCGCTTGAGGATATATGAAGCCGAGAATGGATCGCTTCTTTTTGGGCCATTCGAGTTTCATTCCGACTGGATACGAAGTGTTTCGTGGTCCCCAGACGGGCAACGGTATGTCTCAGTGACATTGCAGTGTATCTCACCTCATACGTCCCACGCATATATAGAATTGTGACCGGCTCCGACGACCGAAAAGTCAAGGTAGTTGCGGCTGAAACTGGACAAGTAATATACGATACTGCCTTCCACGATGACTGGGTCCGCACAGTCGTTTTCACGTCAGAGTTCTTCATTTCTGGTTCTGATGATAGGCAAGACACACTTCCGGAGTTCTTTCCGTGTGCTAATTTATTGTAATAGAACTGTGAGGATTTACGACGCATCCACGGGAACCGCGTCGGGTGAGGCATGGTCAACCGGGCAAACGGGTTATATCAGGGCCATCGCCATCTCACCAGACAACAAGATTCTGGCAGCAGGCAGCGATGACAGCTCTATCATTCTTTACAACATGGACACGCGGAGCGTAATCAACCAGCCAATGAGAGGCCATAATGGAGTAAGTGCATCGAGCGCTTTGTCTACCACGTACTCATGTCCCCCACAGGTGATCAGATCTCTAGCGTTTTCGAAAGACGGTCAGCTCCTTGCGTCAGGCAGCGAAGATACCACTGTTCGCATCTGGAACGTCCGGACAGGAAAGAAGTTTTGCGACCCCCTTTATGGACATACGTACTACGTTAGCTCGGTCAGGTTCTCCCCTGACATGAAGCAAATTATCACTGGTAGGTCCATTTCATTCAAGAAAGGAACGGAGAACTAACAAATATTGACTAGGTGGGGAAGATTTCTCAATAAGGTTCTTCGATATGGATTCACTCCCAGTTTGGAAGAACTCTTCAGGAGGCACCGGTACATTCCGCGCGGCAATCCCTCTCGATGACGGCAAGACTATCGTGGCAAGTGACGGCTCGAGTATCTCTAGGTGGACCGTCGATGTAGGGCGCGTGGAGGATGTGACCTTCGAAGGGAATTCGGAACACCTTGAAGGCATTCAATCTGCTTCCATATCGCCCAACGGGCGACTCGTAGCCACTGCCGCAAGAAATCGTACGGTGATGATCTGGCAAGCGGATAGTGGAAAGGCGTTGTGGGGACCACTCGAAGGACACGGGGATGACATCTATGCTCTCAGCTTCTCTGCGGACAGCAAGATGGTCGTCTCTGGGAGCGATGATCGAAATGTTTGGATATGGTCGGCTGAAACTGGGCAGAGCATATGTGGTCCAATGGAAGGCCATACGTCAAGTGTGAAGGGTGTATGCTTCAGGTACATCCCTCTATCCCTTTGGCCCTGAAGTCTCTAATCCAATGCCATTGACCAGTCCCGATGGGAAGCAGGTGGCCAGTGGTACGTCTTGTCACGTAGGAGTCGTTCTTTCTCACTTTATATGATACAGGTTCCAACGACTACAATGCAATCATATGGTCCGTCGAAAGTGGAGAAAAAATGCATGAGCCTTTGGTGCACCATCGAGACTGGGTATGTCAACAGGCATATTTTCCTTCTGGTATTGATGATCCTTCTAGATATTTGGTCTTGCGTATTCCCCTAACGGACTCTACCTCGCGACTGCAAGCGACGATTACACTGTGGCTATATGGGATGTTGTGACCGGGGAGCGCGTCTTTAACACTTTGACTGGTCATGGAGGCTACGTGAGACTCGTCAATTGGTCTCCCGATTCTAAAAGGATTGTCACTGCGGCGCTAGATAACGTGATCCGTATTTTCGATGTCGAGACTGGCATACCTCTATGTGAGCCTCTAAGCGCCCACAAAAATAACCTGACTGCCATCTCGATGCGCCCATCTCTGTACAGTGACGATCCGGAAGTCATTTCTGGTGTGTAGCGTCTACTCAGCATCGTTCATCAAGAACTGACACTAGCAATAGCTAGCCTTGACGGGACTGTTCGAGTGTGGGGGCTCAGGATGAAAAACTTCGTCAAAACTCAGACATTCTCAGCATTTCATTCCGATTGGGTCAGTTTGCATCAGTTTGCATTTCCTAACTTCGGTGATTATACTCAACTTCTGTCTAGATTCATACTATTGCGTTCTCTCCTGTTGACGATTGCATAGCATCCGGTGGCGATGACGGTCGACTGGTAGTGATGGATGTAGGGACAGGACAGTCTAAAGTCTGTATTGATGCCCACCGTGACCAAGACTGGATCCGCTGTGTGGCCTATTCCCCAGATGGGAAGAAGATCGGAACATGTTCCGACGACCATATTATCAGCATATGGGACGCAGAGAATGGTGAACGCCTGTTGGAACCTCTCGAAGGTCACACTGATGTGGTGATGTCTATTGAATTCTCCCCCGGCGGGAGCTTCCTTGTCTCAGGTACAGTATGACATTGGGTTTCTCGTCTCCACGGTCTAATTCGTCGCTATAGGTAGCAAGGACGGCACCATCCGGACTTGGGATCTTCACGCTTCGTTCATCAAACTAAACAACCCCATTTGTATCTACCGCGGCCACAAAAGCGCAGTCAATGCCGTGGCATACGCAAGGGGAGGAGAGTTTATCGTCTCGGGTTCTGCGGACGCGGAAATCGCCGTCTGGGAGGGTAGTTTTAGTGACAAGTGCCTACGACAATTCGGTGGACACGGTAGCGCGGTCCTCTCGATCCGCGTCTTCGACGACAAGATATTCTCGAGCTCGGAAGACAGGACGATTCGTATCTGGGAGTTGTCCACGGGCCACGCGCTCAAGTCCATCCTTCACGGCCACACGGGGCCCATCAACGCGATCGCGCTTACTCCCGACGGGAGTCGGATCGTCTCGGCATCGGACGACGCCAGCCTACGCATATTCGACTCGGAGACAGGCGAGCCCTGCACGCTTCCCCTACGCATGTCACAGCGGATGTTTGCCGTCACCATTTCGCATGACGGCACACTGGTCGCATGCAGCGGCGCTGACATGTGCGTGCACGTCTGGCGCGCGAATATGGCACGGCGCGCCGTGTGGCCGGACAACTTCATTCGAAAGGCGCGCGGCCTCGAATTCTGCCTCGTAGACGAACAGGGATTCCTTGCTGATTTCAATCCGCCGGATGATGGGTGGCTCCGCGGGTCCATGAATGAGCCTATGTGTTGGATACCATCGGTTTATCGGGCAGGTTTGTGGACGCCGCGGACAGTTGGGATCCTCGGGGCATTGGAGACGATAATTGACATGAGGAGTTTTGTTCATGGGACGGATTGGGAGCAGTGTAGGGCATATGTATTGGCGGACAAGGCCTGAGGGTACCAGAGCACAAATTTGTGTATTTCATGTGGATCAGTGGCCTGTCTCGATTTCGTACCTGGTGTAATCTTTAAGTACAAGTGCCGTATACGATTATGTAGAACATGATGAGAAGTTTGGAAGCGGAATGTTCATGATACGACGTGCAGCGTCTGGATTCCCATGAAAGCCAGTGGCAATTCTACGATCTCTCTCCAGTTGCATCTTGTCTCAATTCACACCACATTAATCAGATCAAGGAGGCCGTTGAAAGACCCTGGAACTGGATTGACAAGTCTCTCCAGGATCAATGCCTCTGCTGCGAGAGACAGGGACATCGTGTTGAGTTGAATGAGTTCTGTGCGCATTCATCCGCAAGTGTCACCTGCAACTGGCCCAAAGGTGATTATACCTGTACAGGGCCCATGACCTGTAGAAGGGTGAGAGCTAAGAAGTGAGTTCAGATGCTGGCCCGTGAAAGCCCAGGCTTGCGGCCCATGCAGTTGCAGATCCTCGAGCCGGGCCGGGCTCGCTGGGCAGGCTTTTAGGAAATTTTAGGGCCGGGCTGCGGGCCTTTGAGCCGGGCCGTGCAAACCACGAGCCAGTTGACAAGTGTCAATCAGATTAATTAATCAAGAGCTCTGACGAACGAAGGCAGGATTCTCACGCTATCAGGCTGAACACGAGGCAAAGTCCGACTCCGGCGTCCTCTTCTCCCAAAGAGAAATTCTAGCCTATCATCCCCAGGCCTCCCATATCTCCACTATGTCTTATAATCTTCCCCAGACCCCGTCGAGCGCGAACTATCAAACCATCTTTGACAATGCTTTAGAAGCATACGAAAAGAAAACTGGGAAGGACCTCGCATCGGATCCGTTCCTTTGCATTCTCGAATCCTGCAATTCTCCTGATACTGTCCTCGTCGTGCTGCGAGAGCAATTCCCCGGGTTTGACCAACCTGGGAGCAAGTTCACAACATGGGTCAAACCCACCATAAACGTTCTATACACTTTCTCATCAACCATTGGCGCCGCTGTTAGCCTGGTAAGCATGGTCAAGGTCATCAAACAAGATCGCGCCATCACATCTGCTTTCTAGGCATACCCACCAGCGGGAGTGATAGTCACGGGCATTGCCAGTCTTCTCTCGGTGGGTATCTGCCCCGCCAACTTTTATGCGCTTGTTGATGCTCAGATCCCCAGGCGGTTCAAGGCGTAAGCGCTAGCCAGGATGCTCTCCTGGACATCTTCGAACGAATAGAGAACGTGTTCAGAAGAATGGAGACCTACACCGAGCTCCGCCCGACCAAGGAGATGACGGATATAATCATAAAGGTCATGGTTGAGGTGCTCCTCATCCTTGCCCTTGTAACAAAGGAGATAAACCAAGGAAAACTAAGTGAGTTAATCCTCGATGACACGACTACCCTGCTCGAGTTGAGCGTTTTCCAGAAAGGTTCTTGAAGAAGGTAGCAGGAATGTCGGAGATCGATGGTGCGCTGCGGAGGCTGGACAAACTGACGCAAGAAGAACATCGGATGACGACTGCACAAGATCTGAGGGCCACGCACAGCGTTCGTGACAAAATGGCTGTTGTCGTTGATGGTGTGTAGCTGGTTTTCCCTTGATCACCCGTCTATTCCCTGCTAACCAGATTGGGCTAGATGCCAAGCATATCAGAGAAGAACTCAATGACCAGAAGTGTTCGTCACGCCATAACTCTTCCGTGGTTGGCCATGGTGTCTCACCTTGTTTTACAGGGGTCCAACTGCGGAAGGACCTCACAACCTGGCTCTCTCCTCCGGATCCATTCATAAATTACAATACCGCCAGCGATGCTCGTCATGGCGGCACTGGTGTATGGTTCATCGAAAGTACTGAGTTCAAGGACTGGAAACAGTCCACTTCTTTGTTGTGGGTATACGGGAAACGTACGTTCTCCAGAACTCTGCGCACTCGCTCTTACTGAAGAATCTGCGTGTTCTCAGCTGGTGCTGGTAAAAGCGTTATAACGTGCGTCATTCTCCGATTCATTTTAGCAGGATAAGCTATATCTCGACCAGTTCTGCGATCATCGAAGATATCAAAGGCATCTCTAACACTGGGACAGCGTACATGGCCTTCTTCTTTTTCGACTTCAAGGACACTGGGAAACAAGATTCCCGTGCTTTACTCTCTTCTGTCATCGTCCAGCTCAGTCGGAGATCTCAGTCCTTTTACCACATTCTATTCAACTTTTATTCTGCGCACGAGAACGGCTCACAACAACCCAGCATTGGTGCGCTAACAAAATGTCTTGAGGACATGATCAATGTCTCGCGAGATGTACCTATCTATCTCGTGCTTGACGGGCTTGACGAATGTCCCGACACAAAAGGGATAACGTCATCGCGTCGCCAGGTGCTGGACCTTGTGGAGAAGTTGGTCAAAGAGAATCCTCCACGATTGCATCTTTGCATTACCAGTCGACCCGAAGTCGACATCTGAACTTCCCTTGAGCCCTGGACATCGGAATCTAACCGCATATGCCTCCATGGCCAAATCGGACAAAAGAAGGACATTATCGAGTTTGTCCGCGGAGTTGCTTACTCTGACACGAACATGCGGAGATGGCGGGATGAGGACAAGGAATTGGTTATCGAGATGCTTTCTGAAAAAGCCAATGGGATGTAAGGACACCGCTGTGTGTTTAGGACACTTTCTGATGCTTCCGCGCAGGTTTCGTTGGGTGTCTTGCCAACTTGAGGTTCTTCGGCAATGTTTCCCATCCAGCGTGCGGGGAGTTCTGGCGGATTTGCCGGAATCGCTCTACGAGACTTACGAGCGGATACTACAGCAAATTCCGAAGCCGAACCGAGTCCATGCCCATCGGCTCTTGCAATGCCTCGTCGTGGCTGCCTACCCCCTTAACGTGCAAGAATTGGCGGAGGTACTCGCGATTGACTTCTCCGCGACAGGAATGACCCCAATCTTGGATGAGAACTTGCAGTGGGAGGACAAAGAACGAGCTGTATTATCCGCATGTTCCAGTTTGATTACCATTGTCCAAGGCCGCCTCGTTCAATTTTCCCATTTCTCTGTCAAAGAGTTCCTCACCTCGGATCGCCTCGCTGCCTCAACAGTGGACACTTTACGTTATCACCATATCGCCCTCGAGCCTGCGCATATGATGATGACGATCTCATGTCTGAGGATCATGCAACAAGGACTCAAGTTCAACATATGCGGACTCAAATCGTCGTACGAGATGAATTATGAAGTCCCAGACAGATTCGCACTGGTCGCCAGGTGCATTCCTTCTTACCTGGCTTACGCTTGCCAGTATTGGGCCGATCACCTCCGTGGAATCGCCTCAGGTGAAAAACGTGACACTGACATTGTGAATTTACTTCGCAATTTCCTCAACTTCCACTTGTTGTATTGGCTCGAAGCTCTAAGCCTGCTGTCGAGATCTCACATAGCATTCAAGTCACTTTTTATCGCGGCCGATTGGCTCGAGGTATATGAGTCACCGTTGTCTACCCCCGACGGTTACATCTCATGCTCGTTAACAGGCCACGGACAAAGACCAATCTTTAACTGCGTCAGATGCAAGCCAGTTCTCTCTCACCTTTGCGGATATCATCTCAGAGAGCGCACCTCACATCTATTTGTCTGCCTTGCCATTTGCACCTCCATCTTCTCTGGTCTCGAAACGGTACCGCGATCAATTTCCCCGGACGATCAAAGTGTTACATGAAGAAGGGACCAAGTGGCCTGCCATGCGATTTTGGATTTCGTTGGACGATTACGTATACGACGTCTCTGTTCACCCCGATGGCAAGAGAGTCGCAGCTGCGATGGGCGGTAATACCGCATTGGTTATCTCCGTGGCTACCGGAGACACTTTATTCAATCTTGCAGGCCATGGCGACTTTGTCCGTGCTATTGCATATGCCGCTAATGGTAAAAGGATTGCGACTGGTGAGGTTTCAGAATACTTGCGTGCCGGACTATACTGAATCACAACAAAGGGTGTGACGATGGGTGCTTGAGGATATATGAAGCCGAGAATGGATCGCTCGTTTTTGGGCCATTCGAGCTTCATTCAGGCTGGATACGAAGCGTTTCGTGGTCCCCAGACGGCCAACGGTATGTCTCAGTGACATTGCAGTGTATCTCACCTCATACGTCCCACGCATATATAGAATTGTGACCGGCTCCGACGACCGAAAAGCCAAGGTAGTTGCGGCTGAAACTGGACAAGTAATATACGATACTGCCTTTCACCATGGCTGGGTCCGCACAGTAATTTTCACGTCAGAGTTCTTCATTTCTGGTTCTGATGATAGGCAAGACACACTTCCGGCGTTCTTTCCGTGTGCTTATTTATTGTAATAGAACTGTGAGGATTTATGACGCATCCACGGGAACCGCGTCGGGTGAGGCATGGTCAACAGGGCAAACAGATTATATCAGGGCCATCGCCATGTCACCGGACAACAATATTCTTGCAGCAGGCAGCGAGGACTGCTCGATCATTCTCTACAACATGGACACGCGGAGCGCAATCAACCAGCCAATGAGAGGCCATCATGGAGTAAGTGCATCGAACACTTTGTACAGATTTCGTACTCATGTAATCCACAGGCGATCACATCTCTAGCGTTTTCGAAAGACGGTCAGCTCCTTGCGTCAGGCAGCGAAGATACCACTGTTCGCCTCTGGAACGTCCGGACAGGAAACAAGTTTTGCGATCCCCTTTATGGTCATTCGTCCTACGTTAACTCGGTCAGGTTCTCCCCTGACATGAAGCAAATTATCACTGGTAGGTCCATTTAATTCAAGGAAGAACGGAGAAGTAACAAATATTGACTAGGTGGCCAAGATTGCTCAATAAGGTTCTTCGATATGGATTTACTCCCCGTTTGGAAGAACTCTTCAGGAGGCACCGGTACATTCCGCACAGCAACCCCTCTCGATGATGGCAAGACTATCATGGCAAGTGACGGCTCGAGCATCTCTAGGTGGACCGTCGACGTGGGGCACGTGGAGGATGTAACCTTCGAAGGGAATTCAGAACACCTCAAAAGTATTCAATCTGTTTCCATATCGCCCAACGGGCGACTCGTAGCCACTGCCGCAAGTAATCGTACGGTGATGATCTGGCAAGCGGACAGTGGAAAGGCGTTGTGGGGTCCACTGGAAGGACACGGGGATGACATCTATGCTCTCGGCTTCTCTGCGGACAGCAAGATGGTCGTCTCTGGGAGCGATGATCGAAATGTTTGGATATGGTCGGCTGAAACTGGGCGGAGCATATGTGGTCCAATGGAAGGCCATATGTCAAGTGTGAATGGTGTATGCTTCAGGTGCATCCCTCTATCCTTTTAACCCTGAAGACCCTAATTCAATGCCATCATTGCCATCGACCAGCCCCGACGGGAAGCAGGTGGCCAGTGGTATGTCATGTCACGTAGAAGTTCTTCTTGTTCACTTTATATGGTAGGTTCCTATGACCACACTGCAATCATATGGTCCGTTGAAAGCGGAGAAAATGTGCATGAGCCTCTGGTGCACCATCGATGCTCGGTATGTCAACAGGCATATATTTATTCTGGTATTGATGATCTTTCTAGATATTTAGTCTCACGTATTCCCCTAACGGACTCTACCTCGCGACTGCAAGCGACGATTACACTGTGGCTATATGGGATGTTGCGACTGGGGAGCGCATCTTTAACACTTTGACTGGTCATGGAGGTTGCGTGAGACTCGTCAATTGGTCTCCAGATTCTAAAAGGATCATCACTGCGGCGCTAGATAACGTGATCCGTATTTTCGATGTCGAGACTGGCCTATCTCTATGTAAACCTCTAATCGCCCACAAAAATAACCTGACTGCCATCTCGATGCGCCCATCTCTGTACAGCGACGATCCAGAAGTCATTTTTGGTGTGTAGCGTCTACTCAGGATCGTTCATCAAGGACTGACGCTCTTCCAATAGCTAGCCTTGACGGGACTGTTCGAGTGTGGGGGCTCGGGATGAAAAACATCGTCGAAACTCAGACACTACCACGATTTCATACCAATTGGGTCAGTTTGCATTTCCTAACTTCGGTGATTATACTCAACTTCTGTCTAGATTCGTACTATTGCGTTCTCTCCTGTTGACGATCGCATAGCATCCGGTGGCGATGACGGTCGACTGGTAGTGATGGGTCTAGTGACAGGACAGTCTAAATTCCATATTGATGCCCACCAAGACTGGATCCGCTCTGTGGTCTACTCCCCAGATGGGAAGAAGATCGGAACGTGTTCCGACGACCATATTATCAGCATATGGGACGCAGAGAATGGCGAACGCTTGTTGGAACCTCTCAAAGGTCACGCTGATGCGGTGTTGTCCATTGAATTCTCCCACTGCGGGAGCTTCCTTGTCTCAGGTACTGTATGACATTGGATTTCTCGCCTTCACTGTCTAATCCGCCGCTATAGGTAGCGCGGACGGCACCATCCGGACTTGGGATCTTCACCCTTCGTTCATCAAACTAAACCCCATTTGTATCTACCGCGGCCACAAAAGCGCAGTCAATGCCGTGGCATACGCAAGGGGAGGAGAGTTTATCGTTTCGGGTTCTGCGGACGCAGAAATCGCTGTCTGGGAAGGCAGCCTCAGTGACAAGTGCATACGACAATTCGGTGGACACGGTGGCGCGGTCCTCTCGATCCGCGTCTTCGACGACAAGATATTCTCGAGCTCGGAAGACAAGACGATTCGTATCTGGGAGCTGTCCACGGGCCACGCGCTCAAGTCGATCCTTAACGGCCACACGGGGCCCATCAACGCGATCGTGCTTACGCCTGACGGGAATCGGATTGTCTCGGCATCGGACGACGCCAGCCTACGCATTTTCGACTTGGAGACAGGCGAGCCCTGTACACTGCCCCTACGCATGTCAGAGCGGATGTTTGCTGTCGCCGTTTCGCATGACGGCGCACGGGTCGCATGCAGCGGCGCGGACAATTGCGTGCACGTCTGGCGCGGGAATATGGCACGGCGTGCCGTGTGGCCGGACAACTTCATTCGAAAGGCGCGCGGCCTCGAATTCTGTCCCGTAGACGAACAGGGATTCCTTGCCGATTTCAATCTGTCGTATGATGGGTGGCTCGGTGGGTTCACGAATAAGCGTATGTGTTGGATACCCCCGGTTTACCGGGCAGGCTTGTGGACGCCGTGGACAGTTGGGATCCTCGGGGCGTTGGAGACGATAATTGACTTTAGGAGTTTTGTTCATGGGACTGATTGGGAGCAGTGCAGGGCAGAGGTATTCGCGGATAAGGCCTGAGGGTACCAGACGAGAAATTTGTGTATTTTTGTGGATCAGTGGCCTGTCTCGATTTCGTACCTGGTGTAATCTTTAAGTACGAGCGCCGTATAGGATAATGTAGAACATGATGAGAAGTTTGGAAGCGGAATGTTCTTGATACGAACTGCAGCGTCCGGATTCCACCGGAAGCCAGTATCGATCATCGCCCAGGTCACAGCCGTCTCCCGAGGGAATTTGGTATACCAAGCGAAGTGATCCTTCCGATCTAGATACGCGATATTTGATCTCAAATCTTTCATTCTAATGCCAAAGATTCTCATGTTGTATCAAATTCAAACCCGTGGTACCTTCCATGAACGTTAGTGTTTTCTGGGCTGAGGCCCGGGACAGTGATTGTATGTCACAAGTGTTTGTAAGTCGTCTATTGAGTTCGAAGCCGAACCCATGAATACAGTAGTTTGACGGCCTCAATCTATCTTTATTGTTACGTGATATTAAACCTCAACCGTAAGCTAAGTTGCAAGTCCAGAAACGTAACTCACAATATGATGAACAGCCTATGTGAAAGTACTCTAGGCCCACTGGTAACACATGTCCGCCGGTGGCCGCCGAGGGCGATTCACTGCAACTGCTGGCCAAGCGAGCAGGCAATTGACTGCCTAAAGACAACATCTTTCCTGTTCCCAGTGGTCCGACGAATCTGCACGTTTCATCTCTCTGAGGTGATCGGGCTATACGCGCTATATACGCACTGAATAAGATATCAACAAAATCAAGGCTTTGATGGCTTTGGCCGCTTTGCGAGGCTCTTGCATTTCGTTTGAAGGCGATTACGGAACGAGTATCGGAATCTCACTTGCCTCGACGAGGTCCTTTAGCGCTTTACCTTTCTCCTTCTGTTCGCCGTCTGCGGAGGGGACCTCAATGGCTTTCTTCGGCGCTACCTCCTGCGCCTTGGTCTGATCCGCCTCGGCCTCTTGCGCAATCAAAGCTCGCAGACAGACAACAGCAACGTCCTTGATTAACCGTCGCTTAACCTTGTCGGGTCCAGTGTGGTGTGCATCGAATTGCGACTTTGGGCGGAAGACTATGATGGTGTCTGAGCCTGCGGGTTGGGGGGACGCATGGTAACACGGTGAGCCATTTGAGCTCCGACTCAGGTCAGGTAAAACGCGAGAACAAAGAGAAGAGAACCCTGTACGCCCGTAGTTTCTCACGACGCTACGTCCCACGTTCTGAAGAGGATTCGTCCGAGATGGCAGGCCTCGGTCGAGGCTACGCGGTGCACTTCTATGCCCGCTGTAACGTGGACGTGTAGTCCACTGGGAGTTCAATAGAAAAGGGGTAAACAGAGATAAAACCAAAGTTACGCTTCGGAAAACCCAAGAGCGCGATCGAGTGGTATGTGTGGAGCCGACAACGGAAGACGAAAGGTCCTCCGAGGTCACGCACTCGTAGGCGAGCGCGATTGGATGCGAACACGGGTAACGAGACGCTCCGCGAGAGCGCGAAGACGAAGGCGGAGAGAGTAACGCAAGTCGTTCTGCGAGAGCGAGAAAACGGAGACGGGAGAAACGAGGACGCACGGGTCACGAGGTGATAACACGCAAAGTCGAAGAGTCAGTTCTGCACTCGAGAGAAACGAAGGCACGCGGGTGCAAGAGCAGAGAGTGGGGCCAAAGGTTGCCTCCCTCTCGGCGAAGGCGGGTGAGGGTATTTTATACGATGGGGGAAACACGAGAGGCACAGGATACGCTACGAATCAGGAGAAGGGAAAAAAGCGGTTGGGCGAATGAGGGTTCTTGCTGGCGACAGACCCGTGCGGCGTCGTAGGGAAATGAAGGTTGGTGTCCAGAGCAGAAGCAGAAATTATATTGTAACTTAAAGCGCGACGGCGGGCGCAGAGTCGAAAGGAAAAGCGAGACGTTTGGTGCCTGCTGGCTAAGTAGGAACAGGAAAGGCGGCAAAAAAGCGGGAGTTCCGGACGGAAAGATGATAAAAGAGCGTACGAAAATGGTTTAACTACTCCTATAAACAGCAAAGGCAGTCCATCGAAACACGAAGATCCGAATAATCGTCGAGGCAACATGCACGGGTGACGTTTGGCCTGACAGCTCGAGGTGGCGCGCGTTTGTGGCGTCGGCCAGCGATGGTGGGCAATCCGAATGGCATCGGCGGGAGGTTTTGAGGCATGGCGGCGGGGATTCGAGGGAAGAGAGGATGTGAACATGGAATTGATCGATGGCGACAGATGGAGGATAGCTAGGAAGGAGGCGTGGCATGGCGTGTGAAAGTTGAAAACAGGCAAGGTTGACGCGTTGACGTGTCGCGTCAATTGGTTCGACTTTGGTTCGATCAGTACACACAAGAACGGACACACACGATGGCGACAAGAAACGACGAAAGGAGACTGTTTGTACTCGGGCAGCGCCGGCCACGCCCTCAAAGCCTGCCTTTGGTCCTCCTCCTCCGGCTGCCCCTGACGCCGCCCCGCTCCACTCCCCCCCGCCCACCTCGACGCCCCGCCCCAAGCGGGCCCGAGTGGCCGTCCCGCCCATCGCTTCGGGGTCCAACGTGACCCTGTCGCAGCTTCCCCCTCCCACCTAACAAGTGGATCGGATTGGGCCCCGGTCAAGCAACTCCTCACTACATTTGTCAAATAGCCTAGAAGATATTTCCTCCCCCCCTCCCCCTTCCCCTCCTGGCATCATCTGGGGTCAAGGCTTTCTTTTCCTCTGGTCGCGCCCCCCTCCCCGCCCACCCCCGCTGCTCGTGGATGACAAGGCTCTCTCCCTCGCCCCATGGCAAGAGCAACACGTGAAACGCGCCGCTGCTGCACCCTTGGCGGCCTTCCCACTCGATGAATATCGATGAACGTGGGCGGTACCCGCGGGTGTGGGATGGCATGGCCAGTATGTGGGAGTGGAGTGCGATCACCCTACGTACTGAGTAACCGGACTCCCTCGTTGTATGTACATGTCTGTAGTCGTATACTGGGACAATAAACGAATTCAAAAATAAAAAGATTGCTCAGAGGCGTGCGTAGCTCGTTTCCAAGCTTAACGCATAAGCACATAAGCCATCGTTAAACTGCTTACAACGCGTCGTCACAAAGAGCGAGTCCCTCAAGCCCATCCTGCCCTCCACTGCATTTCCAGTGCCATGAAGATCGGCAGATGCTCACCTCGAGACGCTGAAACCTGGCATCAATTGCAGAGAGCTGCTGCCACAGGAAGGGCGCCTTCTGTACCTTGGATGGCCATTCCTCTACAGTCATGGTGATCTTCGTACTAACTTCAGCTATGGATAGTTGCTTTGTAGTGACACGTTGGAGGCGCAGCGATGGTGATTCGGTGTAGAGAAAGACTGAAAATGAATAGTATGCAAGTGGTACACATTAGCACATTTGCCACGGAACTATGAGCTACGGGAACATGGATGGGGCATGGGCGAACATATGGGTGAGGGTCGATTCCGAAATATAACCAAGATGAGAGTTTTTCGCAAGGCATGCGGGTAGAAGGCGCGCGGAACAAGGGGATAGACAGTCTGACAAATGGGAAGACAAAATCAGGTCTCTAAAAGAAGGGGCTCACCGAGTTTGTCTGTGTCTTTCGCGCCAAAAGCAGATACAATAACACCCACAGGCATAGCAGTCTTCTCCGGCTTCATCTCATTGACGAGTCGTGTGATGCGAGCCCAGTTCTCACCCTTGCGTGAGGCACTCAAGGAGGCGAACGGTGGTGGCCTTTCAGTCCTACACGACGTCCGGCTCGGGTGGCGAAGGTGCGTTTGGCGGTTGGATGGACGATGCGACTCCCTCTTACTCACCAGTGTCGGTGCCGCGCGAAGGTGGATTGTTGGCGATGAGGGGGCGGGCTGTGCCAGTGAGCTTGAAGAGGTATGGCGTTGGCATGGCTGGATGAAGCGCGTAATGCGCGTGGTGACGCCACCTTTGTTCCGCGTCGTTGGACCATCATCGTTCTGGACAAGGGGGACGGCAGCGAGGATGAGGGTTGGAGAGGAAGGTGTCGAGGAGGCAGATACGCATCGACTTATTTGCGGGAGACTGTGAAGGTCACGCGGTAGCTGAGGGAGTGAGAAAAGAAGAGCACCGTGACATCGCGTCGAAGAGCGTCATGACCCTTGGATTCCGAGTACCTATTTTATTCGACACCCTCCCCCCTCACTGTATTAATTTACGAAGATGGCCAGGCTCAGGAAGGGGATCTTCACTTATTTACTGTGGCGAAGACGGAACGTCTACGCGGTGTGAGTTCGTGGGTGGTCCAGGTTCTGAGACGGGTTCGCGATCCCGAAGGGAAAGCGAACGCGTGGGGGAGAGGGAGCGGAAGGGGCGGTCTGAGGCGGCGGGCACGCGAGCGAAACGGGGATGAGCTTTTCCGATGTATCAAGGTTGCATGTCTCTGGCTGGGCCAGGAAAGGGGGTTTATATACATGTACTCTACATGTAGTGAAAGGGGGAAGTCGAGTCAGTGCTGCCGGCGACAGGCCGCGCGGCGTCGTAACAATAGGAGGCGATGAACTGAATGATTTATGGAGCGTCCGACGTTGCGCGCAAGGGCGCAGGGGCGAGGAACGGGCTGCGTAGCCCGATAATAATGTCGACAATCTGGAGAAAAGGGTCCAACAAGGGGAGACAGAGCGACTAAAGCGAAAAGAGTAAAGGAGAACATACGAAACGCGATCCTAAATACACTATAGCATTTCCAAAGCGGCGAGGGGATCCCGAACCGAGCTTGACTAGCGGGGGCTGTGAGCGGCGCAAGGCTATGCGTGTGGAACAAGGGTGGAGGAGGAGCAGGAGGTTGGTTGAGGCCGAACGAAGTCAAACATCGCGTGCAGTGGTCGATTCCGAGGCCGCCTAAGCTGGCCTTACATTACCCTGGTGCTGGTGTTGTTACTCTGTTCTGAAATACACCACATGTAGCGCTCATTACAGGGCCATTGAGTTTCCTTTAACCTGAGCTATCTTTTGCCACTGACTCGGCTGAACTCTTCGATACGATAAAGAACAAAAAATATTTCCCAAAGTGCCCTAACCCTTGTCCTTGCGGCGACAGTGCTTCCATTTCTACTCCCATGATTGATCGCCTATATCTGTCTATATCAAGCTCAAGCTCCGAACTCCGACAAACCGCCCACGCTCTCAGGCTGAACATGAGGCGAAGTCCTTCGTCCTCTTCTCACAAACATCATTCCTGCCTATCATCCCCGGGCCTCCCATATCGCCACCATGTCCCACAAACTTCCTCAGACTTTGTCGAGCGCGGACTATCCGGTCATCTTTGAGAAGGCTTTAAAAGCCTACGAAAAGAAAACTGGGAAGGACCTCGCATCGGATCCACTCCTTCGCAGGCTCAAATCCTGCGATTCTAGTGATACTGTACTCGATGTGCTGCGAGAGCAATTCCCGGGGTTTGACCAATCTGGGAGCAGGCTCACAACATGGGTCAGACCCACCATAAACGTTCTATACACTTTCTCATCAACCATTGGCGGCGCTGTTGGCCTGGTAAGCACGGTCAAGGTCATCAAACAAGATCGCGCCATAACTCTGCTTTCTAGGTATACCCACCAGCGGGAGTGATAGCCACGGGCATTGGCAGTCTTCTATTGGTGGGTGTCTGCCCGCCAAACTTTTACCAACTTTTATGCACTTGTTTGACGCTCATATCCCCAGGCGGTTCAAGGCATAAGCGATAGCCAGGACAAACTCCTGGACATCTTCGAACGAATAGAGAACGTGTTCAAAAGAATGGACATTTACAAGGAGCTCCGCCAGACCAAGGAAATGACGGATCTAATCATAAGGGTCATGGTTGACCTACTCCACATGCTTGCCCTTGTGACAGAGGAGATAAAACAAAAGAAAATAAGTGAGTTTATCCTCGATGACCGACTACCCTGCTCGGGTTGAGCATTTTGCAGAATGGTTCTGGGATAACATAAGGGGAATGTCGAAGATCGATGCTGCGCTGCTGAGGCTGGACAAACTGGCGCAAGAAGAACATCGGATGGCGACTGCACTAGGTCTGAAGGCTATGCACGACGTTCGTGACCAAGTCCATGTTGTCGGTGGTGGTGTGTAGCTTGTTTTCCCTTGATCGCCCGTCTATTCCCTACCAACCAGATTGGCCTAGATGTCAAGCATATCAAAAGGGAACTCAGTCAAGTTGTCATCTATGTGGATGACCAGAAGTGTTCGTCACCCCATAACTCTTCCGTGGCTGGCAATGGTGTCTCACCTTGTTTTACAGGGAGGCAACTTGCAACCTGGCTCTCTTCTCCGGATCCATCCATAAATTACAGCACCGCCAGCGATAAGCGCCATGGCGGCACTGGTCTATGGTTCATCGAAAGTACTGAGTTCAAGGACTGGAAAGAGTCCGCTTCTTTGTTGTGGGTCTACGGGAAACGTACGTTCTCCAGAACTCTGTGCACTTGCTCTTACTAAAGAATCTGTGTGTTCTCAGCTGGTGCTGGTAAAAGCGTTATAAGGTATGTCATTCTCCGATTCAATTTAGCAGGATAAGCTATATTTCGACCAGTTCTGCGATCATCGAGGATATCAAAGACATCTCTAAGACTGGGCCAGCGTACACGGCCTTCTTCTTTTTCGACTTCAAGGACACTGGGAAACAAGAGTTCCGTGCTTTACTCTCTTCAGTCATCGTCCAGTTCAGTCAGAAATCTCAGTCCTTTTACGACATTCTATTCAAACTTTACTCTGCGCACGAGAAGGGCTCGCAACAACCCAGGATTGGTGTGCTTACAAAATGTCTCGAGGACATGATCAACGCCTCGGGAGATGTACCTATCTATCTCGTGCTTGACGCGCTTGACGAATGTCCCGACACAAAAGGGATACCGTCATCGCGCCACCAGGTGCTGGACCTTGTGGAGAAGTTGGTCAAAGAGAATCCTCCACGATTGCATCTTTGCATTACCAGTCGACCCGAAGTCGACATCCGAACTTCCCTTGAGCCCTTGACATCGGAATCTAACCGCATATGCCTCCATGACCAAATCGGACAAAAGAAGGACATTCTCTGTTTTGTCCAGGGAGTTGTTGACTCTGACGCGAAGATGCGGAGATGGCCGGATGAGGACAAGCGATTGGTTATCGAGATGCTTTCTGAAAGAGCCGATGGCATGTAAGGACACCGCTGTGTGTTTAGGACACTTTCTCATGCTTCCGCGCAGGTTTAGTTGGGTATTTTTCCAACTTGAGGTTCTGCGGAAATGTTCCCTATCCAGCGTGCGGAGTGTTCTGGCGGAATTGCCGGAATCGCTGGACGAGACTTACGAGCGGATACTACAGCAAATTCCGGGGCCGGACCGGGTCCATGTCTATCGACTCCTGCAATGCCTCGTTGTGGCTGCCTACCCCCTTAAGGTGGAAGACTTGGCGGAGATACTCGCGATTGACTTCTTCGCGACAGGAATGACCCCGATCTTGGATGAGAACTCACAGTGGGAGGATAAAGAACGAGCTGTATTGTCCGCATGTTCCAGTTTGATCACCATTGTCCAAGACCGGGGTTCACGCCTCGTTCAATTTTCACATCTCTCTGTCAAAGAGTTCCTTACCTCAAATCACCTTGCTGCCTCAACAGTGGAAACTTTACGTTATCATCATATCGCCCTCGAGCCTGCGCATATGATGATGACGATCTCGTGTCTGAAGATTATGCAGCAAGGACTCAAGTTCAACATATGCGGACTCAAATCGTCGTACAAGATGAATTATCAAGTCGAAGACATATTCGCACTGGTAGACAGGTGCATTCCTTCTTACCTGGCTTATGCTTGCCAGTATTGGGCCAATCACCTCCGTGGAATCGCCTCGGGTGAAAAGCGTGACACCGACATTGTGAATTTACTTCGCAATTTCCTCAACTTCCACTTGTTGTATTGGCTCGAAGCTCTGAGCCTGCTGTCGAGATCTCACATAGCATCCAAGTCACTTCTTATCGCAGCCGAATGGCTCGAGGTATATTGGTCACCGTTGTCTACCCCCGATGGTTACATCTTATGCTTGTTAACAGGCCACGGACAAAGACCTATCTTTAACTGCATCAGATGCAAGGCAGTTCTCTCTCACCTTTGCGGATGTCATCTCAGCGAGTGCACCTCACATCTATTTGTCTGCCTTGCCATTTGCACCTCCATCTTCTCTGGTCTCGAAACGATACCGCGATCAATTTCCCCGGACGATCAAAATGTTGCATGAAGAAGCGACCAAGTGGCCGGCCATGCCATTTTCGATTTCATTGGACTATTCCGTATATGGCATCTCCGTTCACTCCGATGGCAAGAGAGTCGCAGCTGCGAGCGGTGATACCGCATTGGTTATCTCCGTGGCTACCGGAGACACTTTATTCATTCTGGCAGGCCATGGCGGAATTGTCGGTGCTATTGAATATTCCGCTAATGGTAAAAGGATTGCGACTGGTGAGGTTTCAGAATACTTGCGTACCGGACTACGCTGAAGATGAACAAAGGGTGTGGCGATGGGTGCTTGAGGATATATGAAGCCGAGAATGGACCACTTCTTTTTGGGCCATTCGAGCTTCATTCTGACTGGATACGAAGCGTTTCGTGGTCCCCAGACGGCCAACGGTATGTCTCAGTGACACTTCAGTGTATCTCACCTCATACGCCCCACGCATATATAGAATTGTGACTGGCTCCGATGACCAAAAAGTCAAGGTAGTTGTGGCTGAAACTGGACAAATGATATACGACACTGCCTTTCACGATGACTGGGTCCACACAGTCATTTTCACGTCAGCGTTCTTCATTTCTGGTTCTGATGATAGGCAAGATACACTTCCGAAGTTCCTTCCCTGTGCTGAATAATAGTAATAGAACTGTGAGGATTTATGACGCATCCACGGGAACCGCGTCGGGTGAGGCATGGTCAACCGGGCAAACGAGATATAGTATGGCCGTCGCCATGTCACCAGACAACGAGATTCTGGCTGCAGGCAGTGATGACTACTCTATCATTCTCTACAACATGGATACGCGGAGCGTAATTAACCAGCCAATGAGAGGCCATTATGGAGTAAGTCCATCGAACGCTTTGTATACCACGTACTCATGTCCCCCACAGGTGATCAGATCTCTAGCGTTTTCGAAAGACGGTCAGCTCCTTGCGTCAGGCAGCGAAGATACCACTGTTCGCCTCTGGAACGTTCGGACAGGAAAGAAGTTTTGCGATCCCCTTTATGGTCATACGTCCGACGTTAGCTCGGTCAGGTTCTCCCCTGACATGAAGCAACTTATCACTGGTACGTCCATTTCATTCAGGAAAGGAACGGAGCACTGACAAATATTGACTAGGTGGTGAAGATTGCTCAATAAGGTTCTTCGACATGGATTCACTCCCCGTTTGGAAGAACTCTTCAGGAGGCACCGGTACATTCCGCGCAGCAATCCCTCTCGATGACGGCAAGACTATCGTGGCAAGTGACGGCTCGAGCATCTCTAGGTGGATTGTCGACGTGGGGCGCGTGGAGGTTGTAACCTTCGAAGGGAATTCAGAACACCTTGGGCGTATTCAATCTGTTTCCATATCGCCCAACGGCCGACTCGTAGCCACTGCTGCAAGACATTGTACGGTGATGATCTGGCACGCAGACAGTGGAAAGGCGTTGTGGGGTCCACTCGAAGGACATGGGGATGACATCTATGCTCTCAGCTTCTCTGCGGACAGCAAGATGGTCGTCTCTGGGAGTGATGACCGATATGTTTGGATATGGTCGGCTGAAACTGGGCAGAGCATATGTGGTCCAATGGAAGGCCATGCGTCAAGCGTGAAGGGTGTATGCTTCAGGTACATCCCTCTGTCCTTTTAATCCTGAAGACCCTAATCCAATGCCATCGACCAGCCCCGACGGGAAGCAGGTGGCCAGTGGTATGTCTTGTCACGTAGAAGTTCTCCTTGTTCACTTTATATGGTACAGGTTCCAATGACTGCAATGCAATCATATGGTCCATAGAAAGTGGAGAAAAAGTGCATGAGCCTCTGATACACCATCGACGCTCGGTATGTCAACAGGCATATATTTCTTCTGGTATTGATGATCTTTCTAGATATTTAGTGTTGCGTACTCCCCTAACGGACTCTACCTCGCGACTGCAAGCGACGATTACACTGTGGCTATATGGGATGTTGCGACCGGGGAGCGCATCTTTAACACTTTGACTGGTCATCGACGTTACGTGAGACTCGTCAATTGGTCTCCAGATTCTAAAAGGATCGTCACTGCGGCGCTAGATAACGTGATCCGTATTTTCGATGTCGAGACTGGCATACCTCTATGTGAACCTCTAAGCGCCCACAAAAGTAACCTGACTGCGATCTCGATGCGCCCATCTCTGTACAGTGACGATCCGGAAGTCATTTCTGGTGTGTAGCGTCTACTCAGCATCGTTCATCACGAACTGACACTCTTCCAATAGCTAGCCTTGACGGGACTGTTCGAGTGTGGGGGCTCGGGATGAAAAACTTCGTCGAAACTCAGACACTACCACAATTTCATACCAATTGGGTCAGTTTGCATTTCCTCACTTTGGTGATCATACTCAACTTCTGTCTAGATTCATGCTATTGTGTTCTCTCCTGTTGGCGATCGCATAGCATCCGGTGGCGATGACGGCCGACTGGTAGTGATGGATGTAGTGACAAGACAGTCTAAAGTCGGTATTGACGCCCACCAAGACCGGATCCGCTGTGTGGTTTATTCCCCAGATGGGAAGAAGATCGCAACGTGTTCCGACGACCGTATTATCAGCATATGGGATGCGGAGAATGGCGAACGCTTGTTGGAACCTCTCGAAGGTCACACTGATGTGGTGATGTCCATTGGATTCTCCCCCGGCGGGAGCTTCCTTGTCTCAGGTACTGTATGCCATTGGATTTCTCGCCGCCACGGCCTAATTCGTCGGTATAGGTAGCGCGGACGGCACCATCCGGACTTGGGATCTTCACCCTTCGTTCATTAAACTAAACAACCCTATTTGTACCTACCGCGGCCACAAAAGCGCAATCAATGCCGTGGCATACGCATGGGGAGGGGAATTTATCGTTTCGGGTTCTGCGAACGCGGAAATCGCCGTCTGGGAGGGCAGCCTCAGTGACAAGTGCCTACGACAATTCGGTGGACACGGTGGCGCGGTCCTCTCGATCCGCGTCTTCGACGACAAGATATTCTCGAGCTCCGAAGACAGGACGATTCGTATCTGGGAGTTATCCACGGGCCACGCGCTCAAGTCCATTTTTAACGGCCACACGGGGCCCATCAATGCGATCGCGCTTACGCCCGACGGGAACCGGATCGTCTCGGCATCGGACGATGGCAGCCTACGCATATTCGACTCGGAGACAGGAGGGCCCTGCACACTGCCCCTACGCATGTCAGAGCGGACGTTTGCTGTCGCCGTTTCGCATGACGGCGCACTGGTCGCATGCAGTGGCGCGGACATGCGCGTGCACGTCTGGCGTGGGAATATGGCACGGCGTGCCCTGTGGCCGGACAACTTCATTCGAAAGGCGCGCGGCCTCGAATTCTGTCTCGTAGACGAACAGGGATTCCTTGCCGATTTCAATCTGTCGAATGATGGGTGGCTCGGTGGGTCCACGAATAAGCGTATGTGTTGGATACCCCCGGTTTACCGGGCAGGCTTGTGGACGCCGCGGACAGTTGGGATCCTCGGGGCGTTGGAGACGATAATTGACTTTAGGAGTTTTGTTCATGGGACTGATTGGGAGCAGTGCAGGGCAGAGGTATTCGCGGACAAAGCCTGAGGGTACCAGACCACAGATTTGTGTATTTTTTATGGATCAGTGGCCTGTCTGGATTTCGTACCTGGTGTAATCTTTAAGTACAAGCGCGGCGTACGATAATGTAGAACATGATGGGAAGTTTGGAAGCGGAATGTTCATGATACGAACTGCAGCGTCTGGATCCCCCCGGAAGCCAGTGGCGATCATCGCTCAGGTCAAAGCCGCGTAGGGAACTTGTTGTCTCACCCTCTTTGAG
>Ga0307510_10000478_pt1 | contig 39226 bp, 39 predicted proteins | sample 12_EM_MG_FD_207224 | JGI IMG/M metagenome (GOLD analysis project Ga0307510, IMG submission 207224) | Populus trichocarpa ectomycorrhiza microbial communities from riparian zone in the Pacific Northwest, United States - 12_EM | ecosystem: Host-associated > Plants > Roots > Unclassified | place...
AATAAGACTGGCTTATATACATGAGGGCAGCTACCATGACTAAGGAATAATACTACTAGTACCTGTACTAGTAATGACAGAAAACAAGTACAGTAGTTAGTAGGAATGACGAATAACTAGGAGAGGGATCCTAGTTATGAGCTGGCAAGCTAAAGATGGTAGAAACAAGTACAACGATCCTAGAAATGAGCTGGCGCTCCTAGGATGACAAGAAAGCAGTCAAGTAAGCAAGAAAGAAATCAGGTGATGTATCAAGTAAGCAGTCACATGATGGGAACAGATTGGTAAGCATAAAGAAAAGAAAAATAGCCCATGGAACATAACATGATGCTCCTCCTATGGTGGTCATTACCACATGACCCTAAGCCTCCCACTGGTAGAGATCATTGTCATAGTCGGCATGAGCCAACTCTAACTCATGATACAAGGTGGGGGATGACATAGCAGCGCACCTATCCCCAAAATTGGGGTGAGTAGCAGGGACAGCGCAGAACTCAGCATCGCACTGCTTGTGGGGAATATCACAATTGTTGTGTGCATGCTGGGTACTAAGACACCAGCGACACGTCTTCCAGAGGGGACACTCCTCTTCGATGTGATTGGGGTGCAACTTGTTGCACTTGAGGCAATAGGGGAACTTGGGTTTGCCTCCTCGACGCTGCTTGCCTAAGACAGCATGGCACTCAAAACTGTCTTCTCCCTCCTCAACATCAGGTGGCCCTTGAGCAGTGAAGATACAGGGAATGTGAATAGTGTTAGTGGAAGAAGGACAAATACGGTTGAGATGAGGGACAAGCCAAGTGTGAATGGCGGCATAGGTGAGGTGTCGTTCCACCATACCAAGCTTGCTTTGAGCATTGCTCTCCCTTCTGTCAAGCTCAACTCGCTGGCACTTTACCACCTTGAGCTCACTCTGATGCGCCCAATACCTATAGACGTCAGCAACAACACCAGGGTCCTTGAGGTCTATAATGGCATTGTCGATGAGGAGTTGGGAGGTGGAAGAGGGGTGGAAGATATTAAGGTCATAATCTTTGACCCTGGGGCAGTTGAAATTGGGAGAGGGGTGTGCTTGCACATGAAGGGGGATGGAGTACTTGGGGTCTCCCCATTTGCGAACTCCTATAATATGAGTATCAATCCCAATTTGTCTGAAGGTAACATATCATGCTACTTCATCCTGACTGTACTCGTTGAGGAAGACAAGGGGGTACTGCTGCATATCACCACAGTCATACTTGCTCCACCTGTCTCCTGGATGGTTCAGGTCATCAAGCTGCTCAGTGAGCTGGGGAACATTGGGGATGGGGCTAGGCATAGAAGAAAGGGAAATGGTGGGGTTATACATAGCAAATCTGACTGGCTCATCACTTTGAACATCGTCGTCCAACATATATCCTTCAATTTTGTCAAGGATTTGAGGGATGAGGAAGAGGTGCTCAATGGTGGTGTAGTCACAAAAGGTGGTAGTGAAGACTTGGTCGTCAAGCTCAGTATTCCCTAGAATATTAATTGCTGGGAGGAGATCCTCCATCCAAGCTGAAAGAGCCCCAGTTATACGTTCCTGAGCCTCCATGTATTTCAACAATGCTCTGCATTGTTTTCTCACATGGTGAACCATTGCCAAAGAGGGGATCTGCCCTGCTAGTGTGAGTACCTTGCTGTTGGGGAGTGTGTTGATGACTACATTTGAGTGGATGCTGGATGTGTTACGCTCCTGGGCACTTGACCCACATTTTTCTTTCTTTTCTCATCTGTTATGTACTTATATGATCACATGGCCTCGACTCATATGATTGCTTACCTGTACAACAGAGCCATCTTGCTGGGAACTTCATTGTTCCCTCCTTTTGTACATTTCCTATTGTTCTCTCTTTATGGTAGTCTGTGACCACCATTATTCGTGACCCCATTGTTCTATGACGCTTATTGTTCGTGACCCCATTGTTCTCCACTTTTGTATGCTTAGTCAGGTAGCTGCCCTTTTGTATATAAGCTGGACTTATATCCTAGAGTTGGGCCTTAAGCCTGACTTAGTTTGCAATCTATTTGCGTTCAAAGTCCTTGTTGCTTGACAAGCTATTTCCTTCCTTTTATTTCTTGGAATTATCTTCAAATCCTTGAAGACAATTCCCATTCCTTTTATCTTCACCCAGACATTGTCATGGACAAAGTCCACACCATCTAGAAACCCAGTCCAAACCCCTACGAGTCCCATGAGGACTGCCCCTAAACCCAGCTATAGCCAAGTGGCTATCCAACGCCCTCTGGAGTCCGCGATAAAGCCTGGTCAAAGACCAGCAACCAAAGAGAATCTTCGACCACGTGACCCTGGGAAATCCCCATCACGTAACCTAGCACGTGACCCATCATGTGACATACAAGCCCTCAAACAAGCACGTGACTTAATAGCATGTGACCATGGGCACCTAACACATGACCTACCAAGGAATTGGTCATCTACACGATCACCTGATCGTGCGCGCTTTCTACGTGCGTCTCGTCTGTTGATTAACACGTGGAAAACTGTGGGAACAATCAACGGTTGATTGAGAATCAACAAAGTCACAAGACTTACTGCAGAACTGCGGCACAGTCCACAGTTTATCTATTATTAGTTCGTGTCTATTCTTAGCTCAAGTCTCACCCGTCTCTTGTATTACTACCTGCCCTAAAGGGGCACGTGTCCACCCATCTCTCAATATTATGCCTACCCTTAACTACGCACAGACCACCCTGTATTAGTATATAAGACCTGCAAATTTGTACAAACAGTCCTCAGACTGTTCTCTTGTCTACCCCCATACTGGAGCCTCTTAAAGCTCCCTCATCGTTAGCAGCCCATTCCCTGTTCTATACAGTCCCGCCTCTCCTTGCCTTCTGCCTCTTCCTCCTCAACATCTCCTTGCTGCTCCTTTGGATCAGTCACCTTCAACTTCACGCCATCGTTGAGTCTTGCTACCCATAAGTAGTGAGTTCCCAACACTAGAACAGTCTCTTATTGAAGCTGACTGTCATTGGAAGTGTCCTCTCTCACTTCCTCTGTCGCCTCCTGGTCAAACCTTGACAACATCTACCAGCTCAACGTCCAAGCCGCTGGTCAAGCCATCGAAGACTTCCTTCGGTCGCCCACCCAAACTTGGATCCACCACTACCCGTCGCCTTTCCAGCCAAGCCCCGCCTCGTCCTTTGGGGATTACAATCCCGCTTTCATCGCCGCCGTCACCGCCCCCCAGTCCCCTGTCCTCCAGTACCCAGGGTACACCGATGCCATTTCACCCGGCATCTTGTTGGTCAACCCATTGACCGACTCCCCTGTCATCCCACAGTCCCCCACTTACCACGTCTGCTCCCCGTCCCCCGACTTCCCAACCCCTGAAGGCTTCCTTGGTCTCATCAACAAGGCCATTGCCCAGCTTGAGAAGCAAGAGAACCAACCACTGGTTCCCACCACTCAAGATGCCTTCACCCATGCCCACCTCGGCCACGACCTCCACAACCACATCCCCCTTGACGACATTACTGTCAAGGAACTACCTGAGCCAGTTGTCCTCACCCCCATCCACCATGAACTGTCGCCCCGTCCTCCCACTCCACAGCCACCAGCTCATCTCCCATCTCTTCCCGTCGAACCACCATCCGACTCCGTTGCCGCCACCCTCTTTCCCCAACTCTTCGCCACCCCCGTCTGTATGTCACGGACTGCCACGCTTACCTAACTTTCACCTTCCTATTTCACTTCTCTTGTTCCGTCTCCGTCTGTGACTCCGGGCCGCTTTGCCCACTATTTACGTACTTTCCTATGGACTGCTCTCATGTTTTCCAGAGACTTCCATATGCTTCCACATGCTTCTGTCTCATTCCCTCACTTTCTGTGACCTTCTTCTGTGTTCCAGTAACTTCTCTTGTACGCGTATATAAACTGTACTCCGTAGCATAGAACGGCTTTCCTAAGCTCGTTCTATTTGTGCAATCAGACTTTGATAGTCTCTTCTCACTGTTGAACACGTGCAGCTTCTATCAAACGATCCCATCTTGCATTAGTCAGCTTGGCTGCTAATTGCCTTTGCCTCTCTACATCTCAAGATCACGTGCTAGTGTCTTGCTCGATTCCAAGTCACATTCGACTTGTGTAATCCTCGCTCGTCATCCCATCCATCACGTGATGTCTCACATGACCGATTTCCTCTTTAGGAACGACCCCTCGCTGAAATCCATCTTCGTAATCTCATCCGAGATCCCTGAACCCCAAGATCCCCGATCTCGATCCAACACGGTGGTCTGACCGTGACATTAGAATGAGCTTGTAATCCTACGAATCAATGATGACTTTGACTCCCTCTGGATTGAAGGAAAAACAGAAAACCCCTGAAGGACTAGGGATCCCCACAGACTGGTGCATCCATGCAATCGACCAACCAACGGAAGAATCACTAGCAGTATTGGACCTCCCCTTCGAAACAAAGCCTGAGATTAAAGACTCCGTTCTGTCTGAGTTTTCTGAACGAGTCCGTCACCTAGTTGGAGGACAAGATATTGTCGTTTGCATAGATGGAAAAGAAGTCTCTAAAAAGGCGCCCTTCACCGCCTACTATGCTTGTTACAAAGGAGCTCTTTTGGCCCTGTCCAATGTTTATGGAGTCTGGTTTGAAATCCGACTCCGAGCGGGAAACACATACGAATGTTTCCGCTTGGCATGGCCTAGTCTCCAGCTGAAAGATTGTCCGATGAAAGGAATCAATTACACCCAATTGAAACTCACCAGTCTCCCCATTACAAGAGCCCCTTCGCAAGCAACATCCCCAATTCGACTGGCCCCACTGGACACGACAATGGTCACTCTGCATGATGGGGATGTCTTTCATGAGACTAACCCAGATGACAGGGAGGCACCAGCTAGTAACACTAGTCGATCATCCTTGCCCAACCCAAAGGATCAACCGGAGCAAAAATCTTTCGCTGGATTTGGGTCGTGGAGAATGTGTTCCTCTCAAACGGCTTGGCAACCTTCCAGGCCTCCTCTACGACACCCCCGAGGCACTGGGGATGACCCGTTCGGCCTCGAAGACCTTCTTGATGAACCTAAGAGGACGAACGACAAAGGACGCCATTTGGAAGGTATCCACCCAGACAAGTTTGAAGGAGATCGATCCAAAACTAGACGATTCCTGAATCAGTTCAATAGGTTCATGCTGATGAATCGCAAGGCGGACATTGCCAAAGACCCCATCTCCAAATGCATCTATTTCATGTCACTGCTTGATGGAGAAAAGGTCAACGGATGGGTAGACATGGCCTTTAACTGGCTCGAAGAAATAGAGGCCAATCCAAGCCTCATCGATCGATTTTCCAATCCCTGGAAAATGATGGAAGAAAAATTCAAAGTGTCTTTCACTGATTACACGGAAAGAGAATGCGCCCAAGATCAATTAGGGAAACTAAAGATGACTGGTGACAACCTTGACAAGTACTTAGCCTTGTTTGAAACTCTTGGGAATCGCGCAGAGCTCAACCCAGATGATCCCTCAAACTTGCGCACTTTCACTCAGGGGCTTCCACAACAATTAGCCGACACTTGTCTTGCCATGGAGAATCCTGACACCTACGAACAATGGAAGGCAGCAGCACAATGGCAACAGGTGATTTACCTGAAGAAAAAAGTGCTACACTCTGAGTATGGAACTCGCAATCCCGCTCAAAGCGCTGGGCAGAATCCTCAGCAAAAACAGAATGCTGGTTGGATTTGGCGTCGTCCCAGAGGAAACGCAAACCCCACCAATCAGAACTGGCAAGGACAAGGCAATCGTGCTCAACCCCCTCGTCCACGACTTCCTCCTTGAAACGATGACGCCATGGATCTGTCGGTAATCCGCAAGGCTACCACTGAAAAAGAGAAGGAAGAATACTGTTGTACTAGTCAATGCTTCCACTGCGGGAAACAAGGTCATCTCGCACGCGACTGTCCCAGCAAACCAGCACGCACTCGTACTGTCCAAATAGAAGACAGTCAATCAACCACCTCTGACAACAATTCTTCCTTCACTCCCACTACGTCCCTTGCTACGTGAGTGGCACGCTTAACCGAGGAAGACCGTGGAGCGTTCATGGATGAAATGCGCTCCTTAGGAGAAGATATGGATTTTCTTGGCGCCTGAGTACTATGGCTCTTACTCGGGCAGTTCTGAATAGTTCTGGTTCTATGTATATAGCTCGAAATCATGCAATCCAAGTTCCCTTTCAGCTACGAACCAAAACGAAACGAGTCAATCAAAAGGCACTACTTGATTGTGGTGCCACGGAATGCTTTATTCATCCACAAGCAGTGGAACGTCTCAAGCTTACGACAAGGACGCTTGTCAAACCTCGAAAAGTACAAAATGTTGACAGTACCCCTAATAAATCTGGTGAAATTCTAGAAGCCGTCGATCTCCTAGTCAATAACAACAGTCAAAAAGCCTCTCATGAATTCTTCGTTGCCAACATTGGACGCGACGACTTTATTCTAGGCTATCCATTCTTTGAGGCATCCAATCCAAATATAGACTGGAGTGGGGGTCGTATCGAAGGGTTTACTACGATCTCTTCTATAAACGCCGACACCTGGCGGCCTCCCACTAAAGGCATGAAGAGACAAGACTCTACCCCAGCATGGGTCCGATGCATCCCCGGGTGGGAAAAAGGCGACAAGATCTGGCTTCAGACTAGAGTGGCGAAGACTACTGTAGTGCAACAACTTGCGGAAGCAGCCACAGACAAAAAGAAACACACCTGGCAGGAACTAGTTCCGGAACGGTACCATCGTCATGGGAAGGTTTTCTCGGAAGAAGCCTCAGAACGCTTTCCCGATCGTCGCCCTTGGGACCATGCTATAGAACTAAAAGATGACGCACCGACTTCAATAAACTGTCGCGTTTATCCCCTGTCCCCTAAAGAGAAGGAGGAGCAACAAGAATTTCTCTCTCAAAATCTCCGCCTCCAGCAAATTCGTCGTTCGAAATCTCCCTACGCCAGTGGCTTCTTTCTAATTTGCAAGAAAGACGGCAAGTTCTGCCCTGTACAGAACTACAGGAATTTGAACAAGTGGACCATTCCCAATAAATACCCACTCCCATTGATCTCCAAGCTGATTTACGACCTCGCTGAGAAACGTCTCTTCTCTAAGTTCAACATTCGTTGGGGATACAACAATATTCGCATTAAGGAAGGCAACGAGTACAAGGCCGCCTTCAAAACTAGCGAAGGACTCTTTGAACCGACAGTGATGTTCTTTGGCTTGACTAACTCTCCTGCCACATTTCAAACGATGATGGACGACATCTTTCAGGAAGAGGTTGCACAAGGATGGCTTCGTATCTATATGGACGACATGATCATCGCTACCAAGGATGACGAAGTCCTCCATGAACTTCATGTCAATCACATTTTGGACAAGCTCGAGAAGTTCGACCTCTTCCTTAAACCAGAGAAATGTAGGTTCCATCAACGTGAAGTCAAATACCTTGGAGTCCTTATTGGCAATGGCTCCGTCAAGATGGACCCCGTCAAAGTTCAAGGGATCTCTGAATGGCCCACTCCACTGACAGTCAAGGACGTGCGAAGTTTTCTGGGATTCTGCAACTTCTATAGAGCGTTCATCAAAAACTTCTCCGAAATTGCACACCCTCTCAATGACCTCACTCACAAAAATAAACAGTTCATTTGGACGACAGAGCGTAATGGTGCTTTCCTATGCCTCAAAGAGGTCTGTAGCAACTACCTGGTTCTTCGCACACCTGACTGGTCCAAACAATTCGTCATGGAGACGGATGCGTCTGGATATGCTCTTGGAGTGGTCATCGCACAGGAATTTGAAGATGGCGTCCATCCCATCGCCTTTCACTCCAGAAGTCTGTTACCAGCTGAGAAGAACTATGATGCTCATGATAAAGAACTGGCTGCAGTGGTCTTTGGTTTCAAGTGTGGTCACCCTCTCTTTCTGGGTGCCACGCACGCGATTCGCGTTCGCACCGATCACAAAAATCTACAGTACTTCTGTGACCCCCGCAAAATCACGGGCCGTCAAGCCCGGTGGATTGAGTTCTTACAGGACTTCGACTACACCCTCGAACATATTCCTGGGTCGACAAACACCATGGCTGATTTGTTGTCACAACGGAAGGACCTTAACAAGGGGGTGGATTCCAATGAACCTCACATCCTACTCCCTGACCACCTCTTCGCTCCGACAAATCCTGTTGAGGTACACAAAATCTTTCTTGAAGATGACTCTGACCTACGACGCGACATCCTACAAACCCTTCATGACTCCCCCACTGCCAGACATCCAGGCATTTCGAACACCTGGGAACTTGTCCATGAACAATACGAAGGCCCTAGACTCTGAGAATTCGTCGAACAATATGTAAAAGGGTGCGCATGCTGTCAAGAATCGAAGACCAATGTACATCGATCAAAAGCACCCTTGCAACGTTTTGATACACCCGTCGAAGAAGGCCCCTTTCAATACGTATCGATGGATCTGATCACGGATCTCCCAAAATCACAAGGGTTTGACTCTATTCTCACAATTGTCGATCAAGGATATTCCAAAGCAGCTAAATTCATTCCATGCACCAAAACGATCGATGGAACAGGGGTTGCACTTGAGTATCTGAAACACCTCGTACCCTGGTTTGGACTTCCTAAACGGATCATCTTGGACCGCGACCCCCAGTTCACCTCTGCATTTGCGAAAGAAATGTGCAAAGCTTTAGAAATCCAACAGAATCTATCTACGGCCTTTCACCCTTGCACAGATGGACAAACAGAGCGAATGAACGCTTGGATTGAGCAATACTTGCGGCCCTGGACCTCAGGAAAACCCTCAGCTTGGAGTCAACTTCTTCCCATCGCAGAATTCGCACACAACTCTTGGAAACACGATGTAGCGCGCAAGTCCCCTCACAAACTTCTAATCGGAATTAAACCGCAGGTGATTCTGAAACACCTAGAAGGACCTGTGCCTGCTGTGGAAACACGCCTTTGCCTCCTGGATGAATCTAGACAGTCGGCCCAGAAGCTTCTACAAAACGTACAAAATCGCAAAGATAACAAGAAGCTGATGGAGATTAAAGAAGGTGACCAAGTCTGGTTAGAGGGTCGCAATCTCTCCATCGCCGGCAATCACAAACTTTCCCCAAAGTGGTATGGACCCTTCAAAGTTTCACAAAAGATAAGCCCGGTCACAATGCGTCTTGACCTTCCAGCATCAATGAAGATTCACAACGTGTTTCACATGGATCTCCTCCTTCCATATAAGGAAATGGAGCAATATGGCACGCCCTATACACGCCCACCTCCGATCATCAATAGCGAAGAAGAGTACAAGATCAAGAACATTCTAGAAGCACAACGTTTCGGCAAGAAACGTAAACTCCAATACCTTATGCACTGGAAAGGGTACCCTCATTCCGACGACCAATGGGTTGATCACAAGGACCTCAATGCCCCAGATTCATTAGCTGATTTTTACCTAACCAACTCCACTTCGGCTGGACGAACAACCGTATAAAGACGCCTTCGCCAACTCCCAATCAATCTCATCCCCCATCGCTTCTTCATACTGGCTTCCCCATTCACAATCTTCTATGGTTACGACGAATGCTTTCAACAAAACCTATTCAGTCTTCATCGCACTAGCTCAACTTTCACTGATAACCTTGCCCAAATCTTTCAGAACCAATTCAAAGACATGACCGACGCCAACTCTGCCATCTTCGTACCCTCTCGCTTCTTATCACCCACCCGCGAACTTGCTGGCGGCACTCCTTACGTCGTCACCTCCCCTCCTCCTGACAGTCCCACTGACTCCGAAGCGGCCTGGCCCCATCAGATGATGTTGGAACACGTCTCCACAATACTTGGGGTCGAGATCAAGGAAGTCCGTCGTCGTTTCCCAGACAATCGCTCTCTCCTCCCCATCGACATCCCTCCTCCTCGACCGCTGATGCCAAATGTTGTGATCCCCTTCTCCCCCATTCTTCAATATCCAGGCACTGAACTGGAGAACTACGTCGACCCCTCTTACCCAAACAGCCCTCCATCTGTCACTCTGCCCTCTCCCATTGACCCCTCGACACTCGTCATCATTGCAGAGGGTGAGCAGTACGATAACAAGGAAGAATGGGAGAACCGCATTGAGGTGCACCCCCAACTCCGTCGCTCATCGCCCTGAGTCCCGTTGGCCGATATAACGCCAATTCAACAGGTGTCTCATCCTCTTGGAGACACAACAGACTATGAAGAACTAGCCATGGTCCTTTACCGGCAAGTCTCCGACCAAGACCAGAGGATCAAAGAGTTAGAAGAAGCGGACAAAGAGAATCGGGCACCTTCTCCTCCTAACCCTCAGCCTAGCACTCATCCTGGTCCAGGCTGGCAAGACAACTTCAACGCTACTGGGACCTGCCATCTCTTTGTCATCCCTCTAGGAGACGAGGACGTGATTGCCCCATTCATTCACTACGACCTCAGAAACCCCTTCCCCAAACTTCTAGCCATGAATGGGCGTCATTGCACCGTCCACTCTCGCCCTCTCCATGCTGTCCCTCAGACGTCTCGCGCCTCCCCGCTATCGCCGTGCAACAAGTTATTCTTTCACCCGGACTTGGAGCTGACTAGGGGAGTCAACTGGGCTGTCCTTCTAGAGGACGACCCCACCTTGGCCAGTGAGATTCAACACTTCCGATCCTACAAAAAGGCTTGCGACTGCCTTGCCGCGCGTATGGGACAACTCCGCGAGTCCCTAGAAATAGAGAGACAAGCTCTCTATCAGAGCTCGGCTCGCCTCACCGGTGCCAACACCCTTGGACGCCTTCAGCATCATATTGACACTTCCCTCCACATTGCCCCATCCTTCTCCACCATGAGGGTCAAGAAGATTCGCGCTTCGGTTCGCAATCGAGTCTCCAAGGAATGTGCTCGCCACCCAAAGGAGTGTATGTGGAGCGGCAAGGTGGGCCACTCTATCGACAACTGTTATTGCATCAGACTATGCCGTCATTGTTCACGTCGGGGCCACGCGGGGGTGGACTGTAAGGACCCCCATTGCATGTGTCTCAAGTTCAGGGACTGTAAGGTTTACCCCACTCATCCTAACTTTGAACGCAGGTATTGTGCCGTGGTCAATGACTGTGTTGATGTCTAAAGGACGTTAATAAGGGGGTAATGTCACGGACTGCCGCGCTTACCTAACTTTCACCTTCCTATTTCACTTCTCTTGTTCCGTCTCCGTCTGTGACTCCGGGCCGCTTTGCCCACTATTTATGTACTTTCCTATGGACTGCTCTTGCGTTTTCCAGAGACTTCCATACACTTCCACATGCTTCTGTCTCATTCCCTCGCTTTCTGTGACCTTCTTCTGTGTTCCAGTAACTTCTCTCGTACGCATATATAAACTGTACTCTGTAGCATAGAACGGCTTTCCTAAGCTCGTTCTATTTGTGCAATCAGACTTTGATAGTCTCTTCTCACTGTTGAACGCGTGCGGCTTCCATCAAACGATCCCATCTTGCATTAGTCAGCTTGGCTGCTAATTGCCTTTGCCTCTCTATGTCTCGAGATCACGTGCTAGTGTCTTGCTCGATTCCAAGTCACATTCGACTTGTGTAATCCTCGCTCATCATCCCATCCATCACGTGATGTCTCACATGACCGATTTCCTCTTTAGGAACGACCCCTCGCTGAAATCCATCTTCGTAATCTTGTCTGAGATCCCCGAACCCCGAGATCCCTGATCTTGATCTGACACAGTGGTCTGACCGTGACACTGTACCACTGCCACCGACCACCACCCGCACCAATACACAGTCGTTTACCAGAACGACCAGAAGCTTTGGTACCCCCAGGAAGAATTTATAGATAAAAACTTCCTCCGCCTCATCCTGCTCCACAGTGACATTGTTGACTACCCCGCCCTCTATGTCACTCCCTTCCAAGCCCCCATCTACCACAACGTCCTTGTCCATCCCTTCGGTACCCTACTTCCCCCCATCCACATGTGCGCCAAGGTCGGCCGCCACCCTCACTCCGCTCACTTCCCCTTCGGATATTTGGAGTCATCTTTTTTAGACTCCATCAAGTTTCTTTTCTCACACTTTCCCCCCACGTGGCTACAAGAGTTTGAAGGTTGCCAAGTACCTTTGGTAGCTTACAACTTTTTAGACGGACGCGTTGCCCTTCTCTGTGGACACTTACATTTCACAGAAGAAGGTATTTTCTTTTTGAACCGTATGAGGACTTGTTACGTATACAGCCTCAATTCGCTCAGTTCACTTGTCTTTCTCAGGTGCCTGTTAACCCCTTTAACTTTATTTCGCCTCCCATAGAAACTCCTTTGTAATACTTAGTAAGTTTACAAAGGCTTTAGAAGCAAAATACAGGGGTTTTAAGTTTTCTTTATCAGTGGAAAACTTAAGTGACATTCAAACTCCAGTTCAAAGTCAACTCCCTCCAATTGCAGATCTAAGAGATCAAGTTCAACTTACATATTGGAGCGATCATCACTTTGTTGCTCAAACTTTACTTGATCAACTACCCTTTGGAGAAATCCTTGGAAGCTACTGCTCCTATCAATACGTTGATTATCAACTTCCAAGTCTTCTTGAAGCAGCAAGAAGAAACCTCCTTTATTGGACCCTCGCTGATATCCGTCAATATAACGGAACTCCCGCTGACCAAATCAGCCTCTTCTACGATGAAACCTTCCTCTGGCACTACAGCGTGTCAGCCTTTCGGGAAGAAATCATCACGCAAATTCGACAAGGGAATAGAGTTAGATTTCTATCCTGGTTTCTCCTGTCGCAAACCCAAGTTCAAGTGGAATTTAACAAAATTCGACTTCTCACAACAGAACCTATTGGATACCAATTTGTTTACACCAATAGCAAGGAATACTCCTATTCGTTCAATGCCGCTCTCTGGGAAACCACTATCCAGAACCACAAATTTGCGCTCATCAACCCCACTCAGTACACCCTCCCCATTACCCAGCCCAATGCCCAAGGACGAGAAATCGAGTACCAGGCCCAACTCACCAGAATTCAGGCTCTGCCAAATAATATCCACATTCAAGCTCATTACTGGGACAGTGTTAATACCACTCCAGACATTACCTTGGAGGGAACCACTCGAGCTAGTACCCCTTTATCCGAATACCAACGATCCAGAGAATTCCAGTTCGCATCCCCAGCTACCACCATCAATTGTGGTTGTGGAATCAATATTTGTCACTGTGATAACAACCGACAACCAGGAACTCCTCCTACTCCGTCCTATCTCCTTCTCTGGGATCCACAAGTCACTAGTCGACCCCTAGACGGTGTTCATTACAACCGACGAACTGGCGCATAGAAACCGCTCAGCACCAGCCCGAGATCCCCAAACATTTGTACCCTCTAACGAAAGAGAAAGAAACCGTCTCCGTTGCACAACCCCATTACTCGCTAGGACACCAAATAGTCCAGTACCCCCTGTACCGGTATATCCAAACATCAGTACCCCAAGCCAACAAATTGTATCAGAAGAAGATCTTCGTCCAAGACAATTTGATCATATAGTAGGAATGCCGTTTCAACCATTCCTCCCTGAAGAGACATACCTTGCAAAGGCAACTCCTACTAGGAATTCAGAAGAATTATGTATCTTCAAACAACATTGCCTTTACCTCCTCCAACACTGCCCAGACGTCCATATTGATCACCTCTTTACGGACCTCTTCAAAGTTACTCCCCACCCTATCGTGTTCAACGGCTTCTTGTGGAAATACCAAACTTCTATTACTAACAAGGGTATACTTGAGGACTATAGACTCATTGACTCAGAACACCCTACCAAGTCTACTTGTCTATCAAAACAGTGTACCATTTTTTATAGTTGGGAAGGCAATTCATATACAGTTACTCTTATATGAATCTGTGGGAACAGTGCAAATCACAATTTGCTACTAAGTTCCTATTAACTAAAGAAGAACAAGAATACATACCAGCCATCTACTACGACGCCTTTGCTGCAAACGACAAAGGAAATCGAGTCCTCTTCGGGGCATTTTCTACTTACGCCACCTATAGTGAAGGACCAGGACACTCTTGGAGATACCTGGACAACGGAGAAAAAGTCACCACCAATGTACTTGCGGTTCTTTTCCCACATAAAGACCAAATCGAGGAATTTGACGCGTTCCAGGGAACAGCGTTATATCGAGATAGATTTATCAAGTGGCATCAATCTGAGAACAAGTGGATTTATCTCAACCATCAGACAGTTCATTTCGAAAGTCCAAGCACTTCTGACGCGGAAACCCAAGCAAAGACTGCCTCTGAAGGATCAGACGACAACCAATCGGAGGATGAAGCAGAACAAATCATACTTAAAGAAACTGACAAAGATGACACCACGCGAGTGGAATCCCTTTTACAACAAGCTGAGACCACTGTTACCTTGGCAATCCAGAAACTCCAGACTAGACCGAGCACCCCGTGAGCTAGTACCCCACGTTCCCAAACAAGTCCGTTTCCTAGTAGTTCCAGACTACTCCCAGTCGAGACTACCCAGATCCCCACGCCACCAGTATCAAAGGGAAAACAACATGCTCCCGCCCCGCTGACACCTAGAACCAAAGCATCGGGTTCATCTCAACCTGCACCAGGTACTCAACCACAACCAACCCAGTCCCCGTTGAACCCACCAACCAGAAACACCCCAGGAGCTGCACTGCCGGTTATACATCACCCACCTGCACCAGGTCCACCAGCAGCACCACCTCCAGCACTGCCACCACCTCCACCCATCATCACAGCACCAATGGCACAAGCAAACACACCCCATCTCATCGGCACCACGCCTGAATTATATGATGGCCAGGGAAACAAGGCGTTAGCCTTTTGGAACATCCTGGAGAATTATTTTACGGTGAACAACGATACGTTCAATACCGATCACAAGAAAGTAGCGTCTGCTTTGACCTACTTTAAATGCGACACTCAGGCTGGAGAATGGGCCAGCAACTGAATGGCTACGGCCATTGCAGCACAACCTACCAATTATGGAACGTGGCAAGCCTTTAAAGATGCCTTCAAGGTGCAATTTATTCCACCTCAAACGGAGTTGGAAGCGCTCTCCAAGCTGCACACTACTCCACAAGGGAATAGAGAATTTAATGAATGGTACCAAGAATGGAGCCAACATGCACGACGTGCCAGTGTGGATGAAAACACCAAGATGTTCACCTTCCGCAATGCTATCAATGGAGCTATAAACCAGAAAATTGCTTCCCAGTCACCCCAACCAGCCACCTTAGCCGAACTGGTTGAACGTGCTCAAGACCTCAACCGGAACTGGCACATGTACGCCAAACCACTAGGCAACCAAGGAACCCAATGCCAAGGGTGTAACCCTTGTGTTTGCGAATTATCTGCGGAAAACAGTAACACAGAAATTAACGCTACCCAAGGACAACGACGTACCCCATTTAAGAAACATGGGAAACTCACTCCCAAGCAACGTCAATACCGCTTTGACAATAACCTTTGCATGTATTGTGGTACACAAGGACATAAAGCCATCGATTGCAAGGCCCCCAGACAGAAGAGGCCCAGGACTTCCTTTAAGCCAAAAGTCTGACAAATGGACACTGTTCCAGAGGAAGATCTGGACAAACTCAGTCTGAGTGATAGTGGAAGCAGAGTTACTCATGCTTTCCATAACTCCTTCACTCCCCTTGAAGACCTGGATGAAACTGGTAACACAGTTGCACCATCTTTTGCCAGTTTTCTTCTGTAGCGGCATCTTACAGAAGAGATGTATTTGTATCCAGTTGTACTCCTAGCAAGATTGAACATCTCCAATCTCCCAAGATTCTCCATGTACCACCACATACGATTCAGAATATAAAATCCCCTGCTTTCCAATTAAAAGTCCGAATCGTCCTCAACAGAAAACAATTCGATGCCCATGCATTACTGGACAGTGGAGCTGAAGGTGTCTACTGTAACACCAGTTTTATCAAGAAATATTCAATACCCACCCATGCCGTCGATCACCCTGTGTACCCAATTAATGTTGATGGAACATTAAACAAACAAGGAGCGATGCACTATGCCGCCATTCTGCAAATGGGGATGAGCGTTGATCCAAATCACTGGGAAACTGTCGAAGTCGCCATTACAAATATTGGCCAAAACAAGATACTCTTAGGCACGGACTGGCTAAGAGCACACAATCCAAGCATAGATTGGGGTGCAAAAACAATCAAATTTGATTGCTGCCCCCCTTATTGTCATCCCAGTGACATTGAAGAACAAGATCGTCATACCCAAGACCCTGCCCTACAGCAAATCCTTCCCCAAGATGAATGGGAAACCCAAGACGACGATATCCTGGATATTACAAGTCACGGTCTAGATGTGTTGCAGCACATTAGAACCCATCTGGAACAATTTATGCCAGACCTTGATGTTACTGTGTCATGCCACAGGACAGTCAAGGAACAAGTCGGTCACAGTCCGACTATCAAGTCTCTAGTTGGTCACAATCCAACTACATGTAGCGGTTCCAGTCCATCACTACAGATGGTACACCATCGAGTTAACCCCATGGTTGCACAGACTACAGTATCCACAAGTCTTGCTAAAAAAGAGCAAGTGAAATCCAAGGAAATCCCTCTGGAATTTAGAAAATACGCAAAAGTCTTCTCCGACAAAGAAGCACAATGATTACCAAAGCACCAACCATGGGACCACAAGATCAACCTTATTCCAGGACAAACAATGAGGAAAACTTTGGTGTACAGATTGACACCACCCAAGAAGGTCGCCCTACAGGAATACATTACTGATGGCCTGAAACGAGGCACTCTAAGAAGATCTGAAGCAGCTGATGCATGCTCCTTCTTCTTCATCGATAAAAAAGACAGGAAATTACAACCCGTTCAAGACTATAGACCGCTGAACGCGGTAACCAAGAAGAATGCGGCTCCAATACCCTTGATCCCCAAACTAGTTGATAAACTTTTGGGAGCGCGATTCTTTACCAAGCTTGACGTACAATGGGGATACAACAATATTCGTATACGCAAAGGCGACGAATACAAGACGGCCTTCAAGACACCCTTGGGCCTTTTCGAATCCCTAGTCATGACATTTGGTCTATGCAATGCTCCGGCCACTTTTCAAACCTTCATGGACACTGAACTTGCAGATCTAATCAATACAGGTCACATTGTCATCTATCTTGATGACATTTTGATCTTCGTGCATACCATTTATGAAGTCATCAAATACACACATATGGTATTACAGCGCCTCTTGGACCTGGATCTCTATCTGCGACCTGTGAAATGCTCTTTTAACCAGACATCCATTGAATATCTGGGTTTGATCATTTCGGAAGGAGAATTACGCATGGATCCCGTCAAACTCAAGGCCGTTTCAAACTGGCCTATGCCGACCAAAGTCAAGAACATACAGGAGTTCCTTGGCTTCTGCAATTTCTACTGCCGCTTTGTCAGAAATTACTCTGCCCTAGCCCATCCTTTGTTCGATCTCACAAAAAAGGACATGCTGTTCCTATGGGGAACTGCTCAAGCCGACGCTTTCGCCACATTGCAGAATGCACTTACAACGTCCCCTATGCTCCTCCTGCCTGATTATGGCAAACCATTTACGCTCATCACGGATGCCAGCAACTACGCAACAGGAGCAATCCTTGAACAAGACGATGCCTTGGGCTGGTCTCATCCGGTGGCATACTACTCAAAGTCTCTGCAACCTGCAGAACAAAACTATGAAATCCATGACAAAGAGCCCTTGGCCATTGTCCAAGCTTTGAAGCACTTCTGCCATTACCTACAGGGTAATGTTCACCAGACGCATATCTTTTCGGACCACGCCAACCTCAAATATTTCACCACGAAGCAAACACTTACACATCACCAAGCGCGGTGGTCCATCCTTTTGGGAACCTACGACTATATCATCATTCCTAAGCTGGGCAAGCTTAATCAAGCAGATGGGCTGTCCAGGTGTCCAGACTATAAAGAGGGGATAGCATCCAAGAATGCGGAACGAGTCCTGCTTGACCCTGGAAAATTCTTGCTAAAACCAGAGCAATTCCACATACGAGCCCTACATAACACGGCAATCCCCACAGGAATGGATGAAGAACTACATGCAGCACTTATGGAAGCTATCGAAATCGATAACTCCATGGGAATGGGAGAAAAGCTTAAAAAGCTCATCACTAGCGGACCTAGACAAGTCACCAAGGGATTAGAAGATTGGAACTACAAAAATGGATTGTTCCTCTACAAGGGTTTGGTTTTCGTACCAAATAACAAGAACGTGAAACGGAAGATAACGCAGCAGTTCCATGACAATATAATGGGACACCCAGGACAGTGGAAAACCGTCGAACTCATCACACGGGAATATTGGTGGCCTGGAATCACAGAATTTGTAAAAGCATACATCAAAGGATGTGCCACTTGTCAAACCACCAAAATCAAGCCTCCAGTCAAAGTTCCACTAAAACCAAATGAAATCCCCTTGGGAATACGGGAAACAATCACTATGGATTTCATTGTCGATCTTCCAACGTTGAATGGATATGACAGTATCCTTACAGTCGTCAATTGTCATAGCAAAGCTATTATCCTAGCCCCTTGTCACAAGACAATCACAGCCGAGCAAACAAGCCAATTGCTATTGGACTATGTATGGAAATGCATGGGTTTCCCCTTGACAATAATCTTGGACCGAGGACCACAATTTGCAGCACAAGTAACACAAGAACTCTGGAGAAAACTGGGAATCAAACAGAAATTGTTGACTGCGTTTCATCTGCAGACAGATGGAGAATCCAAACAAGTTAACCAAGAAATTGAGCAATACCTTCGTATTTGTGGAAACTTCCAACAAAACGATTGGGCCACATTACTTCCCATCATCGAATTCGCGCATAATGCACGGCCGCATCGCAGCACACACAAATCTCCCTTTGAAGTCTGGTACAGGATACATCCAACCTTTAAACCACCACTACACCTCCAGACCAGACTACAAAGCATGGACGAACGCATCCAATACCTAGAACAAGTGCGCAAAGAAGTTACTGCAGCACTACACCTTACCGCACAAGAAATGAGAAGTGGAGGCCCCGCTAAATTGTTGCACACATTCCACAAGAACGACCTTGTGCTCTTGGAAGCCACCAACTTACAGACTACTCACCCAAAGGCGAAACTCGCACCACATCGCTACGGACCTTTCAAGGTCATTTGGGCTTCGCCAACAAACTGCAAACTCGAATTACCACCGCAGATGCGAATCCACCCAGTATTCCACAACTCCCTGTTGAAACCCTACACAGAGACCGCCGCACATGGACCTAACTTTACGCATCCCCCTCCTGAAATAGTCAGAGAAGAAGAAGGTCATTACAAGATCGAGAAAATCCTCAAGTCATGTCCCACAAGAAACCGCAAAAGCACGCAGTACCTAGTCCACTGGAAAGGCTACACAGAAGCCGATGGTACCTGGATCCCAGCTAAAGAGCTGACGCACGCCAAAGAACTTGTTGCTCAATTCAAAGCTATGGAGAAAGCTGCGCAGAAATCCAAAGAGGGGATACATACCTTGCAGGAGCAAGGGAAGCCTAAAGAGGGGATACTGTTGTGGACGAAGTCCATGCCATCTAGAAACCCAGTCCAAACCCCTACAAGTCCCATGAGGACCGCCCCTAAACCCAGCTATAGCCAAGTGGCTATCCGACGCCCTCCGGAGTCCGCAATAAAGCCTGGTCAAAGACCAGCAACCAAAGAGAATCTTCAACCATGTGACCCTGGGAAATCCCCATCACGTGACCTAGCACGTGACCCATCACGTGACACACAAGCCCTCAAACAAGCATGTGACTTAACAGCACGTGACCATGGGAACCTAACACATGACCTACCAAGGGATTGGTCATCTACATGATCACCTGATCATGCGCGCTTTCTACGTGTGTCTTGTCTGTTGATCAACATGTGGAAAACCATGGGAATGATCAATGGTTGATTGAGAATCAACGAAGTCACAAGACTTACTGCGGAACTGCGGCACAGTCCACAGTTCATCTATTATTAGTTCGTGTCTATTCTTAGCTCAAGTCTCACCCATCTCTTGTATTACTACCTGCCCTAAAGGGGCACGTGTCCACCTGTCTCTCAATATTATGCCTACCCTTAACTACACACAGACCACCCTGTATTAGTATATAAGACCTGCAAATTTGTACAAACAGTCCTCAGACTGTTCTCTTGTCTACCCCCATACTGGAGCCTCTTAAAGCTCCCTCATCGTTAGCAGCCCGTTCCCTGTTCTATACAGTCCTGCCTCTCCTCGCCTTCTGCCTCTTCCTCCTCAACATCTCCTTGCTGCTCCTTTGGATCAGTCACCTTCAACTTCGCGCCGTCATCGAGTCTCACTACCCATAAGTAGTGAGTTCCCAACAGACATTGGTCTTAGCGACCCATTCACCTTTAACACCTTCCAAAACACTTTAGGTTACTAAGGGAATTACGACCCTTGTAACTTCATCACTGCTGCACGTTTCACCTTTTGCGCACGTTGCGCCTTAAGGTTCAATAGGCCTTAACATAAGTCAGGCTTTCCTCGAACATCCTTGAAACACAGGACAACACCAGTTACACCCTGGCAGCAGTAGTACTCATCGGAACTCTTGAACAAAACAAGAGAGTCCACAGGAGACAACAAGATGATCTCCCAGCACATGTCAAAGGTGAAGCATACTTTGAATACCACGGAACTGGACATAAAGACACCAGATACTACATCAATCTCCCAAAGAAATCACACAGAGTTGTTGAATTTGTCAAAGTAGAAGATGACGACTTTTGGGTAAAACTCCTCTGGAAAGACAACCAGTGGTACACAAACCAAGGAGGAATACTTCACACCTCACAACTTGGTACTTGGAAAGAAACAGACCCTTAGCACCCGCATTACATCAACCCAGACCACTATAGCCCAACGCTTCACACTGCCATCGAACAACCAGAAGAAGAAATCCTTGCAGGAGGAGTTCATCACATTGCAACCCTCCAAGGAAGCCACCCGTTCACAGAACAAACCCCTATCCTTCCCCAAATTGAAGCAGCAGTCCACCAAGGCATCCAAATCCCTCTTGACACTACCCCAGCTGCCACTATTCAACCCCAGTTATCCATCCAAACCACAATGGCAGCACAACAGGAAGAAATTAACATCGCTACTGGCCAAAGTGAACAAGAAGCACAGAGAATCAATATCATCACTCGCCCTGCCAATGGTGCTCTTAAAGGGAACCTGCCATCTATCTTCAGTGGAGATAGGAGCACAACCAGAAAGTTTATCAACAACTTTGACCTCTGGAAAGCAATTAACCGACACAATGACACCATGAGGAAACCCTTTTCCAGGGTCGTCACCCTCCTCACCTACATGGACAGTCCCCTAGTAGATGCTTGGAAGGAGGAACAAATGCACAAACTCCAGGAAGCAATGGACGATGGAGCTCAGGAGACAGACAAAGATCTCTGGGACAGCTTCATAGAAAGGTTCAAAGCAGCCTTCACCAACCAAAACCAAAAGGAGGAAGCCTATCAGAAACTATGCAAACTCAAGCAAGGAGAAAGCCTTGACAACTTCTTTGCTAAATTTAAGCAACTTGCCCATGAAGCAGGAGTTCCCCTAGATGACAAGGGAACTATCAAAACCCTCAAACATGGCATGAACCAACCACTCACCAGAGCAGTTATACAATCCCCTGATTTCAACCCAAACATGGACACCCCATGGACCTTTAAAAAATGGGAAGACCAGGCCAGAATGTCCCATCAGAAATGGTTGGCTGCCATCCAATTCAGTCAGCAAAAACAAGGACTGTACAGAGCCTTCAGACTAAAGCCAAACCAAGGGAGAAACAACCAACCTGGAAGAAACAGAACTTCTGGACCACGCACCACCTCTCAAGGAGGATACACTATGGATGTCAATGCCAATAGAATGGGACAAACACATTCCGATGCCAAAAAGAAACAACTTATGGATGAAAACAAATGTTTCTATTGCAAAATCAAAGGACACCAAGCTTGTGTCTGTCGCAAGAAAATAGCAGACCGTACCAAAAGTGGCAAAACTGCTAACAGCAACACCCCACTGTTCAAAACCAAGACCCCATTGATATGACCCCAGACGACATCTCCAGTTTCTTGAAAGACCACATGGGCTTGCTTGATGAAGATACCAAGCTGAGCATCATCGAATCTCTTATGCCAAAGGATTTTCCTCAAGCCCAAAACTAGCTGCCATAGTTAGGGCATTCCGCCTTGATAGTGTTTTTGTAAATCGCTCAAATTCTGTGCAAATAAAAGTCACATTTTCACACTATTGAGGGAAGGCAGAAGAAACAGTCCTACTTGACACTGGGGCAACCGAAAATTTCATCGACCATACAACTGTCATTAAACTACACTTAGGAATGAAGAAACTTCCCTACCCCTGCCCAGTATTCAATGTCGATGGAACCCTTAACCGCCATGGAACAATCACTCATGCCTGTGACCTACTTGTCACTAAAGGCAACAAAAGGGAATGTCAAAGATTCTTTGTCACTAATCTAGGATGAGATCGACTTCTCTTTGGCTACCCATGGTTTAAAGCTTTTAAACCAGAAATCAACTGGGAAAAAGGAACACTCTTAGGCCCAAAAGTTCAAATGGAAACTCTATTATTTGGAACCCTTCAACGTGCAAAAACATGGGTCAAAAGTAAAGTACCAGTCAATGAAGATCTCATCCTCAAAGCACAACAAACCAGGTGCGCTCCATGGTTGGGAGTAACCCCTTTAGAAATAAAGGGAGGCCCAGTGGAGGTCAATTGCACCCATACAGCAGTAGAAATGGCCCATAAGTATGCAATGGAACATGGGAAGGAGGAAATCACCCTCCCGGAAAAATTCAAATGTCACACAGCATTATTCTCAGATGAAGAAGTGAACAAATTTCCACCAATTCGTGGTGAAGGAGACCATAAAATCGTACTAATGGATACCGCACCCACTCACTTCAACTGCAAAGTTTATCCGCTTTCAAGGGATGAACAAAAAGCAGAGGATCAATTCATCAACGAAAACTTGGCCAAAGGATATATCACACCATCAGACTCCCCCTACGGTTTTTCAACCTTTATGGTCCCTAAAAAGGATTCTAAAGAGAAACGATACATTATTGATTATCGCCCCCTCAATGCGGTCACCAGGAAAGATGTCACCCCACTTCCCAACCTCAAACAATGCATTGAAAACTTACAAGGAATGGAATTATTCAGTAAATTTGACATCCGTTGGGGCTATAACAATATCTGGATATGTGAAGGAGACCAATGGAAGGCTGCTTTCAAAACTTGCCAAGGACTATTTGAACCAAAAGTAATGTTCTTTGGCATGAGCAACTCTCCAGCAAGTTTTCAACACTTTATGAATGGTATTCTTGAAGAGCTATATGAGTACTTCAAGTCGAAAGGTGTACTCGAAATATGACGCATACTCCAGAACTATATGGATGACTGCAGGATAGGAACCCTACTCAAAGACTTTGACCTTCATGTCGACATTATCCACTTCCTATTCAATCTCCTTGCATGCCATGGTCTACACCTCAAATTATCGAAATCTGTTTTTATGCAACCACAAATGGATTTCTTGGGTGTCCGGATATCAAAAGACAGAGCTACAGTCGACCCAGCTAAAGTTGCAGGACTCAGGGACTATCCACATAAACTCAAAGACAAGCAACAAGTCTGTGGATTCCTAGGAGTCTCTGGGTACCATTGCATGTTCTGCCCCAATTTCAGCATCATCACTGCACCACTCACAAAGCTTACTGGGAAAGACCTACCTTTCGAATGGGGACCTCAACAAAGGGAGGCTCAAAACAAACTTATTGACATGATCACCCACACACCAGTACTCGTTTGACCAGACCCTGATCAACAATTCGAACTCGAAATGGATGCATCACAAATTGGAACAGGTGCCATACTATATCAACAAGACCCCCCTGTTACAAAACCGGAAGGCACCCAGAAACTAGGACCAAGACGACCAGTTGGATTCCACTCCCAAAAGTTTACCCAAACTGAGCAGAACTACCCCATCTATGACCAAGAATTCTTGGGAGTTATGCATGGATTACGCTGCTGGTCTTATCTCCTTAAAGGGACAACTATACCTGTCCTAGTCTTTACTGATCACACCAACCTCTGTTACTATCGGGAACCCAGAAAAATAGGCCCTTGCGTTGCTGGATACCTACTGGAAAGGGAGTAATATAACATCATTCTAGAATATAAACCTGGCGCCACTAATCGCGCAGATGCATTATCCAGAAGACCTGACTACGAAGGACCCAACCCAATTAATGACGACATCACTGTATGGCCGGACCACTACTTCTGCAACAATCACACCTCCATTCGAGTATTTGACATGGACAGTATTGGCGATAACTTGGACAGCTGTATTAAACTTGCTCAATACAAAGAGCAGCCACTACTCAAGAAATGGGCACCAACACATAATCTCTCCCTATTGGACAGCACACACTGGTATCACGGGACTGCCTTGGTTGTCATGGTAGACAATGCTCTTAGGAGGGGAGTAATTTCCCTTTTTCATGACCACGTGACTGCTGGGCATGCTGGAATTACCAAAACACTCCAGTTAATCACCCTGTACTACTGGTGGCCCAACCTGAAAACCTTTGTCACTGAATACATCAAGGGATGTGCTACATGCCAAATTACCAAAGTCAATACCCATCCTACCCATCCACCCATGTTTCCCATCACTCCTGCAGACAACGCACAACCCTTTGAAACCATCGCAATGGACTTCATCACTAAACTCCCACAGTCAGGTGGTTTCGACACTATTCTTATGATCACGGACACCGATTGCTCCAAAGCATCTATCTTCATCCCCTGTCATGAGACCATTGACTCAGAAGGAGTAGCCTTACTCTATCTCAATCACATCATTCCCCACTACAGCATTCCCCACAAAATCATATCGGACCGAGACATCTGCTTTGTATCGAAATTCTCAACAGAACTCTGCTGTATCCTCAACATCCATCAAAATATCAGCACGGCGTATCACCCTCAAACCGATGGAGCAAGTGAAAGAACCAATCAAACCTTGGAGCAATATCTCCGAGTATTCTGTGGAACACAACAGAACAACTGGCACGCATGGTTACCACTCACTCAGTACACTAAGAACTCATGGCCATCGGCGACTACCAAGAAAACACCATACAACTTACTCATTGGATACACACCCCAAGTACACCAACCTACCAGGAAAACCACCATTCCCTCCCTAGAACAACGACTCTCATCTATCGAAGAAGCCAGGAAAGCCGCCCAAGAGGCCCAACATAAAGTGCAAGAATCCTGGATAAAAGAGAAGCCACGATACGTTCCATTCACAGTAGGCTCAAAGGTCTGGCTAGAAGGAACCAACCTACGACTTCCAAGTAACACCACACCCAAGCTTTCCCCAAGGAGATACGGACCTTTTAAGGTAGTCTCCCAAATATCAAAAGTCGCTTACAAACTCGAACTCCCTTCCACCTGGAAAATCCATGACGTCTTTCACGCTTCCCTACTCACGCCCTACAAAGAAACAGACCAACATAGACCCAACTTTCTAGAACCACCACCAGAAATACTAGAAGGCGAACCAGAATGGAAAGTCGAGAAGATTCTGAAAGAGAGGTCGTTTGGCTGTTGGAAGAAGAAGCAGTACCTTGTGTGCTGGAAGAACTACTCACCAGCACATGATTCATGGGTTAACACCAAGGACCTCCACGCTCCGGAGTTACTATCGGACTTTCAAAATACCTCGAGCAGTATAAGAACCCTCCCTCTCAACAAGTCACCCCCAGCATGTCCAACCAGGCATTCTACACCTTCACTATCGACCCCCCTTTCAATTCGTTCCGTCACCTCTTCAGGGATCTCACTATCTGGCCCAGTCATAAATTCCACATCTTCACCCCAGCTGCCCAGAAGGCTTCGTCGCTGTACAGAACGATCCACCCCACTCACGTTCATGCCCTTGAACACTCCTGCTTCTGCAAAGAGCAGTACTGCCCCTACCACCGCTGAATGCCCCTTGACTTCACTCAACTGACACATTTCAGCTATGTCTACGTCAGACCAGGAGGTACCACAGTCCATACACAGCAGTCCATCTATGGCAATGGAGACATTACCCTTTTCTCCACGATCATCCCCACCACTGGTCCTTCCTATCACTGCTGGACTAGAGGTTGCCTCTACAGCGACAGATATTTACTCCAATCTGAGGACAGCTTTGAGCAGCTTCCCAGGCACATCACAAGGTCAACCACCATCCTTCCCCACCCCAGTTACTGGCTGCATTTCACCATCCCCTATCCCGATCCCACCTTGTATCTCCCCTCAGAGCGAGGACAATATGGCTCAAGCACCATCCCCCTCCCCTCTATTGACCCTACCCCCAACCCCATTACTCCAATGCCAGCACCATCGCCCTCTATCACCCCAGCCATCCAGCATCCACTCAAACGTAGTCGTCGACACGCTCCCAGAGGACAAGATACTCACACTAGCAGGACAAATTCCCTCTTCGGCACAGGTTCGCCATGTGAGAAAACAATGCAGAGCCTTGTTGAAATACATGGAATGTCAGGAGCGTATCACTGGGGCACTTTCGGCCTGGACGGAGGATCTTCTCCCAGCCCTGAACATTCTGGGGAACACTGAGCTTGACGACCAAGTGTTCACCACCACTTTCCCCGATTACACTGTGGTCAAACACCTCTTCCTCATCCCCCATATCCTCAAGAAGATTGAGGGTTACATGTCAGACGATGATGTGCAGAACGACGAACCATTTAGGTTCACTGAGTACAACCCTACCATCTCCCTCTCCTCTACACCTAGCCCCATTCCCAACATCCCTCAGCTCACTCAGCAGCTTGATGACCTGAACCATCCAGGAGCCAGATGGAGTGAGTACAACCACAGTGATATGCAGCAATACCCGCTTGTCTTCCTCAATGAGTATGGTCAGGATGAGGTGGCATGCTACATCACCTTCAGACAAATTGGGGTCGACACTCACCTTGTAGGGACTTGCAAGCGCAGCGACCCTGAATATTCCATCCCCCTCCATGCACGCACACATCCCGCTCCCAATTTCAATCGTCCTGGGGTCAAAGACTATGACCTCAACATCTTCCATCCTTCCTCTACCTCCTGACTCCTCATCAACAATGCCATCATAGACCTCAAAGACCCTGGTGTTGTCGCTGATGTCTACAGGTATTGGGTGCATCAGAGTGAACTCAAGGTGGTAAAACGCCAGCGAGTTGAACTTGACAGAAGGGAAAGTAGCACTCAAAGCAAGTTGAGTGTGGTGGAGCACCATCTCACTCACGCTGCCATCTGCACCCAACTCACTCCCCACCTCAACTGTATACGCCCCCCTTCCACTAACGCCATCCACATCCCTTGCATCTTCGCTGCCCAAGGACCACCTGACATCAAGGAAGGTGAAGACAGTCTTGAGTGCTGTGCTGTCTTAGGCAAGCGGCGTCAAGGAGGCAAACCCAAGTTCCCCTACTGCCTCAAGTGCAATGAGTCATGTCCCAACCACGTTGAAGAGGAATGCCCCCTCTGGAAGATGTGTCGTTGGTGTCTCAGCACCCAACATGCGCACGACGATTGTGATCGTCCCCACAAGCAGTGCAACACTGAGTATTGTGCTGTTCCCTATACTCACTCCAACTTCGGGGACATGTGCGCTGCTATGTCATCCCCCACCTTGTGTCACAAGTTGGAGCTAGCTTGTACTGATTACAATGAGGAATTTTATGTGGTCTTGTACTAGTTGCGTGGTAGCAACTCTCTAGGAAGGGCGTCATGTTACGCTCCTGGGCACTTGACCCACATTTTTCTTTCTTTTCTTGTCTGTTATGTACTTATACGATCACATGGCCTTGACTCACATGATTGCTTACCTGTACAACAGAGCCATCTTGCCGGGAACTTCATTGTTCCTTCCTTTTGTACGTTTCCTATTGTTCTCTCTTTATGGTAGTCTGTGACCACCATTATTCATGACCCCATTGTTCTGTGACGCTTATTGTTCATGACCCCATTGTTCTCCACTTTTGTATGCTTAGTCAGGTAGCTGCCCTTTTGTATATAAGCTGGACTTATATCCTAGAGTTGGGCCTTAAGCCTGACTTAGTTTGCAATCTATTTGTGTTCAAAGTCCTTGTTGCTTGACAAGCTATTTCCTTCCTTTTATTTCTTGGAATTATCTTCAAATCCTTGAAGACAATTCCCATTCCTTTTATCTTCACCCAGACATTGGTCTTAGCGACCCATTTGCCTTTATCACCTTCCAAAACACTTTAGGTTACTAAGGGAATTACGACCCTTGTAACTTCATCACTGCTGCATGTTTCACCTTTTGCACACGTCGTGCCTTAAGGTTCAATAGCCCTTAACAGGACGGCTGGGGTGATAGAGGGTGATGGTGTTGGTGTTGGAGTAGTGGGGTTGGGGGTAGGGTCAAGAGGGGGGAGGGGGATGGTACTCAAGCCATATTGTCCTTGCTCTGATGGGAGATACGTGGTGGGATCAGGATAGGGGATGGTGAAATGCAGCCAAGTATGGGGGTGGGGAAGGACAGTGGTTGACCTTGTGATGTGCCCAGGAAACTGCTCAAAGCTGTCCTCAGATTGGAGTAAATATCTGTCACCATAGCAGTGACCTCTAGTCCAGCAATGGTAGGTAGCTCCAGTGGTGGGGACGATCGTGGAGAAAAGGGTAATATCCCCATTTGTTAGGCTCAATGAACCTTCATTGAGGGGAGGGAAGTCACATGATGTAAATCAGGTGACTTGTGGGAAAGGATGATGTAAGATGCTCAAAGAGCGGTGTGATTCTATGAAGCAAAGATAGATTGATAGATTGTGATAACAGGAGCAAGGCTCAACTGATAAAGGGGAAAGGCACAGAGAAGCAAAGCTTCTATGACAGATGTGAAAATGATTGACTTTGATTGTAAGTCAAGTCTGAGGGACCTGACTCTTCACAGAAGGCCTCTTTTATAGGGGAGGCACAGGAGTGGGTACACATACAAACAAGGAGGCCTAGATAAGATCTAGGCTTCAGAGAAGGAGGCTAGAATGCCCAGGCCATTCTAGGTAGGTATCAGACTATGTATGGAAGGTTTGCATAGGTAGATCTAGGCAGAGCCCAGACCAGAAGGGCCCAGACTTTGTAATTATACAGTAGGGAACTAGGTCAGTCCAGAACCTTGTAACACCGTTGCCATAGATGGACTGCTGTGTATGGACTGTGGTACCTCCTGGTCCAATATAGATATAGCTGAAGTGGGCTGGCTGAGTGAAGTCGATAGGCATTCAGCGGTGATAGGGACAGTAGTGCTCCTTACAAAAATGGGAGTGTTCAAGGGTGTGAGCGTGAGTGGGGTGAATCGTTCTGTACAATGACAAAGTTTTCTGGGCAGCTGGGGTGAAGACGTGGAATTTATGGCTGGGCCAGATGGTGAGGTCTCTGAAGAGGTGATGGAACGAATTGAAAGGGGGGTCAATGGTAAAGGTGTAGAATGCCTGGTTGGACATGCTGGGGGTGACTTGTCAAGGGGAAGGGTTCTTATACTACTCAAGGCACTTTGAAAGTCCAATAGTAACTCCAGAGCATGGAGATCCTCAGTGTTAACCCATGAATCATGAGCTGGCAAGTAGTCCTTCCAGCGCACAAGGTACTGCTTCTTCTTCCAATGGCCAAAAGACCTCTCTTTGAGAATCTTCTGAATTTCCCATTCTGGTTCACTGTCTAGTATTTCTGGTGGAGGTTCCAGAAAGTTCGGTCCATGTTGGTCAGTTTCTTTGTAGGGTGTGAGAAGGGAAGCGTGAAAGACGTCATGGATTTTCCAAGTAGAAGGGAGTTCGAGTTTGTAAGCAACTTTTGATATCCAGGAGACTACCTTAAAAGGTCCATATCTCCTTGGGGAAAGCTTGGGTGTGATGTTGCTGGGTAATTTTAGATTTGATCCTTCTAGCCAGACCTTCGATCCCATGGGAAATGGTATGAACTGTGGGTGTTCTTTGATCCAGGATTCTTGCACTTTACGTTGGGCCTCTTGGGCAGCTTTCCTGGCTTCTTCAATGGATGAGAGTCATTCTTCTAGGGAGGGGATGGTGGTCTTTCTGGTGGGTTGGTGTACTTGGGGGGTGTATCCAATAAGTAAGTCATATGGGGTTTTCTTGGTCGTTGCAGACAGCCATGAATTTTTGGTATATTGGGCAAGTGGGAGCCATGCGTGCCAGTTGTTCTGTTGTGTTCTGCAGAACACTCAGAGGTATTGTTCTAAGGTTTGATTGGTTCTTTCACTTGCTCCATCGGTTTGAGGGTGATATGCTGTGCTGATGTTCTGATGGATGTTGTTAAGGGCCAAGGACCCTAAGGTGCGATGTGCACGGGTTTGTATAATGGCGGTGGGACTTGTACTTCTAGGGATCGCAGGTAGCGAACACTGGCCCTAGGATGCTGCTGGGGTGGCTCGTTTGCACGCGTGCACAATGGCGATGATGATGTCGGGATGTGCTAGTCCAGTAGAGGGCACAGCAATTACTGTGACCTACAGCCGGTCTCAAACAGTGGTTCTCTAGCGGACGGGTAGATGAAGAGTGTGCAAGTTACTAACTGCGCCTAAGCAAAGTGCTGGGTAAAGCGGGAGGAAGGATAAGGGGAGAGTCTCAACGACGTTTGAGACGACTTCGAGAAAGGCTGGTGAAGCTACAACACTTGGGATTAAAACCAAGTCAGGCTTAAGGCCCAACTCATGGATATAAGGTTGACTTATATACATCTGGGCAGCTGCCATGACTTGAGCCTAATACTACTAGTACCCGTACTAGTAAAGAGTCATCGTACAAAGTATGGAGTCATTCTGAGTCAAACTGACTCACGTGTGAGTCCTAGGATATGTGCTACTAGGTGTGAGTCAGTATGGGTCACATGCATAGCCAAAGAGAATCACATGGTAAGAATGATAGGTAAGCGGTCAGGTGGTAAGGTCATGTGATGAAAAAGGGGGTGGGAACAGGTCACGTGATGAGAAAGTATTAGTAAGCAAGTGAAAAATGAATTTTGGAGCCTCAAGAACATAACAGATGTTGAGAATTCGACAGAGTTCTATTGAGAATTTCAAGACAAAGCGGACGTCACAGTCCAAGATGATTTTATGGGGAATGCCATAGTGGGGAATGATGTGATTGAGGTAGAGTAATGCAACTCCTTCTGAGTCAATGGTCTCATGACAGGGGATAACAATAGACGCTTTGGAACAATCAGTATCCGTGATCATGAGAATGGTGTCAAAACCACCTGATTGTGGGAGTTTAGTGATGAAACCCATTGTGATGGTCTCAAAAGGTCGCACATTGTCTGCAGGGGTGATAGGAAACATGGGTGGATGGGTAGGATGGGTGTTGACTTTGGTCATTTGGCAAGTAGCACATCCTTTGATGTATTCAGTGACAAAGAACTTCATATTGGGCCACCAGTAGTAAGGTGCGATTAATTGGAGGGTTTTGGTAATTCTGGGATGCCCAGCAGTCATGTGGTTATGAAAAAGGGAAATTACTCCCCTCCTAAGGCTGTTGTCTGCCACAACAACCAGGGCAGTCCTGTGATACCAGTGAGTGCCATCAAGTAGGGATAGATTATGTAATGGTGCCCATTGCTTGAGTTTTGGTTGATTGGGGTATTGCACTAGTTTGACCTTGCTGTCTAGGTTATCGCCGATACTATCCATATTGAATACACTGACTGAGGTGTGGTTTTCACAGAAGTATTTGTCAAGCCAGACAGTGACATCTTCATTGGCAGGGTTTATTCCTTCATAGTCGGGTCGTCTAGATAGAGCGTCTGCATGGTTTGTTGCACCGGGTTTATATTCCAGGATTATGTTGTATTGTTCTCTTTCTGGTAGATAGCCAGCAACTTGTGGACCAATCTTTCTGGGGTCCCTATAGTAGCATAGGTTGTTGTGGTCTATGAATACCAGGACTGGGATTGCTGTTCCTTTGAGTAAGTGGGACCAGCATTGTAGACCACACATGACACCTAGAAATTCACGATCATATATGGGGTAGTTTTGTTCGGTTGTGGTGAATTTCTGGGAATGGAATCCTACTGGTCTTTGTGGGCCTAATTTTTCTGTACCGTCAGCATGTTTGGTTGGGGGGTCACATTGATAGAGTATTGCTCCTGTGCCAATTTGTGATGCATCTGTTTCAAGTTCAAATTGGCAGTTTGGGTCTGGTTTGATGAGTACTGGGGCATTAGTGATGAGGGTAATGAGTTTTTCTTGTGCATCCTTCTGTTCTTGACCCCATTTGAATGGTACAGTTTTCCCAGTGAGTTTGGTAAGTGGTGCAGCAATAATGGAAAAGTTTGTGCAGAACATGCGGTGGTAGCTGGCAACCCCTAGGAATCCTCAGACTTGTCGTTGGTCTTTAAGCTCTCTTGGGTAGTCCCTAAGACCTGCAACTTTGGCTGGGTCAATAGTGGCTCCATCCTTAGATATTCTGACACCCAAAAAGTCTATTTGGGGCTGCATGAAGACCGACTTTGATAGTTTGAGGTGGAGTCCATGGCGTGTGAGGAGGTCGAATAGGAAGTGGATGATTTCAATGTGAAGCACTATATCTTTGAGTAATGTGCCAAGACCACAGTCATCCATGTAGTTTTGTATCATGCATCAAATATCACGGATACCCTTTTGCTTGAAGTGTTTGTATAATTCTTCCAGTATGCTGTTCATGAAGCATTGAAAACTGGCAGGGGAATTTGACATGCCAAAGAACATAACTTTTGGTTCAAAGAGGCCTCAATGTGTCCTGAATGTGGCTTTCCATTGGTCGCCTTCTTGGATGCAGATATTGTTGTAGCCCCAACGAATGTCAAATTTACTGAATAATTCCATTCCTTGCAGGTTTTCGATGCATTGCTTGAGATTTGGGAGTGGGGTGATATGCTTTCGGGTGACGTTGTTAAGGGGGCGATAGTCAATAATGTATTGTTTCTCTTTTGAGTCTTTCTTTGGGACCATGAACATAGAAAAACCATATGGGAGTCTGAGGGTGCGATATATCCTTTGGTTAAGTTTTCATCCAAGAATTTGTCTTCTGCTTCCTGTTCATCTTGTGATAATGGGTAGACTTTACAATTGAAGCGGGTAGGGGCAGTGTCCAGGAGTATGATTTTGTGGTCTCCATTGCCTCAAGTTGGTGGGAATTTGTTTGCCTCTTCATCCAAGAATAGTGCTGTATGACATTTGAATTCTTCAGGGAGTTTTACTTCCTCTTTCCCATGTTCTGATGCGTACTTGTGGGCCATTTCTACTGCTGTATGGGTGCAGTTGACCTCCACTGGGCCTCCCATTATTTCTGAAGGGGTGACTCCCATCCATGGAGCGCACCTAGTTTGTTGTGCTTCTAGTATAAGGTCTTCATTTTCTGGTGCTTTGCTTTTGATCCATGTTTTGGTGTGTTGAAGGGTTCCAAAGAGTAGGGTTTCCATGTGAATTGCAGGTCCCCTTAGCATGCCATTAGCCCAGTCGATGTCAGGCTGAAATTCCCTGAACCATGGGTATCCCAAGATAAATCTGTTGCATCCTAGATTGGTAACAAAGAAACATTGTTGGATTTTCTTGTTTCCTTTAGTTACTAATAGGTCGCAAGCATGAGTGATGATGCCATGTCGATTATAAGTTCCATTGACATTGTAGACAGGTCGGTTATAGGGGAGTTTCTTGGTTCCTAAGCATAAGCGAGTAACAGTGGTGTGGTCAATAAAGTTTTCAGTAGCTCCAGTGTCCAGTAATGCGATTTCTTCTGCCTTCCCTCAATAGTGTGATAGCAAAATTTTAACTTGTATTGAATTTGACTTGTTTACAAATACACTATCAAGGTGGAATGCCCTAACTATGGCAGCTAGTTTTGGGCTTTGGTAAAATCCTTTGGCATAAGAGATTCAACAATGCTCAGCTTGGTATCTTTGTCAAGCAAGCCCATGTTGTCTTTCAAGAAACTGGAAATATCTCCAGGGGTCATGTCTGGTGCAATGGGTGCAATGCAGTTGGTGGTAGGTTCATTTTTACCAGGATAATTAGTGGACCTGTTATTGCCAGGACTATTATTGGTTCCATTTTTATAATTGCGATGGTCTGCTTGTTTCTTGTGGCAGTCCTTGGCACGATGTCCTCGAATTTCACAGTGGAAGCATTGATTACCAGCCATTAACTCGTTTTTCTTTGCTTCAGAGTGTTGTTCGCCTCTACCAGTTTTTGCAGCATTGACATCCATGGCATTTCCTCCTTGAGAGGTGGTACGATGTCCTGGTCCATTGGTATGTCCTCCGCAATGGTTTTCTCTGTGGTTTGGATTGATTCCAAATGCTCTGTACATTGCCTGTCATTGTGGGTCGATCGGTTTATTATACTGCAGGCCAGTTTTCCATTTGAGATGCTGCTTTCTGGTTTCTTCTTCCCATTTTTTGAAGGTCCAACCAGGGTCAGCACTGACATCATATCCAGGAAGTTGGATGACTGATTGGGTGAGTGGTCCTGCTAACACGTTTTTCAGGAGTTCGATAGTGCCTCAATCATTGAGTGCTACACCAGCATCTCTGGCTAGTCATTTGAAGTTGGTGAAGAACTTGTCCAGGCTTTCTTTCTGGCGAAGTTTGCATAGTGCTTGGTATGCTTCCTCTCTGAGGTTCGTATTGGTGTATGCTTGTTTGAAGGCCTCTATGAAGTTCTCCCAGAGGACTTCATCTGTTTCTTGGGTTCTATCATCTATTTCTTCGATGAGTTTGCCAAGTTGTTCCTCCTTCCAGGAGTTGACTTGTGGTCCGCTCATGTAGGAAAGGAGAGCGGTAATGCGTGAGTAAGGCTTCCTCATAGTGTCATTATGTTTATTAGTTAACCTCCAGAGGTAGAAGGCAGTTAGGAAGGTCCTGCTTTTGGATCTGTCTCCATCAGAGATAGGTGGGGGGATTCCTTTGAGTGTGCCATTGGTGTTATTGTTATGATCCACCCAATTTTTCTCATTTACCCTACCCCTCCTTGGACACACCACAGGTCATATCCTACGACCTAAAGCCAGTTACCAAGCCACCAGTCATCTTCCCTAGTGCTTCACCACCAGAACTTATGGGAAAGGCACCATTACCATTGAACCCGCCATCTCTATCACCCCTGGAGGACCTGCCACCTAGACCAGAGTGGACCAAACCAGTTACGCCAGAACAGACCATACCAACCATACCCCGATGGACCACCCCATCCCAAGTCACTATGATACGACCACCTTCCCCTGCAATGTCCATCTACCCAGACTTCGACCTACCAACAGTCCAGCCTCCTACCCCTATCCCCTGGGGCACCCATCATCGGGAGTACTCCTCAATGGAGTCGTACCAAGAGCCACCCATAGTAGAGAACCCAGAAGAAGACCAAGACAGTCCCATAGAAGACGCACCATCCCTACCACTAGAACCAACCTGATACCTCAATACTGAAGACGGCACTGTCACTGTACCCAGAGGAGAGCCCCCTCTCAGAGTCTGGACGGAATACCATGACAATCCCCCTTCCCCTGTGTCCCGCAAGCATTCCTTGTCACCCACGAGTCCCGCCTCAGCATCCAGACAGCAACGTACCAGTCGTGAAGGCAGTTACCATTCAATCACGCCTACTGCCTCGTCACCTGTAACCAGCACCTCGCCCCAGAGTCAGACCAACCAGACGGGATCTCCAGAAGGATCCACAGACAACTCCTCATCGACGCAGAACCCCGCAGACGACATGGTCCTTGATTGGGTCACCATCAATACGAACTACCTTAAAGGGTAGTTGCTTATGCTAGACGCCCATTAGACCAGAATGGGCACATGGAGATCAGATCTCCTCGGATCAGCCTCAAACCTCGTGGTCGTCATCGCATCATGACGACGCTTCTCTTCTTGGAATGACCCGCTGCCGTTGTTCGACCCTTAAGGATGGATTAGGCAACCTGTCACTTTCTCATTCGCTCTTGCTCATTCTCTATTGTTCGACTCATACAGACCGCAGCACTTGTCCGCAGAGTACCATACGATACAGACAGCCCCCTCTTGACCAGAAGTACCTACCTTAGTGACCATGGCCCGTGCGCGGCCGTGCCTGTATATAAGCGCCTCGTATTTCGACAGTCAAGCCCTAAGCTTGACTTGATTCTCAATATCAACATTCTTGAAAGCTCCCCAAGTGCCTCCCCTTTCCCTCATCTCTTACATAAGCCTCTCAGAGTCGTCTCTAGTAACACTAGAGACTTCTACCTCTTCAAGTACTTGCCACCAGTTCACTCTTAGTACAAGTCGTACTATCAAGGCCCGTTGAAGCCTTAACAGTTATGGTTAATAACATTAATACTGGGTTGTGGTTGTCCCTCTGGTCCCATAATAGTGGTGTCAATTTGTTCTGCCATTGCGGTTTGAATGGATAGCTGGGGATGGACAGCACCTGCTGGGGTAGTGTCAAGGGGAATGGGGATTTCTTGGTAAACTGCTGCTTCGATTTGGGGAAGGATAGGTGCTTGTTCTGTGAATGGATGGCTTCCTTGGAGCATTGCAATGTGATGAACTTCTCCTGCAAGGATTTCTTCTTCTGGTTGCTTGATAGCAGTGTGAAGTGTTGGGCTGAAATGTTTATCACTAACATGATCTGGGTGCTGAGGATCTTCAATGTTCCACCAGCCTAAGCTAGAACTTGTTCTGATGATCCCTCCTTCATTTGTTTTCCAGGTGTTATCTTTCCAACAGAGTTGTACCCAGAAATAGCTGTTGTTTGCTTGAACGAATTTGACGGGGATGTGGTTCTTTGATGGTGTGTTGACATAGTGGCCGTTTCCAGGATCACCAGGTCTCTGGTATTCAAAGTATGTGTTCTTTGTGACATGTGCTGGGAGATCGTCTTGTTGTCTCCTATGAACTCATTTATCTTCTTGTCCAAGTTCTCCGATGAGTACTACTGCTGCCAGGATGTGACTAGTATTTGTCCTGTATTTCAAGGACGTCTGAGGAAAGCCTGACTTGTGTTAAGGTCCAAGAACCTTTAAGGCACAATGTGCGCAAAATATGGGTGGTGGCAAAGCGTAGTCACAAGGGGCCACTAACCCTTAGTAAAGTGTGGGGGGTAAAAGGATGAAGTGGAACTTAATCCAAGGTCTGGGAGATGAGCAAGAGGAAAGGAGTCTCAAAGGGGGCTTTGAGACGACTCAGGAAATGAAGAAAAGACTTTAGAAGTCTCACAGTGGAAGCAACAAGATTGGGTATTAAACCAAGGCAGGCTTAAGGCCCAACTCTAGAAATAAGACTGGCTTATATACATGAGGGCAGCTACCATGACTAAGGAATAATACTACTAGTACCTGTACTAGTAATGATAGAAAACAAGTACAGTAGTTAGTAGGAATGACGAATAACTAGAAGAGGGATCCTAGTTATGAGCTGGCAAGCTAAAGATGGTAGAAACAAGTACAATGATCCTAGAAATGAGCTGGTGCTCCTAGGATGACAAGAAAGCGGTCAAGTAAGCAAGAAAGAAATCAGGTGATGTATCAAGTAAGCAGTCACATGATGGGAACAGATTGGTAAGCATAAAGAAAAGAAAAATAGCCCATGGAACATAACAGCATGCATCATGAGAGACAGTGTGCATTAGGTAGTAAATGTTGCAGCGAGTGATTGGGTGTGTGCTCAATATGCTCAATAATGCAGGTATCATAGAATGCGATGCAGACCAGACATAAAACCTTTTGGCATGCACATCTTTGCACAAAGTAAAACCATGTGCAGTAGACATGAAGGATCCTATACATAAATTCTCCCTCCTCTAAGCCACCAAAATGTTCTAGAACTCTTGGGGCATTAATAACAGTAGAAGTTCCACTATTTCTTAGCCACCAAGTGCATGGAATTCCATCATATGGCAATAGCATCCTGTTTTTTTTGAGAATCATCCCAATAGACCTGCCTCATAGTGGCCAAACATAAGCGCAAAATACCTAGCAAAGGATAGTAATGTAATGGGGAGCTTCTGATGCAAGTGACATATGTCTTTGGCAGCTTATCCAGTGGTGTTGTTATGTTCCATGGGCTATTTTTCTTTTTATGCTTACCAATCCTTTCTTCACATAATTCAGTGAAACATTGCCGATGTAGATGTTAAATCCCATCTGCTATTTTACCTATGCTTTCGTGAAAGCCCACATTGGCCAACCAAAGAAAAGATGCTGTAGTTTACAGATGGGCCCAACTAAATAATTACACAAATGTTTTAAAAGCTTTAGTATCACAATGAAAACACCATACTAGTACTCCAATACATTTGATGCCACCATAATGAAAATTTAGTTTGAAGTGTGGAATACCTCAAAATGGCCAAGCCTTTCATTGAGAGATGCTGCTGATGCCTCAAAAATGGCATGACCAATAACATCGAATTGGCCCAGCACCTGTAAAACTGCACACTGCCAATGACCTCCAGATGGCCCAGAACCAGCCAAAGTAGTGCTGCCGATAACACCCTGATAGCCGCAGAGTTGATTCAAGTGTTGCTACCGATAGCCTCATGTTGGCCCATTTCCTCCTCAAAGGTGTCATATCGGTTGGCCTGCATAATTTGCAGTTGGCCGGATGGCTGCCGAGCAGGGTGCTTGCATTGGCCCACAATGCAAATGCACTAACCAGGCCAATGAGCTCAAGTTGGCCTATAGCAGCCTAAAGGATCTTGGGCGCAAGTGCTCACATGGGCCCATTTATATGCCAGGGGTTTTTCCCAATTAGCATGTATTGGCCTGTTGAGCGCAATATGGGCTGCTGCCGCATAAGAGTGTCGCATGGGCCTGCATAGGTTGTTCAGATGGCCGCCAAGCAAATTCTCGGATTGGCCCATCATGCAAATGCACTGATGTTGCTGATGAGTTTGAGTTGGCCAACAGCAGCATGAAGGGTCA
>Ga0307510_10000479_pt1 | contig 39225 bp, 60 predicted proteins | sample 12_EM_MG_FD_207224 | JGI IMG/M metagenome (GOLD analysis project Ga0307510, IMG submission 207224) | Populus trichocarpa ectomycorrhiza microbial communities from riparian zone in the Pacific Northwest, United States - 12_EM | ecosystem: Host-associated > Plants > Roots > Unclassified | place...
GGTGTTGTGTGACTCTGCGGCGGGCAGAAGTGTCGTCGGTCATATAGTATGGGAGTTCTTCTTGGCGGTGTGAAGGTTGCCAGTCGGTGGGTGCGTGGGTAGGATAGCGGACGAGTTCGAAGTCTTCAGATGAACGGGATGCGCGGTCTGGGGGCGGGTGAACGGTGATGGCAATTTCCGGGTTTGGCATCGGCTTTCAATTTCGAGTGTGCGGTCTCGCGCTCGCGCAACGGGTTTTGAGACCGTCGGCGGTAAGGAAGGAAAGATGTTTGTTGAAGCGCAGCACAGGACGCGATGAAGGATGAAGGGTGAGAAAGCTAAGCTAATGACACGCCCCAATAATACCGTGGTCAAAAAGGGTAATTCACTTTCCCCTTATTTTTTTTTTTTTTTGATTCAACACCGCCACACATTCTTGACATATGATAGCAAAGACAGAATAACAACACTACTTATGGCGAACATACCGTGCTGATGGTGCCAATGAGTGATCGACGTGGGCCATTAATGACTCATACGACATACCTGTAACCATGGCATGGTCTCGTTCATAAGGCTCCAGAGTAATTTGTTCAAGTGGCTTGAACATCTCTGCTCGCAACGCATTGACCTCCCTATCAAAGACAGCCTCTGGCGGGGCGGTCGAATCGATGCAGTTCGCTTTGATGGAAATGACGACGTGACCGTCGACTTTTAGAAATTGGTGTGCATTGTGTGCCACTATACGCGCCTGATCCGGCTGTGCGACGTCTGCGAAGATGACATCGACGGTGGACAGGAGTATCCGGTATCTTTGAGGGAAGCGTGCATCCTCGATGATGGCTAGTCAGAATACGCAGGCGCGTCAGGCTGTGCAAAAGGGGACTAGACATGCTAGACAGACGCACGGATGACATTTGTACGCTTTTTGGCCATATTGATCAGGTCGCGACCCGACCGGGCAGAAAATTCAACAGCATATACGACGCCCTCCTGAAGAAAAAAGATAAAAATGGGATACATCAGCGGAAATGAACAAGATCAAACCCCACGAGAGGACATACGGGGCCCACGATATCTGCAACATGGCTGACGCTCGTCCCGCTCGCCGCACCGAGGTACAACACCTTGAGGCCAGGTGCAATGAAGATCTTGTCCATGCCACCCAACACACCAGCAGCCAACTTGCTCCGGAACGGATTCCACACCCGGTACTCGACCTTCGCGCCGTCTTCGCCCCCGACGTCGATCGAGATGCGCTTCTCGCCGTACACGGACTCGCCGGGGACGAGATTTTTGGTGACGAGCATCGACTCTTTGCCCTTGGCGATGAAGATGCCCTCGTGCTTGTGTGGCTCGATGATCACCTTCAAGCCACCTCTGGCCCCTCCTCTAGCCCCGCCGCGTCCCATGGGCTTGCCGCCACGACCACCGCTACCGCCGCGTCCGCGTCCGCCACCACCGCCCCAGCCGCGTGACTGCATGCCGCCTCCTGCACGAGAGTCGGTAAGAGTGTTAGTATCGTTTGAGGAGAATCACGTACGTCCGCCCCGCGCTCCCCCTCTGCCCCCACGGTCGCCTACACCCCCACGACCACCGCGTCCTCCTCCCCTACTACCAAACCCGCCGCGTCCTCCCGAAGCACCTGCCACGAAACAGAGCAGAGTGTGCATTAGTCTCAATTTCACAAACAAACCATGATAGCACACCGAATGCCATTTATATGGTTGATGAGGAGTAGGCTCTTTTCCAGGGTACAGCGTATGCGCTTGAGTTGGACCTCTGACCTCAAGAATTTTACCACCTCATCCAAACAAACAGTCCTTGATAAGGACATACCTACCAAAATAATCCCAGACTAATTAATTCAGCTGGGTATGTCACAACCCCCTCAACTTATTTCACACCACCACGGGATGAACATAACGTGGTGCGCGTTGGTGTAGAGGCGTAGGTCACCCGGGTCACTGTGCCGAGCAAGGGTGATTCCAATGGCACGAGCCTTGAATAGCTTGAATGTGAATGGTCATCTAAGGTAACTTACAATACTGAGCCTATTAGGTAATATAGAGCATTCTCAATCCCCCGGAATCAAGGCAAACTCTCTATCGATGTCGGTATCAGGGACCAAGAAAAAATTGGAGCGGCGAACGTGAAACAGAGGACTGGTTTCAACAGGCCGCCATCAAGGTGGGATGAACGTAGCCATCACAATCATGTATTTCTCCGCCCTACCAAAGAAAGCCCTACTGGTGGTTTACCGGACGGACAGAGGAGTGCACGGGTCCGCGTATTCCCACGGAGCACAGGGTTGCAAGGAGTAGAACGCCTACCGTCCAAGAAATGGCGGGATAATAATCCAGAAACGATAGCGGATAAGATCGCCGAGGGGCCCCGCAGGGACTAGGACTGGGGCCCAAATCCTTTTTTGTAGAGGCGGTTCGTGACCGTGATGCTGACGGGGTTGAGGTGGCAGAGAAGCGCGCCATGATTGGGGGGGAAACCGCAAGGGAAGGAAGTATAAGTTGATGAGCCTTGTCGGGCGTCCGAACATCGCGTCTCGACTGATTTGAAATGAGTAGCACCCAAGCCAGTGGGATGCAGCATGTACAGTAATTTGTTGGTCGACGCTGTTCACGCGGGCCATGCATATCCACTTGTTCTCGTATTGCTTGTGATCACTCCATATTATTTGATGGCTCTTCGTATGTTCCGGTTGTTGTACCTTAAGCAGAACGCCCACCGCCCAAGGGAATGGCGGGATAAAAATCCAAAAACGATAGCGGATAAGATCGCCGAAGGGCCACGCAGGAACTGATTTGGAATGAGAAGCGCCGAAGCCGGGGATGCAGCACGTACAGTACTGTATTTGTTAACGCTGTCCATCTCGCGGTCCATCAGGATGCATATCCATATCCACTTGTTCTCGTATTGTAGGGTTCCGTGAACAACTCACAGGGCAGTTATTCACACTTGTTAGTAACCGCCAGGAATTCTCAGGAGTTATTCACCTGGTTATTAACTGTTAATAACTATAATTTGTGTGAATAACTATGAACTGTACTAAAAACACAGTATATGACTACCAACCTGCAAAGAGCATATCTGAATCTACGCTAGAAGTGTCCTTACTGGGAGGGGGAGGCATCGCAGTGGTCTCAGTGTCCATGGGGCTCAGGTGAATGACAAAAAAAGAATTTACACCAAAGCGGAATTGAACCAACGGACCCAACCTGCTCACTCATGTAAGCAAAACACTATACTACTAAGGTAGGGTCATTTTAGTTTCAACGAATGTCATGTGAGGTGACACTGTGTTACCTCCAAAGTTGCCATGCCATGTCCTGCCATTGGAGCTTGAATTTTCCAGCACAGATGCTGGCATGAGAGATGCAACTTTTTGAATTTCTCCTCCCAAACTAAATATTTAAAAAAACGGCTCGCACTCATAATTGAACCATTACATTTAAGTCATTTAAGCACAAGCACATTTTAAATATACATTGTTGCTAGAAAGGAATTCAAAAAATTGTGTTTGTCACACATTTTGTCACTTTTATCATGTGACGTTTGTTGAAACTAAAATGACCCTACCTTACACCATTTAGCTGCATCATTACTATCCCTTTTAATAATATATGACCAGCTGCCACTGATAAAGACAATTTTTGAAATGCTGTGAGGGTAAAAGGGAACTTATATTGAAAGTGGGGACAGGGGAACAGTCTAAGATGAATAATTAGTTCGATGTGGACCTGTACTCAACCCAGAACCAAATGCAGTAACCACCACTGTTGAGGGTGAGTTCACAAGTTGGCTCAGGTGCCGATGAGTCACTCCCATATTTGAAAAAGGCATGTAATCACAAGTTGCTAGGTACTCCTGGACTGACTCTCTGGTGCAGGTTATTCACAGTTATTCACAGCCCTTCCTGATGTCCCAAGTTATTAACTGTTATTAACTGTTAATAACATGGAGTTAATAACTACTGTTACTAACCCAACAGTTATTCACAGAACCCTATCGTATTGCTTGTGATCACTTATTATTTGCTGCTGTAAGGTAGAATGGCATCTACAAGTTGAGTTCAAGGATAATCCCCAGGGTGAGATAGAGGGTGAGATGGGGGGAAACATGATGCAAAACTGGTGGCACTTGTTGCCTACCTGGGAGACATGCACAGCCTTCTCCTCAGGCTCATGGTGCTGCATTTGGATTTATATATAAAATTTCTACCTATTTACAATGTAGCTACATGTCCCTAGTAACAAGGAAAAAGGGTGACATTAGAGAATGGAGAGGGCAGCAATGTGTGCGCACTGCCCTGTGGCATTGGAGGTGTCGGGGGAAGTGTTGGAGGTGTCAGCAATGAGGAAAATAGGCCAGTTGCAAGGCCAGCACACACGCAGGCCTTACACCTCCCAGGGGGTTTTAAAATTTGACCCTCCTGGGTCAATGTGTCACTAATGTTCTCTGATGTTGAAGTCATCCACTGGCGATATGAAAGGGGGTGCACGGGGTTGAGGCCAATGGTGTGTGTGGCTTGCACAACTTGGGAGTTGAGGGTGGCGGGTGTAGCATTCTTTGGAGGGACTGGGGGTGGTTCTTCTGGCTTGTCCAGCTGCGGTGCAGCAATTGGTGGGACTTGAGGACTGGCATCGAGGGGCAGGATGCAAGCATACTTGTGCTTCGGTTTGTTGTCACGTGCAGTGGCAGTGGTGCCATTGCGAATGAGCAAGGTGGTTTCGGCACATTTGCTGTTGCTGTTGCTATTGGCAATGTTGTTGAGGGTACAGGCGGCGTTGATGTGGCAGGCAGTATTGTCTAAGTTGCTCTTGCTACTGCTGTTGTTGGTGTTGGCATCAGTGGTGTTGGCAATAAGTGGTTGGAAGTAGCTTGGGGCCTGTCGACTGGAGGTATGAACAGCAGCAGTAAGGACGATGGCAAGGGTGGCAGTGGTGAGAGCGAAGGCATTGTCAGTAAGGGTAGCAGTGATGATCATAGCAGTGGCAAGGGGGACGCTGGCGATGGTACTGGCATCGCTGGAGTTACTGTTGATGCTGTCAGTGTTGGTGCTAAGTATGCAAGCAGTGTCGACAATGCCAGTGGCATTGCTGTTGCTGCCACTGCTATCGTCGTCATCAGTGTTGGCACTAATGGTATCGAAGATGCTGCTGCTGTCGATGGTGTTAGTATTGGGGTCTTGGATGCTGTCACTGCTGCTGCTGATGGTGCTGGCGTAGCTGATGTTGTCTGTGTTGTTGTAGCTGTTGTTGTCATTGGTGTTGCTATCGATGGCATCAGTGCTATTGGTGTTGTTGTTGCTGCTGCTGCTGTTGGCATCGGCGTCAGCATTGGTGCTGCGGGTGCTGTTGGCGAAGCTGGCAGCATTGTTGGGATTGCCATTGCTGTTGAGGTTGCTGTCAGTGGCCATACTGGTGCCGTTGTTGCTGAAACGCGGGGCCTGCAGGGTGTAAGTGATGTCGGAGGCGATGGTTTGGGTGCTGGTGAAGTTGAAGGGGTGCCCTAGCTGATGAAATGAGAGGGGGTGCTGTGCTGTGTCGACACATTTTGAGTCAGCTTGAAGAACGGTTGGAGGGCTGTTGTTTGAACACAGTGAGGTGACATTGAGGACTGGGGTAGCTTGTGCGAAATCAATAGGGGAGATGGCGTCGGCGTTGAAGGGTGACCTGGAGGGGATGGTCTTGTCATGGTCATGGTCGTCACTGCACTGGGCATCAGTGGTGCGGGGCTTGTTGCTGATGCTGCTGGCGGGGCTGTCATTGTCGTCAACATGCGTCAAGTTATCCTTGGTATTAAGATTGTTCCCACCTAGGTTGTGCATGAACTTGCGATCATTGCTGATGCTGAAGTCCTTGAGGTTGCATGGGTGGTTGTTGCGGTTGCAATTGCAGTTGCTGCCGTTGCTGATGATGCTGACATCATTGCGTGCTGGCTTGCCTTCAATGCTGCTGTCATTGTTGTTGGTGCTGTTGTCCTTGCTATGCGCTGTCTTGCCTTTGATGTTGCTCTCAGGGGTGTTGTGGTTGTTTCGGGGAACCTGCACTTGCTCTGGCTTCATTGTCGGGGTCACATGGCCAATTATTACTCTTGAGATTTCAGCTTGTTCTTGCATTTGGCAGCTAATTGGCTTGGCTTCAGTGGCTTCAGATGGATTTGGTGATGCGGTGATGATTGACAGAGGCAGAGGTGGCATGAGTTTGTGGATTTGAGGTATGGGAGGCAGTGGCAGCGATAGTGGTGGTGATGGCAGTTTTGACAAGGTCAGCTTTGGCGAAGACGGTGGTGACGACAGAGGTGACGGTGGTAGCAGTGATGGTGGAGGTGGTGGTTGCAAAGATGGCAAGAGGGGTGGTGGTAGTGAAGGCAAGCCTGGCAAGAATGGCAGTAGTGGAGGCAGCGTCGGTGAAGGCAGCTGAGGTGGGAGCGGCATTGACAAGGGCAGTATTAGTGATGACAGCAGCTATGAGGTTGAGGATAAGAGCAAAGATCCAAGGCGTGTGGACAAGGGTGAACATTTTGTAAAGCTTTGAGTGGGTGGTGGGGCTTTGTGAGCTGGAGGCATGGGTGGCGGTGGCAGTGGCGATGATGAAGTTGAACTTGGGTGACTTAGGGCGGACAGCGGTGTTAGGCTCAATGAACCTTCACCAAGGGGAGGGAAGTCACGTGATGTAAATCAGGTGACTTGTGGGAAAGGATGATGTAAGATGCTCAAAGAGTGGTGTGATTCAATGAATCAAAGATAGATTGTGATGGCAGGAGCAAGGCTCAACTGATAAGGGGAAGGCACAGAGAAGCAAAGCTTGTGGCAGATGTAAGAGTAATTGACTTTGATTGTAAGTCAAGTCTGAGGGACCTGACTCTTCATAGAATGCCTCTTTTATAGGGAGGCCCAAGGGTGTTTACATGGTACAAACAAGAGAGGCCAGATAAGATCTAGGCCTGAAGAAGAGATCTAGAATGCACAGGCCATTCCAGGCAAGTACCAGACCATGTATGGAAGGGTTTGTATAAGTGTGTCCAGAAATGTCCAGACTGTTACGTGTCGTAATCAACAAGGTTGAAATGGATAGCAGCAAGCAAGCGCAAGTGAAGGGAGCGTGAGTGAGAAGTAGCCTATGCAGACACGGGACTCAGTTTGGCACGGAATGACCACAACTGAGTATATTTACCTATGCAGACACGGGACTGCATACTGTAAGTACCGGGGATTAACACAGGAGTGAAGTAAAGAAAGCTCACCTCAGTTTGGCACGGAATGACCACAACTGAGGGAGAAATGCGAGAGTAACTACGAAGGTATTAAAGAGGAACTGAGGACTGGTAAATCTAGGGTATTCGACGGATGCAAAATTCGGGGTAGGTACTAAAATCGACCATACTTGCTGTCCATGTCATTTACTAGCGCATTTCACACTCTACTCTATGTGGTGGCCATGTGGCCCAACCGCCGCTTCCGCGACATTACGGACTGCCTTGTTATGGACTGCTTGTTACGGACTGTCATCTTAGGATTACCATTACAGACTGCCACCTTCAGATTACTGGTACGGCTGTCTCAATTATATAAACCCTTACGTTAGTAAAAGAGGCGAGGATGTCTGATAGCATTTTAACTGTATGATACCACGTTCTTGATGATGTCATCAAGTGTTGACGACTGATTGTACCTGTGATGTTAGTAGTAGTATATAAGAGAGGGGCTCCTGTGACGTCAAGCCCCAGACTTGACTTACACCAAAATAGCAGTCTTTCACCATATCACAAATAAGCTGGCCGTTCCAATCTCATCTCATTCCATAAACCTTTCTGCGAAGTCATCACACTTGCGCACACCCCTCTTCTATTTTGATTACCAACACCAGGACTTTTATTGTCTGACCAACGTATACGTCAGAGCTTCTAAATTCGACTTAAGGCGTCAAGTCCTAAAGAAGGCTCTCCTTACAAGGACCTTCTGCCCTCTTTCCCTATATAGACAGAGGTGTCATCATTGAAGTGTGAGGAACAACTGCGTCCTTACATTAAGTCAAGTCTCTTAAAAATACTGGCACATGTGCAAATAAGGGTGCATTCGGTAACTTTTTGGGCCAAATAATGTTTGCGCGTGATCTCAATCTGGGGGGGTGCCAAATAGAGATGTGGTTTTGAAGCCTCAGAATTCTTTTGTGTTTTCTGAACACCTCATTTTCACAAACCAAATAAATAAATTCTTTTTGGATGTGTGCATGCACGTGACAACACATGACCCAGGATGTGCCTGCACATGAGGAAATTCCGTTGATATATGTGAGTGTTGCATCACACAAGTCACACATGAGTCACACGTGGCGTCACACAGTCATGCAATCTCGACGAAATCGAGGGTCCAAGTCGTATTTCGCATTGGCTGGCGTTATCAGACCCAAATAACGTTTTCATGCGCGTGAAAACGTTACTGAACAGCACAATTTTTCACACGAAATAATGTTTGGACGAAAAAAAGATTTGGCTGGTATCTCGTGTCGAAAAAACGTTACCGAACGCACCCTAAACTTCACTGGAGATCCAGATGACAAAGAAGTAGTTCAAACAAGAAAAAAATCAAACCTTTCAAAAGAAATAAGAGGAAAAGCCCAGTGGATTGACACACACGAAAACGTAGATGGTCATTACGAAATCTACATTGAAGATGAAGAAAAGTCACTTGCAATAGAATACATAAACGGAAGTTGGTACTGGCTCAATCATGATCAAGGATTCTGGTGGACTTGTCAAAAGGCTTGAATAAAAACACCACAGAAATACCAACTTGGAACCAAAAGCTGACCATTCATTGAATCACCCGACGTCAAAAGAATTGAATTAGTGGGAATATTCTCAGAATCAGAATCAGAAGAAAAGTCCCACACACAAGTAACAGATAGTGACTTACCCACGAACGATCCCCAAGAAGACGAAGCGTTCAACGAATCACAAAAGAATTAAGAGCACTACAGTTAGTAACAGAAGTTACAGAAGAAGTCAAAAAAGATGAACCTATGAGCCAAATAGCAACAAAAACTGATGTTGCACAAATATCCTTTTCAGGCATACCACCCATGTTGCCAGCACAAGCAACCACCTATGCAGGAGGACGAACGGGACTGCCAGTGGCTGGACCAAGCCACAGCACATTATCGATTAGCGGAGCACCTGCAGGGCCAAGCAGCGTATACAGGCAGCAAGTAGCATGGTTGGAACGGGAGGCCAGATGGGAGGAACAACAAGCCAACCAACTGGTATACCAAGTGGGCAAGGGTTGGGCCAGGGAACTGGCGCACCACCCACTGGAATGTTGGCGCCGCAAGAAATGCAGCCAAGTGGAGGTAGCAGCGGTGGCGGTGGAGGAGGAGGCGCGCCAGGCAGAGGTGGTGGCGGCAGAGGAGACGGCGGCAGCGGCAGAGGCACGCCAGGCACGCCAGCCCCGCCACCAGGCAGACAAGCGGTGGCGCAAGGAGCCCCAATTGCGGGTCCACTTCCAGCTGCCAACGGAGCGTTAAGAGGACACCCTCCCAAAATATTCGATGGTCAGCAAAAGAACACGCAAAAATTTGTGAAAGAATTCACCTTATGGAAAATGTGCAACCTGCGGAATGAGGCCATGACAAACCCATTCCAGTGAATCGCGTTGGCCCTATCATACATCAAAGGACCGCGCATTGATGATTGGGTTGCCAAAACCAGTGACGACACCATTCGAAAAGTGTTCAGAGATCCATAGGTGATCCCACCCATCCAACCAATCTATGCTGATAATGATGAAAATCTATGGAATGAATTTGTCAATGACTTTGCCCAAGCATTTGTGGACACAGCCGCCGCAGAACAAGCATATGTGGACCTTAGCAAGCTAGAAATGAAAGGGGATGAAATTGACAAGTACATTGCCACGTTTGAGCATTTACTGGCAAGAGCGGGGTGGGACTGAGCAGCCCACAGAAGCATCGAAATGTTTAAACAAGGCCTACGAAAAGGAATACATGCCAGCATACTCCAAAAAGACCCCTTGCCAATAGGAATCGATCAATGGCAGGCAGCTGCACAAAAAGAAGTGCAGAGGCGATGCCTCATATTTGCCAGCCTTGGACCCCACGGAGGTGATTATCTGAGTACCCGACAAAACTGACAACAGGAAAAAATTACGAACTGAGTAGCACGAAGAGATCCCGACGCCATGGACGTAGACACAACAGTGGTCAGGGAAGGATCCAATTCCGCAAATTGGCGTGAACAACATGGAATATCAGAAGATGAAAAGAAGAAACATCAACAAGAAGGACAATATTTCCAATGCGGGCGACAAGGCCACATGCGACGAAACTGCCCAAGAAAAGGGGCAAACAATGGGCGAAAAGATGGACAAGGGGGGAAGAATTGACAAGGAGAAAACGCAAGAGCAACTATAACCAAAGGAAATCAACAAGAAGAAGAAGCAAGGCCAGACGATGGCCACACACCTGTTCCTCCTCCATATGCCCAAAATGACCTCATAAATAACATCTGGTCCCTTAACATGGAAGAACAAGACGAATTGATGGATTGAATGATGGACAAACCGGGTTTTTAAAACCGCTCATAGAAATGGCCAACCTACAAGTCGTAAAAGGAATCGATGTTGTGTATATTAGAAGTGTGTTAAAATCAATGAGGATCAAACTCACATTTAAAACAATATCAATGGTGGCCAAGGATGAAGCTCTCCTCAACAGCAGAGCAACTGAAAACTTCTTGGACCTTCAAACATGGAAAGAACTGAGAATAGGACGTTTTCAATTAAGAAAACCAGTCCCCGTACGAAATGTAGATGGGACTAGCAACAGTGCTGGAAATATCAAATATTTCTGTTGGCTAAAAATAAGAATAAAGAATCGCGACAGAAGAATGAAATTCTTCCTCACCAACTTAGGAAACGACCGATTCATCTTGGGATACCCATTTCTCAAATCATTCAATCCAAAAATTGATTGGGAAAAGGGTCAGATATTGGATGGAGAACTTGAAATTGAAACTATGGGGTTTCAACAAGCACAGAAAAAGGTACAATGGCTCCAAAACACGGCAATACAAAAGTGTGGGAAACCAGTAGAAGGGCACGCGTTATATTTAAAAAAAGGGACCACAATTTCTCAAAAAATGGCCTAGGAAGGACGAAGGATAAAAGAACCAGATAAAATAGAGCTCCCAAAAGAGTATCAAAAGCATTGGAGGGTATTTAGTAAATCTTGAGCGTGACGGTTCCCCCCAGAAAGAGAAGAAAGCATGGCAATCAAACTACTCCCAAATGCCCCAACTTCCATCAATTGCAAAGTATACCTGTTAAATAGAAAAGAAACAGATATTCTAAGAAAATTCTTAGCGGAAGAAGAAGAAAAGGGGTATATCAAACAAGGGAGCTCACCCTACACCGCCCCCGTATTTTTCATTGGAAAGAAAGACTCAGAGGAACTACGGCCGGTAATGGACTACCGTGAATTAAATAAATGGACAGAAAGGGATAACAACCCCTTACCAAACATAAGGACGGCATTGGAAAATCTACAAGAAGGGGAACTATATTCAAAATTTGACCTTCGTTGGGGGTATAAAAACCTGAGGATAAGAGAGGAAGATCAGACAAAAGCTGTGTTCAAAACAACCTTTGGGACTTACATACCGAAGGTCACTTACTTCGGATTAACTAACGTGCCCCCAATGTTCCAAAGAGTAATCCACCAAGACCTTCGCCCAATCCTCCAAAAATACCTGCAAGAAGTTGGGAATTACCTAGATGATATCTGGATAGTAACAAAAAAAGATGAGAAAGGAAGGACCCAACATAAAAAGATAATGCACAAATTATTAGACTTGTTGGAGGCAAAATCCTACTTCCTAAAACTAAGTAAAAGTCAGTTCGAAACAGAAGACATGGACTTGCTCGGATGGCAAGTAAAAAACGGGGAAATCAGGATAGACCTGGACAAAATCGCTGGATTAAGAAACTGGCCCCGAAAACTCAAAAATGTGAAACAAGTCCGGAGTGTCCTTGGAATACTGGGATATCAATGTCCATTCATAAGGGGGTTTGCAAAATTAGCAAGGCCACTCACTGAGCTTACAAAAAAGGACAAAGAGTTTGAATGGACCAAGGATTGTGAAAACGCACTCACCACATTGATTGATATTGTCACATCGGAACTGGTCCTAAAATGCCCAAATCCAGAAAAACCATTCAAGCTGGAAGTAGATGCATCCGCGTTTGCAATTGGAGCAATCCTGTTTCAAAAGGATAAGAATGGCAAACGATGGGAAGTCAGATACTATTCAAAGGCTCTAAATGAAACTGAGCGAAACTACGACATCTGGGACCAGGAGTTCATGTCAGTAATCTTTGGTTTGAGAAACTGGCGACACCTTCTAGTAGGAAGCCCCCATCGGATAATGGTATATACGGACCATGCAAACTTGCAGCATTACTAACACCCGCAAAAGATAAACTGACAAGTTGCTAGATACATATCAACACTGGCAGACTATAATTTAGAACTAAAACACTTACCCAGAGTAAAGAACTGCACCGACCCTTTAAGCAGACAACCTGACCATGACGATGGGTCCAATGATAATGAACAAGTAACGGCGCTACCTGATGAACTTTTTACAAGGGTAATCGAAATGACGGCACTGGATCAACAGATCCAACAGAAGCAGAATGACGTCATAATTCAGAAATGGAAAAAGGAAGGGTGGGACTTGCAAAAACGAGAAGGCGTTTGGTGGCAGAATGTAGCGCTAGTAATAACGGAACCGGAAAACGTCCAAAAAGGGCTTCTGGAAACTTATCACAATAGTGAAACAGCTGGACACCCAGGAGCAAATCGGACATATCATCAAACTGCACAAGGGTACTGGTGGCCGGGATTGAGGAAATATGTGCAAGCCTATGTCAAAGGATGCGGGATATGTCAACAAAATAAAATAAATACGCACCCAAACCGGCCAACCTTACACCCCATCTCCCCGCCAGAAAGTCCAGACCCTTTCAAAGTAATCAGTGTGGACTTGATCACTAAACTTCCGGATTCAAAAGGGAATGACACCATCCTGACCATAACCGATCAGGGATCGATGAAAGCGGTGATATTAATACCCTATAATGAGACAATGGGAACAGAACAGCTGGCTCACCTTTACAAGAAACATGCGTTCCTGTTCATTGGAATTCCCAGCAAATTAATCAGCGATCGAGATGTCCGGTTTACCAGCCAACTGTTTTGAGAAATTTGTAAACAGTTGGGGATCCAACAAAACCTGAGTTCGGTGTATCATCCAGAAACGGACGGACAGAGTGAACGAATGAATCAGACTGTAGAAACCGCACTGAGAATTTTTGGCAACTACCAGCAAAATGATTGGAGTGATTGGCTTCCAGTCATCCAATACCAACTTAACTCTCACATCTCCAATACCACTCGTTTCACCCTGTTTGAAGCATGGATGGTGTTATGATCCACCCCCATTTTTCACCCCTTCCTCGGACCCCCTCCTTGTCACTGTATCCAAACCACCACTCACAGCTAAGAAACCATCACCACTGCCAGAGCTGCCACTGTTACTGCCCAAAGAACCACCCAAACCATCGTCGCCTCTTGATCAACCACCAGTCCTGCCTCTTGTCCCTGTCCCCTGGAACATCCATCGTCGGGACTACTCCTTAATGGAGATGGACCAAGAGCCATCCCCAGTAGAAAACCCACTGGAAGACCCAGACAGTCCCATGGAGGACGCACCGCCCTTAGAGCTAGAACCAGTCACTTACTATGAACCTGATGTCCCCGAGGGTCATACCAAGACCCTATCCCCGGGAGAATCCCCTGCCGCACCATGGGAGGAATACCTCACTCAGCCCAATAGTCCTGTGTCCCGCAAGCACTCCTTGTCACCTACAAGTCCCTCTTCGGCACCCATACGCCAACGCACTAGTCGTGAAGGCAGTTACCAATCAATCACCCCTTCCACCTCCTCGCCCATAGCTGGCACCTCGCCCCAGAGTCAGGGCTACCAGTCGACCTCGCCTGGAGGATCTGCAGACAATCCCTCATCCATGCAGAGCTCCGCAGATGACACGGATAATGACATGGCCCTTAATTGGGTTACTATCAATACGGACTACCTTAAAAGGTAGCTGCTTACTTCAGATGCCCATTAAACCGTAATGAGCGCGCGGCAACCAAATCACCTTGGATCAATCTCAAATCTCGTTGTCATGATCACATCATGACAATGCTTCTCTTCTTGGAATGACCCATCACTACTAATACCTGGTTAAGGATAGATTAGGCAATCCTTTGACATATGATTCCGCTCTCACTTCATCCCCCTTGTAACACTTATACAGACCACAGCACTTGTCCGCGGATATCATGACGATACAAATAGCTCCGTCACTACTAGTAGTACCTCTCCTAGTAGTCTTGGTCCGTGCGCGGACATGCCTGTATATAAGCGCCTTGTATTTTGACAGTCAAGCCCTAAGCTTGACTTGATTATCAATATCAACGTTCTTGAAAGCTCCCCAAGTGCCTCCCCTTTCCCTCATCTCTTACATAAGCCTCTCAGAGTCGTCTCTAGTAACATTAGAGACTTCTACCTCTTCAAAGTACTTGCCACCAGTTAACTCTTAGTACAAGTCGTACTATCAAGGCCCGTTGAAGCCTTAACAGATGGGATACATTCCTCAAGCCCATCAACCAGACAGACCCAGTAGGATGCCTGAAGTCCAAAAACGAAAGGAACAACTCTGGGAAGTAAGGAAACAGGCCCAAGAATCGATGATGCAGGCGCAACAATCTTGGGCTAAGGAAAAACGACCCTATAAACCATATGCCAAAGGAGAAAAGGTTTGGCTTGAGGGTAAAAACCTGAGAACATCACATCCTACTACAAAACTAAGGCCTAGAAGATTTGGACCTTTCAAAATTATGGAGGTTCTAGGCCCTACTACGTATTGGTTGGATCTCCTGCGTACATGGAAAATACACAACGCCTTCCATAGCATGTTATTGTCACCATACCAAGAAACTGAAGAGCATGGGGCCAACTTTACTGAACCTCTTCCCAGTTTAGTTGAAGGAGAACCGGAATATGAGGTAGAAAAGATTTTAAGGGCAAGACGACACGGACAAGGGTGCGGACTCTAATTCCTAGTATAGTGGAAGGGATATGCCCCCGCGCATAACTCTTGGGAACCACAAGCTAATATCCATGCACCAGAATTAATAAAAGAATTTTATCAGGAGGAGCCAATGGCTATAAAGAGGGCAATGATGGGTGTCAAATCAGCAACAGATGATCCTTCCCCAATGGCTTCTCATCTCCCCAGTCCTCCATCACTCCCATCACTTCAATACCCCAGCGATTCCGAGTCCGATGATTTCTTCTCATATAAACCCCCGGAAGATGATCCTTTTGAGTTTATCGGCACGACCTGACCTCACTCTCGAAGCTGTGTTATGAACGGTAATGGCACTGATGACACGCCACTCCCAAGGTCGACGCCTTCCCCCGAAGTCCCAACAGGTACACCACAACTAATCATTTGCGATGAAGACTCGGCAAGGACCATCGCAGACCCCGATCTCCCACTTGTTCCCAATGCCATTTACCCCGGACCACCGTGGTTCTGCCTTGCCAATGTCCCCAGGCATCCCTCCTTTCAAATAATCATTGGGGATCGAATCATCACCTTGCCATATCTCCGGTACCAAGAATGTAATGGGGAGCCTTTCTTGTTGGGCATGGAAGGCAAGGGAAGGCCAGTCCACTTCTGACCAGTTATCCTCAACCCATCCAGTAACATCAAAGGGTCCTTATATGATGACTGCGACCTCGACATCTTGACGCAAGACCCGACCTTCAACACGGATCTAGCTCAGGCCCTCAATCAAGTGGGTGACCCCTTGGTCACGGCAGAGGTTGCGCGATTCCGCACCCTCAGCGCTCAACTCTTGGTCATCACCTCACGCGCTGCACTGTTTGACAAGATGTGCAAGGCCTTGGTAGAAATTCAAAAGGAGCGACAAGAACTAGACAAAGAGTTCTTACAACACCTGGAGGGGAGTAAACAGAGACTAATCATGGGGAGGGCAAAGTCGTGAGTCGCAAAGCAGGTGGACAAGCTAAACCAGGACAGGGAACTCAGAGCGAAGTTCTACTGAGTTTGTGAGCATCAGCATCCATACCTCCCTTGTCATCACTCAAACGTCATCAATGACGACAAGCTCCTGAAAACAACAGAAGCTCAAGAAAAGGTTGATGAGTACTCCCTTTACAAGGCCAGAATGGTAGAGAAGAGGCAGAAGCGACACACCTGTCGCTGGTGTAACATACAAGGGCACTTTAACAAAGCTTGCCCGGTCCCCCATTCCCGCTGCCATGAAGTCTGTAATGTCCCCATTGAACACGCTTACTATTTGCCCAAGGCATGCCCATGGCTGCCCAAGAGGACTAGAAAACCAGGGCGCCCCAGGAAGTTCTATTCGCCCCCTCCGATTTCATCACTAAATGACAGTAACATGATGGACATGTAAAGCTAACTGGAACAGCTTTCCTAGGAAGGGGGTCTTGTTATGGACTGCCTTGTTACGGACTGCTTGTTACAGACTGTCATCTTAGGATTACCGTTACGGACTGCCACCTTCAGATTACTGGTACAGCTGTCTCAATTATGTAAACCCTTACGTTAGTAAAAGAGGCGAGGATGTCTGATAGCATTTTAACTGTACGATACTGCATTCTCAATGATGTCATCAAGTGTTGACGACTGATTGTACCTGTGATGTCAGTAGTAGTATATAAGAGAGGGGCTCCTGTGACGTCAAGCCCCAGACTTGACTTACACCAAAATAGCAGTCTTTCACCATATCACAAATAAGCTGGCCATTCCAGTCTCATCTCATTCCATAAACCTTTCTGCGAAGTCATCACACTTGTGCACACCCCTCTTCTATTTTGATTACCAATACCAGGACTTTTATTGTCTGACCAATGTATATGTCAGAGCTTCTAAATTCGACTTAAGGCATCAAGCCCTAAAGAAGGCTCTCCTTACAAGGACCTTCCACCCTCTTTCCCCATATAGACAGAGGCGTCATCATTGAAGCGTGAGGAACAACTGCATCCTTACACAGACCAGGTCTGAACCAGAGGGGCCCAGACCATTGTATTGTACAGTAGCAACCTAGATCAGTCCAGAACCTCATAACAGGCGGCAGGACTTCACGGACTAGTGGCATAGGCAGTGGCAGAACTTCATAGATTTGGGGCGAGGACGGTGGCAGCAAGATTTTGCAAATTGGTGATGGCAGCAACACTTTGTGAACTGGGGGTAGCAGTGGTGCTGAACTTGGCTGTCTTGGAGCAGGTGGCAGCTGGACTGTGCAAACTGACAATGGCAGCGAGACTTCGTGAACTTTAGGTGCAGGTTGCAGTGGTGAGACTTTGCAACTTGGTGATGGTAGTGGTAGCAAGACTGGACTTGGTCAGTTTTGGGCTGGTGGTGGTGGCAAGATGTTACGGGCTGGCAATGGGGGGGAGACTGAAATTGGACAGCTTTGATCAGGTGGTGGCAGCGGGACTGTGCAAGGTGATGATGATGGTGATACTCTGCAAACTGGCAATGGTTGCAGTACTGAGCTTGGCTGTCTTAAAACAGGCGGTGGTGGTGAGGCGTTGCAAGCTGGTAATGGTGGCGAGACTTTGTGGGCTTAAGGTGCAGGCAGTGGCAGTGGCAGAGCTGAAGTTGGGCAGATGGATGGCAGCAAGACTGGGTTTGGTTGGTTTTGAGTTGGCAGGTGTCATCATGTAGGCAGAGGGAAAGTTTGAGGCAGAGATTGCTCGTCGTCGTCAGAAGACAACTTGTCATCACCTAAGTCGAGTGCGTGATGCTGAGGGAGGTGGTTGTTGGTGCTGGGCAGGGCTTGACAGTTGTGGAGCATCTGTTGTGGCGGTGCATCTTGTGTGGTTTGGGTAAGGACTTCGGCTTGGGTACTCCTCTGAGGGCAGTCAGAAAGCATTGGGCACATTGCCTATAAAGGACTGCATAGGTGGGGTCATAGGGGGAATGGTCCCACATGCCTAATATCAGTTGCTCAAGCTCCTGGTCTTCTTCTAGCTTCCTCTGTTGCTCAGCCTCAGCTTCATCTTCAAGTCTCCACTTGGAAAGGATAGTGTGCACCTGGTCGAATAACTCCTGGAAGTTGAAGTTTGCTCCTGGTTTCCAGAGGGAATGCCTGTTGACTATGTGGGGATAAAGCATGTCACAGTCTTTGGGATGAATGCCTTGCCAGAAAAGTGCATTGCATTCTCTCCTGGACATAAGTTGGAAGTGAATGAGACTGGAAGCTAAGAATTGGAAGCATTTGAAGTATTGGGCAAAGTCTTCCTCGTCTTCTATGCGCCACTTTGATGACCAATCAACAAGGTCAAATAGGTCCTGCTCATTGGGTTGGCTCTGAGTCGTTGTGCTGCTGTTCCCAGGGGAGTCCCTTTGGAGGCGATGAGCAGAATTGAGGGGAGTCGCCAAGGGTGAAGAACATGGATCTGAGAACTTGGGGGATGAGACTGACATCTGATGGGAAGATGCTGGCCTCACTGGGGCAGGCATCTTCAAAAAGACACCTCCCCTTGCGGTGGGCTCCAGTTTGTAAGGTAGAACAGTGTCTACAAGTTGAGTTCAAGGATAACCCCCAGGGTGAGATAGAGGGTGAGATGGGGGGAAACACGATGCAAAACCAGTGGCACTCATTGCCTACCTGGGAGACATGTGCAGCCTTCTCCTCAGGCTCACGGTGCTGCGTTTGGATTTATATATAAAATTTCTACCTATTTACAATGTAGCTACATATCCCTAGTAACAAGGAAAAAGGGTGACATTAGAGAATGGAGAGGGCAGCAATGTGTGCGCACTGCCCTGTGGCGTTGGAGGTGTTGGGGGAAGTGTCGGAGGTGTCAGCAATGAGGAAAATAGGCCAGTTGCAAGGCCAGCACACATGCAGGCCTTACACTGCCTCTCTGTATGTTCTGATTGTTGCACCTTCAAGCTCCTGGTTCTGCATCCTGGCTTGGACGAAAAGTATTGCTTGAAAATGAGAATGCCAACACGAATCTTACTGAGTTGTACAACTCAGAGAAGCGAATGTGGTGGGAGGTGTTATGATCCTGAACCCTACCCCCAATTTTCTGCTATTTCTCGCCCATTTATTTTGCACTCTCAATCACTCGTTCCCCACTTGTTCCCTCACGCACCACTCGGACCACCACCAAATCACCTGACAAGTCACCTGATGAATCACCTGACCAAATTCGCAGTCAGATATCATATGCCATCATTCTGCAGCCTGCAGTATTCTGCAGCATCACCATTTACCCCTTTATGAATTGCCAGCGCATTGCCAGCTCATGATGCAATTGCCAACTCATGATGGAGCTATACTTAGATTGCCAGCTCACTGCCAGCTCATGATGAACCTTACTATAGGTGACCTATTGTTCTGTGACTCCTGTGACCCATTACATTCTCACTTGTATATAAACCCTTGTACTTTCGACAGTTGGGCCTTAAGCCTAACTTGGTTTTCAATCCAAGACTTGTAGCTTCCCCAGGACTCTCCAAGTCAATCAGCCTGAACCCTTAGTCACTTCAAAACCCCTTTTGAAGCTCTCCCCTCTCATCATCTATCAGAACACTCAGAAGTCGCCCTTATCATCGGGGACTTACTTGTTATACTGCATAGCCAACTGGTACCATGCTACTCACATGATCATCGCTTTAGAAGGAGACCCCATTAAGCGATCTAGCAGAACATTGCCTCAGGAGGAGACCCCACTGAGCAATCCCAGTTGTCGCCAAACCAAACCACACACGTCGCATCTTTAAGGCCCTTGGACCTTAACACAAGTTAGGCTTTCCTACAAGCTCTTGAAACACAGAGCTGTTACCACAGTGGTGACCACCCAGTCATACGGACAACTCAGTAACGAGTTCATACAAATCTTCAGGAGACAACAGGACAATCTCCCAGCACATGTTAAAGTAAACATCTACTTCAAAGATCAAGGACCAGGACACCCTGACACCAGGTACTAGTGTTGTGGCAGCTCCAGCTAATTGTCGGCTAAAGCCAGAGCCGGAGCCGACTGTAACACTAGCCAAGCTGAGCCGCAGGTGGTTGAGCCGCCCATTTTAGCCAACTCCCAGTGAGCCAGCTTACTGCCAGCTTGGGCCAGCTACGCTGGCTAAGCCACCACCTTTTTTTTGCTCTTTGACGCATCAGACAGCATTGCCATTGCCATTGCCATTGCCACCAGCCTGTCCCCGTTGGGACTCACCACACCACAGACACGATGATGGCCTGTTCCCATCCCCACCTCTCCTTGCGGAGATGATGACTGACACAACGACAGTCAAAGTGGTCGCAGCCGCAACCGTCGCAAGTCACCCCCCGCCAGGTGGTATTGTCGGCACAGCAACTCAGTCTTGGGCCATACACTACCTGTCCTCACCCTCTCCAACTAGTGGGTGTCCCACCAGGCTCCCATTTTTTTGTGTCCTAACCAGTCCTCCTTGCGAACTTGACTTTTTGCTCAACTCATGGTGACTCTCTGATGAGTAGGACCACGCAACGCCTCCTCACACCCAATGCAATGCAAATGCAAGTTCGATGTCGCTCCTCACCTTGTGTGGGTCTGTTGCCAATCCATACACGCACAGTCAACCACCTGACCCCCCAATTTTGCACCATCCTCCCTCCGCTGAATGTGCCGGATGTTGAGCTGGTGCCACCGCCATGATGTGTTGGAGGAAGGCCCCCATGTTTCGAGCGCACCCCGTCATGCTCGTCCTCTTGCTGACCCACTTTCTTTCTGTATCCTGAACAGTCCCAACCTCTACTCTTTCCAACAAGTGAGTGCCCACTGCTTGCTCGCTTAATTTCATGTTCTGATGTCGGTGTTTGCCATCTTTGAGGACTGTTTCTCCCTGTGCAAAAAACTCTAGCCATCGGTATCCTACTCAAGGTGTGTCCGTCCCGTCCCTCTACTAACACCTCCCCACTTCAGCCCATGAGGACCCCTCCCCTACACCATCCTCATTGTCGTCTCGCTCCTCTAGCACGAAGGCGCAATGACACTGAACCAATGTAGTCCCACATTCATTTGGTTATGGCCCTGCCAAAGTGTGCTCCTCATGGCCGCGCTCTCTCACACGCTGTTTGTTCCACATGTCTCAGGTAGGAGAAGACGGCTACATGGGCTCGTACTTCGTCCCCGGCCGCTCACCCAAGCACAGCTTCTCACATGATAGGTACATCACCTGAAGCCTGACATGTTCGTCGCCCGCTGACCGATGCATACGCAAGCTGGAAGAGGGCAAGGGTCGAGAGCAAGGAGTGCGGGCGCAGGCTGCTTGTGAACATGCCTGTGCTCGTGCAAAGTCCCATGTTGGAACCTCCCTGAAAACATTCCATTTGTATTCATTACTGTAAATTGTTTATAATGTACTTTCTTGTCAATGAACTATGAAGCCCCTGCATATATATCTGTACTCAAATATAAAAGCAAGTGTAAGGTAGACACCGGGTCTACGTGCGAGTTCAAGAGTTGTCCCAGATGTAAGAGAGAAAGCTAGAGGCCGCGTTCCTGAACTTAGCAAGAACGCGCAGACAATGAAAACGGGAGAAGTGTGGATGTTGGTGTGTTGACGTTGATGTTAGTGAGTCCCCTGAGACGTTGTCAAGATGGGGCGATGGCGACGGCGTTGGTGATAGATAATGGTGGTGGTGGCGATAGTGGCAGCAAGCTACGGTGAGGACGGACAATGGCAAGGGCGGTCAAACAGAAGCACACAGAGAAAGAGAAGGAAATGGGCCGCAGTTGCCCTCAGAAGCATGCAAACAAGAAAGGATGGGAGGATGGGCCGCAATTGCCTGGCTCTTGACGAAGCCAGACGCAGGGTTGTATTACGCAGAGCATGGTCCTTACACAACGAGTACTCTACATGCAGAAGTGAGTAGAAGGGGGGAAAGCTAACAAGATGAACGGTTCAGAGATACTGCTGGTGACAGACTGCGCAGTGTCATATGCGATAAAGTCTGTGTCCAAAAAATGTGAAAATCTACTGAATAGTCATGAGGAGCACGACGTTGAGCACGAAGGTGACGAGGGTAAGGGGCATCGCGGCGAATATCAAGGATAAACTCTAGATCGAATGGGGAAACTGGGAATTGGAGAGCGGACAAGTCTAAAACGAAATAAGGTCGAAAACGTACACAATAAAATCCGGCGATCCTATATACGACCCGAAAACCCTTCCAGTTCTTGAAGAGTCCAGACTGAGGTACGGTCGGCAAGGGCAGCACGAGGCGCGTGCTACGTGGGCCAATGGCTTTTCATGTCTTGAAGTCGGCCAAGGCGACACGGGCGATCTGCAAGTCATCGGCCAAGAGGACCGGGGCGCAGCAAGCAGGGCGGCTTGGCTGTTTGAGGCATGACTTTGATCTCTTGACGACAAGGGTAAAAGATGGGCAAGACAAGAGGGATGAGGACGAGGAGGCGGCGCAAGCGGAGAAGAGGAGGGGCATGTAGGGAAAATGTGATGTGGTGAGTTTGCGTGTGTTGAGACGGGCCGGTCCGAGGGGGAAGATCATGTGTGTGTTGGGCAAAGCGGAAAGTAGGCTTTCCAAGTGCCACAACACACCGCGGCCACTGGAGGCCCCAATTGCATCTTCTTCGCACCGTTGTGACGTGCCGATGGCCTTGCAGTCATCCACTCATCCATACGTGATTACCTGTGTGCAGAAGGTAGGCACTCCTTTCTCCCTTTTCGTCATTTTTGTCCCTTCCTCTACACAAGGACGCAGCCGTAAACAGTCTCGAAATACCCACCACACGCTCCGTCTCCATCATATGGGAACGCCTCAAGTGTTCCTGTTCCCTTGCTGGTAACTTGGGCAAGTCCAGCTTAACTCAGGAGGATTAGCCCTCTGTCCAGGAAAGGGCAAATGTAGAAGAGATGATGTGCTCCAAGTACTTGGCGATCAGGAAGTGACCCCAAGGGCCCAAGTTGTAAATAGCGTTTATGAAAGTACAGTAGCAATATTAAGAATACAGGCCATGAAAAAATGAAATGATATCCATGGCGGTTGACGATCTCTGTCGCTAATTGGGGTTGGTATCCATGATGCAAGGAAATCGCGCGATAAGGATGCGCATGGTGGCTCCGTGATCCAGACATACGCGGTAGAGCGGTAGAAGAGACAGCACTGTGTCCATGTGTGGGAGCATACTGGGGGTCAATCTCACCACACTTGAGGTGCAATAAGAGATTGTGCACAAAAGCCTGCTCGCACCTGTATTGGGATACAGTCAGTCAGTGGCATGTGTTCCAGAAATTGTGTCATCTTGAGACAGACAAACAAATACTCACTGGGCATTGTTGAGTATGACAGAAATCGAGTCGGACCCACATCGCAGCAGCTTTGGTGTCATGCATGACCAAGGCAAGATTCGCGCTTGTCATCTTAATGGCAGCCATTAAGGAACAGTTGCAAGCTGATGACGAACAGTACCACATGGCGGTTGGCTGTCAGCAGCCGCTCAACGGCGGCATAGCACGCCTCTGCGTCACTTGCGAACGCAATGTAGTCGTTGTACATCTCCAGAGGTATGAGCGGGTCAACCAGTTCATGCAACCAGTGTTTGAATAGCGATGCAGATACGTGCGGATCATCGACACCCTCGAGCATGTATGATCTGCGATCGAGCTGCATATCAAGAGCGAGAGTGGTGGTGGGGAACGCAATAACCACAGGGAGGCAAGGGCACGAGAACTAGACGTTGAGGAAATAATGATATCAGGAAGAAAAAAGCAATGCCAAGGTCAATATTAAGGAAATAAATTGATCGATGCAAGTCCAGGGTTTTTGAATGAAGATCCCAATGGGTTGGACTCAAGGCAACTGACGAAATTTCAACCTGGATACTGGCAGTGAGACGATGAGCGCTTTAACAACGCTTATACAACTTACCTGGAGGATGCTGCAACTCAATGCAAGGCAGCCTGGCCCTTAGAGGCGGGAACAGGCAGGACATCTGGGCTAGGTGAGTTCTGGAACTTGGAAGTAGCCCAAAAGTCCCTCTTGCTGCCCAAAGGTGTGGAGGCTGCCGAAGAGATGCGGTGACAAGGGAGATCGTAGTTGGCTTTGAGCTCAGTGGAACCATCAGAAAGAGTGGAGGATGTGTTATCCTCATCCATGGAGAGATTGAAAACCCCCTCGCTTGGGGAACGGACATGTTGCTGCTTGCGCTCCAAGGTGGGTGAGGACGTCGGTTTGGGGTGGAATGGGAAGCTCAAGAAAGTGCTGGTCAATGGCGCAGTGTAGGGACCGTCATCATAGACTGGTGACTGCTGCCAGGTGACGTGGCCAGCCTTAGGATGGGTGGGGGTGGACGGAGCAAAGACATCATCATCCTCGGCATCAGTCAGATCATCACAGATGGGGAACGTATCCCTAGTCACCTCACTCGACTGGATGCTCAACAACGAGGGAACGGTTGTGCCAGCCTTTGCGCCATTTGTGCATGGGGATCGGGACTTGAGGGGGAGGGGTCACCATGGGCAGTGGATCCATTGCCCTTGGTATGGGAGCGGGGGGTTGGGAAGCAATGTTCATGGAGTTGTGGTGGTGAATGGCCGGGGGTGGTTGAGGCAGGCCTCCACAGTGCCTCTGCGTGTAGCCTGGTATCGAGCCGTCGCCGAGATGATCTCCAAGCATGGTGCCCCAAGATCGTACCACCCTGACTGGTGCTATGCCTGGGCCAAGGACACCCCCCGCAGCCTCGAGGCAGTGATACCGAAGCTGGGTGACGTGAGGTCCCTAGTGCCTGTTGGCTCGAACGACGTGATGACGATGTCCCGCTACCTCCTCCCACAGAGTACTCCCTGTCCCCACGACCCCGTGCAGCCGAATACGTACACCAGCTAATGCACAGCAACCAGTCTGCCCCATCGCATGTCATCGCCAGCCTGCCATATTCTCTGATCGTCGTTGATGACCCCGACGCCCACAACGCGTTTTCGTACGGTTTCAGGCCAGACGGACCTGAGACGGTGCAGGAGGCATCATCATCTTTTCTGGTTTCCTCGATAACATCCTCTTGAAGAACAAATTGGCTGTGCCAGCGGGATCCCCTAACGGCAGCAACAGTGGTCGTGGCACGTCGCTCTGGTCCAGGCTCTTTGGTAGCCTTTTTTTCGCTGCCCTGCCGATGCCAATGTGGACGTACCATCCGACGCCGGAGCAGACAGCCAAACTTGAGATGCTGCTTGCCCACGAGCTGTCCCACCTTGTGCCGTCCCATCACCTCGAGACGCTCTTGTCCATGTCGGTTTTCGTCTTGGTATCCTCTTGCTCCTCTCCGATTTTGTACACGTCTTCATCTTCCCAGTCACTATGCTCCTGGGCCCCTTCATCAATAATGCAGTCGCAGCCTTGGGTAACGCCAGATCAGGCGAACTCTCAGAGCTTGGCAAGTACTGCACGAGCATGGAACAGGAGATTGAAGCAGATGGAGTTTCTGCAAGGTGGTACCACAAGGACCAAGTCACGGCAGATCATGATGGGCTGGACAGACAGTTGGGATGCAGAAGACATGGGATCCTAGGGGATGGGTTGAATGGATGATTGTGAGGGGAGGGTGACCGATTCGCGGCACAAGCATTGGATGGATGAGGGTGTTGGGGAGCGACAAGTCAGAGCAGGGCCTTCTTGTGTCTGCGGGTGCGGCATTTGGAAAAGAGAGTTGGATTCGGTGAATGATGGCAGAGCGATAACGAAGGTGCAATAGTCATCAGTGGGATTGACAATAAGCTGGTGGCGCAAGGAGAGGTGAAGATAAGATAGTTTCATGTGAAGAACCCGTGAACCAACCTTGTGCACACAATGTTATATGTTGTACTTGCACTGCTATCGTTGATTCTGCCCGGGTCGAGGGACAGCGTTAGTCATGGTAGAAGAGGCCTATAGGGAGGGGGTGGGTGTTATAAGCTGGTGTACTTGAGGGTTCGAGAGTTGGGACCATAAGGGATGAGCCAGACGGTTCCTGACATGCTCAGGTGAGCACCAGGAGTGCTGGAAGCCAGTGTAAGTATGGCAACGCATATCAGAGACGACGCGCTGTGCGCACAGACAGCAGCTGGGTCGCCTACTCAAGCTGAGCTGTAATCTAGCCGGAGAAAGCTGGCTTTTTGATTGGCTCGGCTCGGCTCGGCTACATGAAACCAAACCCATGGCTTGGCTCAGCTCGAAAAAAAAACTGGGCCGGCTCAGGTGGCTCGACTCCCGGCTAGCTCCGGCTCCTGGAGCTGCCGCAACACTACTGGGTACTACCTTGATACTACAAATGGGAAATGACCCCTTGAATTCATTGAAGCTAATGACACCTATCACTGGGTCAAGCTTATCAGAAGACAAGACACTTGGCAAACCAACGAAAGAGGAATATACAACAGACCAAATGCTGGCTGGTGGATCATATCAGACCCTCAGCACCCCAACCACATATTTTATGAACAAGAGGCCAGCATCCCTCTCACTATCACAGCAGTTACCACAGCACTTCAGCAGCTTCCTACCCACCCCAACACCCCAGATCATCCAACCGCAATGGAAGGACAACAGGAAGAAATTAATGTCGCTACTGGCCAAGCCTAGCAGGAGGCGCAGAGGATCAACATCATTAGTCATTCAAATGGCGCACTCAAAGGAAACCCTCCACCTATGTTCGATGGAGACAGAAACAAGGCCCGAAAATTCCTACTCAGCTGGAACCTATGGGCAGCAATCAATCAAAACAACGATACCATGAAGAAACCCTTCTCCAGGATCGTCACCATGCTTAGCTACATGGATGGCACTTGAGTAGATGCCTGGAAGGAAGAACAACTTGAAAAACTCAAGGAAGAAGCGGACGATGGAATCCAAGAAACAGATAAAGCACTTTGGGACAACTTCATAGAAAGGTTCAAGAACGCTTTTGAGAACCAGAACCGTCGATCCGAAGCTTATCAGGAGCTATGCAAACTCAAGCAAGGAGAAAGTCTTGATGACTTCTTCATGAAATTCAAACAGCTTGCACATGAAGCAGATGTTCCCCTAGATGACAAGGGAACCATTGAAACCCTGAAGCATGCTATGACTCAAGGACTCACTAGTGCCATCATTAATTCCCCCACTTACGACCCTACTGCTAAAGTCCCCTGGACTTTCAAAGAATGGGAAGAACATGCCTGCAAATCCCATCTCAAGTGGAAGGCGGCAGCTGAGTTCACCCAAAGATGTCAAGGACTCTTCCAAGCATTCAAACTCTCCCCCAAACAGAATTACGGGAGGAGTAACAACCAAGGAAGAAACAACTACTGGAGGAATGGCAAACATACTACCTCTTAAGGAGGATATCATATGGACGTCGATGCCACTGTCACATCAGATATCAATGCTACCGCTGGTGGAGGACAACAGCACTCTGAAGCCAAGAAAGCGGAACTTATGAGAAGCAATTTGTGCTTCTACTGTGAAAAACAAGGACACCAAGCCAAGGATTGTTGCAAGAAACAAGCTGACCGCGGTAACTTCAGTGGTCAATCCAACAATCCTAGGGAGCTGGCTAAAGCTCACGTTGCACCTACTATGCCAGATATTCAGAATCTTGATAACTTCGCTGATTATCTGAAGGACAACATGGACTCCTTCAGTGAAGAAGCTAGGCTGGGCTTTGTCGAGAAACTTATGCCAAAGGATTTTCCAGAGGCCCGAAACTAGCTGCCTTAGTTAGGGCTTTCTGACTTGATAGTGTGTTTGTAAATAAATCAAATTCAATACAACTCAAAGTTCCAATCACACACTATCAAGGGATGGCAGAAGAACAAATCTTACTTGACACTGGAGCAACTGAAAACTTTATCGATCAAACCACTGTGGATAAACTTCGCTTAGGCACTAAAAGGCTCCCCTACACTAGAAAAGTATTCAACATTGATAGAACCCTCAATCGAAGTGGAACCATCACCAAAGCATGTGACTTACTAGTCACTCAAGGAAACAAGAAAGAACAAACAAGATTCTTTGTCACCAACCTGGGTAGTGATTGAATGCTCTTTGGCTACCCCTGGTTCAAGAAATTCAACCCAGATATTGACTGGGAGAAAAGCGAACTCAAAGGACCAAAAGTCAAAATCGAAACCCTTCTCTACGGCACCCTTCAACATGCCAAGACATGGCTCAAACAGAAGAAACAAGATAACGAAGACCTCATTCTTGAGGCGCAACAGTGTAGTCTATGGTTGGGAGTAACTCCTTCAGAAATGAGGGAAGGCCCAGTAGAAATCAATCACACTCACACAGCAGTTGAAATGGCCCATAAGTATGCATCGGAATATGGGAAGGAGGAAGTCACCCTCCTGGAAGAATTCAAACGTCATATAGCACTATTTTCAGATGAAGAAGCAAACAAATTCCTACCAGCTTGTGGAGACGGAGACCACAAAATCATACTTATGGACACTGCCCCTACTTGCTTCAACTGCAAAGTCTACCCGCTCTCAAGAGATAAGCAGGAAGCAGAAAATAAATTCATCGACGAAAATCTGGAAAAAGGCTACATCGCACCCTTGGACTCCCCCTATGGCTTCTCTACCTTCATAGTCCCTAAGAAAGACTCAAAGGAGAAGAGATACATCATTGACTATCACCCCCTCAATGCAGTCACCCGGAAGGATGTCACCCCACTCCCCAATCTCAAACAGTATATCGAAAACCTGCAAGGAATGGAACTATTCAGCAAGTTCGACATCTGCTGGGGCTATAACAACATATGTATATGGGAAGGCAATCAATGGAAAGCTGCATTCAAAACACGTTGAGGACTATTTGAACCCAAAGTAATGTTCTTTGGGATGAGTAACTCACCAGCCAGCTTCCAATGATTCATGAACAGTATTCTTGAAGAACTCTACAAACACTTCAAGAAGAAAGGCATACACAACATACAGCATATCCTCCAGAACTACATGGATGACTGTGGTATAGGCACCCTCCTCAAGGACTTCAAATTACATGTCAAAATCATTCACTTCCTATTTGACCTACTTGCATGTCATGGCCTTCACCTCAAACTGTCAAAATCTGTCTTCATACAGCCACAAATGGACTTCTTAGGCATCCGAATTTCCAAAGAAGGAGCCACTGTTGACCCAGCTAAAGTCACTGGACTCAGGGACTACCCACATGAACTTAAAGACAAACGACAAGTTTGCGGATTCCTAGGAGTAGTGTTTTAAGGTCCAGTCTAGACTGGAAAAGACTGATTGAATTTAGGGATTAAAAAGACTAATTAAGACTAGTCTGTAGACTATAACTAGACCAGAATGGACTAATCTCTTTATATCTAATCTAATTATTTTATATTTTTAGTGGGAATGCCATTTGGTCCATACCCAATTTTTCAATTTGGACTGGACTTTAAAACACTACCTAGGAGTTGCTGGCTATCACCACATGTTCTGTCCCAACTTCTCAATCATCGCTGCACCACTCACAGCACTTACTGGAAAAGACATACCCTTCAAATAGGGACCCAAGCAAATAGAGGCCCAAGACAAGTTAATCACCCTAATCACCAGTGCACCCATCCTAGCCAGGCCAGACCCAGACAAACAATTTGAGCTCAAAACCGATGCTTCACAAGTTGGAACGGGAGCAATACTTTATCAATGGGACCCCCCTATTACTAAACCAGACAGCACCAAGAAACCAGGACCACAACAACTGGTGGGATTTCACTCCCAGAAATTTACGCAAACCAAGCAAAATTACCCCATCTATGACCGTGAGTTCCTTGGAGTCATGAGAGGACTCCGCTGCTGGTCCCACCTACTCAAAGGCACAACCATCCCCATCCTGGTGTATACTGACCATGCAAACCTTAGGTACTACAGAGAGCCCCGCAAAATTGGGCCACACGTTGCTGGTTACTTACCAGAATGCAAGCAATATAACATCTTACTGGAGTACAAACCTGGGGCTACCAACCAAGCAGACACACTATCTAGGCAACCTGACTATGAAGGACCAAACGAAATCAACAAAGATGTCACTGTATGGCCGGACCAATACTTTTGTGACCAGCATACTTCAATCTGCATATTTGACATGGACAGCATAGGAGACAATTTGGACTCAAGAATCAAGCTAGCACAATATCAAAACCAAAGCACACTCAAGAAATGGGCACCAGCTCACAACTTATCCCTACTGGACAGCACTCACTGGTACCACAGAACGGCACTTGTTGTTGTGGCAGACAATGACCTTAGGAGGGGAGTAACATCCCTTTTTCACGACCACAAAACCGCTGGACATGCCGGAATTACCAAAACCCTCCAACTTATCTTGCCCTACTACTGGTGGCCCAGAATGAAAATCTTTGTAACTGAGTACATCAAAGGCTGCACTACTTGTCAAATGACTAAAGTCAACACTCACCCTGCTCATCCCCCTATGTTCCCTATCACCCCAACCGAAAACACTCGACCCTTTGAGACCATCGCTATGGATTTCATCACCAAGTTACCCCTGTCAGGAGGATACGATACCATCCTCACAATCACCAACACAGATTGCTCAAAAGCATCCATCATTATCCCCTGTAATGAAGCAATCAACTCTGAAGGAGTCACTCTACTCTACCTGAACAATGTCATTCCACACTATGGCATACCTCACAAGATAATCTTGGACTGTGATGTCTGCTTTGTATCCAAATTCTTGACAGAACTATGCCACATCCTGAATATCCACCAGAACATCAGCACAGCCTATCACCCTCAGACAGATGGAGCCAGCAAACGAACTAACCAAACCCTCGAACAGTACCTTCGCGTATTCTGTGGCACTCAGAAAAACAACTGGCATGCTTGGCTACCTCTTGCTCAGTACACTAAGAACTCCTGGCCCTCTGCTATGACCAAGAAAACCCCATTTGACTTACTCATCGGTTACACCCCACAAGTACATCAGCCAACCAGAAAGACAGACATCCCATCCCTTGAACAACGACTCTCATCCATCGATGAAGCCAGGAAAGCCGCCCAAGAGGCGCAATGTAAAGCGCAAGAATCCTGGATCAAAGAATGCCTATGCCATTCACCATTCCCTGTCAAATCCAAAGTCTGGTTAGAAGGAACAAACCTACGACTCCCAAGTAACATCACACCCAAACTATCACCAAGGAGATATGGACCTTTTGAGGTAGTCTCCCAAATATCCAAAGTCGCATACAAAATCAAATTACCCCCTACCTGGAAGATTCACGATGTCTTCCACACCTCCCTGCTCACACCATACAAAGAAACCGATCAACACAGACCCAATTTCCTGGAACTGCCACCTGATATCCTAGAAGGCAAACCAGAATGGGAAGTTGAGCAAATACTCAAAGAATGACTATTTGGTTGATGGAAGAAGAAGCAATACCTTGTACACTGGAAAGGATACTTGCCAGCTCATGATTCCTGGGTTAACTCTGAGGATCTCCATGCTCCGGAGTTACTAGCGGACTTTGAAAGCCAACCAAGCAGTATAAGAACCCTTGGAATCTCAGACAACATCCCTCACCCCCAACCACCATGTCCTCAGTCCACCATGAACTCCCCAGCACAGGATTTGCCACCTCTACCATCTTCACCTTGGGTACCAATGACGGCATTATCCTCATCCACATGCATACTGATAGTAACCAACTCTATTTCTTTGGAACATTCATCAACCATGGACACTTTGATGTCACTTATCACTGGACCACCTGGTGACCAAGAAGAAACAAAGATGCCATTGATGTCGACCACAAAGCAATCATGGTCCCAGTTGATAACGAAAATCCTATCCTCAGGATCGGGGTCCAACATGAAAGACTTCCATTTGCTCCCAATCCCCCTCGATATCAACCACGACCCGCAACCCCCTTCAACATCGTCCCCATTAGCACTACTAGCAAGAGTAGCAGCAATGAAACAACCAGTGAAACAGAAAACATTCCACTCCACATCACCAACCCCGATCCCCCTACTCCTATCAAAGAAACAGAGGACAATAACCAGTCCGAGCAGTACACCAACACTGGACTCATTCCCCCAGACCACCTCCTCCATATTGCTCAAGAAGAAGCATGAGCAATGTATCAAAGATATGGTCTGACTCAGTGACAAGTGGACCCTCCTTAACAACAAATTCAAGAATACTTCAGTTGCCAGAATATTTAGAAAGAAAGATAGCAATGCGACCCTCTACCTCTACCACTTTCATCGATGCCTTTACGATATGGTTACAAAAGAAGCCCTCCTAACAATCGCTAAAGAAAAAAACCTCCAACGATGAACTATCCTCCCCTTCAGCACCCTATCCCCTCACTACCAAACCTTAAAAGATCAAACATTCCTTGAAGGACTCTGGAACCTCCTCAAAGGTCGTAAAAGAATTATAAGGAGCAAGTCACCATCACCTGTGTTTATACCTAGCCCAAGCCCCATAGGAGGAGCAGGAGAATTTACCACCACCATTCCAGAACCACCGTCATCAGCTACCGCGCCATCAGATCCTGTCAAACCAGTACCAGTCATCTGACCATTCATCCACCCATCATCATCCCTACCCAAGGAGGTCATACCATTACCATCTGTTACAATGCCCACCTATCCTAGCCAACCACCTGTGGAACCATCCTGAACCGTATCACCACCACTTCCCCTAGTCCCCTGGGGATCACATCGACGAGAGTACTCATCCATAGAACAATATGAACCACTGATTCCTATGGACGAAATACCCAATCCAGTCAACATACCTCTACCTCCGTCATTACCAATATCAGGACCAATTACCCAACAAACAGAAAGCATACCATTACCACCAGTCAAAAGGACTGTACCCTCTTCACTTGACCTTATCCCTCTTCCATGGGATATCCCTCCTTTTCCAAGAATCACCCCACAGCTGTCACCCCCAGTTGCATCATTATCGGAACTCCCTCCCATTGTCTCAATGACACTTGCTCCCAGTAAACCCCTATTACCCAGACATCCAGATACGAGGACGTTATCAAGAGATAAACCTACTCCACCAGAATGGGAAGCATTCCAACCACCTTCAGTCACAGGGAAATGAAAGGAACTTTCACCTGAAATGGAACCTTCACCCCCAAAGGCCTCCTTGTCTCACTTACTGCAACCTGCACCTATTTGAACCACCCCTTTATTTGAAAAACATGAAGAGTTCACTTGTGAAGAAGGGCCACTTTGGAAAGAATCACAACCCTCTCCAAACACAGGGAAGCAACAAGACTCACCACGAAACATAATGATACCGATCAAACGTGAACACACTGATCCAGAAACATCAAGGTCAATGAGCCCAGTGGACCAACCCACTCCTCCTGATTCCCCTAAATGTATCCCTACTCCCCCTTATTCCCCAAAAATCATGGATACTTCACCAATGTCATGACCCATTGCAATGTTACAACATGGATCATCCAGAACTCCCAAATCTTCAGCAGTGTCAACACCCTCTAGCTTTGGACTTGCCGATCTCTATAGAACTCCAGTTCAAACAACCATTGAAGTTGAGGATGAAGTCATGGAAGAAGGGGAAACATCCAATTTGTCAATGGAGGAAGGACAAATTGCAGACACAAGACAATCCACCCCAGACAGCATGGACATCGGAATACCTCACGTACCCTCCGATTGGTTGGAACCAATGTCACCCTAGGTTGTGTGGTAACAACTACTCTAGGAAGGGTGTCATGTTACAATCCTGAACCCTACCCCCAAATTTCCGCTATTTCTTGCCCATTTATTTCGCGCTCTCGATCACTTGTTCCCCACTTGTTCCCTCACGCGCCGCTCAGACTGCCACCAAATCACCTGACAAGTCACCTGATGAATCACCTGACCAAATTCGCAGTCAGATATCACATGCCATCATTCCGCAGCCTGCAGTATTCTGCAGCATCACCATTTACCCCTTTATGAATTGCCAGCGCATTGCTAGCTCATGATGCGATTGCCAACTCATGATGGAGCTATACTTAGATTGCCAGCTCACTGCCAGCTCATGATGAACCTTACTATAGGTGACCTATTGTTCTGTGACTCCTGTGACCCATTACGTTCTCACTTGTATATAAACCCTTGTACTTTCGACAGTTGGGCCTTAAGCCTAACCTGGTTTTCAATCCAAGACTTGTAGCTTCCCCAGGACTCTCTGAGTCAATCAGCCTGAACCCTTAGTCGCTTCAAAACCCCTTTTGAAGCTCTCCCCTCTCATCATCTATCAGAACACTCAGAAGTCGCCCTTATCATTGGGGACTTACTTGTTATACTGCATAGCCAACTGGTACCACGCTACTCATGTGATCATCGCTGTAGAAGGAGACCCCATTAAGCAATCTAGCAGAACATTGCCTCAGGAGGAGACCCCACTGAGCAATCCCAGTCGTTGCCAAACCAAACCATGCACATCACGTCTTTAAGGCCCTTGGACCTTAACAGGAGGGCTGTGTTAAAGTTTGTTCCAGGAACTGCCATTTTGTGCGTAGACAGGGCAGCCATTACCTAAAAAGCTCATGCCACTGGGAATTTAAAGCCCAAGTTCCAGCAGAGGTTCATTAATTGAAGTTAGTGGTTCCATGGCCCACAGGAGGATATTTTCAAAACTACTGTGATGATGCAGTCAGTGGTAGTTGAGCAATTTCCGCTGTGGGTCACATGAAAAGTCATGCTTCCCACACTTCAAAAAAGGAAGGTGACTGGTACTTTGGTAGAGCTGTCAGAATAGCTGTCAGAATTTCAGACCCAGATAAATAAAGAGATCTTGGATTAGTCAATGTAAAACAAAACAAACATAAAACATGTGCTAAGCAGAAAAACAAATCTCAGAATAATTAATGTAAAAAGCCAAAACATAATGCATTGCAAACACATGCATATTCAAGCCCATAAACAGCAGAGGAAAGGCTTTTCATCCTTTTATAGCTGGTCATATATTATAAAGGGAGCAGTGAAAATAAGGTGTGTTGGTGTGGTGGTAGTTATGCTTGTATTTCCATGTTTGAGCAGGGGGGGGCTATGGGTTCAATTCTGCTTTTGTGTAATGTATTATTTGTGCACATATATATTATTTATTTTATGAATAGCTGTTAGCAAAAATGTTACCTGTCATACTGTTCTGTTAGCTGCAAAAATTAATAATATATGTAGCATGAAGTGGTCCAATCATCAGGGTGGGGAGTGCAGACATGAAATATTGCACAAGTTGATTTTTCATTGAGAAGGCAGAACGGCCTGGCATTGCTGTGCATGCACAAAATAATACATTGCACTGACATGGCATCAAACCCACAGCCCCCCCTGCTCACACATGGAAATACAAGCATAACTACTACCACACCAACACACCTTATTTTCACTGCTCCCTTTATAATATATGACCAGCTATAAAAGGATGAAAAGCCTTTCCTCTGCTATTTATGGGCTTGAATATGTGTGTGTTTGCAATGCATTAGGTTTGTTTTTTTACATTAATTATTCTGAGATTTGTTTTTCTGCTTAGCACATGTTTTATGTTTGTTTTATTTTACATTGACTAATCCAAGATCTCTTTATTTATCTGGGTCTGAAATTCTGACAGCTATCCTGACAGCTCTACCAAAGTACCAGTTGCCTTTCTTTTTTGAAGCATGGGAAGTGTGACTTTTCATATGACCCGCTGCAGAAATTGCTCAACTGTCAGTGGTTACCTCTATAAAACTACTTGTCTTCTGGTAAAGTGATGAGGGCCCACCTAGAGTCCACATCTATATACACTGTTTTACACCTTTGACCATCAGATGGCTAACCTTGGGCCCCAACATGTGTATCCCTTTCAAGAGAATGCATTCCCTGAAGCAGATGTACCCTGGAACACCAGTGTCCTCCTGGTTCCCCACCATCCACAAGCTCCACCCTTTCCTCACAATGTCTAGTTCCAGCCCAGCAACATGTTCATGCTATCAAACAACAGAATGCTGTAGTGAGTAAATAGCATCATGACCCCTTCCCCTGATCAGGAATGCTTATCTATCTGTGATATTATTAGTTCCCTCTAGCAAATGCTGCCAGTAATTATGGCTGGGCCAATGACTACTGGGATGATATGCCCCTGCCCATTGGGAACATTGCTGTATGAGAACAACCACAAGACCTGCAGAACAATGTCATGGATTATTATGACATGGGCCCCCCTCTGCCCCCTCCAGTGAGTAGTATCTATCCTTGGTGCATCCACATTTGTCCTTGACAATGGCACTGCACAGTATTTTCTCGTCCCATACGAATATCATGGTCATGATATGAACCATTATGCCAGAGTTGCTCAGGGCATTCCCATCCAAGCTGTGGTCCCACCAGCTCCTGTGTGTACCAACTATATTTCTCAGCCCACATGTGACAAATAAAACCTTTTGCTAAAGGCCCAGGAGATCGATATATTTGACTATGCTAGTCAACATGCCCCAGCTGGTCCAGCTCCAGCCTTTGTCGATGAATTGCCCCACCAGGCACATGTGCCTATTGAGCCTGCCACAGAAGTCCTCTGCCACCTTGTGAGTTGCTACCTGAATCAACCTGGTTCACAAGTTGACATGGTTCATATGGAACCAGGTCTTGGGGGTAGTGTCAGGTGGTCATTACTGTCAAATTGGCTGACCTTCTCTGATACTGTCATTTGTCACCAACACTTGGTTGTCTGATGGCTTGTTGTACCCATTCAGTTATGAACATATGCCATCAATGTTAACATCAATTTACTGTTCTTGTCCATCCTTTCTTGGCTTTGCCCTTGTCCTCATTTTCACCATTCTGCTGTTTTCTCTTTCTTTACCCTTGTTTGTGCTGTTATATTTGATGGTTTGCAGTGGCTCTTCTTCGTGATGGTCAGTATGATGTCAAGCTGAGACTTCCTTTGATGTGCTTGGCCATACACTTTCAAGATTTTGGTTCCCCAAGAATGCAGGTCATTTCTTTCCCATACCATGATCACCTCCAGAAGATACCACCTGGGCTTCGTTTGCATGATTCCCTGGTGCTAATGGTCATTTCACTACTGCCAATCTTAGAGGAGTATAAGAGTATTAATGACCAGAGCCATAGTTTTCACTACAACCTCCCAATGGGGCAGTGCACTTTGGAATAAGGACCCAACCTTCATCTGTGATTATTCAAATCTATACATTTCACCTTGATACAAATCACAACACAAGAGTCAACTTGTGAAAGGTGGTGGTTTGAGTTGTGGCAGCAAAAGCATGGAACATAGCAGGGCCAAGGGCAGCTTGAATATTATGATCCACCCCAATTTTTCTCTCAGTTATTGGATCCCCTCCTTGTCACCCTATCCAAACCTCTACCTACAAGTGTTTAAACTGTGCCTATGGCACGGGCATGGTAAAGTATATTTTTGTGCAAAAATCATTCATTCATTCATCATAGTATTTAAAAATATGTAAGTTACAGTGTAACATAGAAAACACAAAGAAAACCGACAAAAAAGCCAAAAAAAAAAAGGGGGGGAGGAATACATACCAAGTGAGCTCACACATGGGCTGGCAGTTCAATGGCAGCAGTCTATTTGTGGGGTGAAGAGGGTGGTCGGTCACATGCCGACCATAGGACACATGCAGAAACTGTGGGGGGACATAGGTGGGTGATGCATGCAATGCAGGTACAGGCATGGTTGTTGTTGATACCTTGCGATGGTGCAGCTGCTTCAACTTCTGGCCAGGCAGAGGTGGGGGTATGCGAGGGTGGCAAGAGGGTGTGTGTTGAGATGCACAAAAGCACAGGACTGGAAAATAAAATAAAAATGAAAGTGGACTCATCTATTCAAAGCCCCACAAAACGCCCAACCTCCACAGGCACCATATGAGCCATGCATGCATGTGTGCATGGTTTGCTGCTGTTGTGATTCTGGTGTGTGGATATTGGTTGTAGGTGGTGTGTGCATCTGGAGGCAATTGATAAACACATCAAAATGGGAGAGCAAGGGTGTGTCAGCATCAAGTTGTGGGCAAGGGAGATGTGGGATGTACCATTGAGTGAGGAAGTTGGTCGTCCAGGTGGATGTGGCCACGATGTGGGCAGACCCTGTCTGTTCAGGGTTATGTATTTGTCTTGAGGAGCGGTGGGGCCTAGTCAGCCAAAAAAAAAAAAACCAAGCACCACAGGGATATACCAGTGAGTGTGAAGAGATGGCCTGTCCAGTGCAGACAGGGTATCCTGTCTGTTTGTGTTGTTGTATCTTTGTGCTGGAGGAGTGGGGTGGCAGCAAGACAGTGCAAGAGAAGGGTACATGCTGCTGATATCCACAGCAGTCTTTGATACTTTGAGCAAGTCGGACGCGAATAGCATAGGGGTGGGTGGGAGGCTGGGTGAGCACACAGAAGTGGGAAAAAAGCCGACTTACCTATTCAACCCACATAAAAACTAAGGTTGGGAGGGATAGGCGCACTTGCACTGGAGGCAGTGGCCCCAGCTTGACCTTGTCACCATCAGTTTTGTGCTGGGTTTCTTTGGAAGTGAGCAAGGGTTGCTTGAGCACTGAGGGTGCAGGATGTACTGGTGTAAGGAGGTCAGGCATCCAAGCTGACATGCAGGTAGACAGGGGAACTGGGAGGGAAGGCGGGTGTGGCTCTGACAGTCACAAATTGAGCTGTGAGGAGAGAGGTAGGGGTGACTTGATGTGAGGTTGAAGATGGGGTGCTCAAAATTGAAATGTCACCAGCTTGGGGTCATCACCATTGGTTTTGTGCCACATTTCTTCAGACTGAGTGTGCCAGCAGTGCTGGGAGGGGTGGTGGCAGAGGTCAGGACTGGTCAGAACATGAAAAAAGTGGCACTCACTCAGAGAGGTAAGAATGGTGGGGGAGAGGGGCCTGTGCTGCCAACGTCCTGTGGTGGTAGTGTTGCCGCGACTTGGCTCAGAACCGGCCCGGCGAGCCGAAGCTGGCCGTTTTGCGACTCGGTTAACCGGACCGATCCTGGGAAAAGTCGCGGTTCCAATGACCGTTGACTCGACTTGAGTC